>Ga0209580_10000110_pt1 | contig 62934 bp, 49 predicted proteins | sample Coa_R1_5_FD_187153 | JGI IMG/M metagenome (GOLD analysis project Ga0209580, IMG submission 187153) | Surface soil microbial communities from Centralia Pennsylvania, which are recovering from an underground coalmine fire - Coalmine... | ecosystem: Environmental > Terrestrial > Soil >... | reverse complement strand
GGTAAACCCCGACCAAGTTCCTATCGCCTGCCCTCGCCTCTTCTCGTCGAAAGATGCACTGATAATCGCGAGACTGCTCGGCACTAAAGCAGCCGCTCCAATTCCTTGCGCACATCGGGCCACAACCAACTGTGTAACATTCGAAGCCATGCCACAGCCGATCGATGCCGCGCCGAAAGTGCCCGCCCCGAGCACGAAGATCAGCCTGCGCCCAAACGAATCACCCGCAGCACCGCCCACCAGAATCAAAGCAGAAAGAAACAACCCATATGACTCGACCACCCATTGAACGCCCACTACGCTCGCATGCAGGCTCGATTGGAGAGCCGGCAGGGCCACGTTGACCACAGTACTGTCGATGAAGGCCATGCTCGAGCCGATGATTGTCGCCGCGAGCACCCACGATTCCGAATTTCCTGCGCAAGGAGCGGAGAACGTCCCCGCCTGAATGATCGACTCATCACATGGCTGCCTCATGCAGGGTGTGGATGCGAAGAGAGTCACTCCCGATTCTCTCGAACACAGTATTTTTCGGGAACGAAACGAAGGCTTCTGCCACGGACGACCACGACAGACGATAAGAACGTACGCGCCTCTGAGGGGGATAATCCTACCGGAATCTGCCGCCGTCGCGCACCTTGCGTGCCGCGTCCTCGAGGAAATCGTCGACGTGCTGGTGGGATTGGGGCTCCAGTCCAGTTTTCGCCTTGATCCGCTCGGCAATCTGGATTGCCGTTTTCAGCCGTACATCCGGGTCTAGTTCAAAACGGCGGCTCAGGTAGGTCTCGATCAGCACGAGTTCCTCGGCCGTCACCTGCCCCATTCCGCCCGACGAAGACGCGGTGTCGGCGGCCGTATTCCATGTCGGCCGCACCTCCTCGCTCGGCTTCTCGTGAACCACCACCGTACCCGCCACGAAGTCTCCCAGCCGGCGGCTTTGCTTGTTCAGCATCATGCAGACCAGACCAAAGCCGTAAAGTATGCCGGGCTGCATGTCGACAGCTCGCATGAAATTCCGCCCAATCGCCTCGTAGGCATTGATCGGGCGTCCATTTTCCTTGATCACCCGGATTCCTGCAAGTCTCTTGCCTGGCGTCTGTCCCTTCCACACGATTTCAAAAATCGCGAAGTATCCCCAGTAGATGGCAAATCCAACGAAGATCGCCATCGCCGGTCCCAAGCTCTTCGGCAGGAATGTGAACATCGAAAACCCTTCCGGAAGTAACAGCAGGAAGATGAGTCCTGTTATGAGATAGAGGGCCACCTGGATTAAAGTATCAATGGCAATCGCCAGGAACCGGCTGCCGATCCCGGCGAGAGGCAATTCCAGCGCGATCTGCTCTGGAGTATCGATCTTCAGTTGCTCGAATGAATCAACCATGATTTCCACCCGCTGGCTCGAGAAGCGCAAACCGCACTGGGCGAAGCTTGAAGTCCTGCTGAACCAGAGTTCCAAGAGCGGACTGAAGTCGCTGTCGCGCTCCGATCTGCAGGAACTGGGCCTGCTCTATCGCCAGACCGCCGCCGACCTCGCTGCCATCCGCGAAGACCGGGGATCGGTGCACTATGCGCGCTATGTCAACCAGTTGCTGGTGCGCGCCCACAATACCATCTATTCCGGCCACAGGGCGAGTCCCAAGGCCGTGATTTCCTTCTTCACCAACACATATCCCGTCGCATTCCGCCACCACCTGCGCCATGTTGCCCTCGCCACCGCGATTTTCGCCATAGCCGGACTCGTGGGCGGCGTGATTACGTATCAGAATCCTGACTTCAAGGTTAAATTGCTGGGGCCGCAGATGGTCGAAACCATCGACCGCCACCAGATGTGGACGCACTCGATCGTCGGCATCAAGCCGGTAGCTTCGAGCACGATCATGACCAATAACATGAGCGTCGGTTTCACCACGTTCGCGCTCGGTATCACAGCCGGCCTGGGAACGATCTACATGATGGCATTCAATGGCCTGTTGATCGGAGTCATCGGTGTCGCCTGCTATTTCTCGGGTATGAGCCTCCAGTTTTGGAGCTTCGTCGCGCCTCACGGTGTGCTCGAATTGCCCGCGATCTTCATTGCCGGCGGCGCCGGCCTGCGGCTGGCTCAAGGCCTGCTCTTCCCCGGGACGCTGCCGCGCCGCGATTCGCTGGCTCGCGCGGGGTCCGAAGCGGTACAACTGCTGCTCGGGACCATTCCTATCCTGATCATTGCAGGCATCATTGAGGCGTTCGTTTCCCCAACTGGTCTTGCCATCCCACTGAAATTCTCCATGGCTGCCGCGTTGTTCGTCTTGCTGAACGTCTACCTGTTCGGCATAGGAAAATAGTCCTTATAGGCGGAGCGCCCAAAAAGTTACTCGCCGGAACAGCCTTCCTTCGTGTAATGTGTCCGCAACGATAGTGGGCAAGAAAAAAGGCAAGCCCCCTTCAGTGCGGGAGGGGAATCGCCAGCAGACAATCTGCATTTTGTGCAAGCAGCCGATCACCCGTCGGCAACGACCCTCCGTCCGCTTGCAGCCTGGCAAAGAAGCCCACATGGAGTGCTTCATCAAACGCGAATTCGACACTGGCAAGCCAAACTGAACCGAGCCGCCACGTGCATGAGCTAAAGCTGGCTTCGCTCCTTGATTTGCAGGTAAGCGTTGACCACGACGGGTGACACGGAGCCCGAGCTGACTTCCATGGCCAGGGCTCCCCTCTCACGCAGGCGCGCCAACAGCAGTTCCCGGCGGTGGACCATCTCTTGCGCGGCGGCAATGCGATACATTTCGGATTCGCTTCGCGGTGACTTTGCGGCCAGTTCTCCCAGATCGGGCTGCCCGATCACGACAAAAAGGACCAGGTGGCGCGGCATCATCATTGACGCCGCCTCTATCACCTCGGGTGTCATAGTGGTCTCAGCCAAGTCTGTGAGCCAGACAATCAGGCTGCGGCGCTTCTGATCGCTAAGCAGGCGCCCCGCCATTTGTAGATGATCGGCCTCAGCACCCTCCTCCTGCACCAGAGCCAGTCTCTCGATCAACTGCCGCAGATGCGCGCTTCCCTTCGCCGCTGGAAGCTGCTGCCGGATGCCACGCCCGTAGGCGATGAGTCCAACGCGGTCACCTGAGTACAATGCAACCTGCGCGAGGCTGAGTGCCGAGTTGACCGCCTTGTCCAGCTTGCTGAAGCCGCCCACGCGAGCCCGCATCAGGCGGCCGGAATCGATCACGATCCAGACCGTCTGGCTGCGTTCCATCTGATAGATGCGGGTAACCAGCTTGGCGCGCCGTGCTGACGCGGTCCAGCAGATGTCGCGATACTCATCCCCGTCCTGGTACTCACGCAGGCTCTCGAACTCGCGTCCAATCCCTCGTATCCGCGTGCGGCGCTTCTCGAGCGCGATCTGCCTGCTGCGCAGCAGGTACATCGAGTGTCGCTTGGCATCCTCCAGGTCAGGATAAATACGGATCGTCTGCTCCAGTGGAGCCCGCACCCAGCGCTCGGCAATCCGAAAAATACTCTGATAACGGACGTAGCAGAGGCCTAGTTTGGCGTCGCCGCGCTGTATCGGTCGGATACGGTAAGACCCGGTGCACTCACCCCGGGCACGCGCTCGGATCGAAAGAGTGGGTGGCTCGGTCCGCAGTTGTGGTGGGACCGAGTCGATCAGATTGGCATGGATGCTGACTCGGGATGAATTCTCAACCACAAGCCCGACTTCCGACTCGATCGACAATGCCGCGGGGGAGTGCCATATCCTCTTCACGACAAGCTGCGCGGGCCGTGGCATTCGCGCCAAATCGACAAGCCACAGCAGGAGCGCGAACGAGTCCCATACGAGCATGGCATAGACGAACCGAGGATCGAAGAACGCCGGCCCAAGCCATACCAGGCCCACAAAAAGGAGCATGAAGAAGCGATCGCCAAAAGCAACGCTGACGCGTTTGTACGAACGCGTGGTCGCCGCGATTTCAGGCGGAATCAGGGTGGGCTGTTCGTTCACTTCCTGGCCTCACTTCGGGACTTCTACGGCTCTGAGAACTTCTTCGACAACTTGATCCGGAGTCACGCCTTCCAGATCGGCTTCAGGCCGGAGCATCACGCGGTGGCGCAGCACCGGTCGAGCGGCAGCCTTTACGTCATCCGGGATCACATAATCCCGCCCGTCCATCGCTGCGAACGCCTTCGACACCGCCATCAGGCTCACTGCTGCGCGGGGGCTCGCTCCAAGAGAAAGCGAAGGCCAATCCCGCGTCCGCCGGACAACCTGAACGATGTAGCCGAACAAGGCCTCCTGCACAGTCAGGGCCTTGACCTCCTGCTGCGCCATAGCAAGCAGGTCGGGCGGGATGGGATTCAGGCTCATCTTGTCGATGTCACGCGATTCGAAGCCGTTTTGTATGTTGGCCAGCAGCTGTACCTCGTCCTGCTGCGCGGGATAGGTAACACGCAACTTAAGCAGGAAGCGATCCAGCTGCGCTTCCGGAAGCGGGTATGTGCCTTCGAATTCTATTGGGTTCTGCGTCGCGAATACGGTAAAGAACTGTGACAGCGGATATCCTTTGCCATCGATCGTGACCTGATGCTCTTCCATGCACTCCAGCAACGCCGCCTGGGTACGTGGAGGCATTCGGTTCACTTCGTCGACGAGCAGCAAGTCTGTAAACACCGGCCCCTGATGCAACTGAAAGGCACTGGTTGCCATATTCAGGACATTCGTTCCCACGATGTCGGCGGGCATCAGGTCGGAAGTGCACTGTACGCGCTGAAACCCAAGCCGAAGGAGCCGTGAGATCGCTTTCACGGTCAGCGTCTTCGCGATGCCCGGCACGCCCTCAATCAATACGTGGCCGCGGCATAGTAGTGCGATCACACACTGGTTGCGCAGTTCATCCTGCCCCACGACCACTTTGCTCATTTCATCGCGAATGTGTTGTACAAGTTCCGGAACCGCTTTCATTCACCTTTCTCCTTCCGGCGGCCTTCAAACAGCTTCCAGCGGGACGCATATTCATCAAGTTCCTGCACGAGGTGCAGCGCTTCAGTCTCACCGAGATATGGATCGGCCTTGGCGGACTCGCAGCGGCGCAGGATCGCGCCGAAGCGATGATCCTTGGGCCCCCACCGGTCAAGCACGGCTAACTCAAGATCGTTGATGGAAATATTGTTGCCCACGCCCAGCCGCCGGGTCAGCCAATAACGAAATCTCTGGTAACAGATGTCGACCGCAACAGAGGCTGTGCCGGCGTTTTCATACAATCCGCCAAGTGTTTGCACAAACTCAAGCGGAGACAGGCGGACGTCCGTCACGGGAGCAGAAAGCGGTCCGCTTCTGCGGGAAAACGTGGCCACGACCGCAAAGCCGAGAAGCGCTAACTGCAGAAACAGCCATTTCACCGGTGAGTGCGCGACCGATGATCCCAGATCTTCACGATATCCGTGAATGTACTCGTCAAATAGGACGGGGCTTTTCGTGTCTCCCAAACAGGCGAGCAGAAACTCGAGATTCCCCGGCTCCTTCAATCCTTCATTCGTAAGGGGAGTCGCTGCCGCCCACCACAAAACTTCCCCACGCCCATACGGATACTTCACGACGACAATCTCATCTCCGTCTCCATATAAAGAGTACGCGGCGGAATAGGACGGCCAGCGTGCCTGCGGGGCGATGGTGATTTCTGGGGCAGCGCGGGTGATCGCGGAAGGCGAGACAGCTGCGGCTTTCTTCGATGTCATTCCGAGCAGCATATCGGGCACAGAGTCGTTCTCAGGGAGGAAAGTTCCCGAGAACATCCCCGTTGCGATGATCCGTCCGCCGGCGGAAAGAAAGGTTTTGAGAGCTTCGCGCTCTTCGCGAGTCGGCGCTTCCATCGGATCCGCCAGAATTACCGTGGCCGTTTTCGGCAGTTCGTTAAGAGGTCTTTCCCACCGCCGCACGTTGTAGCCTGACTGTAACAGGAGCAAATAGGCAGCCTTCGCGCCGCCCGACGCAGTCGAGTAGCTGGTGGGGGCTTCTTGTTTAGCACCTGAATCGCTGCCGAAGATGATGGCGCCGGCAATCAACAATATGAACGCGACGGCCGACCCCAGAAGAAGCTTTCGGTCGCGCCGATCGATTCTTAGCGGCATCCGAGCTTCTCCAGTTGCTCCAGCGTCTGAGAAAATGTCTGCTCGTCGGCGTCGCGCTTCGCGTACCAAGCGAGTTCAAAAATGCGGGTTAGCGCAGTCAGGATCTCGCGCTGCTCGCTTTGGGCTGAAATCAATCGCAGATACTCCCGCGGAGTGCGTGCACGGTCAGGCTTCCAGAATCCCTCTCGCTCCAGAAAGGAAATGCCAGCCCAATAGCCCAGATGAATGGCATCTCGCCAGTCGCCTCTGGCTGCCGCCGCACGCGCCTCCGAGAGCCAGATGGACCACTCCTTGGCCGAGACTGGAAGATCTCTGGGAACGACCTCTTCGAATTCGGGGCTCTGGAAGATGCTTCGATAGATCAGGTACAGCAAAGCTAAGCCTGCGGCTCCCATCAAACCGTAAATAAAAACTTTTCCGACAGTCGGCAACGACTTCCAGCCGAACAGACGTTGAAGGAAACGAAAGAATCCGAGCACCACTTTAAAGACCCAATCTCTGACCGCCTTTTGCAGAGCCTCGAGCTTCTTGTTGATCTTCTGGAACCACCCGGGGCCACGCCCGGCGAATTCCGGTTGAGCAAGAATTGAATCTAATGCTGCGCGGCTTCGAGCAGTGTCCGTCGGTGTTTTCTCGAACCCGTCCACCTCTCGGCGCAGACTTTCGAGGCGCGTGCGGACGGCGATAGCGTTGGCCGCATTCTTGTCTTTGTTGTAGCGGCGAAGGTCGCGCTGGAGGCCTTCGGTCGAGATTTGAAAGTCGCCATGTTCGGTGTGAACCGGCCAACTTTGGGGCAAATTCTCCAGCGCTCTGGGGGTTTCGCGGCCAGAGCTGTCGAGTCCCTGAGTCGCCGCCAGCAATCCATCGATTTGAGCGCGGTACTCGGCGGTGGTGAGGGCGCGGCTCTCAGTCGAGTCTGCGCGACAGAACGCTGCCCCTAGGACAAGGCCAGCCAGGATGTAGGTCCGCCATGACGTCATGCGCCGACTTGTGCAGGGGAACCTGGCATTGCAGCGGCATCGATAGTCGACATCATCAGTTGCAGGTCAAAGGCTTCTTTGCGCACACGCTCATCGTAGTAGACAAGTGAGAATGCAATCGTCCCGACAGCGCCAACCAAGGACTCGGCGACGAACGCAGCAACTAGTGATGCAATCTGCCATCCCAGCACTGCGGTCCTCATCCCCGCTTTTGCACTCATGTATGTCGCGATGAGAATGGGCGCTTGCAAAAGAATCCGAACACCATAAGACAAAACGACAACCAGTAACCCTACGACAAAGATGCGACCCCAGTCACCTTTTGTCAGGTCCACGCTCCTCGACATTGCCGAAAACACCCCTTTGTTTTCCAAGACTTTTGCCGGTACGGAGAGGGACAAAATGATCGCCAGCAGAATACCAGGGACTAGCAACGCAACCATCCCCATCCATACACCAATGATCACAATGATCGAGATGCCGATCACGCCAGGCAGGTGCCCCTTCACTCTCACAAAAGCGTCCATGACGCTTGCCGGACGATCCAGGTGAAGATCGGAAACCGCAACCACTGCCGCGGCCTGCGATGCTGCGGCCATCAGCAACCCCACAAACGCAATTGCAGCCAACCAAAGAAGCGAAGCGAAGACATCTGGCGTCCGCCCATACGGCCTTTGACTCATGAGCTGTAGAAACTGAACACCTAGAACTACCAGGTGCGGCAAAGCAAATATACCCACAAACAATCCAAAGTGGCTGCGGTATAACGAGAAGGTACGGTCCAGCAATTCTCCCGTACTCAACGGCCTGAGTGCCGTGGTCATGACTCCTCCGAGCTTTTCGAACTTTGCCCGGCATGGTAGCACAGTGGGGGGCAAACCGCCGTGAAAACAGGGCCTTGGCGGTTACGAAGGTGGTGTGCCTGGATTGATCTCGGCCGCCTTGCCCTCGTGATAGACGATCACCAGCGGCTTGCCACCATTGGGATAGTGCACGGTTTTCTGGTAAGAGGTGTCACCGGCATCGGGCACGCCCATGCCAATGGCAAAATCCGCCTGCATTTCATTCATGCCCGGCTTCACCTGATGTTGTTCGACCGCCTGCCATACGTCAGGGGCCCAGTGCTTGTAGAGGTCGTGCGGATCCTGAATATAGAGCATCTCGTCAGAGTAGATCTTGTATTCGCCATCGGCAGTTTGGTATCCGATCGGCACCGCGTAACTCTTCCCATCCTTTTGAAAAGTGGCTACAACTTGTTTGGGCTGTCCCGAGACTGTATTGCCCGCCACAACCACGTCGGTGATCGAGAGTTTTTCAATGGGCCCGAGCAGCCCGGCATCGTGGCCGAAGTCGACACGTTTGTTCGCGGGCTGATAAGCAAAATAGGTATAGCGGTATCCCTCTTTGACCCACACCGGCTGCTGCGTAAGCTGTTTCGCGCTTTTCAGATCGTAGGGATAGAGCTTCTTCGGATTCACGTAATAATCGGCGTTGGAGTAGCCGATGGCATCCGCTCCCTTCTTGCGCTCAACCGCGAGCTGGTCTTCGTGGCGTTGATAGAAGATGTAGCCGGCACGCAGCGTTGCAAGCACGAGTGTGGCCAGCAGGGCCAGCTGGATTCTCTTTCTGGTTTCGGCGGTCATGATTGCGAAGAAGCGTTATGAGATGAAAGTAGACTCCCGCCCCCGTTGTACACTGAATACAGGAGCAGCATCAATGCCAGTCACGGAACAGGATGTCATGAGCGCGCTGAAGAGTTGCTACGATCCAGAGATTCCGGTCAATATCGTGGATCTTGGACTGATTTACGGCGTGAAATTCGATCCCGCGCCCGACGACAAACAGGATGTCAGCATCGATATGACTCTGACCGCTCAGGGCTGTCCCGAGCATGTCAACATCAGCATGCAGGTCAAATCTCGTTTGGAGCAGTTACCCGGGATCCGAAATGCAGCAGTCAACGTAGTGTGGAGTCCGCCATGGACTCCAGAACGGCTCAGCCCGGATGCGAGAAAGCAGCTCGGCATCGAGTAGCACTTGTCTCACAAATGGGTTGAAAGGGCGCGGCTTAAGCCGCGCCGTCTATCGGGCCACAATCAATCCTAAGGTCCGAAGTCCGGGCCTTCCTATCCGCCGATTTCTTCCCAGATATCGAATCCGCTGCGTCCGGCAGCTTCGGTGATGCGCCGGCCGGCTCTCCCCGCCATTTCCATGACCTGCATGCCCCGCTCGAAGTATTCCGGCAGCGAGCGTCGAACTCGTTCGAATTTGTCCGGATACTCCGACGCCAGTACCGCCAAGCCGACTCCAGTCGCCAGCACTCCGGCCGGATATTTCTTCTTCATAAACAGGAATGCCGCCGCCCCAATCGAACTCATCACTACCGCTTTCTTCCAGCTATCCATACTGTTCTCCCAGGAAACAGCGCCTTCTGTAATTTTACCGCACCGAAACTCTGGCGCGGTTAGATGCCAATTTCCCGCTTTGAGGATGAGTGTGGACCTTGATTACACCACTACTTCTGCCCGTTCGATCCTTTATACTGCCTCCTTCGCTGGAGGACTCATGCGTCGCTCGCACGCTTCCGCAGTCACAGTCGTTCTTACGGTCACTCTCATCAGCACGTTCGTCCTCGCTCAAACCAAGCCACGTGCCCGCGATTTAGGCGTACCTTTCGATGGCACTCCCGGCCCCAGCAATGCGATTACGGACGTCAAAGGTGTCGAGGTCGGGCACACCACTCTGATTTCGGGCGAGGGAAAGCTGGTGGTTGGTCACGGGCCCGTACGCACCGGCGTTACGGCCCTTCATCCCCGCGGAAAGACTTCCAACGACGCGGTATTCGCTGCCTGGTTCACGCTGAACGGGAACGGCGAAATGACCGGTACGACATGGGTGGACGATTCCGGGTTTCTCAACGGACCGGTCATGATTACGAACACACACAGCGTAGGAGTCGTGCGCGATGCTGTCATCGCATGGAAGGTAAAGCATGGATCGCCCGACATGGAAGGCTATTGGTGGTCTTTGCCGGTCGTGGCCGAAACATGGGACGGGTATCTGAACGACATCAATGGATTCCACGTGAAACCGGAAGATGCGTGGCATGCGCTAGACTCCGCGCATTCCGGCCTGGTCGAAGAGGGCAACGTCGGGGGCGGGACGGGAATGATCTGCAACGAATTCAAGGGCGGTATCGGCACCAGTTCGCGAGTGCTCGACGCGAAAGCCGGTGGGTACACCGTCGGCGTGCTGGTGCAATGCAACTATGGCTCACGCGAGCAGTTGAGGATCGCCGGCATCAACGTTGGACGCGAAATCCCTGAGCACACGGTTTGGCAAAAGGATGTAGGCTCCATCATCGTGATCGTGGCCACAGACGCGCCCCTGATCCCCACACAACTCAAGCGCATAGCGAAGAAAATCTCGCTGGGACTAGGCCGCGATGGCAGTTATTCAGGCGACGGTTCGGGAGACATCTTCATCGCGTTCTCGACGGCCAATCCTGGCGCTGTCGGCACGAAAGGCCTGCACCAACTCAGCATGCTTCCCAACGATTCCCTTGACCCCATTTTTCTCGCCACGGTTCAAGCGACGGAAGAGGCGGTCGTAAACGCGATGGTCGCCGCGGAAACCATGACCGGCATCAACAATCACACTGTGATTGCCTTGCCACACGACCGGCTGCGTGAGGTGCTGCACAAACACGATCAGCTTGCGAAATAGCAACTACACCACCATCAATCACGGCCGGCCAAACGTCCCGCTCGCCCCGTTTCGGTATTCCTGGGGATGAATACCGAGGCGTTTGATCATCGATTGCAGAGTGGTGCGCTTGAGACCTAGTCTCGAAGCTGCGCCATCGTTGCCCGACAGAACCCCGTTCGTTTCCTGTAAAACACGAAGAATGTGCTCCCGTTCCATTTCTGTCAGATTGTCCTCGGCCGCATACTCCGCCTCCGATAGCTCCGCAGGTGGAGCGGCAAGGATGGGTCCCTTACTCATAATCACCATGCGCTCGATCACATTCTCGAGTTCGCGAACGTTGCCCGGCCAATTCCAGCTCCGCAGTATGCGCATCGCGTCATCTGGGATGGTGTCGATTCGCTTCCCCATCCGGACGGAGTGTTTCTTGACGAAGTGCTGTACCAACATCGCGATATCGTCACGTCGATCGCGCAAGGGTGGCATTTCGATCGGGAATACGTGGAGGCGGTAGAACAAGTCTTCACGAAACTTCTTGTCGGCGACGTCTTGTTGCAAATCCCGATTGGTGGCAGAGATGATCCGCACATCGACACGCAGGGTTCTGATTCCACCCAGTCGCTCAAACTCGCGATCCTGCAACACCCGCAGCAGTTTGGGCTGCAGTTCGGGAGGCATTTCTCCGATTTCATCCAGGAATAGAGTGCCTTTGTCCGCCAGTTCGACACGCCCGATTTTCTGGTTTACCGCACCAGTAAATGCTCCCTTTTCATGTCCGAAAAGCTCACTTTCGAGCAAGCCGGAAGGAACCGCCGCGCAGTTAAGTTTGACAAATGTGTGATCGGACCTTGCACTCAAGGCGTGTACCGACCGGGCGACCAACTCCTTTCCCGTCCCGGTTTCGCCCAGCAGCAACACCGTCGAGTCGGTTGGGGAGACAACCCGCGCCTTCCTTAGGACTTCGCGCAGCGCGGGACTCTGCCCAATGATCTTTTCGAATCCAAGTTCAGTCTGAATCTCGCTTTCGAGGTAGGACTTGGTATTGGCCAGCTTGTCTCTCGACTCCTGCAAACGATCGGCTATCTCCCGCAGGCGCGCAATGTCCATGCAGGCCGCCGTAACGCCGACTACCTTCCTTTGAGCATCAAACAGCGGTTCGATCGTAATATCAAAAACATGGCTCGTACCATTCTGCGGAATGGCGACTTCTTCCCGGGCTCCGACCCCCGAAGTAAGAACTCCTCTTTTGAGATTGTTTAAAGCTGCAGCGTTCTTGGACCCGATGATTTCGTCGTCGGTCTTGCCCACTACATTGTGCTGCCAGTGAAGCTGGGGATTGTTGATCCAGGTATAGCGGAGCTCGTCATCCTGGCTGAAAACCGTGATCGGAGAATCCTTTAACGCCACCCGGAAGCGCTCCTCACTCTTACGCAACGCCTGTTCTGCCTCACGGCGGGCATGTTCTGATTTCGCCTGTTCGGTAACGTCTCGCTGAATTCCCCAAGTGCGGACGAGTTTGCCGTCCTCGACGATGCCGATCATGCTGTTGCAAAAGACCTTCTCATTCCCATTGACGTCGGTCTCGTGAGATTCCCTCTCCAACACACGAAAACCCGAGCGGATGTACTCGCGCGTCAGTTCCACATTGACGCGATCGGCCGGATCCACAAACTCTGTCAGCCGCCTTCCCAGCAAATCTTGCGCCGAATTCAGACCGTACATCTTCACGATGGCGTCATTGCACTCGGCTAGATAGGAATCGTGCAGGATGCGCTGCGCCAATTCTTCCTCTGGCAGGTCGATCGGGATCGGTGCGTCCAGATCCTGCCGGAAAATGCCCTCGGAGCTCCGGGCAACAAAGTTGCGGTAGTCCTCCTCGCTGCGCCGCAAGGCCTCTTCTGCCCGTTTCCGCGTCGTGATCTCGAACATCGTGGACTGGATCAGAGATTCGCCATCCGGCTGGGGAATCAAGACGCTGTTGAGCAGGACCCAGAAATATGTCCCGTCTTTTCGTCGTAGCTCCCACTCTCGGTCGATGAAGACGCCCTTGTGACGAAGTTCCGCGAGCAAGGGCTCGCGCTGCGCGGGATCGCGATAGCAGTTCTGCATCTGACTCCCGCGACACTCCGCGGCATCCGTGCAACCGAACATCCGCGCCCAGGCGTCGTTGCAGTCAAGCACCGTTCCGCCCAAGGTGATGATTCCCACTCCGGCGACTGTTTTCTCGAAAAGCATGCGGTACCGTTCTTCCGATTTCCGCAGCGCATCTGTAGCTACCTCGCGGGCAGTCACGTCCTCGGCGAAGATAGCGATTCCACCAATCTGCCCATTCTCGTACCACGGGTGCAGCTCCCATCGAACCCATTGCACGGTTCCGTCAGCGCGATCGAAGCGATCGCGCTCTTCCCGCAGCACTTCCCCGGCCAGACATCGCCGGTGCGCTTCCTTCCAGCGTTCCGGAATTTCCGGAAATAGTTCATAGTGAGACATACCGATGATCTCGCGGTCTCCCAACCCGTAGTCCTGGCACCAACGGCGACTCGCCTGTACGTAACGCATATCACGATCGAGGAGTGCCGTTCCCACCGGAGCGTGTTCAATGAACAACCGCATTCGCTGCTCACTTCGGCGTACGGTGTCTTCGGCTTGCTTCCGTTCAGTCACGTCCCGCGCGATGCCTCGTACCACTGGAGACGCAACACCTTCCGTGCGAAGAGTATTCCGATATTCCCAGATACGACGCCGGCCATCTTTCGCCAGAACGCACAGGAGTCCGAGATCCTGCCGCTTCTCCCGGATTGTGTCGATGTACTGATCGAACTGCGAACGAAACTCCGGAGCAATCAGATCCCGCATCGGGATCTTCAGCAGTTCCTCTACCTCATAACCCAACAGACGAGCGGGCGCCGGATTGACCGACAGCAACTTCCCGCTCAGGTCATGCGTGCACACCATGTCTTCGCTGTGCTCGATGAGGTCGCGGTATCGATCTTCACTCTCGCGCACGGCAGCTTCGGCTCGTTTCTGCTCGGTGACATCCCGCAGCACGCTCGCCACGCGGTCGACTCCGTTTGGACCTTCAATGGGAAAGTACCAAATGACCAAGTCTCGTTCCCCGCGGCTCGGATACATGTAGCGCATTTCGTATTGCACCACTTTGCCGCCGAAGCACTCATCCAGCTTGTCTTTAATCGTCGCCTCGAACACTCCGGGGGGCAATATTTCCGGGATGCAGCGCCCGATCAAGTCTTCCCTGTTCATTCCTCGATAGCTCAGGAACGCGCGGTTCGCAATCAGGTAGCGGTAGTCCCGGTCGACGACGACGATCATCTCTTCCAGGCCTTCCACAACCCGCTCAAATTCCGACAGCCTGGACCCGCGACGGCGGTAGAGTCTGCCCAGACCACTTACGCCTGTTCCGACTCCGCAAAAAAGGACCAGCCCGACGATCTCCCGTGCACGGTTGCTGCCGAAGACATTCAGCGAGGTCCAGAAGAAGCTGGCGATCGAGGCCGCCGAAAGAAAAGTCGTTAGCACACCCGGTCCAAAACCCGCCAGCACGGCAACCAGGATAATTGCGGGCAGGAAAATCACAAAAGGTGGGAGCGAGCCAAACGCGACACTTAAGCCGTAACGCACCAGGGTTGCCGCTGCTACGCTCAGCACGGCAAAGCCGTAGCGTCGAGCCCACGTTCGCAACCAGTTCCCGAAAACAGCGCTAGGTCCCCTTCGATCGGCAGAACTCATAGCCAACCTCACTTCATGGGATTTCCCTTGGATCACAACTGTGGCGTTAACGCACAAGGAACGGGCTCGGCATCGCGCAACAGCTTGCGGCAGGCTCTTCCGCATCGAGCACGCCGCCCTGTCATGGTTCGGCCATTTCTGGGGGAAAATGGTGAACCAATAGAACATATGACCACTGCACACCGCGGGCAGTATGTGATTGCGATCACAACCTGTGGAAATCTTCCCAAAATGGAACACGCCTCCTAGGACCGCGGTCGTCGTCACGATCGTGCACAAGATCATGCACAAAATGAAAGGGGCAAGTCCCTTTCGGCTTGCCCCTCACTTCTTGCGGTATCGTTACTGCTGTGCCGACGTCACTAAATCGTTTTTCAGGACGTTGACTTCGACGCGAGCACCGCGCGACTGCTTTCCTTCTGCCGTTGCCGCGGCGTTGCCCATGCTCATTGCGTAGATGCGGTATACGGGAATGTTATGAGTGAGCACCAGATAGCGAACCACGGAATCCGCCATCCTCTGTGAACTGCGTGTCGCGGCCTGCCCCTGACCGGGAGCGAACCCTCGCACTTCAATGATGTAACCGCGCTGGTCTTTCAGAGGGGCGGCCATCTCGTCGAGAGCATCCTTCGCAGTCTTGCTCAACACGGTCTGGCCGGGACGAAAACGAATCTCGGTCTGCGCCGAACCTTTGTATTGATCGAGACTCCCCACCATCTGCTCAGCCTTCGACACACGGGTCGAAGCCTGATTAGCAGCGGTTTGCGCGGTCTGCGCTTTGGTGGCCGCATCGCTGGCGTGCTGATCCGCGAGACTACTCTTCTCCGAAGCGAGCTGAATGCCCTGCTGCGCGCGAGTATCCACGTCCTTGATCTGGCGGCTGTTTTCAGACGTCAGTTGATCCAGCTCATTGATGCGATCCCGAATGGGTGTTACCTGGCGTTGCACATACTTCTTGTTAGCGAAAGGATGCGTGAGCAGGTTCACAAGGTTCGGATCGTCGCCATCCCAGAAATCCTTGGGCCGCGGAGATGTAAGCGGCTCGCGGTCACTGGCGCTCTGACTAACGCCGGCGCCGGCCGAACTTGTGGACGAAGTGTTGGTTTGCTGCGCGAATGCTGCAAGCGCAAACAGGATAACAGTTGCCAGAAACATGCGGTTTCTCATCTGACTTACTCCTGAGTGGAGCTCGACTCTCCACTGCAGCCCGGATGGGCGTCGTGGGCGCGTATAGATTGTGCTCCCAGATCGCCCGAACTGCAAGCCCACCGCGGGATTTCGCCGATTCGGCCTGAACGAGGCATCAGACGGCCCCTGTGCCAGGTCTCCGACAGTGATCCGGGTCACTGCCGGGCTCTTGTAACTCGCATAGTCTCATTGCGAATGAACGGAGCAGAGTATGCCTATTCCTATCCCCACGCTCGAAACCATTGAAGATTTTCTCGCCCAGAAGCGCATCGCCATGATTGGAGTCTCCCGCAATCCCAAGGATTTCAGTGCGGCCCTCTTTGAAGAGCTGCGGAAACGGGGCTATGACATGGTCCCGGTGAATCCGAAGGTCTCTGGAGTGATGGGTCAACCCTGCTATGCACGAGTGCAGGACATCCAACCGCCCGTGGATGCCGCGCTGCTGATGACCAAGCCAGAGATTACAGATGAGGTTGTTGCTGACTGTGCCGCGGCAGGCATTCGCCGGGTGTGGATGTATCGTGCAGGCGGCAAAGGGGCGGTGAGTCTGAAAGCTATCGCTTTCTGCCAGGAGCGCGGAATTCGGGTAGTCCCCGGCCAGTGTCCGTTCATGTTTCTAACCGGCGCAGCCGGTGTGCACAAGTTCCACGGATTTTTCCGCAAAATTACCGGCCGCTACCCTAAGCACCAGCGCGCCGCCTGACTCGTTGAGCGCGATCATCCCGAGGGTGCCCCACCCTTGTCGCGTTCTGTGGGACAGGGTGGGGACTTTGACTTTCCTGGCGGCTAATCCCTCACCGCCCGATCCGTAATCTCCAGCCCCTTGTCAATGATCGCGAACGCCTCGCGCAGTTGCTGTTCGTTAATGCAGAGTGGCGGATTTGTATAGAACGAATTCCACCGCACGATCGTATAGAGCCCCTGTTCGCGGAAGAACTTCCCGAGTGCCGCCATTTCTTCCGAGGTTCCGTTGAACGGAGCCATAGGCTGCTTCGTCTTCCGGCTGCGGACTAATTCCATGATGCCGAACAGCCCGATCGACCGCACCTCCCCAACCGACGGATGCTTCGCCTGCAACTCGGCGCCCAGTTGCTTCATCACCGCGCCCATCTTCCGCGCATTCTCGATGAGATGATCCTCTTCGTACACAGCAATCGTTGCCAGCGCAGCCGCGCATCCCATGGGATGCGAGTTATAGGTCAGGCCGCCGTAGAAAACCTTGTCCTGAAAATGCTGCGCGATGTGATGTCGCATGCCCACGGCGCCGAGCGGAAGATAGCTTGCAGTAAGTCCCTTCGCCATGCAGATCAGGTCGGGCACCACTTTCCAGTGGTCAATTGCGAACCATTCACCCGTGCGCCCGAAACCAGCCATGACTTCGTCGGCGATCATCAGAATGCCGTACTTGTCGCAGAGCTTGCGAACGCCCTGCATGTAACCATCCGGCGGAATGAGGATGCCGTTGGTGCCAACAACAGTTTCGAGAATGAAGGCCGCAATTGTTTGCGGACCCTCCAACTGCATGGTCTCTTCGATCATGGCGAGCGAAGTTTCAGCCGATTCCCACCCTCGTTCGATGCCGTGATAGGGATCAAGCACGCGCACGACTCCCGGAATGCCCGGCTCAGCCGCCCAGCGCCGTGGATCGCCAGTAAGCGAGATACTTCCTGCGGTAGCTCCGTGATAGGAACGATACCGCGCCATGATTTTATGGCGTCCCGTAAAGAAGCGGGCGATCTTTATGGCATTCTCGTTGGCTTCGGCGCCGCCGTTGGTGAAGAAGAATGTATCAATGTCTCCGGGCGTAATTTCTGCGAGCTTGGCGCCAAGACGTGCACGCGGTTCAGTAGCCATGAATGGATTGGCGTAGCACAGAGCGGCCGCCTGCTCGCTGATGGCACGAATCACGCGCTCGTCGCCGTGCCCAATGTTGACCGACATCAACTGGCTGTTGAAGTCGATGAAGCGCTTCCCTTCCGGCGTCCAGAAGTAGATCCCCTTCGCCTTCGCCACAGGAATGGGATCGACCTTCGATTGAGCCGACCACTCAAACAGAGTGTGCTTCTTGGTGAGATCGACGATCTCTTGGCCGGTCATCGCCGGATTAACAGCAGTAGTAGTCATGGTAAGACTCCCTGATATTCGCGCTGGCGTTCAATTGTGCAGAATCTGACGCAATAATTGTCGAGACCACCGCACTGCGACTCATGCAAACTCACTAATGCAGTCCGACATTTCGCTTGCCGGTTACGATCTCGAGCTGAACCTCATAAAGAATAATGCGATCGATCATGGAAGGACTTGGATTTTCGTAGTTGGCCCTGGAATCATTCAGGCGCTCCATAAGGCGGTCCATGAACCACCATTTCTTTTCGCCGAGCCCCGGGCCCTCCATGATGCGGACCTTGCCAAACGCGATCACGCTCTTGTAGACCAGTGACGAGTCGAATGGTGAAGGATGACCGCGATGCCACGGCCCGGTTTCGTTGACTTGGAGGCAAATACGAGGATTCTCGCGAACATTCGCAAGGAAATGTCCTTGATGCGGCCCAGTGTGCAGATACAGCAGATCTCCTCCTTCATATACGTACGCCAGAGGTACGACGTAGGGCCATTCCGAAGCATCGCTAGTTCCAACCTGGGCGATGCAGTGCTGGCGAAGGAATTCGCGTGTGTCTTCGTCCGACAACTGACGATCGTTCCGAATCATCCGGCCGCGATGCTGGTCCGTCTTCTGCTCGAACTGCTGCTCCAACTCTGACCTCTATTTAGAATTTTCGGCTGTGCTCTTTCGCCCAGCGCTCAACAACGACCTTCTTGTCGGTGTAAAACTCGATGGCATCGCGCCCCTGCCCATGGAGATCGCCAAAGAAGCTGTTCTTCCAACCGCTAAACGGAAAGTACGCCATGGGAGCGGCCACACCGATGTTGATGCCGATGTTGCCCGCAGGCGCCTCATAGCGGAAGCGGCGCGCCGCCGATCCGCTCGACGTAAACAGCGACGCCTGATTGCCGTAGGCGCTGCGCTCGAGGAAGGCAAGCGCTTCGTCCATGCTGTCCGCGTGAACCAGGCTCAGGACCGGCCCGAAGATTTCCGTATCTGTGATTTCGCTGGTGGCCGGAACATCGTCGAGGATGGTCGGCTTTACGAAGTTGCCGCGCTCGCTCTGGGGAATCCGCGCGTTGCGGCCATCGAGCAGAACCTTCGCCCCCTGCTTCTCCCCCACCCCAATTAGCGACTCGACTCGTTCCTTACTCTGCGGTGTGATCACCGGGCCCATCTGCACGCCATCTTCAAGCCCGTTGCCGACCTTGAGTTTCGAAGCCGCATCGGCGATCGAATCACGAAATGTCTTCTGCGCTTCTCCGATCGTGACAGCGACTGAAACAGCAAGGCAGCGCTGGCCCGCGCATCCGAATGCACTGTCGCTGATAATTTGTGTGGCCATGGGCATGTCTGCATCGGGCAGCACGATCACGTGATTCTTCGCTCCGCCCTGGCACTGGCAACGCTTGCCCTGCTCAGCAGATCGCGAGTATATGTAGCGCGCAACCGAAGTCGATCCCACGAAGCTGATCGCACGAACTTTCGGGTGATCAATGAGTGCGTCTACAGCCGCCTTGCCCCCATTGACCAGATTCACCACTCCCTTCGGCAACCCGGTCTTTTCGAGCAGATCGTACACGTAGCGCATGGTGAGCGGCACGCGCTCGCTCGGCTTCAGGATGAAGGTGTTCCCCGTGGCAATCGCGTAAGGCAGATACCAGAAGGCAATCATTCCCGGGAAATTGAACGGAACTATCGCAGCCACGACTCCGAGCGGCTGCCGAATCATCATTTCGTCAATCCCGCGCGCCACGTCTTCCAGGTTGTAGCCCTGCATCATCATCGGAATGCCGCAGGCCACTTCGACGTTCTCGATGGCACGCCGCATCTCGGCCTTGCCTTCGACGAAGGTTTTGCCATTTTCCAGCGTGATCATGCGAGCGATATCGTCGATATGCTCCTCAAGCAGCGTCTTGAGCTTGAACAACGGCTGTATGCGGTCCTCCGGAGGAGTACGGCGCCATTCCGGAAAAGCGGCGGCGGCGGCTTCGACGGCCTTGTTCACGTCGGCTGCGCCTGCCAGAGGCACGGTCGCCAGAAGGTCTCCTGTTGCAGGATTGATCACATCACGCCACTCGGATGTGTGCGACTCAACCCACTGCCCATTGATGAAGTTCGTAAGTTTGTTGGTGGGAGGTGCTGCTACGCTCATGGAGGTAATGCCTTTCGCGAAATCAGTTGTCCGTTAGCGGTGCCCAGGTCTTCCGTAGTTCTATCGTACACACCGGGAGCACTGGGCACCGAAACCCTGCGTCATCAGATGGTTTTGGGCAGGGCACGGCTTCAGCCGTGTCGTCTAGGCCCGCAAATGACGCGAGCTTTAGCCCCTGAGGGAACGCGCAGTCTCCCATGCGCATGGTGAGTCACCTTTTGGGCATTGGTTCAAACTAATTGTGCCACCACGCCCTTCTTGCAACAAACCGCCGCGATCGCGGATTCCAATACATCGAGTGCCTCATCCATCTGGTCTTTGCTGATCACCAGCGGCACCAGCACCCGAATCACATTCGAGTACGTACCCGCTGTAATCGTGATCAGCCCATGCTCATAACAATACTGCGTGATCTTCTTCGTTTCCTCTGTTGCTGGAACCTTCGTGTCTTGCGACTGTACCAGTTCGATCGCCTGCATGCCGCCCAAACCGCGCACATCGCCGATGATCGGCCAGCGACACTGCCATTCACGGGCACGCCGCTGGAAATGATCCCCCAGTTCGTCGGCTCGCGAGAGCAAGTCTTCCCGTTCAAATAAATCGAGCACTGCCAGCGCGGCCGCACACGAGAGCGGATTTCCCGCAAACGTCCCGCCCAATCCTCCGACGCTAGGAGCATCCATGATTTCCGCGCGGCCCGTCACCGCGGCCAGCGGCAGTCCGCCGCCCAGCGACTTCGCGGTCACGAGAATGTCAGGCTCGATCCCGTATCGCTGGCTGGCAAACAGTGCTCCCGTACGCCCGAACCCGGACTGGACTTCATCGGCAATGAATAAGATGCCGTGCTTGTGGCACAGATCCACAAGGACCTCGAAGTAGTCGGGCGGAGGCGCGATAAATCCGCCTTCCCCCATCACGGGCTCGGCGATCACGGCCGCAACTTCTTCATTCGCCACCACCCGCTTGAACGTATCTTCCAGATGGCGCGCGCAGTACAGATCGCACGATGGATATTTCTTCGAATACGAGCACCGGTAGCAGTAAGCAAACGGGACCCGATAGACCTCGCTCGGAAACGGCGCGAACCCAGCCTTATAAGGATGCGTCTTGCTGGTCAGCGCCAGCGTCATCATGGTGCGGCCGTGGAACGCATCTTCGAAAGCGATAATGCCCGATCTCTTTGTATAAGCGCGTGCGATCTTGACCGCATTCTCGACGGCTTCCGCGCCACTATTAACGAAGATGGTCTTCTTCGCGAACTTCCCTGGCGTGACTTCATTCATTCGTTCGGCCAGACGAACGTAGCTCTCATAGGGCGTGACCTGTACGCAGGTATGCAGGAAGCGGTCGAGTTGGTCTTTCAGCGCATCAACGACTTCGTCACGGCGATGTCCGACGTTAAGGCAGCCGATGCCTCCCGCAAAGTCGATATAGCGGTTGCCGTCGACGTCCTCGAGCCATGCGCCTTCCGCCTTGGCTACATAGATCGGCGTGCCATGGGAAAGCCCGCGAGGCACGGCTTTCGCGCGGCGCTCAGAAAGGGCTTTGGACTTCGGGCCCGGAATTGCAGTGCGGAGTTGGATAGTAGACATAGTTAAACATCCAGGGATTAGGGGTCAGGGATCAGGGGTCAGAAACCGGTCTCCAACTAGGCCCTGACCCCTAATCCCCGGTCCCTGTTTCTCAATACCAGCCGATCGGCGCCTCATTCAAATTGATGTGGACCTGCTTGGTCTCCAGATATTCTTCGATCCCCCACGGTCCAAGTTCGCGGCCAAATCCAGACTGCTTGAATCCTCCCCACGGTGCTTCGACGTACGTCGGCTGCATGTGGTTGACCCAGACAATCCCAACTCGCAGAGCTTTCACCGCGCGCATCGCCTTGAAGATGTCGCGGGTCCAGACCGCAGCCGCCAAGCCATAGGGAGAATCATTCGCGATCTTCATCGCATCTTTTTCATCTTCGAACGGAATGACAGCGGCCACCGGCCCAAAGATTTCTTCACGGGCGATACGCGCGCTGTTATTCACGTCATAAAAGATCGTCGGTTGCACGTAGTAGCCTTTGGCAAACTTTTCGGGACGCCCGCCACCGGAAGCAAGCTTGGCTTCCTTCTTGCCCACCTCAAGATACTGATTCACGCGGTCGTACTGCTCTTTGCTGACCAGCGGCCCCATCTTCGTTTCGCGGTCGAGCGGCGCCCCGAGCTTGATGTTCTTCGCTTTTTCCGCCATCGCCTCGACAAAGTGTTTATAGATGGATTTCTGTACGAGAATGCGGCTTCCCGCGGAGCAGACTTCCCCTTGATTGATGAATACGCCGAAGAGCGCTCCGTCGATCGCCGCTTCAAAGTCGGCATCAGCAAAGAAAATGTTAGGCGACTTGCCACCGAGTTCGAGCGTGACCCGCTTCACCGTGTCGGCAGCCTGCTTCACGATGATCTTGCCCACCGCTGCGCTGCCGGTAAACGCGATCTTGTTGACGTCAGGATGCTGGACCAGCGGAGCCCCGCAGCTCTCTCCAAATCCAGTCACGATGTTGACCACGCCGGGCGGCAAACCACAGGCAGCAAAATGCTTGGCGAACTCCAGCGCAGTAAGCGGTGTCTGCTCTGCGGGCTTTAACACGCAGGTGCATCCGGCCGCAATCGCCGGCGCAAGCTTCCAAGCGGCCATGAGCAGCGGATAGTTCCAAGGAATGATCTGCCCGGCCACGCCAACTGGCTCTTTCAGCGACAGCGACATCGCATTATCAGGCACGGGATTCACGTGACCGGTGATCTTCGTCGCGAGTCCACCGTAGTATTCGAAGCAGGTGGCAACGTCATTGATGTCGTACTCGGCTTCAACAATCGGCTTGCCCGTGTTGCGGCATTCGAGTTCAGCAAGCGCGGGAAGATGCTGGCGAACTTTGTCAGCGAGCCGGAATAGAACGCGGCCACGCTCCTGCGCTGTGGTTGTAGCCCACGGTCCTTCCTCGAATGCGACTCTCGCGGCAGCGACCGCGCGGTTCACATCATCACCGTTCGCGTCCGGCACCTGCGCGATCACTTCCTCGGTCGAAGGATCGTAGACGGGAAAGGTCTTCGCCGACCCGCTCGCGACCCACTCCCCATTGATGAACATCTGATGGGTCTTGACTTCGGTTTGCACTCCGCTCGGCATCCTGGCCTCCAGGGGCTGAGCCCCGGTCGTTATAAAAATCACACCTAACGGCGAACTTCACTCACCGGAACAGCCTGCGCGGCCGTCCCCAAATCAAGCAGTCGCACCGCCTTGCGGCGGCCGTAAATGAAAAAGAAAAATGCGGCCAGTCCGACCGCAAACAGCGTCATGCCGACCATCCAGACCTCATACCAGAACAGCGACGAAATCTGCTGTGCCGGAAAAAACACGAGAGCGATCCCTAGAATGGTAGTCAGCAGGCCGCTGAGCCCCGCCACGAACATCGAAGCCCTGCCGTATTGTCCCTTCGGATTCGACTCCGTCACGGCAAACTTCAAGAGCGCGGCAAACATATATACAAAAGGAACAAGCTGTAGAACAACCGCAAGCGACAACAACTTTTGAAAGGTCTCTTGCACGCCGGCGATCGCAAAATTCAGAATTACCAAAATCGCTGATACACATCCCTGCAATATCAACGCCGCGTATGGGGTCGTATACCGCGAATGCACCTTGCCAAGCCAACTCGGCATGTAGGAGTCCAGCCCGGCAACGAACGGAATGCGCGCCGAGCCTCCCATCCACGCCGACCCGATCCCCGCAATCGAGAGACTCAGCAAGACCGCGAATGGAATCGAGATCCATCCCACGCCCACGCGCTCGGCCATGTGCGTAACGGCCTGCACGATCCCCTGCAAGACATTGACGTTCTTTCCAACCGCGATTAACAGTGTGAGAGTAGCGCCCACATAAAGGGCGCCCGACAAAATTCCTCCCCAGGCAACCGCGCCGGGCAAAGTGCGCCGTGGATCCTGAATTTCGTCACCCATCACCGAGGCAAGTTCCAGGCCGACAAGTCCAAAGCAGATTACGCCAAAAGAATTGAGAACGAATTTCGGATTGGCAGGAATCGCAAAGTCGGCGCGCGTAATCGTTGTTCCGAAACGCGACCAGACCATCACGCCGAGTCCGATCAGCACGGCAGCAGCGACAAAAGTCCCAATTGCACCCAGGTTATTGATCCACTTCCCCACGCCGAGTCCGAGGATGTTAAACAGGGTGAGCAGGGCTAACAGGGTGAGCGAAGCTATGGAGGCGAAGAACTTGTTATCGGCCAACCCCTGGTGTCCGGGGCCAAGCCCATACACCGACACGCCGACGAAGTACAGCATCACCGTCGGCACGTAAAGCATGTTGTTGGTCCAGTAGCACCAGCCCGAGAGGAATCCGTGAAAATCCCCGAAGACCTCCTTCGCCCACAGATAAACGCCGCCTTCCCCGGGATACCGATGAGCAAGCTCGATTACGGCGATTCCTTGTGGCCAAAAGAACAGAAGCAGCGAGATGATCCACAACCAGACAGTGACGCCGCCGTTAGCCGCGATCGACGGAACGACATTCAGATTGAAGACCGCCACGACAAACAGCAACACCAAGTCGCGGCGCCCAAGAGCGCGGATCAAGTGCGGCTGTTCGACGGATTGTGCGGTCGTAGACAAGGCTAGTAACCAGGGGTCAGGGACGAGCCTCAGTCCGTGCGACTTAGTCTGCGCACTGATCCCTGGCCCCTGACCCTTCTTCTTAATGCGCCACTTCGGCCGGCACTCTCTCACTCCGCTCCTGCTGCGCTTTGGCGAGCGAGGCCGCGATGTCATCGAAAGCCGCAATGTGTTTGTCGATGTCGGCCTCGGTGTGCTGCACCGAAATCGTCCACTGCTCGTCCCACCAGTAGGGCTGCGCCATCACGCCACGGTTGACCATGCCGAACCAGTAATGACGCCATAGATCGATGTCAATCACCGTCCAGTCGCGGTAATTCACGATTTCCTTCGGATAGAGCATCAGCGCGCCGTTCGCTCCAGCTTGCGCGATGTAAGCCTGCAATCCGACCTTCGCGATGATCTTGCGATAACCGTCGGCCAGCTTCTTACTCAGCTTCTCGACGAGCGTGTAGTTGTCGCGAGTGAGCACCTCGCGAAACGTCGCAAGCCCCGCAGCCATCGAAACGGGGTTCGTGTTGTAGGTCCCGCCATGGAAGACCTTGTGCTGGCTGATCAGGTCCATTACAGACTTATGCGCGCCGAAGGCAGCCAGCGGCAGGCCCCCGCCAATCGACTTCGCCAGGCAGATCATGTCGGGCATCACGCCGAAGTATTCACTGGCGCCTCCCCAACAAAGTTTGGCGCCAGTTTTCACTTCGTCGAAGATCAGCAGCGCGCCGTTCTTGTCGCAGATCTCGCGCAACCCTTTGAGAAATCCAGGTTGCGGCATGCACAGGCCGACGTTCATCAAGATCGGCTCAAGAATAATCGCCGCGATCTCGCCGGGATTCTCCTTGAAGCGGCGTTCGACCGTCGCGAGATCGTTGAAAGTCGCGATCTTCACGTTTTCGATCGCGGACTTGGGAACGCCGAGCCCGCCGGGAACTGCAGTCGGATTATTGATGTCGCCAAAGTCCGGAGCATGCGGCTTCACGCTGACCAGTGCGCTGTCGTGCAGCCCGTGATAAGCGCCTTCAAACTTGATGATTTTGTCGCGCCCGGTCGCCGCTCGTGCCAGACGAATGGCGTGCATGGTCGCTTCAGTCCCGCTATTACCGAACCGGCACATCTCAACCGGAAAGCGGTTGCAGATTTCTTCCGCCAGTTCCCACTCCATGTCGTGCGGCATGCCAAACATCGTGCCGGTGGAGAGGCGCTTCTCCACGGCCTTCATCACCGCCGGATGACAGTGCCCCGCCATCAGCGCGCCGAAGGTCAGGTTGTGGTCAACGTATTGATTGCCGTCGAGATCGCGGAATTTGCTGCCGCTGGCCTCTTTCACGAAAATCGGCCATGGGTCATAGGCGCGATAGTTGCTGGCTACTCCGAGAGGAATGCGTTTGAGATTCTTCTTGTGGGCTTCGGCGGATTTGGGCGTGCGCCGCTCGAAAGTCGAGAGCTCTTTCTGCAGATCGGGGTACATCGAATTGCTCCGGGAAGACTCAGGCCGGCTGCATTTCCGGTAGACCAGCGGGCCATTAGATTGCCGGGCGGTTGGAACCGCCCGGGGATTGAACTCTTTCTACTCTACTCCCTTTGCTAGAAGTAGAACTTCAAAGCAAATTGCACCAGACGTGGATCACGAGCCTGCTGCACGAGCCCAAACGTCGTATCGCTGAAGTTTCCGTCTGGGTTCACGAACTCCGTTTTGTTGAACAAGTTAAAGATGTCCGCGCGGAACTGAAAGTACTTGGATTCCGTGAAAGAGATCCGCTTCGAGAGCGTAATATCCCACTGGTTCTCTCCCGGGCCGCAGCAAATGGCGCGCGGCGTCGTTGAGAACTGGCCGAGCGTCGGATCAGAGAACTGAGCAGGATTCAGATACAAACCGCCATTCGTTTTCGGATTCAGAATCTGCAGCGGACCAGTGAGTTGGGGCGCATCGGCGCCGAGGAAGAACAGGCTGCTGATTAGTTCGTTGTCATTTTGAGTCTGAATGCGAATCGGGAATCCACTCTGGAATTGAATGATTCCCGAGAGTTGCCAATCGTTCAACGCCTTCCCGGCAAAGCCATTCATCTTGCGAATCGGAAGATCCCATACATAGTTGATCACGAATCGCTGCTTGGAGTTGAACAACGACAACGCGCGGCTGGCCTTGTAGTTAAACGGGTTGACCGTCTCTTCAAACGTCGAGGCCCAGTCTAAGGATTTACTGAACGTATATGCCGCCTGCAGTTGCAAGCCGCGAGAAAAACGCTTCTCCAAGCTCGCCTGGAACGAGTTGTAGGCAGACGCGGCAATCGTGTCTTCGGCAAAAATGTTGGTGAAGACCGGAATGCCATCGATCGGGCAACCTGTGCCAGCTGTAAATGCGGCTCCCGTCGGATTGCAATTCGGCGAGGAATACGGGCGAAGACCGACCAGATTCAACGTCTGCCCCGAAGCCTGCACCGTGCCACCGGTAGGAAGGTGGAATCCACTTGGCAACACGGTTCCATTGCTGGCCGGCAGTGTCACGGAGTATTGGTTGTCTTCGCCAAAAGGCCCGCAGCTCGACTGGAGCCCGTAGGACAACACACTGGTTGGGTCGTTCGCAGCCAAGCTCGCGATGTCCAGACACGTCTGCGGATTGGCTGGGTTAATGTCGTGCGACGCCAGCAGGCGATGCCCCTGCGATCCTACATATCCCAACTGCAAAACGATGTCGCGTGCCAGTTGGCGTTGGATCGTGAAGTTGTACTGCGCCGTGTACTGCGTGCGCATTTTCGGCTGGAAGTCGCCGTACAGGAGCATGGGACGGAAGCTGGCCCAGTCCGTTTGGGTACCGGGCTTGGGACTCAGAATTCCAGTAAACGGATTGGGATTGATGAAGCCGGCCTGCGCGACAAACGGAGTATTGAGGAATGTGGAGGGTAGGAATGTGCTACCGCCGAATGGCGGTTCCGCCCCGAACTGCTCGAGCACCAATTGCTCCATCGGGTTGTAGAACAAACCCCAACCCGTGCGGATGCTGGTCTTGCCGTTGGCCCCAAACAGCTTGCTGAGGAAACCGCTCGGCGCGTTCGGGCTGTATGCAAGTCCAATTCGCGGGGCAAATGCCTTGTAATACGTCTGGGTCATTCCACTCGGAATGCCCTTGTCTCCGGGAACTACCAATCCCGTGGGCTGTACACCCGCGTCGGCGCACTTGCTGACACCAAAACTCGCCTGCTCAGCCGTGGTGAGATAGCAAGGGTACTGTGTCGTATTCTGTCCGGGCCGGAACGTCTGCACATGGTGCAGAACGTCTGCTAACGGCGTATCCAGTTCCCAGCGAAGACCGTAGTTCAACGTCAATGACGGATTCACCTTCCAGCTATCTTGCGCGAAGGCGTAAAACCCCGTATTGCGCACGTTCTCGCGCTGTGCTGACCCTTGCACATAGCTGTCGGCGAGGCCTAGTAGATAGGTGGCGTAGTTATCGTTGTACTGCACCGAGTTGGATGTACTGCTGTTAAAGGTGAACTGGCCGCTCACGTTGTAATAAAGGGTCTGGTCAAACCGCTGCCGACGGACGTCCACGCCGAACTTCATCGTGTGATTGCTTTTGACCCACGTCAGGTTGTCCGACCACATAAAGGAGTTGCCAACCTGCGGCAACTCCCCTTCCCAGCCGTTGCCGATCGCGAACCCGCCAGAAACACCGATGAAGGGTATGCCGGTATGACTCGTGGGCAGACCATTCGTAATTCCCGCTTGATTGGTGGGAATGCCCTGCGCGGAAATGAGGGCATTGATGGCGGTCGAGTCAGAGGTTCCGTTGTAACAAACGGCTTGCGCCGCCGCAGACGCGCATGACCCTTGTACGGCGCCAGTCTGCTGCGGGTGCTGGAAGGTCAACTGGCCTTCACGCATGTAGGTAAAGCGCGCTTCGTTGACCACCGAATTGGAGATCGTCCAGGTGTGGCTTGGATTGAACTGCTGGTACCGCGAGCCCACATTCGCTCCGAAGCCTGGGATATTCGCACCGGAGTACTGGAAGTTGTAGAAGGGCTGCAGCAGTTTGTCGTCGGTGTAGTAGTAGTAAAAGCTGAAACTCTGGTGGTCGTTGATGTGGTGATCGAACCGCAGCGTGAACTGATCCTGATTGTCCGCATTCGTGGGGACGGCCTGGTACGTTAATCCGTCCGGACGATTCGCCGCGGGCACGAACCGGAGCATATCGATCGCTACCGGATCCATGCACGGAGTCGGGATTGTCGCATTGCCGCTCCCGTCCGTTGGGAAAACCTGATTCCACAGCACTCCCGCCGCCGGCGCTTGCCCGGGCGTTGGGGCGGAAGTAATCGCGTTTGTGCACCCTGGCCTTCCGTTCAGCGCGTCGGCTACGAACTGATCGGTGATCTGGTTAGAGACACATGGATTCGTCACAGGATCCGTTCCGGTTCCCGGCCAGCACATGGGAAATCCACCCGCAAACACACTTCCCCCTGCTGCCTGGTTCGGCCGTTCCTGTGGCGTTGGCACAATCACAGTCTCGCCGGAAATTCCCTGCCGCACTCGCCGTCCTTCATACGAGGTAAAGAAGAACGTTCGATCTTTCTTGATCGGGCCTCCAAACGTTCCGCCAAATTGATTCTGATTGAACTGTGGCTTTACGGTATTGAAGTACCCTTGTGCGTTGAGGACTTTATTGCGGAAGTATTCGTAAACGTTGCCGTGCCACTGGTTGGTCCCGGATTTCGTTACCACATTCACCACTGCGCCGGAGTTCCGTCCATACTCCGCGTCGAACGTATTCGAAATAACGCGGAACTCCTCGATCGCGTCGGGTGTAGGCTGAATCGTCGGCAGATTGACGAACTGATCGTTGGCGTCTCCGCCGTTCACGCTGAAATTGTTGGCGCGATCCCGGCCGCCGTTCACCGAGACGGATCCCGCGCTGTCGCTGCCGTAGAACGTCCCGCCGCTCGATCCCAACTGCGACTGAACTCCCGGCTGCAGTTGAAGAAACTGGTAACTGTCGCGCGCGTTTAGCGGCAACTCATTCACGGACCGGTTATTCACCACCGCACCCAGCTGCGTGCTGCTGGTCTCCACCAGCGGAGCATCCGACGTAACGTCGACAACTTCCTGCGCGGCGCCCAGCGGCATCGTCATATTGAGTGTGATCACTTGGTTGACATCGAGCGAGATCGCGTGCCGGATCGTCTTCTTGAACCCGGCCAAATCGAATGCCAACGAATACGTTCCGACGGGTAGATCCGGGAAGACGTAGTCTCCGCTGTCGTTGCTGAGCACATCGTGAGCCACCCCGGTAGCATCGTTGGTAGCCACAATCTTGACGCCCGACAACACCGCTCCCGACGGATCCGAGACCCGCCCGAGAATGCGGCCGCCCGTGCCCTGAGCATGAAATTGGATCGCAAATGAAAGACCGATGGCTATGCAAAATGCGTTTAGACTCAGACGTGCGCAACGTGCTCGCAGCGGCGACATTGGGGCCTCCAGCTATTCCGGGAAAGTTTATATCTTTTGAAAGCGAACGCTTGTATCCCGCCACAACCTTGCTATAATCCCGCAAGGTTAGAGAACCGGGGCAGGGGCTGTCAAGCAGAAAAAAGCGCATCCCTTCAATTCGAAATTCGAATTGCCCCCGCAAGTTTCTCCGAACGCGATAGACAAAGCTCATGTCCGAACCTTACTTGAAAATCGGAGACGTCGCCCGCAAAGTCGGCATGTCGCCTTCGGTCATCCGCTCGTGGGAGAGCCTGGGCCTGGCACGTCCGCGCCGCACCCAGAGCAAGTACCGGCTCTACACCGCCGAAGATGTGAAGTTATTGAAGCGAGCGCGATTCCTGCGCAAAGTGCAGGGATTGAATGCGGCCGCCATCGTGCAATTGCTCAAGAAAGAAGGCAAAGTTCGCCCTGCCGCAGACGGAAACGCCGGAGCCATTGGCGCGCATCTCCGGCAACTGCGGGCGCGCAAGCGCCTCTCTCTCGCTCAGGTGGCGAAAGATGTCGGCATCTCCGTCGGCTTCCTCAGCGCCCTCGAACGCTCCCAGATGAGCGGATCAGTCGGAACCCTGCGCAAGCTGGCCCGCTTTTACAAAACCAACATTCTCGATTTCTTTGACGCAAACAGCGCCAGCAGCCGCCAGGTTCGTCCTTCACAGCGCAAGGTGCTCGAGGCCGGTACCGGCGTTCGCATGGAACTTTTGGCCTGGGGTAATACCGTGATGGAGCCTCACCTATTTCGCATCGCGCCGGATTCAGGGAGCGGAGAGCCCTACGCGCACGAGGGCGAAGAGTTCATTTATGTGCTGCGCGGAGAATTGCAAATCTGCGTCGACGGCGAAGACTACCGGTTGAAATCAGGAGACAGCTTCTATTTCGAGAGCGCGAGGCCGCACCGCTGGAAAAATCCAGGGCGAAAAGAAACGTTACTACTGTGGGTAAACACACCGCCCACATTCTAGATTCCTGAGCCCCGGCTTTCGCGCACACTTTGCGAGATGCAATTGAGAGTTGGAGGAGACATGTCCAGGCAACGCGTTGCAAGTCTGTTGCCCCTGATAGCGGCTGTATTGTTAATTGGTTCCTGCACAAAGAAGACGCCCACCTTGAATCTGCTGGTGTGGGAAGGTTACGCCGATCCCTCGTTTGTGAAAGCGTTTGAAGACGAGAATCACTGCAAAGTCTCGGCTTCCTACATGGGATCGAGCGACGAATTGATGGCCAAACTGCGCTTAGGCAGCGCCGGAACTTACGACGTGATTTCGCCATCCAGCGACGTCGCCACCTCGATTGCCACCTCCGGACTGGCTGCTCCTGTCGACCTCACAAAGATTCCCAGCTACGGGCAACTCTCGGCGCAGCTCACTTCTCTGCCCCTGGTGCGAGCGCATGGGCAAGTCTATGGCGTGCCCTTCATGTGGGGCCCCGATCCCATCATCTATGACACGACTGCTTTTCAGCAGCCTCCGGATTCCTGGAACGTCTTTTGGGATCCCAAATACAAAGGAAAAGTTTCAGTCTGGGACGATCTCTCGACCGTCTACATGGCCGCCCAGGTGCTCGGATATGACAAGCCGGATCCGTCCCGTCTTTACAACCTGACTGACGAGCAACTGGAGGCCGTGAAGAAAAAGCTGCTGGAGTTGAAGCCAAACGTCCGCAAGATGTGGGCGACGGGTGGAGAGTTAACCAATCTGTTCCAAAGTCACGAAATCGTCGTTGCGATGGGCTGGCCGCTGAATACGGCAGACTTGAAGAAGGCAAACTTCCCTGTCGGAGAAACCATACCGAAGGAAAACACAACGGGCTGGATCGATCACCTGATGATTACCGCGGGAAGCGACAATAAGGAACTGGCGCGGAAGTTTCTGGAGTACATGATCGAGGCAAAGACACAGAGGTTGGTCACCGACAAGACGCACTACGTTCCTGCAAATCCGCAGGCGGCACAGTTCATGACGGCGGACGAGGCGAAGACGTTGCATCTCGATGATGTCGAGAATTACCAGAAACGCATTTACTTTTGGCAAAACGTGCCCCGGCGCACCAAATACACCGAAATTTGGAACGATGTAAAAGCAGCGCAATAAAGACGACCGTGAGCGCAACAGCAGCCCAAAAGCCTACACTGCTGAGCATTCGCAACATTGCCAAGACATTCGGCCGCAATGTTGTGCTACGCGACGTGTCGCTGGAGATCGCGGAAGGCGAATTCCTCACCATCCTGGGAGAGAGTGGCTCCGGAAAAACGACGCTGCTCCGCATCATCGCCGGATTTGAAACGGCCACGTCAGGCGAGGTATGGATGGGCGCGGAGCGACTCGACCAGCAACCTCCCTACCGACGACGCGTGAATACAGTCTTTCAGAACTACGCTCTCTTCCCTCACCTGACTGTCGAGCAGAACGTCGCATACGGCTTGCGAGTGGCTAAGCGCCCCAACGCGGAAATCGAGCAGCGAGTCGCCGAGGCTTTAGAGAAGGTAAAAATGACGGCGCATGCCAAAAAGAAGCCGTCGAAAATCAGCGGTGGACAGCAGCAGCGCGTCGCGTTGGCGCGAGCGCTCGTCAATCGCCCGAACTTGTTGCTGCTCGATGAACCACTTTCCGCGCTCGATGCGAACCTCCGCCGCCAGATGCAAGTGGAGTTGAAGTCTCTGCAGCGCGAGGTCGGCATCGCGTTTGTCTTCGTCACCCACGATCAGGAAGAGGCGATGGTCATGTCAGACCGGATTGCGCTGCTCCGATCCGGTGAACTCGAGCAAGTGGCAACGCCTCGCGAAATCTATAGCCGCCCTGCCACCGCCTATGTCGCCCAGTTCATCGGACACACCAACCTGCTTCGCGCCGATATCCGCGACGGCGTGGCGCGTTGCGGCACCTTGTCCTGGCGAACTACGACCACCGACGGTCCAACCCTGTTTTCGCTGCGCCCCGAGCACCTTCGCCCGAGCAGCGTAGCCTCAAACGGCACCGTTCGAGTCACCGGAAGAGTTCTGCAGCAAGTCTTTCACGGAGCGACCTCACTGGTTCGCATCGAATGTGCCGATGGATTGGTCCTCGTGATGCGGACCTCCAGCAGCGCACTAACCGCTCAGGAAGTTGAACTCGAGTTCTCCCCCGCCGACGCCATCCCCGTGCGCGAATCTACGGAGAGGAGCTAAATGTTCTCGCGCGCCTACAAGACAGCTGTCACGGTGCCGCCCCTGGCCTGGGTTGCAGTCTTCCTGCTCTTCCCTTATGCGCTGATGTTTTCTTACAGCTTCTGGTCGGTCACACCAGCGCAGACAATCCTGCATTCGTGGGATCTCAACAACTATAAAGAGCTGTTTCAAAAGTCGGTTTATTGGCAGACGCTGTTGCGCTCAATGTGGATCGCCGCCCGTGTAATGCTCTTTTCTCTGCTCCTGGGATATCCGCTCGCCTACTTCCTTTCTTTTTACTCCGGCAAGCGCAAAGACCTCCTCTATCAGATGGTCATCATTCCTCTATGGGTCAGCTATCTGGTGCGAGCCTACGCATGGAAGACAATTCTCGGCTCCGATGGGGTTCTCAATACGCTACTGCAATATGTGCATCTGACACGCCATCCGCTGGATTTCCTGCTTTACAGCCCGTTCGCCGTAGTTCTGACCCTCACCCACATCTACACTCCATTCACGATTCTGCCGATCTACGCTTCACTGGAGCACATTCCCCGCAATCTCGTCGAAGCATCGCATGATCTGGGAGCTACGCCCGCGCAGACATTCCGGAAAGTGATCTTCCCTCTTTCCATTCCCGGCGTTGTAGCCGGAGCAACATTCGCCTTCGTGTTAAGCCTGGGCGATTTCCTAGCGCCCCTGTTGCTCGGCGGCCCGAGCGGAATCATGATCTCCAATATCGTGGTTAGCCTGTTTGGCGCTGCTTACAACTGGCCGCTAGGCGCCGCGATTTCGCTCGGCATGCTCGTGATCGTCATCAGCCTGCTGTTCTTCTCAGAGCGTCTGGAAAAGAAATGGAGTTTCTCATGAGCCGGCAGGAAGAAAATTCCGGGTGCCCCATCCTTGTCGCGTTTTGTGCGACAGGGTGGGGTTTTTGACTTTCGTTTTTGACCTCGATGATTCAACAACGCCCTACTGCTCCCCGCGCAACCTGGCTCGCCCTGCACGCGTCTGCCGTCTTCGCGTTCTTGTATCTGCCGATCGCGGTCCTAATCCTGTATTCTTTCAACGGCCAAGGCGTCGGCGGGTTCCCTCCCCATCACCTCACGCTCGACTGGTACCGCATTCTGTTCGCCGACGGAGCCATCTGGGACGCGGTTCTCAACAGCCTGCAGGTCGCCTTGGCGGCGATGGTGATCTCTCTTGCTTTAGGAATTCCCGCCGCGCTTGCTCTCGACCGTGTGCAATTTCCCGGCAAGGCCCTGTTCCGCCGTCTCGTCCTTCTGCCGCTGATCCTGCCCGGAATCATCACCGGCCTTTCGTTGCTGATGCTCTTCAACCTCACCACCGTCAAACTGAGCCTGCTCACAATCACCCTAGGCCACGGAACCGCACTCATCTCCGTCGCAGTCACAGAAGTCTTCGCTGGATTGCAGAAATTGGACCGCGCCCAGGAAGAAGCCTCGCTCGATCTCGGTGCGAACTACTGGCAGACATTGTGGCAGATAACGGTACCGAATCTGAAGCTGCCAATCATCGGCGCAGCGCTCTTGATCTTCACCCTCTCGATGGACGAAATCGCCGTCAGCTTCTTCCTGATCGGTCGCGACAACACGCTCCCCCTCGAAATTTGGGGACGCCTCCGCCGTGGCATCACACCAGAAATCAACGCCGTCTCCACTATCATCTTTCTATTCTCGCTGCTGACAATCGTGTTCTGGTACCGCCTGCGCCTGCGCAGCCACAGCGCGCCAGATGTAGGAATGGAGTTGCTCGACCCCCCTCCCGGAACATCAACCTAAGCACGAAACATTAGGAAGCACCCGTAATCAGGCAGACTAGGAAGCACCCATAATCCAGCCGCGAAGCGGCGGCATGTGAAAGCCCGGCATGGAAATGCCGGGTACCCTCGCACGCAATGCAACGAGTCACGTAGGGACGACACGCTTCGCGCTGGGTGACTCGCCCCGCGGCCTGATTTGTCAGACCTCGTTTCCCGAAACGGCACGCAGCCTCGAAAAACACGCGCTGCCCGCTGGAAATTCTCATCGATGAGGCGCAGAGTCGAACTGAGAACTCTTCACACACACGATGCGCGAGCCCCCGGCAACAACCCACTTTCACTGGCTAATTCTCCTGCTCATTACGATTGCCGTCTTCCACACCGTCACAATCCGCCAGGGTCACATCTGGGCCGATGATTTCGCCATGTACATTCATCACGCGCAAAACATTGTGGAAGGCCTGCCCTATGCCCAGACCGGATATCTCTTCACTCCAGCCGCTCCGGTCAGCCCTCGCATGTACCCGCCGGTTTTTCCACTCCTCCTCGCCCCGGTCGTCAGATTCTTTGGCCTGAACTTGGTTCCGATGAAATTCGAGCAGGTAATCTTTTTCGTGCTCGCCCTGGTGGCTATCTGTCTCTACTGGCAACGCGATCTCGGCCCGGAATACAGTCTCGCACTGGCGGCCATACTCGGCTTCAGTCCGCACTGCTGGGCAGCCAAAGACAATGCGCTCTCCGACTTGCCCTTCTTACTCTTCTTTTATATCGCTGCTCTTCTCGTCCAACGCGCGCCGCGGGATGGTCCCACTCAATGGCGCTGGGCGATTCTGATCGGCCTCGCTCTCTATCTCGCGACCGGCACGCGCACCGCTGGTGTCGCGCTGCTGGCCGGACTGGTTTTATACGATTTGCTGAAGTACCGCACGATTACGCGAATCACAGTGGTCGCGCTCTCCACCTGCGCGGCCCTGCTGTTGCTGCAAACCCATTTCATTGGCTCAGAGTTCGGCAGCTATAACGGGTCCTTCCATGCCACTCTAAGCACGGTCGGCGCACATCTCATCTCTTATCCGCGAACACTTGCCGGTTTCTGGGTCGCTTCGACCCAGACGGCATTCTCATTTTTCCTGCTGGGGGTCATTTCGCTTCTTACTCTGGCGGGACTCCTGTATCAATACAAACGTGGACTGACCATCGTCGAGGCCTTCCTTGTGCCCTATGCAGCAATGGCGATTCTGTGGCCCTTCTCCCCCGGCATCCGCCTCGTATTCCCATTCATCCCCTGGATCGTTTTCCTAGCCTTAAGCGGTCTGCGCGGCCTGACTGAGAAGTTCGCCCCATACTACGTTTCAGCAGCCGTCTGCGCCTTTGTACTCCTGGTCTCATTTCCCTTGGTCAGTGCCTATCGCCACACCGATTTCGGCTTAATCCGCCAGAACACCGGCCTGCCCGAGTTCAACCAACTCTGTCAGGCGGTGCGAGAACAAACCACGCCGCAGGACGTCTTGATCTACTTTCGCGCCCGGGCCCTGGCGCTCTACACGTCACGAACCGCATCGGCTTACAACTATCAGGGAACTGATGATGAATTGTGGCAGTACGCGCGCAGCGTCCACGCAACGTATGTGATCACCACCAACGCCTTCGCCGAGGATCACGGTTTCCTCGCTCGCTATGCGAAAATCCATTCTTCGAATCTCGAACTGGCCTATCAGAATGCCAACTTCAAGCTGTATCGGATCGTCGCAGACGCCGCACCCATAGCCTCGGCAAAATCTCACTGACCTGCTACTTCCCCGGTTCCTCGGGCACCAACCCGCGGAACTTCAGCATCGGTTCGATACTCGGTTCTCCTCCCATCCATCCCGAGTACATCTTCCCGAGTTCCTCGGTATTGCCGCGCGAAAGGATCATCTGCCGAAAGCGGTCTCCGTTGGCACGCATCAGCCCGCCATGCTCCTCGAACCACCGGAACGCAGCGTGATCGAGCATCTCGCTCCACAGGTAGGCGTAGTACCCCGCGGCATACTCGTCTTGCCAGACGTGCGCAAAGTAGCTGGAGCGATACCGCGGAGGCACCGTGCTCAGGAAAAGATTCTTGTTCTTCAATGCTTGCACTTCAAAATCGTCAACCTTCTCCAGCGGAGCGTCGCCGGGCAGCGCATGCCACTGCATATCGAGTTCAGCCGCCGCCACCACTTCCGTCAGCGCATACCCCCCGTTGAACTTCGACGCTTTCTTCACTTTTGCTACCAACTCCGCCGCCATCGCCGCGCCGGTCTGAAAGTGCTTCGCGTAGTGATTGAACACCGAAGGGTAGGTGGCCCAGTTCTCATTGAATTGCGAGGGGAATTCGACGAAATCGCGCGCCACCTGCGCCCCCGACAGTGCCGGATACATGGTATTGGCAAACATGCCGTGAAGCGCATGCCCGAACTCGTGGAACATGGTGGTCACTTCCCGAAAGCCGATCAAGCCAGGCTGGCCGGGTGCGGGTTTGGTGAAGTTGGCCACGTTGTAAACGACCGGCAACATGCCCAGCAGCTTGGATTGATTTACAAAAACATCCATCCACGCCCCGCCGTTTTTGTTGTCCCGCTTGAAATAATCGCAGTACCACAACGCGATCTGCTTCCCATCCGCGTCGATCACATCAAAGACGCGAACGTCCGGATGGTAGACGGGAATGTCGTGCCGCTCTTTGAATGAAATCCCGTAAAGTTGATTCGCGGCATAAAACACCCCGTTTTCCAGCACGTTGTTGAGTTCGAAGTAAGGCTTGATCTGGTCCTCATCCAGATCGTACTTCGCCTTGCGAACCTGCTGCGCGTAGAAGTCCCAATCCCACGGTTGCAACTGAAAGCCACCCTTTTGAGCGTCAATGAGCGCCTGAATATCCTTGCCTTCGGCAACCGCCTTCGCCGTGGCCCCCGGCACCAGTGCGTCCATGAATTTCACCGCGGCTTCCGGCGTCTTGGCCATCTGGTCCTGCAACTTCCAGGCACCGTAGCTCGGGAACCCCAGCAACTTCGCCTTCTGCGCTCGGAGCTGGGCCATGCGCGCAATCGTGTCCCGCGTATCGTTCGTGCCTCCACGCTCTGCACGATTCCACGAGTTCTCAAAAATTGCCTGCCGTGTCCCACGCTGGCTCAGAGACCCAAGATCGGGTTGCTGCGTGGTGTTCTGAAGCGGGATGACATAGCCATCGACCTTGCGATCCTTCGCCGCCTGCGCCGCCCCTTTCAAGCGCGTGTCGCTTAGGCCGGCCAACGCGGTCTTGTCCTTTGTGACATAAGCCGCAGCCTTGGTCGCGGCCAGCAGCTTATTGCTGAAAGCAGCCGACAGCGTTGATTCCTCTTCATTGAGTTTCTTCAGCTCAGCCTTATCCGCTTCGGAAAGGTTCGCCCCGGCGTGGATGAACTCCTCGTAGTAGTACTCGACCAATCGCAGGGATTCGGCATCCAGCTTCAACGATTCGCGCTGCTTGTAGATCGTCTCGATGCGCTGGAAGAGCTTGGAATCCAGAAAAATGGCGTCTTTATGCGCGGCGAGTTTGGGAGCCTCGATCTCCTGCAGTTTCTCTAATTCCGGACTCAGGTTGGCCCCGGTCACCGCGTTGAACACCAGGTTCACCCGGTTGAAAAGCTGCCCCGTTCTTTCCAGCGCGACCAAGGTGTTCTCGAAAGTTGGTGGATCAGAATTCTCCGCGATGGCGCGCACTTCCTCGCGCTGCTGCGCCATGCCCGCTTCAATCGCTGGCTGGTAGTCGCTGTCCTTAATTTTGTCAAACGGCGGCGCCTGCAGGGGCAACGCGCTGGGCGCATAAAACGGATTACTCGGTCGAAACTGCGTGCCAGACGGTACAGCGGCATTCGATGGCACTTGCGGAAGAACGGCGGCAAGAAAAATTCCGGTTTTCAAGAGTATCGTGATCCCCTTCTTTGCAGTCTTCATCTCAGATTCCTTTTTTCGGGCACCTGATTGTAGCGAAGATAGGACCCAACTGGCAGAACGCCCGGAGGGGCGACCGATTCTAGCCCGTCAGTTCCACTGGCGGGTGTAGTCGCCTCAAAATTCGGCCTTCGCGCCGTAGGCACGACTGAAACCGCGAATCAAATGCGATTTCATTCCGCGCATAGTAAAGTGGTAGTACACACAAATCAGGAAGGATTCCTTTTGAGTTCAGGCATTCGCAACATCGCCATCATCGCGCACGTCGACCACGGCAAGACCACACTGGTCGACGCCATGCTGCAACAGAGCGGCACCTTTCGCTCCAACGAGCACCACGTCGAACGCGTGATGGACTCCAACGAACTGGAGCGCGAGCGCGGCATCACCATCCTGGCGAAAAATACCGCCATCTTCTATCACGACGTCAAAATCAATATCGTCGACACCCCCGGCCACAGCGACTTCGGCGGAGAGGTCGAGCGCGCCCTGAAGATGGTCGATGGCGTCATGCTCCTAGTCGATGCCAGCGAAGGCCCACTGCCCCAGACGCGCTACGTGCTGGGCAAAGCTCTCGAAGCCAAGCTCCCGCCGATTGTGGTCATCAACAAGATCGATCGCTCCGACGCCCGCCCGCAGGAAGTGCTGAACGAAATCTACGACCTGTTCATCGACCTCGACGCCAAAGAAGAACAGCTCGACTTCCCCGTTCTCTACACCAATGCCAAGACCGGCACCGCGACCACCGACATACAAGGTGGCGGTACCGACCTGCGCCCGCTCTTCGATGCGATTCTCAAAACCATCCCGCCGCCGAAAGGTGATCTCGCCGGCCCTCTGCAGATCTTGGTCGCGAATCTCGACTACAGCGACTATCTCGGCCGCCTGGCAATCGCCCGTGTCTTCAATGGCAAGATGTTCACCGGCGAGGAAGTCGCCATCGCCAAACTGGACCACTCGCTGCAAAAGACCAAAATCACCAAGCTGTTCTCATTCTCCGGCCTCAAGCGAACCGACATCACCGAAACCGAGCTAGGCGATATTGTCGCCGTCGCAGGCGTCGAGGGAATCACCATCGGCGAAACGATCACCGACGTAGAAAATCCCGCGCCCCTCCCCCACATCGCCATCGACGAGCCCACGATCGCCATGCTGTTCACGGTGAACACCTCGCCCTTCGCCGGAAAAGACGGCGCCTACGTTACATCGCGCAATCTCCGCGAGCGCCTCGAAAAGGAACTGCTCACCAACGTATCTCTTCGCGTCGAAGATACCGGCTCGACCGACTCCTTCAAGGTGCTAGGCCGCGGCGAACTCCAGCTTTCCATCCTTATAGAGATGATGCGGCGCGAGGGCTACGAACTCATGGTCGGCAAGCCAGAGATCGTCACCAAGCGCATCGACGGCAAACTGATGGAGCCCGTCGAGCACCTCACCATCGACGTCCCTGAAGAATTCGTCGGCGTCGTCATGGAGCAACTCGGCTCGCGCAAGGGCGAAGTCACCAACATGCACAACCATGGCTACGGCCGCGTCCGCATCGAATTCCGTGTTCCCAGCCGCGGACTCATCGGGCTTCGCAGCCAACTTCTGACCGACACCCGCGGCACCATCGTGATGAACTCGCTCTTCGACGGATACACCGAGTGGCAGGGCGAGATCCCGCACCGCCTGACCGGAGCGCTCATCGCCGACCGCTCGGGAACCTCCACCGCCTACGCGCTCTGGGGTCTGCAAGAGCGCGGAGAACTTTTTGTCGGACCCGGAATCGATCTCTACGAAGGCATGATCATCGGCGAAAACGCGAAGGACACTGATCTCGATGTAAACGCCGTCCGCGAGAAGAAGCTGACGAACATGCGCGCTTCCACCGCCGACGAAGCCATCCGCCTGGTTCCCTTCAGACCCCTGAATCTGGAGCAAGCGATCGAATTCATCGCCGACGACGAGTTCGTAGAAGTCACGCCCAAGTACCTGCGCCTGCGCAAAAAGACTCTGCAAGCAAACAAGCGCAAGAAGAGCTCATTCGCGACCGTGGAAGAATCTTGAAAGCGCGCCGCAACTCGCAGCGTAGCGCCGGCGCCTGCCCTGAGCGCAGTCGAAGGGTCTCGCCGGCTGTGGGGGAGGCGTCTCGCCTCCGCGCCCCTGACTCGACCCGTTCTGCCAATCCCCTCAAGGCTCCCCAGCCGTTCCGCATGTTCCTCGTCCCCTGCAGCTGCGGAACCACCTTCGCCGTTGCCGAAAACTACGACCGCCAGGGAACCGCTTGGACCCGCTATCTGATCTGCCCGGGCTGCGGCAAGCACCACGATCCCAAGAACCGCTTACTCCAGATGGGATTCCATCCGGAAGGTTATTGGAAAGTTGACGAGTGCTAGACACCTGCCCCTGCCAACAACCCCATTCCGAGCCATGTGTAAATTGAATTCAAATTGACAAGCCGCTTGGGGAAAACCTGCTATACTGCCCCCCGCGTTTGACTGTTGCCAGCTCCGGTCTCGATTTTCAGGAAGGCCTCCCAGACCTGCCAAGTTCGCGGAACTGAGCTCGCACTTCCGACAGCTCAATGCAGGGGACGACGCGTGAAGAACATTTTTGTGGGGAACCTCAGCTTCAACACAAATGAGGATGAACTGCGGCAGATCTTCGAGGGCTACGGTCAGGTCGACCGCGTCAGCATCTTGACGGACCGCGACACGGGACGCTCCCGCGGCTTCGGTTTTGTCGAAATGGCGAGCGACGAAGACGGCGAGAAGGCGATCACCGCGTTGAACGGATCGCAGATCGGCGGACGCACCATCAACGTCAATGAAGCCCGGCCCAAGGCCGAGCGCGGCGGCGGAGGCGGAGGCTTCAGCGGTGGCGGTGGTGGCGGCCGCGATCGCGGAGATCGTAGTGGACGCGGCGGCGGTGGGGGTGGCCGTCGTGATCGCTGGTAGCAAAGAATCACCTCGTCAGTTTTCATGTGATTCGAGCACCCTGTCGTCATGGTCCCGCTTTAGGAAAAGCGCTGGAGACTATTCCTGATCGCCATCGTCTTTCAGGTCCAGCGACGCGAACAAGCGCCGACTGAGAGGCGCCATGCGCGCACGCACCTTGTATAATGAGACCACTGCGCCCGTAGCTCAGCTGGATAGAGCGGTTGCCTCCGGAGCAACAGGTCGGGAGTTCGAATCTCTCCGGGCGCACCAGATCCCTTCCTTTAGGCGGCCAGCAGTCTCATTGACAAAACTCATCGATCGTACCTGAGTGAAATGGCCATCTGGTAACAACACTTGACTTCCGGTTTGCTCGCTATCCGCTCATGGCGAACGCTCTAATCACGTCTACTATGGGTAATCAAGGCTGAACTAATTGGTGTAAAGTGTTTAAACATCTTCAGCCTAGTCTAGAAGGACAACACCAATGGGAGTGACAAATCGTGTGGGGGTTATCACGCGGCGTGGCTTCCTCGAACGTGGTTCAGCGGCTTTGGCAAGTGTAGGTCTTGTCGGAAGCGCATATGCCGCAGAGCCCGGGCTCAATCCCAACAGTGTGCTGGATAGCACGAAATCTACTTCAGAGCCGGTGGGTGGCAAAATTGCTCTCGAAGAACATTTTGTCCTTGCCGAGAATATCGACACAAGTTACGCGGTGAGAGATCTCCCACTTGCAACTCGAAACAGAATCCTCGACCTTGGTAGCGGACGCATTGCAGATATGGATCGCGGTGGTCTCGACATCTGCATCCTTTCGTTGACCGCACCCGGAGTTCAAGGCATTCCTCAAGTCAAGGAAGCCATCGCCCAAGCGCGGCGAACCAATGACTATCTGGCCGAGAACATCGCAAGAAATCCGAAACGTCTGAAAGGTTTTGCGACACTGCCGTTACAGGACCCAGAGGCTGCTGCTCAGGAATTGACGCGTTGTGTTAAAGACTTGGGTTTTTGCGGCGCGTTAGTCAATGGGTTCTCGCAGGTGGGAGAGGGAGATTCAGCCGTTTACTACGATTTGCCGCAATATCGTCCGTTCTGGGCAACAGTTCAGGAATTGGATGTACCGTTTTATCTTCATCCTCGCGATCCCTTGTCGGCCAGGCAGCAATGTTACGAAGGATATCATTGGCTTGCAGGTTCGCCTTGGGGATTTGCGGTCGAGACATCCATTCACGCGCTGCGTCTGATGGCCAGCGGGTTGTTCGATCAATATCCCAAACTGAAAGTGATCGTCGGCCATTTGGGGGAAGGACTATCGTTTGGCATCTGGCGTGTGGATAATCGCATCCGTAGAGGAAGTGGTACTCCCAAAGCAAAGCTGCCAATGAGCCAATACCTCCGCGAGAATTTCTACATCACGACTAGTGGAAACTTTCGCACCCAGGCCCTAACCAATGTAATCCTTGAAGTCGGTGCAGATCGGGTTCTCTACTCAGTTGATTATCCCTACGAAGACGTAGTCGAGGCCAGAGAGTGGTTTGACCAGGCTTCGATCAGCGAATTCGACCGATCGAAGATCGCCCGCGCTAACGCCCAACAGTTGTTCCGCCTCTAGACAGACCGCTGCTTCATTCTGCGTGGTGCGGTGGTCACTGCTGCGAGTTGTCTGCCAGCCGGAAGAAATCTAAACCGCCAGCATCCTCTCAACTGGTGATAGATCTCCATTGCACTCATCGTCCGGTTTTCCAGGGATGAACACGCGGACTAACTTCTCCTCAACAAATAATCCACAGCCCCATGTGAGATCGGACCTTGCCAGCAAAATGAAATCAGCAGATCATGGTCAAAGCGGATACGGTAGGCGCCAAACGGAGACACGACGAGCTAAGTCTCTGGGGCTCAATATTTTGCCCCTAACCTATTGAGAGCCAAGATTTTTCAAGGCATTTCCCGCTAACTTGAAGATACCAATAGACCGAAGGGGGAGGGGGTGTATACCCCGCGTTCAAGGGATTTCCCGAATTGGAACTCGCTCGAAACTCGTCTTCGGACTGAATCTCCAAAGTTATTTTTGCGTTTTATTCACAGCCTGACTTCTGACCGGAACCGATGAATTACGACGCGATCTTGGTTGTCTCGTTTGGCGGACCTGAGGGTCACGACGACGTCATTCCCTTCCTCGAAAACGTGCTCCGCGGACGCAACGTTCCCCGCGAGCGCATGCTCACCGTTGCCGAGCACTACTACCATTTCGAAGGCAAGAGCCCGATTAATCAGCAGACGCGGGAGTTGATTGCGGCGCTCAAAGACGAACTTGCAAAGCACGGACCGCAACTGCCCGTTTATTGGGGAAATCGCAATTGGCATCCGATGCTCGCCGACACCTTGCGCCAGATGAAGAGTGACCGAGTGAAGCGCGCGCTCGCATTTGTGACTTCCGCTTATAGTTCGTACTCCGGTTGTCGCCAGTACCGCGAAAACATAGCCCGTGCGCAAACTGAAGTTGGCGAAGGCGCGCCGCAAATCGACAAGCTCCGCGTCTTCTTCAATCACCCCGGATTTCTCGAGGCCACAGAAGATCGGCTCAAAGAAGCGCTCACAAAGATTCCTGCCGATGCGCGACGCAATGTACAGATCGTCTACGTCGCCCACAGCATTCCCATGTCGATGGCCAACACATCCGACTATGTGAAGCAACTGGAAGAAGTGCGCCGACTCGCATCGCAAGCGATCGGGATCAGCAACCACGTTCTCGTCTATCAAAGCCGCAGCGGCGCTCCCGGACAACCTTGGCTCGAGCCTGACATCCTCGACCACCTGCGTGAGGTGAAGCAGAAGAATCTTGCGAGCGCGGTCGTCGTCGCTCCCATCAGCTTCATCTCCGACCATATGGAAGTGCTGTACGACCTAGATATTGAAGCCAGCCACTTGTGCGACGAACTCGCGCTACCCATGGCGCGCGCAAAGACTGTCGGCGTGCATCCGAAGTTCATCGCGATGATTCGCGAGTTGATCCTGGAAAGAACGGAAGGAATCGAGCGCCGAACTGTGGGATCGTTAGGTCCGCGCCAGGATGTCTGCGCCGAAGATTGCTGCCCCGCGCCGCAACGTCCCGTGCGCCCGCAACCTGCACGGAACGACTGATCAACGCACAATATACTGACAATCAACCTCCAAAAAAGCAGCGACGCACCCCGATGTCTTCGCGATCTTCGCGGAGATCTTCTTCGCGATCTTCGCGGTTAAAGGCAGAGATCGCGAAGGACTCGCAAAGGTCGCAAAGAGAAGTTTTCTGGACTTAGCTCAGTGCGTCGCAGGCTGCGTCTTCGGACTCTCGTAATCCGTTGCCTTCGGGCTTCCGGCAACCTGATGCATTGTATCGAGGATCGTGCTGATCACCGGTTCGTTGCCGACCGCAGTGTTCATCATCATGTGATAGAGCGATCTCGTCGGCCAGTCGGCATTGAAGTAGTGCTTCACGTACGCCATGCGCTCACGATCGACGGTATCGACCATTTCCTCAGCTTCTTCTTCCGAGTGGCCATCCGCAATCGTCCGCCGAATCTTCTCCGCCCGCGGCGCATACAGAAATACATGAAACGCATCGGGATGTTCCCGCAGGAAAAAAGGCGCTCCGCGCCCGACGACCACCGCATTCCCTTCCTGCCCGATGCGATCCATGATGTCCTGCATCATCGCCATCATGCGATCGGTATCGAAGATCTGATTGCCCAGGTGAGTACTGCGCTCGTAGCTTCCGCGCCAGAAAACCTTCGCCAAACGATGTAGGCGACTGTCCATGCGCTCGTCGCAGCGCTTCACCGCCGAAGGATCCACTTTCGCGATTCGAGCAATCTCTTCTGTAAGCCGATGATCCCAGAGCTTCCAAGCCAACCGCTCCGCTAACTGGTTGGCGATCGATGCTGCACCGCACCCGAACTCACGTTCGATAGTGACGAGGCGAAACATAGAGGGTTTTAGTGTACCGCCATTCCTCCGCCAGGTTTCGATTTCTTGATCAGGAACACCGCCGGAATCATACACAGGATAGCCACACCAAGGAACCAAAAACAATCAATATAAGACAGCATAACGGCCTGCCGCTGCACTGTACCCTGCACCAGCGCGTAGGCCTGCTGAGAAGCCTCTGCGGCGCTCGCGCCATGCGCCTGCATGGCTCTCGCCGCTCCCTGCAGCATCGCCTGCAAGGAATGATTCGAAACGCTTAGGTTGCCCGCGAGATCGGTTAAATGCTTTTGCGTCCGACGGTCGAGCATTGTCGTGACCACCGAAATCCCCACACTGCCTCCGATGTTACGGGCCAGGTTCATTAGGCCGGAAGCAGCGTTGTTCTTATCTCTGGGCAAGAACGCATAGGCAGCCGTATTGATCGGAACGAACAAGAAAGCCATGCCCACGGCTTGAAGCACGCGCGCTTCCGCCACCGTACGGAAGTCGATGTCGAGATCGAACTTCGTCATGTGAAACAACGAGTACGACAGGACTATCAGACCGAACATCAGAAGCCAGCGCGGTGTGTACCGCGAGAGCAAGAATCCTACCAGCGGCAGCAGCAGGATGATCGCAAATCCACCCGGCATCAAAGCCAGTCCCGCCTGCTGCGCCGTATATCCCAGCAGCGTCTGCGAAAACAGCGGCAGCAGCAGCGTGCTGCCCAGCAAGGCGAACCCCAGCATGAACATCAACAGATTCGAGATGCCGAAGGTCCGGTCACGGAATAGATGCAGATCGATAATAGGATCTTTCTGCTTCCACTCCCAATAGATAACGAAGATCAGCGATAAGGCCGCAATCACCGACAGGATCACAATGAAGTGTGACTCGAACCAGTCTTCGCGCTGGCCCTTATCGAGGACTACCTGCAGTGTTCCAAGCCCAAGGGCCACGAATCCCAGCCCGATGTAATCGATGTGGGTTTCCTTGAGTTTGCGGCGCCTGAAGTAAGGCGGATCTTGAATCAGCCGGGAAGTCAGCAGGATAGAAACAATCCCGACGGGAATATTGATGAAGAAAATCCAGCGCCAGGTGAAATTGTCGGTGATCCATCCCCCGAGAGTGGGACCGATCGCCGGCGCGGTAACTACCGCCATTCCGTAAACGGCAAACGCCATGCCGCGTTTGGCCGGCGGAAACGTATCGGCGAGGATCGCTTGTTCACTCGGTTGCAGTCCGCCGCCGCCCACACCTTGAAGAACGCGGCAGATGATCAGAACCGCCAGATTCGGCGCGAGCCCGCACAGGAAAGAACTGATCGTGAACAGAGCCACGCAACCCATGTAGAAGTTCTTGCGGCCGACGATCGAAGACAACCATCCGCTGAGCGGGAGAACAATCGCATTTGAAACAAGGTAAGAAGTGAGAACCCAGGTACTCTCATCTTGCCCGGCGGAAAGACCGCCCGCGATATGCGGAAGGGCAACATTGGCGATAGAAGTATCGAGCACTTCCATGAACGTTGCCAGTGTTACCGCGAGAGCAATGATCCACGGATTTACCGAAGGTCGCCAGGCATCAGACTGGTCCAACGTGGCCGCACCAGCACTCATTCGCGAATCCACACCTTGGGAGTCACCGACAAGCCCGGACGCAGTTGCTGATTGCGATTCGATCCGGGGTCAAGGACAATCTTGACCGGAATGCGCTGCACCACCTTGACGTAGTTTCCGGTCGCGTTCTCCGGAGGCAACAAGCTGAAGCGCGCTCCGCTGGCGCCGGCAATGCTGTCCACTTTGCCGTTGTACTTGCTGCCATAGGCGTCGACCTCGATCGTGACGCGCTGGCCAGGATTCATCCCGCGCAGTTGAGTCTCCTTGAAATTTGCGATGATCCAGATGTCGTCGAGATTAATGACCTTCATCAATTCCTGCCCGGGAGCTACGTTCTGTCCCACCTCGACGGTACGGTTGCTGACTATGCCGTTCACCGGAGCGACGATCTTGGTGTATTGCAGGTTCAGTTCAGCCTGATCAAGATTCGCTTTCATGCGTTCAACCTGCGCCAAGGCGGACTGCGCCTTCGCCTGTGAGACCTGCATCTGCTTCGGTGCTGTATTGGCATAACGCCAATTGGCTTCCGCCTGAACCAGCCGGCCCTTGGCCTGCGTTACCTGTTGATCGGCAGCATCGGCGGTGGCGCGAGCAGCTTCGACTCCAGCGGCGCCAGCTTGTGCTGCGGCAGTGGCTTGATCGTACTGCTGCTGCGAAATCTCCTGCTTCTCGACCAGCTGTTTGTAACGGGCAAGGTCGTTCTGCGCCTTGACGTTGTTCGCCTCGGCTTCTTGCAGTTGTGCTTTGGCTGCCTGGAACTGTTGTTGTGCCGCCTGGATACCTGCGCGAGCGCTGGCCACATCCGCCTCGCTAGCAGAGATTTGGCTGTTGGTGTTGACCGACGTGATCGGGACCGTAACTCCGGCTGCGGTAGCCGCCGCCTGGGCATCGGCAAAATCAGCCTTCGCCCGCTCGTAGGCGACCTGGTAGTCGGTCGGATCGATCTCGACCAGCACGGTTCCCGCCTGCACGTATTGGTTGTCCTGGACGTTGAGCTTGATCACGTGCCCTGAGATTCGAGCGCTGACGGAGTTAATGTGCCCGTCAACCTGCGCATCGTCGGTCGATTCGTAACTGGTGAAATAGCGGTACATGAAGAATCCGACGACCAGCAGCACCACCAGTGCAATCAGAACTGCAATGCGAAAACCAGGACTCTGCGTACGCGAAGGACGAGTGTGAAAGTCCCGCTCGGTCGCCGGCAGGGGCTTATTGGTGGACTCCGGCCTTTCGGCTACAGGCGGATTCGCTGTAGGGGGGGCAGCCTGCGTCGATTGCTCCATACGCTTATTGAATGCCTTTCAGATATCGCCTTACGCCTTGCTCGGCATCGCCGATGACGTAAGCCAATTCGACCTTCGCTAGATTATGCGCATAAAGACTTTGAATAAAGCTTTCGTGCGCCCCGGCAACCGCTTCCTGGGCCTGCACCACTTCCAGATTGTCAGCAACTCCGGCGGTGAAGCGATCCTGCGACTGAGCGAGCGCCTCTTCGGCCAGTTCGACGGAACTGCGGGCAACCTCGACCTGTTCGGCCGCGGCATTAAGATCGAGCAGGGCCGAACGGACTTCGTAATCGATGCGGCCGCGCAGATCGCCTGCCTGGGAGCGAGCCTGCTTGAGTTGGGCATCAGCAACGAGGATATCGCCATGCACCCGGTTTCCAGCAAATACGGGGATATTGATGCCACCCATGACCTGCCAGGTGCCGTTAGAATTCGCCGGGTTGACGCCGATATCACCTAAATTCGCATCCAGGTCGATGGACGGGTATCGTCCCGCGACCGCTGCTTTCCTGCTATGTTCGGCGCTCTGTACCTGTGCCAACGCAGCCTGATAGTCGGCACGTCCGTTATACGCACGCCGCAAATAGGTTTCCAACGGAAGAGGAGTTAGGGCTTGGTATGGAGCCTTTTCTGTAAGAACGAATTGCTGTCCCAGCGGCAGTCCGATGATGCGCGCCACGCTCAAACTTGATTTCGCCAGCTCGTTGCGTGCCACGATGAGCTGCTGCTGCCGAGTCTGGAATTCAACCTGCGAACGCAGAGCATCAATGGCTGGAGTCAGACCGGCTCTGTGTTGATCCGCGGCTTTCTGGTAGAGAGCTTGAGCGCTTTTGACCTGCGCTTCGGAGGTCTCAACGCGGGCAGCTGCGGCAATGGCCTGCAGGTATGAGTTCCCTACCGCTAGCACCACCAGTTCGCGCGCATCGTTGAAACTGAGTTGAGCGGCTTTGACCGTTTGGGACGCAGCTCGTTCTTTTTCCAGGGTTCGATAATTGAACACCGTCTGCGAAGCATTGGCACGAAGATCGAAATAATTGAACGGGCCAATCACCCTCGGTACTGCCGCATGCAATACGTTGCCCCGCAGCCCGAGAGCTGTAAGGCTTGTAGTTTGCACGTCTTCCTCGGCGCGAATGGAGATGTTGGGCAACAGTTCCGCCAACTGCTGCCAGCGCTGGCCGCGGGCTGCCTGGGTCTGATCCCCGGCCAGCAGCAGGCCTAAGTTATTCCGTAATCCGCGGTCGATGGCTTCCTTGAAATCAATCTGAAGGACTTCTGACGTAGCCGTGCCCTCGGGAGCGCTCCCTTGAAAAGGACTTTGAGTCCCAGGCAGGGAAACCGATGGCGTGCCGCCGGTCGTTTGTGAGAACAGCATAGACGAAACGGCCAAAAACGATGTGAAACCAAGAACTACGGTGGGGAAAACTTTCAATGAGCGTCGCATTCTTGATCGGGAACGTTCAGACACCCCGACAGGGGCTGAATCTTCCTTTCCGTCTATAGCATAACTCGTCAGCTTTGATTCTTTTGCGCGCCATTGCGATGCAAACGAAATCAGACCCGTTGAACCTGCAAAGATCGGGATGCGGCACCTTAGGTGCAATGCCTTCAGTACTCTGCCAGTAACCGTTCCGTGCCGATAACCTAGACAGGTAAAGGAGCCGGAGTCATGCGCAGTGGTGTCTTATACCTGGCCGTCATCCTAGCGCTCTCGTTGAATCTGGCGCATGCGCAAACCACGACCGTGTCCTCAAGTTCCGAGCGAAAGATCTCAACCCGGGTGGCGCCTGTCTATCCGGAACTGGCGAAAAAGATGCACATCCACGGAGTTGTGAAGGTGGAAGTCATCGTAAAGCCCAACGGGAGCGTCAAATCCAGTCGAGTGGTGGGCGGAAACCCGGTGCTGGTGGAAGCCGCGCAGGATGCGGTGAGCAAATGGAAGTTCGAGACCACTCAGAACGAGACCACGGAAATCGTGCAGGTCGGATTCGAAGCCGGCCAGTAAACTCCTTCTTCTCAACGGTCAATCTCGCCGGTTTTCTTCGTGACTAAGGTCATCTTGAACCGAGGTGACCAGTGGCTCATGCTAGGCCGAGACACAAATCCATAGAACGAGAGATCGCTATTGCATGAGCGCAACGGGAACTGACTGGACTCGCATACTGTTGGATCCAGATCTTGTACGGCAAGTCGGAAAGCTCCTGCAGGCTTATCGGGAAGCGCCTGTCGAAAAACGGGAAGAAGCCTTGTTGAATGCCATGCGCGAAATCAAGGCAGATGTTTCGAAATCCCGGCAGAAGACCGGCCAGCCCGAGCAGGAAACTCCACGCCCCGTTCCGACGCCCAGTTCCTCCACCCCTCCGTTCGAGCCCGATCTTTTCAGCCCCAACTGGAGCAGCGATCGGCGCCGGCATCCGCGCATCAAGTGCTTTGTTGCGGTGGAATTGCGCGTCGATGATTTGCCGAATTCTATTTGGGGAAACCTTTCGAACACCAGTGCAGGCGGATGCCTGGTCGAAACGGCCAGCCCGGTCAAGCCGGGCGCCAAAGTAGAGATCGGATTGTGGGTACCGAACGGCAAGATCTGGGTTAAGGGCTTCGCTTTAACCGGGATCGTGACTCGCAGTGCGGGTTCCAACGGAGTGCGCGTCCGGTTTGACGGCATGTCCTCCGGAGAACGCGACAGTCTACGTCAATTCCTCAAGTTCGTGCAGGAAATGACACGCGCCTCGCAGAGCGAAAACAGCTATATCCAGCTTGTAAAGTAAGAGGTCCCTCCATCTTCCCTCCGTTTTTCAACGGGGTGTCATCCATCCGTTCCAAGAAATTGATACACTTTCTGCGTATTGAACCCTTTCTCTGCCCGGGGACCTCTAATTGATTAGCCAGTGGTTCGCGCCAACGAACGACTGGAGGAACGGAGTCGCATGGTTGCCAGTGAACAGGTTTTAGCGACGGGACAGCAGTTAGACACTCTTTGCATCAACACGATCCGCACTCTTGCGATTGATGCCGTGCAGCAGGCAAACTCCGGGCACCCCGGAGCTCCGATGGGCTTGGCTCCTGTGGCGTACAGCTTGTGGCAGCAATATCTTCGCTACGATCCCAAAAATCCCTTGTGGCCCAATCGCGACCGGTTTGTTCTTTCGGCCGGGCACGCGTCCATGCTGCTGTACGCCGTACTGCATCTGGCGGGGGTGCGCAAGGCCGAGGACGACAAAGTTACAGACGAACTCTCCGTTTCCATGGACGAAATCAAACACTTCCGTCAACTCGGAAGCCGAACACCCGGTCATCCGGAGTCGCACATCACCACCGGGGTCGAAACCACGACCGGCCCCCTCGGCCAGGGCGCGGGCAACAGCGTTGGCATGGCGATCGCCAGCAAGTGGCTGGCGGCACGTTTCAACCGTCCCGGCTTTGATCTGTTCGACTTCAATGTCTGGACGATCTGCGGTGACGGCGATCTGATGGAAGGCGTTGCGAGCGAGGCTGCATCGCTGGCCGGCCACCTGCAGCTTTCGAATCTCTGCTGGATCTACGATCACAATCACGTCACACTCGACGGGCCGGCGAGCTGGTCGTTTACGGAAGATGTAGCCACGCGATTTCTGGGCTACGGATGGAACGTCACTCGAGTCGCCGACGCGAACGATCTCGAAATGCTCGCTCGGGCTTATGAGACCTTCTTGAAGACGAAAGACCGTCCGACACTGATCATCGTCGACAGCCACATCGGTTACGGGTCGCCCCACAAACAGGATTCCTACGAAGCGCACGGAGAGCCGCTGGGCGTTGAGGAGGTCAGGCTGGTAAAGAAGTTCTATGGCTGGCCGGAAGACGCGAAGTTTCTTGTACCCGACGGCGTCTATGAGCATTTCCAGCAGGGAGTGGGAAAACGCGGCACGGATCTGCATGCCTCATGGGTGAAGAAGTTCGGCGAGTATTCGAAGCAGTTCCCCGAACTGGCTGCCGAACTCAAAGACATTCAGGCACGGAGACTGCCTGACGGATGGGACAAGAATCTGCCGACCTTCCCGACCAACGCCAAAGGCATTGCCACGCGGGAAAGCTCCGGAAAAGTTCTGAATATTCTCGCGCAGAACATTCCGTGGCTGATCGGCGGCTCGGCTGATCTGGCGAAATCGAACAAGGTTGACTTGAAGATGCCGGGTGCGGGCGATTTTCAGCCCGACAACTACGCTGGACGCAACTTCCACTTCGGAGTTCGTGAACACGGCATGGCTGCGACGGCGAACGGGATGGCAATTTCGCGCCTGAAAGTGTTCAACGCGACCTTCTTTAACTTCACCGATTACATGAAACCATCGATGCGGCTGGCGGCGTTGATGGAAGCCCCCGTGATTTACGTGATGACGCACGATTCGATTGGTGTGGGCGAGGATGGACCGACGCATCAGCCAATCGAACAACTGGCGGGGCTGCGGGCGATGCCGAACATGCTGGTCCTGCGTCCCGGCGATGCGAACGAAGTCACCGAGGCATGGAAGATCGCGGTGCAGCAGACGCATCGTCCAACGACGCTGGTGCTCACGCGGCAGGCTCTTCCGACTCTGGATCGTACGAAATACGCGTCGGCTTCGGGAGTGGCGAAGGGAGGCTACGTCCTGGCCGATGCAACTGGCGGAAAACCGCAAGTCATTCTGATTGGAACCGGAAGCGAGCTCTCGCTGTGCGTCGATGCATACGAGAAACTCAAGGCTGAGGGCATCAATGCGCGCGTGGTCAGCATGCCGTCGATGGAAATCTTCGAACAGCAGGATGCTGCGTACAAAGAGAGCGTTCTGCCCTCGGATGTGACGGCCCGAGTGTCCGTCGAGATGGCTTCTACATTCGGCTGGGGGCGGTATACGGGCAGCAAGGGGCGCAGCATCGGCATGCACCGGTTTGGTGCGTCGGCGCCGCTGAAGGATTTGCTGAAATACTTCGAGTTTACGGTCGACAGAGTGATCGAAGAGGCGCGAGCAGCAATCGCCGGCAAGTAGTTAGTTCGTCCAGCAGTTCGGCTGCGTCGCTCGTTCGGGGATCGTCATCCAACAAGATTATGGAGGCTGTCATGCAACCCACTGGTGTTCTGGAAAGTTCAAAGGCTACAAAGAATCCACTAAAGGACCTGCTCAAGTATGGGCAGTCTATGTGGCTCGACTACATTCGCCGGGATCTATTCACAACCGGCAAGCTGAAAGCGATGATCGAAGACGACGGCCTGCGCGGAATGACTTCGAATCCGGCCATCTTCGAGAAGGCCGTCGCCGACAGTTCCTTGTATGACGATATCCTGCACTCGCTGGCCATCCAGAAAAACCTTTCGGCGACGGCGAAGTATGAGCAGATCGCCATCCGCGACATTCGTGATGCAGCGGACCAACTGCGCGGAGTGTACGAGCAAACAAACTTCCGCGACGGCTACGTCAGCCTGGAAGTGTCGCCGTATCTGGCAAACAAGACGCAGGAGACGATTGACGAAGCGCGGCGGTTGTGGAAGACGGTGCAGCGCGAAAACGTCATGATCAAGATACCGGGGACAGCCGAGGGGCTGCCCGCGATCCAGCAAGCGATCAGCGAAGGCATCAACATCAATGTGACGTTGCTGTTTGCGCAGGAAGTTTATGTGAAAGTCGCTGAGGCGTACGTCGCGGGAGTGGAAGAGTTAGCCGGGCGGGGTGGAAATCTGAAGAAGATGGCGGGGGTCGCGAGCTTCTTCATCAGCCGCATCGATACGCTGATTGATTCAATGCTGGACCAGAAGTTGAAAAGTACGTCGGACTCGAATCAACAGGCGCTGCTGAAGAGCCTGCTGGGGAAGGTCGCCAATGCAAATGGAAAGCTCACATACCAGCGCTATCAAAAAATCTTCAGTGGACCGAACTGGGAGAAGCTCGCCGCCAAGGGCGCGCAGACACAACGCGTGCTCTGGGCCAGCACCAGCACCAAGAATCCAAACTATCGCGACGTGATGTACGTGGAAGAACTGATTGGCCCAGACACCGTCGATACGATGCCACCGGCTACGATCGATGCATTTCGCGATCATGGTAGGGTTCGGCCAAGTCTCACCGAAGATATTCCGGGTGCGCAGAAGACCATGGACGATCTGGCTAAGGCTGGCATCTCCATGAAGGAGGTCACCGACAAGCTGACGGTCGATGGCGTGAAATTGTTCTCGGATGCCTTCGACAAACTGCTGGCCGCTGTTGAGAAAAGCACCGCGCAAAAAGGATAGACCGTGAGCAGACTGAAGACTTCCCTGCCCGAGACGCTAGCCGCCACCGTAAAGTCGACGATCGCCGACTGGCAGTCGGGCGGGAAAGTGAAGCGACTGTGGGATCACGATGCGAGCCTGTGGACCGGTGAAGACGAGTCGAAGTGGCTGGGATGGCTCGACATTGTTGACGAGCAGATCGCCCAGCACGACACTTTGGCTAAATTCGCTAAGGAAGTGCGGGCGCGAGGGTTTGAGCACATCTTGCTGCTGGGGATGGGTGGGTCCAGCCTTTGTCCGGAAGTTTTGAGGATGACATTTGGGCGGATTCCCCACTTCCCGGAATTGCACGTGCTCGATTCGACCGATCCCGCGCAAGTGAAAGCGTTCGAACACAAGATCGACATCGCGAAAACGCTCTTCATTGTTTCCAGCAAATCGGGCAGCACGCTCGAGCCAAACATCTTCAAGCAGTACTTCTTTGAACGCGCGAAGCAAGTTGTCGGCGCGGACAAGGTGGGCAGTCACTTCGTGGCGATCACCGATCCGGGATCGAAGATGCAGCAGGTCGCTGAGGACGATCACTTCCTTCACGTCTTTTTCGGGCGGCCGTCCATTGGTGGACGCTATTCGGCGCTGTCGAACTTCGGGATGATTCCGGCCGCTGCCATGGGACTGGACACAAAGAAATTTCTCGATCGCGCGGCGGAGATGGAGCGGACCTGTGGGCCGAGCGTCAAAGTGGATGAGAATCCCGCAGCCGTGCTGGGGATTATTCTCGGCTCGGCTGCGAATACCAGGCGGGACAAAGTCACGATCATCACGTCTCCCGGCATTTCCGATCTGGGCGCGTGGCTGGAACAATTAATCGCCGAGTCTACCGGGAAAGTCGGCAAGGGAATCATTCCGGTCGATCGCGAACATCTGGCTTCGCCCGAGGTGTACGGCAACGATCGCATTTTTGCTTACATTCGTTTGGAAAGCGAAATCGATTCCGAGCAGGATGCGAAGGTTACGGCTCTCGAAAAAGCTGGGCACCCTGTAGTGCGAATCATCATGCCCGATATCTACGATCTTGGGGCGGAGTTCTTCCGGTGGGAGATCGCGACTGCCGTCGCCGGGGCGATCATCGGCATCAATACGTTCAACCAACCTGACGTAGAGGCCAGCAAGATCGCCACCCGGACGCTCACGTCGGAATACGAGAAAACGGGATCGCTGCCACCGGAAAAACCAATTCTTGAAGACGGCGGCGTGAAGTTGTTCACGGATGAGAAGAACGCGTCAGCTCTAGCCGCAGCGGCAATCGAAAAGTCTCTAGTCGGATATCTGAAGGCGCACCTCGGCCGCATTCATGCAGGCGATTATTTCGCGGTGCTTGGATACATACAAATGAATGCCGAGCACGAGCAGAACCTGCAAACGCTGCGTCACGCCGTTCGCGATGCGAAGCACGTCGCCACGTGCCTCGGATTCGGGCCGCGATTCCTGCATTCCACGGGGCAGGCTTACAAAGGCGGGCCGAATTCGGGTGTGTTCCTGCAAATCACTTGTGACGATGCTGTGGAACTGCCCGTTCCTGGTCAGAAGTACACTTTCGGCATCGTAAAGGCGGCGCAGGCTCGGGGGGATTTCCAGGTCCTGGCGGAGCGAGGACGACGCGCGCTTCGGGTGCATCTGGGGAAAGATCTGAAGAGCGGGCTTGCGACACTGCAGGCCGCAGTGCGAAAGGCTCACTAGATTTGTGGAACCTTAGGCAGCGCGGGCGAGACGCCCGCGCGACGGCCGGCAACATGCCGGCGCTACCGCTGTACGACGCAAGGAGCAAGGCATGCCATTAGGAATGGTGGGACTCGGCCGGATGGGGGCGAATATGACCCGTCGGCTGATGCGGGGCGGGCATTCGCTGGTGGTTTCCGATCTCAGCCCCGACGCCGTGAAACAACTGGGTACAGAGGGCGCTACAGGATCGTCATCGCTCGAGGATTTGGTCAGCAAGCTCAAGCCACCGCGTGCGGTGTGGATTATGGTGCCGGCAGGTGGTCCGACGGAAGCGACCGTGCAAAAACTTGCCCAGCACATGCAGGCTGGCGACGCCATCATTGACGGCGGCAATTCCTATTTCAAGGATGATGTGCGCCGGGCGAAAGACCTCAAGGGCAAGGGCATTCATTACATCGACGTGGGAACCAGCGGCGGCGTGTGGGGCCTCGAGCGCGGATACTGCATGATGATCGGGGGACCGAAAGAGGCCGTGCAGAGACTCGATCCGATCTTCAAGACTTTGGCGCCCGGCAAGGGTGACATTCCTCGTACCCCTGGACGCGAGAAGCTCGGCGGTACCGCTGAAGATGGATATATTCACTGCGGACCGTCGGGCTCGGGACACTTTGTAAAGATGGTGCACAACGGCATTGAGTACGGTCTCATGCAGGCTTATGCGGAAGGTTTCGACATCTTCAAGAATGCAAACAGCAAGGAGTTGCCGGAAGACATTCGTTACGACCTGAATTTGCCCGATATCGCGGAAGTATGGCGGCGCGGCAGCGTAGTCAGTTCGTGGCTGCTCGATCTAACGGCCATGGCGCTGGCCGAGAATCCGACGCTATCCGAGTACACGGGCTTCGTGCAGGATTCAGGCGAAGGACGGTGGACGATTCAGGCGGCTGTCGATGAAGCGGTTCCTGCCGATGTGCTGACGGCAGCATTGTTTGTCCGCTTCCGCTCGCGCCAGGAGCACACCTTCGCCGAAAAGATGTTGTCGGCGATGCGGCAGAAGTTTGGCGGGCACGTGGAGGCGGGAAAAGGCGGTCATTAGTCGATCGTGTTAGTCGTTGGCCCTTTCATTTTGTTTGAGAGTGCTTCAAACCGAAAAATCGCGAACGACCAACGAATGTGAAACGAAGCGTGCGCTGAGGACTCGCCGCCGAGAGCGCTGAGAACAACAAAGGGACTTATTCAATGGCTCAATTAGCAGAACAGCCCAAAGTGGCGCCGCCACCGCCACGGATCGGTAAGCAAAGCGATCCTTCCGTCATGGTGATCTTCGGTGCGGCTGGCGATCTGACCGGGCGCATGTTGATTCCCGCGCTTTACAACCTGGCGCGCGCCGGGCTGCTGTCGCGGGAGTTCGCCATCCTGGGCGTGGCGCGCGCGCAGTTTTCCGACGAAGACTTCCGCAAGAAAGTCTATGACGATATCAAGACCTATTGCGGTGACTGCGTAGATGACCAACTATGGGAATGGTTCGCGCAGCGTTTTTACTATCTTCAGGGAAATTTCGACGACGACAATCTGTACTCGCGTCTCAAAGACGCACTAACCAAGATCGATCAGACCCACTCCACCCATCAGAATTTTTTCTACTACCTGGCGGTCGCGCCGAATTTCTTTGGCCCGATCGTGCAGAGGCTCGCCGCCGCTGGACTGATGGATCAGAGCAACAATCACTGGCGCCGCGTCGTCATCGAGAAGCCATTCGGGCATGATCTGGAATCAGCGAAAGCGCTGAACCAGGAACTATTAAAGGTCGCCGACGAGAGGCAGATCTATCGCATCGATCACTATCTCGGCAAAGAGACTGTACAGAACATCATGGCGTTCCGCTTTGCCAACGGAATTTTCGAGCCAGTGTGGAATCGCCGCTACATCGATCATGTGCAGATATCGGTGGCCGAGACGGTTGGTGTAGAAGGCCGTGGCAGCTATTTTGATCACGCAGGAACGTTGCGCGACATGGTGCCTAATCACATCATGCAACTCATCAGCTTGACCGCGATGGAGCCCCCCATTTCCTTCGATGCTAATGCGGTGCGCGACGAGCAGGCGAAGATTCTTCACGCCATCCAGCCGATGAGTGACGAAGAAGTTCTGAGCCGCACGGTGCGCGGACAGTACGGCGAGGGCACCGAGGACGGCAAGCGCGTTCCACCGTATCGCGGCGAAGAAGACGTGCCCCCGGACACGCGGACCGAAACTTTCGTCGCCATGAAGTTGTTGATCGACAATTGGCGTTGGGCCGATGTTCCCTTCTACCTGCGCACCGGCAAGCGAATGCCGGTCCGGAATACCCACATCGTGATACAGTTTCGGCGAGCACCTTTTGTGCTGTTCCGCGACACGCCGGTCGAACACCTGATGCCGAATCAACTGGTGCTGCACATTCAGCCCGAGGAAGGCATCTCTCTGCAGTTCGCCGCCAAAGTTCCCGGCCCGGTGATGCGCCTCGGCACGGTGGACATGAACTTCGAATATCAGGAATACTTTGGAAAGCAGTCGAGCACAGGCTACGAACGACTGCTGCACGACTGCATGATCGGCGATCAAACGCTGTTTCAACGCGCGGACATGGTGGAGGCGGGCTGGTCGGTGGTGAACCCGGTGCTCGATCTTTGGAAAGCGCTCCCGCCGCGGAATTTCCCCAACTACGCTTCCGGCACCTGGGGACCGAAGGAGGCCGACGAACTCGTCGAACGCGACGGCCGCCGCTGGAGGAACTTCGAAAAATGATTCTGGCCGGCGATATTGGTGGGACCAATGCCAGGCTGGCTTACTTCCAACCGCAGAATGGGCGCTTCCAGTTAGTCTCGGAGCGCGTCTTTCCCAGTCGTGACCATCGGGGGCTTGGTGAAATCGTAACGCAGTTCCTGGACGAGTCGGGCACTCGACCGGAGGCGGCATGCTTTGGAATCGCAGGCCCAGTGCGCAACGGGCGGGTGGAAACTTCCAATCTTCCATGGGTCATCGAGCAGTCCGTTCTTGCCAATCAGATCCATCTTGCAGCTACTCTGTTGATCAATGACCTGGAAGCCAGCGCCTGGGGCATCGGCGCCCTCGGAATTGAGGACCTGGTCACTCTCAACCCGGGAGCGGGTTCGGTCGCGGGGAATCAGGCGGTCGTAGCTCCGGGAACCGGTTTAGGAGAGGCGGGACTTTTTTGGGATGGCAGCCGCCACCATGTTTTCGCGTGCGAAGGCGGACATACTGACTTTGCTCCGCGCGGAGAACTTCAGATCGAACTGCTGCGATTCCTTGTGACGAAATTTGGACATGTGAGTTACGAGCGCATTCTCTCCGGGCCCGGACTGGTGAACGTGTATGAGTTTCTGCGCGCCAGTGGGTGCGGAAAGGAATCAGCCGAGCTTTCCGCCGCGATGGAGGCGGGCGATCCGGCAGCGGCTATTTCGCAGGCTGCGTTGAGCGGCAAAGATTCGCTGGCGGGAAAAGCGCTGGACCTTTGGATTTCTGTCTACGGCGCCGAGACATCGAACCTGGGGCTGAAGATCATGTCGACTGGTGGACTGTTCTTAGCAGGAGGGATTTCGCCAAAGATTCTGCCTAGGCTTAAAGGATCTTTGTTTATGGAAGCCTTTCTTGATAAGGGGAGAATGCGCCCCCTGGTAGAAGCCATGCCCGTGCACGTAGTAACGAATGAAAAGGCAGGACTGCTGGGAGCGGCGCGCTGCGCGGCGGTCCGGGGCTTCCGAGGTTGATTTGAGCGCTTCTGCCGAGATTCGGGTTCTCACAACTCCGCAGGAACTGTTTGGCGCGGCCGCAGAAGAGGTCGTCCGGCTGGCCAATCAGGCGGTTGCGGAGCATGGCCGGTTCACGATCGCTTTATCTGGGGGCTCGACGCCCAAGAGCCTCTACAATCTCCTCGCTACGAACGCCCGCACTGCCCTGCCTTGGGATCGCATGTATTTTTTCTGGAGCGATGAGCGGCACGTGCCTCCGACCGATCCCGACAGCAACTATCGGTTGGCGGACGAAGCGATGCTGTCGAAGGTGCCGGTCCCGCAAGCGAATGTGTTCCGATTCCCCGCTGAGAATCCGGACGCCGCAACCGTTGCGAAAGAGTACGAATCCACTCTAAGAAAGTTCTTCCAACTCGAGCCGGGACAGCTTCTCAGGTTCGATCTGATTTTGCTTGGCATGGGCCCAGACGGGCATACCGCATCGCTTTTTCCCGGAACCGCGGGCTTGCAGGAAAAATCCCGGCTGGTGATCGCGAATTGGGTTGAGAAACTCAAGACTCACCGGCTAACGTTCACACTTCCAGTGCTCAACGCCGCGAAGTCCGTGGCTTTCCTGGTCAGCGGCACAGACAAAGCACCGGTGCTGAAGGCGGTATTGGAAGAGAAGGTGCCGGGAGAACAGTATCCCGCCAAACTGGTCCAGCCGACGGATGGGAAATTGATCTGGTTCCTGGATCGCGCCGCGGCGAGTGGGCTATCCCAGCAGAAATGAATACCGTTAAATTAATACCGCTGTGGACGCGGAGCACGCAGAGTTTTTCGGGAAGAAACCAGGTCCTTCTGGTCGCTGGTATGGTTTGGGGCGCAACTCCATCACGCCACGGATTCCCGTGGGTACTCAGATTCCTTTGGTCGTTGCGGTTTTGCTTCCTTAGCCTCGCCAGTCGCCGATTTCCTTCAGGCCCTTACCCCTGGCGTGTTCGAAGAGGCGGACCCGGTGGCGGGAGTGCTCGAATTCGTGGATGTCGGCCCAGACCTCGGCTTGCCATCCGGCCTCATGGGCGGCCGATTCCCCACAGGTGGCGCACCGAGTATGGAGGGTCACCGAAGTGCTTTCCGCCGCTTCAGAAACGGCTCCCGGCAGCTCGATGAAAATGCAGCGGACCTCCTCAATTTCCTCGTTCACACCCAGAATGTGCTCGTAACGCAGCAAGTATCCGAAACCGAGCTTGCGCGCCTCGACCTCCGCCTCGGCACGGGTGTGGAAGGGACCATACTCAGCTCTCAGCTGTTCGGTCGAGTCGCACGCCATCCAGAAGATTTCTTTATAGGCCATCGCTGGTTTCGCCCCGGGAGTCGCGAAAGCCGGCTCGCCGCTCGAGCCCGCCACTTGGCAGATCGCAACTGCCTGAGCAATTCCAGTGCCGCACGATCATCCCGCAAACTACTGGCACGGCTAGGGTTATCTCCACATAGGTGTGCCTGCGGTAAACCCGACCAGAAAAGTTTTGCAGAGTTTGGCTGAACTAGCGCGCTGCGAAGCAATCTAGGGTAGTTTACGACCGTAGACAGAGAGATCTCGACCCGTCAGCGAACTAGCTAATAGCTCGCATCTAGTCGGCTCCCACCGCCTGCGGGTAAGGAGCGGGCACGCCGTCGGCTTCCGGCCAGTTCTTTCCACCATGGCTGGCGACATACATGGCCGACTCCAGACGGCTCCACACGCCGAGCTTGTCGAAGGTGTTTCGAAGATGATTCTTGATCACCTGTTCGCTGGTGCCGACGATCCTGCCGATCTCGCGGTTTGTAAGCCCTTCCCAGACCAGGATGGCAATTTGAATCTCTTTGGAGGTGAGACGCTCGCGGGGGGTCATGATTCGACGATCTTCGGGTTCAGTCGATCCAGCAACTCCAGCAGATCGTGCCGTCGCCGGCTCGCCCACGGAGCTAATCGGAACGACTCCAGTTGTTCGCGTCCCTTCTCCCGTCACAATCTCTTCTTGCAGCCTACGCCTTCGTTCAGGGCTACCGCTTGCAACTGGTTCATGATTCGGGTGCGCGCCTGCACCCTGCGGTGCCGGTGCCACAGCAGTTGCCGCAGATCGCGATTCTCCCAGCTCGGCACCCAAATCTGCGGAAAGTCATCCTTCAGCAGCAAGTGCAGAATGTGTTGCGCATCCTGGTGATCGGTCTTCTGCTTGCGTTCCCGCTTCCTAGCGATCTCGGTGGCATCCCCGATCCACAACTCGATGTTCAGTTCTGCCAGTAGTCGCTCGAACCAGCGCGCTTGCCCGCTGGCTTCCATCCCTACACGTACTTTCATTCCCTGGACCACGAGCTCACGGTAGAACTTCTCTGCTTCCTCGCGGTGCTCGAGTCGCCGTTCCTGTAATTCCCCTGTGTCCGTATCCACAAACGCAATTTGCTGAAAGCTCGGGTGGTAATCGCATCCTATAATCAA
>Ga0209580_10000108_pt1 | contig 63042 bp, 49 predicted proteins | sample Coa_R1_5_FD_187153 | JGI IMG/M metagenome (GOLD analysis project Ga0209580, IMG submission 187153) | Surface soil microbial communities from Centralia Pennsylvania, which are recovering from an underground coalmine fire - Coalmine... | ecosystem: Environmental > Terrestrial > Soil >... | reverse complement strand
GATAGTCGCCTTCGACCAGGATCTGTTCCGCCTGCGGGCCGTTAAGCACCCGCAGCTGGTTGCCGTCAGCCTGCAGGACGAGATCAGCCGCCTCAGCCGACGCGCATTTTTCGCAGCTGTGCCAGCTCAGCTTGCCGCTGCGCGCCGCCACCCGCACATGCTGCTGCGGATGCAGGCTGTACAGGCGCACAGTCACCGTGTTGCTTTGCGACGCCGCCGGAGTGATCAGCGCCGAAATCAGTGCCAGGACCATCCCCGGCTTTGCCAGCCACCGCGTCCTCATCGCCCAGCTCGCTTTGCTGACGCGTATGCCGTGAAGATCGCTCCGGCCACTGCCGCGGCGTCGCTCCCCCGGCCCTGTTCCAGGTACACCACCAGCGCGATCTCCGGTTTGTCGGCAGGAGCGTACCCGGCAAAGAAGCCGTGCGTCTGCGCCGACCCGCTGTTCCCGGCGGTGCCGGTCTTGCCGGCCGCGGTTATCCCCGCCGGCTGCGCTGCGTGGGCCATGCCGTATTTCACCGAGCGTTCCAGACCGTCGAAGACCGGCGCGGCCGCCGCCGGCGCGTCACCTTTCAGCTTCGCGAGCGCCAGCGTGCGGTATGCCGCCAGCAGTTCCAGCGGTGTGATCTCAACTCCCCAGTCGCCTAATGCCTGCAGCTGCAACTCCGGCGTATCCGGCGCCAGGGCGACGCGCCCGGTGGCCTCTGCTGTCACAAAGTGCGTCGGCGCCGTGAACCCGGCGCGCTCGTAGACATGTTTCAACTCCAGCGGCGTCAGCCGCGCGGCCATGGTTGCAAAGTAGGTGTTGCAGGAGTAAGCGATGGCATCGGGAGCATCCAGGCTGTTGATGGCCTCGGGGTGCGAGCAGTCCATGCGCCGCCCGGCGATGGTCAGGGCGCGCCGGCAAAACACCCGCTGCTGGGGGTCAAGCTTGCCCGACTGCAGCAGCTCCATCAGAACCAGCGGCTTCACTGCCGACCCCGGTGCCGTCACCCGCTGCGCCGCCATCTTTGCGTTGTGCCTGGCCAACACTCGGCCCGATTCCACATCCACCACCACCACCGTGCCCGCCCGTCCCGCCATCTGCCTGGCGATCACCGGCTCCAGTAAGGTCTTCTCTTCCTGTTGCGCTAACGCAGCGCCAGCCATGCAGAGCAGGAACATCTGTACCACCAGGACGTTTCGTAGGACTCTGGAACTCACGTGAGCCAAGTATAGCTTTGACCTGAATGAGCAACTCGTGTGCCAAAAGCAAAGGCGGCAGTTACTACGGCAGGTAGTACAGGTAAATCGTTTTCCCGACCACCTCCTGCGGCTTCATCTGCTGCAGAGAATGAAATCGCTCCGGGCAGGTCACCGACTTGTAATAAAGATTGGTCACGCTCACCGCCACGTACCCATGCATCGGTCCGTCGCAGGAAAGCTCGCTGAACGGCGGCAAGCCAAAGTGGCTCAGGTCCGCTCGGCCGAAATAGGAGATAGTCACTGACGGCACATGAAGCTGCTGTAGCCGCGCGCTCAGCCGACCCAGGTCTTGTCCCCAATCGAAATCGGAATCAACCCGGAAGTGGTCGGGATGCGATGCCGCGATAGGGTTGAACCACGCCAGGTAATCGGGATGAGCGCGGGCGCTGTCGACTCCACACCACAGCAGGCAGCCCAGCACCAGCACGAAGCGTGGACTGCGGAAGTGGCGCATGGAATCAGCGACAAGCCATCCCGCGGCGACGCTCAATAGTGGATAAATCGGCAGGATGTGCCGTAGCCCGAGATCGATTCGGCTGACCATACAGACCAGCAGCATGGCGACCGCGGCGGCAACGCAGGCGCCGGACAGCCATTCATTGCGGCGCAGCTGCGTCAGCAGAATCGCGGACCCGCACACAGCCAGCGCCAGAAACCCGAGCGGCGTCTTGATGGCCATGACCACCGGGAAGAAGTACCACCAGCCGGTCTCGCGCCTCTGGCCAAGCAGATAGCTCGCATGCCCTTTGACATTGTGCATCCACACCTGGCCCAGCCCTCTAAAGAACCGCCCTGCAGGTACCGGAACGGCTGTCACGGCTGTGTGTGCCCAGCCGGGTTGGATGAGTCTCTGCGGAATATGGGCATTGGGACGATGCAGTTCTGCCTCGGTAAACAGAGGGCCAAAGGAGAATTGGTAACTGGCCCACACCAGCAGGACCGTGATTACTGACGCCAGCGCCAGCCAGCGGACGACCTGCAAGCCATTAACCGGGCTCCCCGCATGCCTCGAAGACAGCGCATAGAGTATGAAGATTGCCAGAAACCCGCACGCCAGAAACGGCACAGCGCTGAATTTTGAAACCAACGCAAACGCGCACCAGAACCCAACCGCCAGACAATTCTTCCAGCCCGGTTCCTCCAGCAACCGGGTGAATGCATAGAACGCCCAGGTGCAGCCGGCCGTGACAGCGATGTCGGTGGTTACTAGGCCACTGTTTCCCAACACCGGAGGCAGCAGGCTGAACAACAGTGCGGCAAAGAACGCTGCTCCCGGGCTGAAGACGCGTCGCGCCCACACCCAGGCTCCGGCGAGAGCGAGCACGGCGAACGGCAACTCCCCCAATCGCCCCAGTGCAAGAATTAGCCGATAGTGGCTGCCCTGGCCAAGAATCTCGTTGCCTTCCGCGATTGGATCGTCGATCGCATGTGAGCGCTCGCCGGCCAGATACGGTCCCACTGCGCCGACCACTCTCCCCAGCGGAGGATGCGCCGATTCGCATTCGTAATCGCCCTTGTCCAGCCACCTGAGGCCGCAGGCGATGTGCGCCGATTCGTCGAACGTCTGCGTGAAGATGAAATCCGTCGCCGCGATACGCAGGCACATGATCACAGTCACGATTACGGTTGCCGCCGCGTAGAACAGCGCGCCCTTCGCCGGGACGGTTTGCGCTTGATCGATGGGAGTGGCGGCAGCCATGGAGCCTCAGAGTCGGATTGCGGATTGTAATTGAGATGCCACGCTGATTTGCCGCAACCTCGTGGATGTTTCCCTCGACCGATGTTCTAGAATCTCCCGATGCCCAACTCCGGACCGCTGGCTGGAATCCGCGTGGTCGATTTCGGACGCTTCATTGCCGGTCCCTACTGCGCTGTGCTCCTGGCCGATATGGGCGCCGACGTAGTGCGCGTCGACCGCCGCCAGGGCAGTGAAGACCGCTATCTGGCCCCAGTGACTTCCACTGGTGAAGGCACGCACTATCTCTCGCTCAATCGCAACAAGCGCAGCCTGACCCTGGATACTTCCAAGAAGGAATCGGCGGAGGTCATTCGCCGTCTCGCCGCGCGTGCCGACGTCGTCGTCGCCAATCTTCCCATCGACGTGCTGCGCAAGATGGGTCTGGACTACGACGCGCTGCGCGCCATCAAGCCTGACATCATTCTGGCGCGCATCTCCACTTTCGGCCCTGACGGCCCTTACGCGCAGCGTCCCGGCTTCGATGCCGTGGCTCAGGCCATGTCCGGCGCCATGAGTCTCACCGGATTTCCCGGAGCTCCCGTGCGTGACGTGGTTCCTTTTGAAGACTACGGCACCGCGCTGCACACCGCGTTTGGCGTGATGGTGGCTCTCTATCACCGCGCCCAGACCGGCCAGGGACAGCTGGTGGATGGATCGTTGCTGGCCACCGGCGTCACCTTCATGCACGCTCTCCTGGCCGAACGCGCTGTGCTGGGAGTCGAACGCCGCCAGCAGGGCAACGCCGGATACCATGCTGCGCCGGGCGATACGTTCCGCACTCGCGACGGCTGGCTTGTCGTCTCCTGCATCGGTCCGGAGATGTTCGCGCGCTGGGCCCGTCTGGTGGGGCGCGAAGACCTGATATCAGATCCCCGGTTAAACGACGACCTCAGCCGCGCCAACCATCGCGAGGTAATCGCTGAAGCCATGAACGCCTGGCTGGCCACCCGGACCACCGCGCAGGCCATCGCCGAACTGGAGCGGGCGCGCATCCCCGCCGGGCCGGTGCTCGATCTGCAACAGGTCCTCGACGATCCCCAGGTCCAGGCGCGCGAGATGTTGCAGTGGGTCGACTATCCCGGCGCGCCCAATCCTGTCCCGCTGGCCAACACTGCGGTGCGGCTCTCGGCTACGCCCGGCGGCATCCGCCGGCGTGCGCCCACGCTCGGCGAACACACCGACGAAGTTCTCCGCGAACTCGGCTTCTCCAAGTCGGAAATTGAAGTGCTGCGCACGGCGGGAGTGGTTTAGCGCGGCGCCCGAAAACGGCTATCCTTAGATCAACAATCAACCGGAATGCTCGACCTTTCCACGGAAGTTAAATTCGTCAAGGGTGTGGGCCCGCGCGTGGCCGAGGGGCTGGCGCAGAAGAACATCTTCACTGTCGAGGACCTGCTCTACTACCTGCCCTTTCGCTATGAAGACCGGCTGAACCCGCGCGGTATCGCCGAGCTGCGTCCGGGCGAGATGGCCGCGGTCATCGCCGAGGTGCGCAACAGCGCCGTCTTTCGCACCCGCAGGATGCCCATCTTCGAGCTGGTGGCCGGGCAGGGACGCTCCACCATCAAGTGCATCTGGTTCCACGGCGAGTATCTTCGCGACCGCTTCAAGCCGGGGCAGATGGTGGCGCTGTACGGCAAAGTCGAGCAGGACTGGAAGGGCCGCGGCTTGCAGATCGCGCAGCCGCAGGTCGAGATCCTCGATGACGGCCAGGACAAAGACCTGAGCACAGACGGCGCCGGCGCCATCGAGTCGCTCGAGGTCGGCCGCATCGTTCCCATCTACGAATCCGCATCCGGCGGCAAGCTCAACTCGCGCTGGTTCCGCCGCATCATCCACGGCGCGCTGAGCAATCTGAGCGAACAGATCCCCGATGGACTGCCCAGTGCGCTCTGCCGCCGCCTGCAGTTGATGGACCGGCGCTCTGCATTCCATCAGGTCCACTTTCCCGAAGCCGGTTCCGCTTTTCTGGAGCTTCAGGAGCAGCGTACTCCGGCGCACCGCCGCCTGATCTTTGAGGAGCTGTTCTTTCTCCAGGTCGGCATGGAGCTCAAGCGGCGCCGCCTGCGCCAACGCGTGGGCATATCGTTCGAACTCACCGACCGCGTGCGCGATGCCGTCAAAAAAATTCTCCCCTTTCATCCCACCGCCGCGCAGAAGCGCGTGCTCAAGGAGATCGCCGACGACATGCGCCAGCCCTCGCCCATGCGCCGGCTGCTGCAGGGCGATGTCGGCTCGGGCAAGACCATCGTTGCCTTTCAGGCGGCGGTGATCGCCATCGAAAATGGTTACCAGGTGGCGCTGATGGCGCCCACCGAGATCCTGGCTACGCAGCACTATCTTTCTGCGCGCCGCGTGCTCGAGCCCGTGGGTTATCGCGTGGTTCTGCTGACCGGCTCGCTCGAAGAGGATCGCAAGCGCAACACCCGCCGCCACATTGCCCAGGGCGGCGCGCACCTGGTGATCGGTACTCACGCCCTGATTCAGGAAAAAGTCGAATTTCACAAGCTTGGCCTGGTCATCGTCGACGAGCAGCACCGCTTCGGCGTGATGCAGCGCTTTCAGCTCATGAAGAAGGGCGAAGCCGAGCCTGACACCCTGGTCATGACCGCCACGCCCATCCCGCGCACGCTCGCCCTCACTCTCTATGGCGACCTCGATACCAGCACCCTTGACGAACTGCCTCCCGGCCGCACCCCCATCACCACGCGCCGCATCGCCGACGATCGTGCCTCGGAAGTGTGGGAGTTTGTGCGCAAGCAAGTCAGCGGCGGCCGCCAGGCTTATGTCGTCTATCCCATGATCGAAGGCGCGCCCGCCGAGCAGACGGAGTTCAATCTGGATGGCGACACCGGCAAGTCCTCGAAGAGCGGGCTCAAGGCCGCCATTCACATGTACGACGAGCTGCGCAAGAAGATCTTTCCCGAGCTGCGGGTGGGCCTCCTCCACGGGCGCCTGGACGCCGAGGAGAAAGACGAAACCATGCGCAAGTTCCAGCAGGGTGAGATTGACGTGCTGGTCTCAACCACGGTGATCGAAGTCGGCGTCGACGTCCCCAACGCCACCATCATGGTGGTGGAACATGCCGAGCGCTTCGGCCTCGCCCAGCTCCATCAGCTTCGCGGAAGGATAGGCCGCGGCGCGGCGAAGTCGTACTGCGTGCTGATGACCGGCGGCAAAATCTCGCCCGAAGGCGAGCGCCGGCTGGTCGAGATGGTGCGCACCCAGGATGGATTCGAGATCGCCGAACTCGATCTCCAATTGCGCGGCCCCGGCGAGTTCTTCGGCACAAAACAGGCGGGCATGCCTGGCCTGCGCGTGGCCAATATCCTGCGCGACCGCAAGTTGCTGGAGCTGGCCAAGATCGAAGCGCGGCGGATCGTCGAGCAGCAGGACCCGGAGATCACCACTCAGGACCGCGAGCGCATCATGCAGCATCTGAAGCAGCACTGGCAGAGACGGTATGGGCTGGTGGAGGTTGGGTAAGCAATAAGTCCCGGGCTTTTGCGAGGGACCCCTATCCTCATTCATGTAGTAAAGTTAGGACTTGTCGGATGTTGTACACATTTTGAAGATCTCGTAATCGTAGGACTTTCCCTTTTCGCTCGCGATTTATGACCACCGCCTCCAAATCCGATCTCTACCGGCTGCTGCCCTCGGTTGACGATCTGGTGCACGCCGAGGAACTGGCGCCGCTGGTCGCGCGTGACGGTCAGCACGCCGTGACTGAGGCCGTGCGTGACGTGGTCGCCCATCTGCGTGAGGAGATTGCTGCCGGGCACCTGAACACTCTCCCGGCGGTGGAGCTGGCGGTTGCCGGCCTGGCCGACGCTGTCGCGAGGCAGCTGCTCTCTACCATGGCCTTCTCGCTGCGGCCGGTCATCAACGCCACCGGAGTCATCCTGCACACCAACCTTGGCCGCGCACCTCTGCCGGAAGCCGCGATCAGGCGCATTGCTGACGTTGTCGGTCGCTACTCCAACCTGGAATTCGACATCGCCTCCGGCGAGCGCGGCAAGCGCGACGTCCACGCGGAACGTCTTTTTTCGCAGCTGCTCAACCAGGAAGGCGTCAGCGGAATCCGCACGGTGGTCGTCAACAACTGTGCCGCCGCGGTCATGCTGGCCCTCAACAGCCTGGCCGAGGGCGGTGAGGTGGTGGTTTCGCGCGGGGAGCTGGTGGAGATCGGCGGATCGTTCCGCGTGCCCGACGTCATGAGCAAGTCCGGCGCGGTGCTGCGCGAGGTCGGCACCACCAACCGCACCCGCATCCAGGATTACGAGCGCGCGATTACCGAGAAGACGCGATTGCTGTTGCGCGTCCACCGGTCGAATTTCGCCATCATCGGCTTCACCGAGCAGCCGGGGCTGGATGAACTGGCAGCACTCGGCCGCAAACACCGGATCCCAGTGATGGAAGACCTGGGCGGCGGCGCCCTGGTGCCGCTGCGTGCCTTCGGCATCAACGAGAGCGGAGTCGCCGAGAGCCTGCGCGCCGGCGTGGACCTGGTGACCTACAGCGGCGACAAGATGCTGGGCGGTCCGCAGGCCGGGATTCTCAGCGGCCGCGAAGAGCTGATCCGGCGCATTCGCTCCAACCCCATGTTCCGCGCGCTGCGCGTCGACAAGCTGACCTATGCCGCGCTCGAAGCTACGTTGCGCGAATACGTCCGCCAGAACCACCAGGCCATCCCTTTTCTGCGCATGATGCGTGCCACCGCCGAAGAGGTTCGCCAGCGCGCGCAATCGCTGCACGCCCGGCTGGTCGCCGCCAAAAACCTGCGCAGCGAAGTCATCGCCGGTGAGTCACTGGTGGGTGGCGGCTCCGCTCCCACCTCCACCCTGCCCACCTTCCTGCTGGCCATCACCGCCCAGCCTCTCAGCGCTGACGACCTCTCTGCCCGCCTGCGCATGAACAGTCCCCCGGTCGTGACCCGGGTGGAAGAGGGACGCGTACTGGTGGATCTGCGCACCGTTTCTCCGGAAGAAGAAGCGGAACTGGCGCGGGCGCTGATCGAGATCGGAAGCTGAAAGGTCGAGACACCCGGCTTGGATTCCGTGATCTACACCATCGGCCACTCCACCCGCGATCTGGCAGACTTCTCCCGCATACTTCAGGCCCACGAAATCCGCCTGCTGGAAGACATTCGCGCCTTTCCGGCTTCACGCCGCTATCCCCACTTCAATCGCGAGTACCTGGAATCCTGGCTGCCGCAGATCGGCTGCGACTACGTGTGGGAAAAGGACCTGGGCGGCCGCCGCAAGAAGCAGATGCCGCGCGAGGAGTCGCCCAACATAGCCTTGCGCAATGACGCCTTCCGCAACTACGCCGACTATATGTTGTCAGAGCAGTTCCAGGAAGCAATCGAGCGGCTGGCGGAGCGCGCCGCGCACCGCAGGACGGTCATCATGTGCGCGGAAGCCGTCTACTTCCGCTGCCATCGCATGCTGGTCTCTGACTACCTGGTGAGCCATGGCCACAAAGTTCTGCATATCCTCGACGAGCATCCTGCCCGAGAGCACGCTCTGACCAAGGACGCTCGGATCGTCGACGGCCGGCTGATTTATCGCGGCGACTTCTTGCTCTAGTTTCCAGGGTCGACCGTGTGGCGCCGGCACTCCTGCCCGCGTTCTCCGGAAGTCATCAAGCTTGAGCGATCCTGGATCGCGGCGCGGTCTCGCGCATGAAGAGACACGCCAGGGCAACCACAATCGCCCCGCTGGCGGCGATCCACAGCGGCGTAGCCAAGCCGAAACGGTCGGCCATGGCGCCGGAGACCGAAGGTGCCAGCGTGCCGCCGAAGACCTCTCCCACCAGCGTCGAGAGCCCAATGGCGGTTCCCGCCAGCCGCGGCGAGACAGACTCTGTGGGAATCAGCACCAGGACCAGCGCCGCCATGCCCTGCCCGCCGTTGGCGACGAATCCCGCTGCCGCCATCAGCCACGGGTGGCTGACCAGAAACGGCATCTGGTAAGTCAGCGGCACCAGCGCTGAGACCAGCGCCGTGAACAGCAGAACCGGTTTTCGTCCCCAGAGGTCGGAAAGCCAGGGCAGAGTAAATCCCCATAGAAACTCGCCCAGGCCGCTGGCGCCCAGCACCAGCCCGGCAAAGGTCGCGGTATTTTTGGAAACTTCCGTGATGTAGAGCGGCGCGAAGGCATGCATCACCCAGAGCCAGGTCATGAACCCGGCGCTGGCCAGGCAGCACAGCCAGATATTGCGGTGGCGAAGAAGAGAAAAATATTCCGCCGGCGAGGCGCCGCGGGAGTGCAGTCGCGGGTCGGGCTTGCGCTCGCGCACGTAGAGCCACAAAAGAATTCCCAGGATGATTCCCGGAATTCCGGCGGCGAAGAAAGCCTTTTGCCAGCCAAAGCGCGCGCCGATCTGAGTAGTGAGCACCGGCGCCACCGCATGTCCTACCAGCGCCGCGGCGCTGACCACGATGCCCACGTTCCTTCCCCGCCGCTGCGGCGCCGACGATTCTTCAACTGTGGCCGTAATCGTCGACCAGGTTGGCCCCTCGGCCACGCCCATCAGCGTCCGCACCAACAAAAGCTGCGTAAAGCTGCGCGCGATGCCGGAGAGCCAGGAGAGAATCGAAAAAGCAAAAACCGCCGGAATCAGCACCGGTCGGCGGCCGACGCGGTCGGAAATGGCGCCAAAAATCAACGACGAGAAGGCCCAGGCCAGGGCCAGCGAGGAAGCCAGCAGGCCGACCTGGCCGTGGCTGAGATGCAGGGCCGGAGCGATCAGCGGCGCCAGGTACAGCAGGCTCATGCGGTCCAGAAAAACCGCGCCCCAGGTCAAAAACACCAGGACTACCAGCCAGGTTTCATATTTCCTTCCGGAAGTTCTCTGTGCATCGAAAAGATCGCCGGTTGCGGAAACTTCCGGTGAAAGCTTCGAGTTCGGCATTGGTCTCCTGCGGACGGCAAGAATTCACGAACCGGACTGCACTGCTTCCATCTCTTCTCCGGCGATCTTGAACGCGGTATTGGCCGCCGGCAGTCCGGCGTAGACTGCCGTCTGCAGCAACGCTTCCTTCACATCGCTCGCTTCCACGCCGTGTTCGAAAGCTGCCCGCACGTGCAGCCGGAATTCCTCCCATCGTCCCAGCGAGGCCGCGATTGCCAGCACCAGCAGGCGGCGCGTGCGCTGGTCCAGTCCCGGACGGTTCCATACCGCGCCCCAGGCGTAGCGCGTGACCAGCATCTGGAAGTCGCGGGTGAAGTCGGTAGCGCTGGACAAAGAGCGCTCCACGTGCGCTTCTCCCAGCACCTGGCGGCGCGTGCGCAGGCCTTCCGCAAACGAATCGGCGGCGTTGTTTTTTGCCAGAAGAAATCCCAGGACCGCCGCAGTGAACGAACGCGGCTGTCCCAGGTTGGATAGGTGCGCCGATCGCAGCACCACGGCTTTTGCCCCGGGGATGTCGCGCGCCAGCACCGCGCCGCAATCCTGCCAGGGAGTTGAAGGATCGTTGTCGCCGCCGATGACCAGCGTGGGCGCGCGAATCTGGCCGAGCTTCGCCCGCAGGTCCATATCGCGCAGCGCCACACAGCAGCCGCGATAGCCTTCGCGGTCGGTGCCGAGAAACACCCGCCGCGTCGACTGCTCCACGGCCTCGCCTCTTTGCACCATCTCGGCGGAGAAGAAGCGCTGCATGGTCACATCGACAATCGCCGCCATGCCTCCCTGCTGCACCGCGCTGCGGCGCGTCTCCCACATCTCCGGCGTGCCGAACTTGGGCGCGGTGCTGGCCAGCACCAGAGAACTCAGTCGCTCCGGCGTTCGCAGAGCCAGCCACTGGCCAATGGCTCCGCCCATGGAAAGGCCGCACCAGAAAAATTTCTCGATCTTGAGCGAGTCCAGCAGGCCAAGGGCATCGCTGCCGAGCTGATCGAGCGTGTAATCGCCGGGCGGCGTGGCCGAAGCCCCGTGCCCCCGTGTGTCGTAGCGCAAAACCTGGAAATACTCCAGCAGGTCCGGAATCTGCGGCGCCCACATCTGGTGATCGCAGCCCAGAGAATGGGAGAGCACCAGTACCGGCAGATCGCTTCTTCCTTCCAGGCGATAGAACAGCCGCGTGTTGTTAACGTTTGCAAAAGGCAAAGCTCTAGTCCTTTCTGCGCTTCCGGCCTCGCGCTGCCTGCTTGCCGCCCTGGGACAGCAACCGGTCCTGGAATTCCTGGGCCGCGCCGAGATATTGTTCGGGTGATTCCATGTCGCGCAGCGTCCGTGCGTCCAGGTGGTCGTTTACTTCGTCCATCTGTGCCAGCACATCCTCGAGGTTCTTATTCTGCGCGCGGCCCAGCGCAATGGCTTCCGCCAGGATTCGTTCCGCGTGCACACGGCCGATCTTCGGGCTGAGCGCGACCATGATTCGCTCGGCAAACACCATGCCGCGCGTGGCTTCGATATTGGCTCGCATTCGCGCGACGTCGACCAGCAAGTTTTCCATGATCTCCGCCATCGCGGTCACGGCCAGCCCCGTAGCCTGCACCACTCGCGACACGATCGACCACTCCGCCTGCCACGCTCCTGCCGCCCGTTCCTGCTCCTGGACCATGCCGCCGAGAAAACTTGCCACCAGCGCCGGCACTTGCGCCACGGCCGCCGTTGTAACCACGCAGCCCGCGGGATTTTGTTTTTGGGGCATGCTGGATGACCCGCCGCGTCCGGGCTCCTGCGCCTCGGAGACCTCGCCGATTTCCGGTTGCATGAGCAGCGTGATGTCGCGAGCCATTTTGCCCAGCGTGCCGGCGAGAATGCCGCAGGCGCACAGCACGCCGGCCAGCCGGTCGCGATGGCTGTGCCAGGGAGCGTCGGGATAACCCAGCTTGAGCTCTTTGGCCAGAGCCGCGCCGGCTTCCGCGCCGCGCTTTTCCAGCGCAGCCAGGGTTCCGCTGGCGCCGCCGAGCTGCAGCACCAGCGCCTGATTCATCGCCGCTCCCAGGCGCGCGTGGCCGCGACGGACGGCCGCGCACCATCCCGCGGCTTTCAGCCCAAATGTGACCGGAGGCGCCGGCTGCAGGAGCGTGCGGCCAAGCATCACGGTCCGGCGATGCTTCGTTGCCACGCGTCGCAAAGCGAGCTGCAGTCTCTCCAGGTCGGATTCAAGCGCAGCCTGCGCGCGTGCGAGAAGGAGCACCAGCGCCGTATCGCAAACATCCTGGCTGGTGGCGCCCCAGTGAACGAAGCCCGCGGCCGACGGATCTTCTTTCTGCACCGACTCTCTCAGCGCCTTCACCAGCGGGATCGCCGGAGTGCCGGCTCTTTGCGCGGCGTGCGCCAGCACGGCCGGGTTGAAGCTGTCCGGCTGCGCCGCATTTTCGATGGCGCGGGCTGCGGCGCGAGGGATGATTTTCAGGCGCGCCTGGACGCGCGCCAGTGCGATCTCGAAATCGAGCATGGCGCGCAGGACTGACTCGTCGGAAAAAATTCCGGCCAGCGTTTCCGTGGTTGCCAGACTCTCCATCAGCCGCAAGAGGATAGCCTCCTCGCATCAGCGATTCGGGGAATGCGAATCCGAGAAGGCTAAAGGTAATCGCGGCTTAGATCAAGCGAAGCGAACCGCGCAACTTGTTGGCTCCGCTGCGCGGACCCGGCTAGTACTTCCACGAATTGTCGGCCCCGGCGGGCGCGTTATGGCTGATATGATCGGCCATGGTCGACAGCAGATCGGCTTGGTTCAGCGGGGTCCAGCCGTGGCCCTTCATCGGCCGGCCATACACAAAGAAGCCGCCATAGGGCGGGTTCGTGGTGTGGGTAAGAAAATCTTCCAGCTTGTAAACCGCCAGGTTCAAATAAAAGCTGTCCATATCGCCGCAATAGACGTGGATCTTGCCCGCCAGCTGCGGGCCGAGAGTCGCCCAGTTCTTCTCCAGAAATGCGCGCAGATCATAACCGTGATCGCGCATGTAAGCGGCGACCTGCGGATCGATCCTTCCACTCGATTTGTCCCACAGCGGCTTGGGGTAACCGTCAAGCCCGACCGGTCCGTACACCGCCTCCCACGCTTCGAACTGCATGCCGGAGCGGCCGTGGCTGCCGATTACGTCTTCAAGCTGGCTCATCTGGCGTATGGTCATGATGACCTGGCCTTCGGGCGTGCGCTGCATGGGGCGCTCGGGAACGGGCGGATCGTAGCCGGGAGCGAGAAACGCATTGTTGTCGTTGTAAATATCGACCAGTCCGTAACGGCTGAAGTCCACCGGATCGGGATAAAAAGTCCAGGTGCCGGCGAAGAACTCGGGATGAAAGACCTGCAGCGCCAGCGACTCCCAGCCTCCGGTCGAGCCGCCATCGAGCACGCGGGCGTAGGGCTGGCGGATGATGCGGAAGTGTTCTTCGAGATATGGAATCAGCTCCGTCATGATGGCGTCGCCATAGGGACCGTTGTTGGCCGAGTTGACCGCGTACGAGTCGTCGAAATAAATCGTGGGATGCTGAAAGGTGACGGCGATCATCCGCGGAAAGCCGGGAGCGGTCCATCTCTTAAAGAAGTCGTGCCCGCTCAGGCGGCCTTCGCGTGATGGCGTTTCCGGGCTTCCAGGCTCGCTGAAGCCCAGTGGTGGGTTCAGATTGAAGTGTCCCTGGTCGTAAAGGACCGGGTAATGCGCGTTGGGATGCGAGTCATAGCCTTCGGGAAGGAGCACGGTAGCGCCCAGGAACATCGGCTGGCCCCAGAACTTAGTGAGCAGCTGGCTCTGGATCTTGATGTGCTTCACGTACGCCGTATCGGCCGGCATCTGGATGGACGGAATCTTCTGGCTGAGCGTGAGCCTGATCTCGTAACCGCTGAGAGGATCAAGATGGAAGTGTCCTACCTCGCTGTACAGATTGCCGGGCGAGATGTTGAACTTCTGTCCTTCCCACTGGTCCATGTGCGCCCAGATCACGTGGCCGTCGGCGCGAGGGAAGCGCGTGTAGACGTTGAAGAACGCCTGTACGTAGTAGTCGGCGGGGGCTAGCTCGCGCACCGACTTGAAAGGGAAGCCGGTGGTCAGCGCGTCGATGGTGATGCTCTCTCCCGGCGCCATGCCCTGAACATCTTTGCCCAGAAATTCGACCCGCGAGCGCCACGACCCAATCTGCATTCGCGGCTCGGGATTCTCCGCCCGGGTGATGATCACAAACACTCTGCCTGTCAGCGGTTGTTGCGACCCCGCGGGCAGGGTGACGCGGAAGCTTACATCAGCCGCGTTGGCGCAAAGAGTGAACGAAAGCAGGAAGAGGAAGAACAGCAATGAAAAACTGACGCGCAAGCAGCGAGCAACCATGTGATGGTCTCCGAGGAGATCAGAGTAAACGCTTGCTGCCGGTTTTTCCATGACAAGAGATGTTCTCCTGCCGCTCTCCTATTGCTTCATCAGGAAAGAGAAGCCCGGGAACTTGTATTCGGCCTTGCCATCATGCGGCACGGGCTGGACCTTGCCCTCGCGCACCTGCACGATTGCTTCGAGAACCTTGCCCAGCTCCGCCGGATCAGCCACCGGGACATTGTGGGCGGGCAATACCAGCTTGATCCACGGGGTCATGAGCGAGAGATTGCGGATTGAAGCCACGTAAGCGTCCAGGTCGGTCTCCGGGCGATAGAGGAAGATCGGTCCCGGATAAAAGGTGTCGCCAGTGAACAGCAGCCCGTTGGCAAGATCCACCAGGGCAATCGCATCCGGAGTGTGTCCCGGAGCGGCGATTATCTGAAGCTTTCTTTCTCCCAGGTCGATGGTGTCGCCATCGTGGACCCAATGCGAGATCACAAACGGCTTGGTGGCATACGCTTTCCGGTCGAAGCCGCGGGGCAAAGGCCCGCATAGTTCGCCCGGCGCCAGCTCGGCCTGCGCGTCCGCGACCGAGCCTTTGGCGCTTTCGCGGGTGAAAGCAGTATCCATGCCGTAGATGTCGTCGAATCGCCAGTTGTCGCCGACGTGGTCGTTGTGCGTGTGCGAGTTGAGCACGCTAATCGGCAGCGACGTAAGTTCCTGCGCCGTCTTCCTGATGTTGCCAATACCCATGCCGGTGTCGAAGAGCAGCGCCCGCTTGCTGCCCAGAATCAGATAAGAAATCACCTCTTCCGACTGGTGCGGCTCGTAGATGGCAAGAACCCCCGGGCGGATCTTGTAGACCTCGAACCATTGGCTGGAAACCTTCACCCGCTCCAGCTTGGCGTATTCGGGGCGAGGCAACTTGCGGCACCACGCGGGCTTTTCCGCTGAGACCAGGCTTGTCGCCACAAGGGCGATCCACAGAATGCCGAGCCAACGCATGGTGCTGCCTCCCGATACGAAGGAATCCGTATTTCATTCCATCATTACCACAACTTTGCCGAAAGTTTCGTTGGAATCCAGCCGCGAGTGCGCTTTCACCATCTCGTCGAGCCTGAAGCTGCTGTCGACGTTGGCAACCAGCTTGCCCTGCGCCAGCAGGGGAACAACCTCCGCGGCGAAGGCTTGCGTAACCTGGATTTTTTCTTCCAGGCTGCGGGCGCGCAGGACGGTGCCGCGAATCTCCAGGCGTTTGCTCATCACCTGGCGGGAATCCAGCTCACAAGCCGCGCCGGCCATAGTGCCTACCAGCAGCATTCGCCCCTTGTTGCCCAGCAGCTTCTGCCCGGCGAGCGTGTAAGGTCCGCCCACCAGGTCCAGCATCACGTTGATTCCTTTCTTGCCGGTCCAGCTCTCTGCCGCAGCAATCAGATCGTTCACGTTCTCGTGGATGACCACCCCTGCCTCCAGCCCCAGCGGCTTGGCGCGTTCAATTTTGTCGGCGGTGCGCGAAGTGCCGAAGGGTACGGCGGAGATCGCGCGCACCAGTTGCACGGCAGCCAGGCCTACCCCGCTGCCGACGGCGTCGATGAGAACAGTCTCACTCGGACGAAGTCGCGCCTGGGTCCACAGCGCGTCATGGGCCGTGATGAATGCTTCGGGGATGGCTGCCGCCTGGGCCCAATCGAGGTTGGCCGGAATCTCGGCCACCAGGCGCTCGTGGATCACCACGTACTCGGCATGGCCTCCGCCGCCAATCAGCCCGAAGACCCGCTGGCCCGTCTTCCACGCCCTTACCGCCGATCCCGTTTCAGCCACCTCGCCTGCAAACTCGATTCCCGGAATCTCCGCGGGGAACCCCGGGGGAGGAGGATATTTGCCCTGCCGCTGCAGGAGATCGGCGCGGTTGAGCGCCGAGGCGCGCACCCGCACCAGCACCTGTTCCGGTGCGGGCGATGGCTTGCCTACATCGCGCATTTCAATGACTTCCGGGCCTCCGGGTTTGGATATCCAGGCCGCTCGCATGGTGTTCGCGCTCATCAACCAAGCCGTCTTTCTCGTCGTTTCTTCGCGGAAGGTGAATCTTATTCATTCACCAGGTGCCGAGGGGCCCAGCCAAAAGGTGCGGACCGGGCTTGGCACAATTTAAGATTGTACTGTGACCTGGATCACGTGACCTACCCGCGGCCGGCAGGTAGCATTGCCTGTTTTGGCCAGCGTCCGATATATTTTTAAGCAACCATGTACGAGGACTTTCATGCTGTCGACCGCTGGACCGGTGAGAGGCACCATTGCGTCTACCAGGCGCTGATCGTGGCCATCGCCACGCGCCATGCGGACGCGGTGGACATAAAATTTTTGGCCAGCGGCCGTCCCGTTTGGATTGCGTTGCCGCATCCAACTTGGGTGGAATACAACAAGCGCACGGGACGCGTAATCACCGATCCGCTGGCAATTCAGACGGCCGGGCATTTCCTCAAGACCGCCATTGAAGATGGCATCTATGAGCATGGACGCGAAATCTATTCGTTGACCGTCGAGGAGACGCTTGCGCACCTGAATGCCGTTTTGAAGGAAGTAGGCGCGCCGCAAGACGCGCTGGTCGGTACGGGCTGAGCTTATCTGCTTTAACCATCATCCCTGGGAATCGCGTGCGATTCCGGCCCGCGAATAGGAGATTCTTTCATGTCGACTCTTTCAGCCATTGATACTGCTTCTGCCCTGGATACCCTTCTCAAAACCAATAAGGTGCATCGTAACCTGCGCTCCGGCCCGCTGGTGGAAAACGCCGTCCGCAAAGGCGAAGGGCATCTGGCCGACAATGGCGCCTTCGCCGCCTACACCGGAAAATATACCGGGCGCGCGCCCAAAGACCGCTTCGTGGTGAAGGATTCAGTGACCGCCGACAAGGTGAACTGGGGCGATATCAACCAGCCGTTCGATTCCGCCAAGTTCGATGCCTTCTTCGAGCATGTGCTCGAACATATTCGCGGCCGCGAGCTGTTTGTGCAGGATCTCTATGCCGGCGCCGACCCCAAGTACCGTCTTCCCATTCGCGTGATCAACGATCTGGCCTGGCAGAACCTCTTCGTCCGCGCCATGTTCATCCGCCCGACCAATGAAGATTTGAAGACCCACCAGCCGGAGTTCACCGTGCTGGGAGTACCCGATTACATCCCTGACCCGCAGCGTGACGGCTCGCGCTCCGACGCCCTGATCGTGGTCAACTTCGCGCGCAAGCTGGTAATCGTGACCGGCAGCGGCTATGCGGGCGAGATGAAGAAGTCCATTTTCTCCGTCATGAATTTCCTGCTGCCGCCGCGCAACGTGTTTCCCATGCACTGCTCGGCCAACGTGGGCAAGGATGGCGTGACCGCCTTGTTCTTCGGCCTTTCCGGGACCGGCAAGACCACGATTTCCGCCGATCCCGATCGCGGCCTGATCGGCGACGACGAGCACGGCTGGAGTCCCAACGGCATCTTCAACTTCGAGGGCGGCTGCTACGCAAAGACCATCCGCCTGTCGAAGGAACATGAACCGCAAATCTGGAACGCCATCCGCTTCGGTTCGCTGCTGGAGAACGTTCCCCTGGATCCGGAGACCCGCGTTCCCGACTACGACGATGGCAGCAAGACCGAGAACACGCGAGTTGCTTATCCTGTGCAATACATCGACAACGCGGTGATCCCGGGCGTGGGCGGCCATCCCAAAAACATCATCTTCCTGACCGCCGACGCTTTCGGCGTGCTGCCGCCGATTTCACGCCTCAACACCGACCAGGCCATGTATCACTTCATTTCCGGCTACACCGCCAAGGTCGCGGGAACGGAAGCCGGGCTGAAAGAGCCGACGCCGAACTTCTCCACCTGTTTCGGCGCGCCTTTCATGCCCTTGCCGCCCAAGGTTTACGCCGAAATGCTGGGACGGCGCATGCACGAGCACAATGCGCAGTGTTGGCTGGTGAATACCGGATGGTTTGGCGGGCCCTACGGCGTAGGTTCGCGCATGCAGCTGCCCTACACCCGGGCCATGGTGCGCGCCGCTCTCGACGGCAAGCTCAACAACGTGGAATTTGAACTCGATCCCGGGTTCGGCCTGACCGTCCCGAAATCGGTTCCCGGAGTGCCGGCGGAATTCCTGAATGCCCGCGAGGCCTGGAAGGATAAAGCTGCCTATGACAAGGCAGCGGCCGATCTGGCCGCGCGTTTCGCGAAGAACTTTGAGAAGTTTGACGCGCCGCCCAATGTTCGTGCCGCGGGTCCGGCGCCGAGGAAGAGTTAGCCTAACTCAGAGCAACAGGAATTCAAGCCACCTTGTCGCGGTCGCGGAAGCGATCCTTCATCGCCGCGCTGATGCGCTCGATGAACGACACCGGAGCGTTTTGCGGGCCGCGGCCCAGCCGTTTACGCAGCAGCTCGAGAAACTGCGTGACGCGCTTCAGGCGCATCGTTTCCAGGCCTTCCGCGCCCTTTTGCGGGTCCATGACGGAAGCGGCCTCAATATAGTCCCAGAGGATCAGGCGCATGCTGTCTACCGCACTCTTCAGCGCCGCCAGCAGTTCAACATTGACTTCGACCAGGGAAGGTTTCTCGACGGAGATCTCCTGCGATTGCATCGCCAGCCAGTACAGGTCGCTGTGAACAGAGGTCAATTCGTCGGTGAGCGACTTGAGATGCTTTACTAACTCGTTAACGTCTTTCGAAGGTTGCCTTGCCATGATTGGGGGAAGCCTCATACTGCTATAGAACGATCCGCTACTGTGTATGTGTATAGGATGCGCCTCATATAACGTTCGCGCCCGTTACTCAAGGACATGTCCTCTGTGGAAAGCATGTCCCGCAGCATCAGCAAAGTGTCAATACTACCCATAAGATGGAACAGTTTAGGCGGTAATTTCAGGCCCGCGCGGTCGCTATCGACAGGACATGGGCATTAACATTAGAAGACTCGAAGAATCACGGTGAATGCTGATGTATTCGCGAAAAATCAGGGTGGACTACAAACTCGACGGTGTGTTGGCTCCCTGTCCCTTGAAATGGCTGGACAATTTCGCCATGCGCAATTTCACCAACGATCCGGTCTTTGACGATACCCTGCCCGTCGCCGACGGCCTGATCGAGATCGGAACGCGTGTCCCCCTGGATAGGCTGCGCGAGGCAATGACCGACTGGTTCAGGAAGAAGAGCTATCTGGGCAAGGAATCGGAGCTCGTGGTCAAAGAGACGACGTGAAAAGTCACTTTTTTACGCCTCGGGTATTTTCTCGGCGTCCTGATCGGTGTCGGTGCTGCTCTCAGCGGTGACTTTCATCACGATAAGCACCTTGTCGTCGTCATTCATACTGGCGGTGGGATAGGACGACACCTCGCCGAGAACTGCGTCCACAACATCCTGCGCGCTCTCCTCGTGATGCTTGCGAACCACTTCGGCCAGGCGCTTGGGGCCGTACTGCTGGCCGCGCTCATCGGCGATGTGCAGGATGCCGTCAGTGCAGCAGACGAGTAGATCGCCTTTTTCCAGCCTGACTGAGCCGCGCGTGTAGTCGGCCTGAGGAAAGAGCCCGATCACCGTCCCGCCTTCTTCCAGCAGCTTGATCTCCCCGCTCTGCCCGCGGACCAGCATGGGCGGCACCAGCCCGGCGTTCACGTACTGCAGCATGTTGCGCCTGGTGTCCACCAGCCCCAGGAACAAGCTCAGGTTCTTGCCGGCGCGCGTGTCCTTGTACAGCATCTCGTTCAGTGACAGCGCCAGCACCTCCAGCGAGTGCAGGTGCATGACCAGGGCGCGGAGCGTTGCCTGGAGGTTGGCCATGATCAGCGCTGAGGAAACTCCTTTTCCTTCCACCTCTGCCAGCACGATGAGCAGCGACTGCGGGCCGAGATTCAGGAAATCGTAGTAGTCGCCCGCCATGTCAAAGCAGAAATCGCTGAGCACGGCGATGTCGTATCCGGGAACCACCGGCGGCGATTCCGGCAGCAGCCGGTGATGGATGCTGCGCGACAGCGACAGCTCTCTCTCCACGCGCTGCTGCTCCATGCTGTCGCGATGCAGGCGTGCGTTCTCCAGCGCCATGGCCATGTGTCCGGAAAGCTTGGTCAGGAACTCAAGGTCTTCGTTGGTGAAATGTCCGCTCTGCGCGTTGACCAGCTGCAGTACTCCCACGACTGCGCCGAAGTGCTGGCGGATGGGAAGACTCAGCAGCGAGCGAGTCTGGGTGTTGGGACGCTCATCGTAAGCCGGATCAAAAAACTGGAGGCTGGAAGGATTGTCCGTGTTGACTACTTCAGACGTCGCGGCCACCCGGCCGGGAATGCCTTTGCCGAAGGGGATGCGCAGCTCGTGGTGGTCCAGGCCGGAGGCGGCGATCGACCACAGCTCGCGCCGGCGCGTATCCACCAGGAACACCATTCCCCGTTCCGCCTTTACTTCCGTGCGGGCAATCTTCAGGATCAGCTCCAGCAGCTCAGCCAGGTCAAGAGTGGAGTTGAGGAGGCGCGTGGCTTCAAACAACAGTGAGAGCTGGTTGATGCGCTTGTCTTTTTCCTGTGCCGCGAAGATCGTGCTTAGCCGCGCGCCGCTCATTTCGGCGTAGAGCCGCCACCACAGCAGCAGGTCTTCGGATGCCTCGCCGGCGTTGTACAACGCCAGCACTCCGGTGAGCTGGTCACCGGCGAGCAGCGGGTATCCTGAAATGTGAGTGAGCCCGGTGCGGCGGGCAAACTCCTGATCATCGCCGCCAAAAGTTGCCAGCACCACGTTCTCGATGCTGCTCTTGTTGCCGGCCATCTTGCCGATGGCGCCGGCGCCTGCGGCCGCGTAATCGCGGCGGTGACCGGCCTCCAGACCGGAGCTGTGCGTGAGATAACAGGAGCCCGAAGAGGAGTCCCAGAGCCAGAGTTCGGCGCGGGCCACGTCAAAGTCGGCGACCAGCAGCTCCAGGGCCTTGGCGCTTACGTCCTCGCCCGCCCGGCTGAGTGCTGCCACGGCGCCGGCGAATTCGTTCACATAGTTCTTGCTTTGCGCTTTGGTGTTTGCCACAGCCGCCGCCAATCCCAAAGACTTCCGGCCCCATCCGGCCGGAGTTGTGCCTGGGTTTGAAGAATCAATGCGATTCTAAGGACTTCCCGGGAGAGTGCGACTCTAAGTTTAAGAACAGGTGCCCAAGTTGTAAAGACAAGTCACAGTTACCCAAATGAGATGACCTTCCGCGTACTGGAGGCCACGAACAATCAGGATATAATCGCCCACAAAACGCCGCCGAAGAACAGGCTAGGTCGGGCGGCGACAGGATTTCATTCAGGCCAGCCCCAGGTTCTTCCGCCAGGCGAGCGGGAGACAAACCTACAATTGCAAGCTGCCGCTGGCCATGAACATGCGTCAAAAGAAGGTATGATGAGGGCAGTGCTGCGGCTAACAAGTTCCTTTCCCAGGCGTTTAGCACCGGCGGGGATCTGCGCGGGCATTCTCTTGCTGTCTTCAAGCGTGCATGCAGCCGCGCGCGTCGGGCCTTTGTTGCCACAAGCCTTCGCTCCTTCTCTTGAACTCACCACCTCTGCGCCACCAGCGGCTCATGCTCTGCCAACCGTGCCACGGTTGATGACGGTGAGCCTGCTTTCCACCCCAGAGCCAGTTCAGACCGATCCAGTTCCGGGCATCATTGCCGAAGCCGAGAAGGCGTACCAGGATGGCCTTTCTGACTACAAAGCCGGGCATCTTGACGCCGCCAAGCAGGACTTCAATCGCGCCGTGGACATCCTGCTGCAAAGCCCGGTAGGGATTAAATCCGACGATCGCCTGCAGCAGGAGTTCGACAAGATCACCGAAGAAATCAGCAAACTGGAAGTCACGGCCTTCAAGCAGGGCGACGGTTTCACCGAGCAGCAGTCTGAGCCGGCCCCAATCGATGAGGCCAACCAGGTTGCGGTTCCCGCCGATCCCGGCATGACCGCCAAGGCCGAAGCCGATCTGCGGAACACCAATTCTGATCTTCCCCTGATGATGAACGACTCGGTGGCCGGGTACATCAATTATTTCTCGTCCGGCGGGCGCGGCGTTTTTGAGCGCGCGCTGGTGCGCTCCGGGCGCTACCGTGACATGATTCGCCGCGTCTTCAAGGAAGCAGGTATTCCCCAGGACCTGATTTACATGGCCCAGGCTGAGTCCGGGTTCCATCCTCTGGCGTTGTCGCGGGCGCGGGCGCGCGGCATGTGGCAATTCATGGCCAGCCGCGGCGTGGGATACGGCCTGCGCCGCAGCTGGTGGGTTGACGATCGCCAGGATCCGGAGAAATCAACCAGGGCGGCAGCGCGCCACCTCAAGGATCTCTACAAGCAGTTTGGCGACTGGTACCTGGCCATGGCGGCGTACAACTCCGGTCCGGGCAACGTGCAGCAGGCGGTGCAGCGCACCGGTTACGCGGACTTCTGGGAGCTCTACAAGCGCAATGTGCTGCCCAAAGAAACCAAGAACTACGTTCCCATCATTTTGGCCATGACCATCATGTCCAAGAACCCGGGGCAGTACGGCCTTGAGGGCGTCCAGGTTGATCCTCCGCAGAAATACGACGTCGTCACCGTGAACTATCCGGTGGATTTGCGCCTGGTGTCGGAATGCGTGGATGTTCCCGTGGAACAGCTGGTGGACCTCAATCCCAGCCTGCTGCGGCGCACCACGCCCAAAGACCAGTCTTTTGATCTTCACCTGCCCGAAGGCACGCGCGACAAATATGAGACCGCCATCGCCGTGGTGCCCAAAGACAAGCGCGTTTCCTGGCGGTACTACAAAGTGCAGAGCGGCGACACGCTGGCCGCAGTCGCCAGGAAGTATCACACCACCGAACGCTCGATCGCGCAGGTCAACGAATTACAGGACAATGAATTGATCGCGGACGCGCGGCTGGTGATTCCGGTGAGCATCGCCGAGTCCGACAAAATTCGCTATTCCCGCTACGCGTCTCATTACAAGACGCACGCCGGCGACACGGTTCTGACCGTCGCCGAAGACTTCGGCGTGGCCCCGGACCGCCTTCGTCGTTGGAACAGGTTGAAAGGAAACGAGTTACGCCGGGGGCGGCTGCTCGTCATCTACAAGCCTCTGGGTCCCGGAGAGCCGGATAAAGCGCCCCCCAGACGCAGGAAGACATCACCTGCAAACACGAAGGCGCCGGTGAAAACCGGCTCGCGAAACGACCCAAAAGAAACTCTGAGCGCGCGCACTCCCTGACTTGATTATTCCCTGCGCAAGTTGCACACTTGGTGCGCGGATTTGACATGCAATTCATATCGCTTGTTATAATCCGCGCCTGTCTGTTTTGAATCGATGCGGTGGATGCGGCCCTAATTCTCCTGGAGGAACTATGAGCTTTTACGATGAAACCCTCAGAGCAAGGCATGAGGACGACATGGACGATGATTACGGGGACGTCGGTGGCTATAGCGGCAGTTCCGTCGAAGAAGATTATGAGGAAGAGGAAGAGGAATCGATCGGCGCCGAAACCGGCGGCGGCCTGTCCGGCGGCATGAGCGAGCCGGCCAGCCAGCCACCCGCAGCGCCTCCTTCCAGGCCCAAGGCTGCCCCCAAGAAGAAGGCAGCCAAGAAGAAAGCGGCCAAAAAGCCCGCCAAGAAAAAGGCCGCCAAGAAGAAGAAGGCGGCGAAGAAGAGCGCGAAGAAAAAAGGCGCGAAGAAATCTGCCAGGAAAAAGGGCGGAAAGAAAAAGAAGGCCCGCCGCCGCTAAGTCGGCAATCAAAGATCAAAAAGACCGCCCGCGAGGCGGTCTTTTCTCTTCTAGAACATCACAACGCTGCGTTAGATCTTCACCGTCATTGTGACGAATTCAGTTCATCGAGCTGCTTCCTGGCAAAGCCGTCCTTGGGATTTAACTCCAGGATTTTCCGGAAGTCGGCTTTGGCCTTTTCGGTCTGGTTGTTGGCCTTGTGCGCCATGGCCAGAAGGTTGTAGCTCCACATCGAGGGCGGCGTGTTGACTTCCACGTTTAATTCCATGATGGCGGCCGCAGCCTGCGTCTTTTTTTGTTTGAGTAGGCTCTCGGTAAGCTGGTTGAGCGGCGTCTCGCCGAAGTCGTAACGGCCGTCGCCGAGCTCCTTGGCGTGAAGATCGCGGTACTGAGCCAATGCCGCTTCGATCCCTTTTTTATCGATGGTGTCGGCGAGCAGTGCATTCATGGTGATGGGTTTGCTCAGGCCGTGATGACAGGTCACGCATTGCACGCGGGCGGTAATCTGAGGTCCCAACTTCGCGATGTAATCTCCGTTGATCGCGTCAACCATACGCAACATGGTCCGCGCAGTCTTCTTCGTGTCCTTCTCGTCCGACGCGAAATCCATTTCGTTGAGTTGACCGCCTTCCTTGCCTACATGGCAGTACTGGCAGCGGACGCTCAGGCTGAAGGAGAAACCTCTCATGATGCCGATGAGTTCTTCTCGTGTAATGTCCTTGGGAAAGTATTGCAGATTCGTAAATTTCTCAGGAACCTGGGCGGCGAGCGTCCCCGCCAATGCCAGAACCATCGCCAGCCTCGCTGAAAAGCGGCTAGCAGCCTTCAAGACGCACAGAATTTTCTGACGATCTGAGCGCATGTCTCCTCCACTGACCGTGAAGCCTAGCAGTTCATTCGACTGTAAGGGTGGGGATTGATCCAATTCACGGTCAGGGGTTTGTGAAGGAATTGTCAGGGAATTGCAAATCCGGCATCCGTGCCGCGCAGCCAGCTCAGTGAGTGCTATACTCCCGTCCCTGAATGGCGGCTGCGTTGTTCTGGCATTCACGAAGCTCGCGCACGGCCCTGATCGTCGTTCTATTGCTCATCAGTCTGGGTGCTGCGAGTATGTTGGCGGTTCAGGCTTACTACCTGGAAACTTCGCAGCGAGCGGCCGCAGAAGGCGTGCTCAGCGACTACTCCGCGCTGATCGCCGATGAGGTCATTCGCAGATCGACAGCGGAGATCGGGTATTCCGGCTACTATCTCCTGATCGAAGCCTTGCGCCGCGATCTGCAACAATTGCCAGGGCTTTCCACACCCCCCTTAACCGCCCTTGCTACCTCCTCGGACGCTCGCCTTCAACGAGCTTCAAAGCTGGCCGCGGGATACTTCCAGATGGAACGACCGCCTGCCAGGCTTACGTTCTTCGGTTTTGAACCTGGTGAAGATGCAGCCGAGTGGCTGCGACAGAACCTAGCCTCCCCAAAGCGCACTGACCCTGGGCTTCTCGTCTTGAACGCGCAAATACAAGGCGTTTCCCGGACTTTCGTTGCGCTATCGGTTCATCGCCCCGGCCAAGGAGAGAAGATCGCAGGCTTCGAGGTCAATCTGGCTGCTCTGAACCCTTGGTTCGAAAGCGCTCTGAACCGCCAATCGTTGATTCCGGCTTCGCTGGGACACGGACGCGTGTCGAACTCCTTTGTGTACGTGAGCATTCGCGACCAGGGCGGAGTTGAAAGATTTCGTATGGGCCAGGAGCAATCGCATCGGCCTGCCGTCAAGCAGTTTGGCGACGCCTACCAGGGAATGTTTTCGGGCTTTTCCGTGCAGGCATCGCTTGACCCTCAGGTTGCCGGGCGGATCATCATTGGCGGTCTTCCACGCTCCCGGCTGCCCTTTTTATTGGGGCTTCTGATCCTGAATGCCGGCTTGGTCGTGACCGCGATCCTGCAGCTTCGCCGGGAAAGCGCGCTGCAACAACTTCGCGACGAGTTCGTTTCCAGCGTATCCCACGAGCTGCGGACGCCGCTCACGCAGATCCGGATGTTCGCTGAAACGCTGCTGCTGGAGCGAATCCGTTCCGACGAAGAGCGGCGGCGGTCACTGGAGATCATCGACCGCGAGGCCCGGCGACTCACGCAACTAGTCGAAAACCTGCTCCAATTCAGCCGGATGGAGCGAAAGAAAGATCCGCTCGCGAGAGTTCCCCATGCGCTGGCTGTGTCGATTCAGGAAATTGTCGATGACTTCTCATCCGTAACTCCGATCGAGCAGTCGCGTTTCAAGTGCGAGCTGCGCTCCCAGGTAGAAGCCGAGGTCGATCCCGGAGCATTTCGCCAAATCGTCATTAACCTGCTTGACAACGCTGTGAAGTACGGCAAAAAGCCGCAGGTAGTTATCGTGGGACTGGAGTCGCGCGCCGGCAAGGCCTCTCTGTTCATCGACGACGAAGGCCCGGGAGTTCCTCCTGCTGACAGAAAGCGTGTGTTTGAGAGCTTTCACCGACTTGAGCGCGATCGCAGGTCGGTGACTGCCGGAACAGGAATCGGGCTCTCCGTGGTACAAGACCTTGTCGCGCGTCACGGAGGACGCTGCTGGGTTACAACTGGCGACAGAGGGGGAGCAAAGTTTTTGGTCGAACTGCCGCTTTGCTCCGGGAATGGCGTGAAAGATTCCCCGGAGAATTTGCCGTGAGGCGCATCCTGGTGATCGAGGACAATCGCGATCTGGCCTTCGGCCTGCGGAACAATCTCGAGATTGAAGGCTATGAAGTGGAGACGGCGGCTACGGGAAAAGCCGGGCTCGAGGCTCTTGCCAGGATGCCTCCAGACCTCGTGATTCTCGACCTAATGCTGCCGGAACTCGATGGTTTTCGTGTCCTTCGTTCTTTGCGACAGCAGGGCTTTAGCAATCGCGTGCTGGTCTTAACGGCCAAAGGGGAAGAGGCGGACAAAGTCCGCGCGTTGAGGATGGGGGCGGACGACTATGTGACCAAACCGTTCGGGCTTCTTGAATTGCTGGCCAGAGTGGAGGCGCTTTTGCGCCGCCATCACGGGTATTGCGGGCACGAAGACGATCTCACTGGAATCCAGCGGTTCGGCACAATTGAAGTCGATCCCGCAGCGCGCAAAGTCTCTCGAGCTAAGCACAGCATTGATTTGAGCCCCAAGGAATTCGACCTGCTATTGGCGCTGTTACGGGCCCGCGGAGCAGTGGTATCGCGTTTGCAGCTTTTGCGCGAAGTCTGGGGGTATTCGGCGGCCGTCGTAAGCCGGACTGTCGATACTCACGTCGCTGAGTTGCGACGCAAGCTCGAAGAGGACCCGGCCTCACCCCGCCATATCATCACGGTACGCAAGACCGGTTACCGAATCCAGCCCTGACCCTGATCCGCCTAGGCGTAAATACCCCGAACCTTAATCGTATGGGCTACGCGGCTGATGGCCAGCATGTACGCGGCGATGCGGTTGTTGACGTTGTGCGCTTCCGAGAAATGCACCACGTCGCCGAACGATTCGCGAAGGATAAACTCCAGCTGCTCATTCACTGCCGACTCTTTCCAGAAGTATCCCTGGCGATCCTGCACCCACTCGAAGTAGGAGGCGGTCACGCCGCCGGCGTTAGCGAGGATGTCGGGAATGATGAAGACCTTCTTGTCGGCCAGGATCTCGTCCGCAGTTGCGGTGGTGGGCCCGTTCGCGCCTTCGCACACGATCTTGGCCTTGATGCCGGCGGCATTCTGGCTGGTGATCACGTTCTCGGTAGCCGCCGGAATCAGGATGTCGCAGTCGGTCACCAGAAGCTCGCGCGTGTCGAAGGCTTCCGCGCCATCAAATCCGACGATGCCGCGGTTAGCGTTGCGGTCGCGGTATTCGAGCAACGCGTCAATGTCGATGCCGCGCCGGTTGTACAGCCCGCCGTTGTACTCGGCGATGCCGATGATCTTGTAGCCGGCATCGGACATCAGCTTGGCGGCGTTCGAGCCCACGTTGCCGAATCCCTGGATGATGACGCGGGTCTCATCGCGGGAAAGATTGAATTTCTTCAGTGCTTCGTCGCAAACGATCATCACGCCGCGGCCGGTAGCTTCGCGGCGTCCGCGGGAGCCGCCGATGTTGATCGGCTTGCCCGTTACCACAGCTGTTACCGTCTGGCGCATGTGCATGGAGTATGTGTCCATCATCCAGGCCATGGTCTGCTCGTTGGTGTTCATGTCGGGCGCGGGAACGTCTTTCTCGGGACCCAGGAATTCGATCAGTTCGGCGGTGTAGCGGCGCGTCAGCTTTTCCAGTTCGCCCAGCGTCAGCTTCTTCGGATCTACGATGATGCCGCCCTTGGCGCCTCCGAAAGGTATGTTGACCACCGCGCACTTCCAGGTCATCCAGCTGGCCAGGGCCCGGACTTCGTCGAGAGTGACATCCGGCGAGTAGCGGACGCCGCCCTTGGCGGGGCCGCGCGCGATAGAGTGCTGTACGCGGAAGCCGGTAAAGACTTCCAGGGTCCCGTTGTCCATCGACACCGGAATGTGCACGATGATTTCGCGGTTGGGATAACGCAGGATCTTCCACAAACCTTCATCAAGATTGAGTTTCTGCGCGGCAAAATCGAAGCGAGCCGCCTGGGCTTCCCAGGGGTTCAGCTCCTGTTCGAGCGAGACAGTTTTCATTGGTACTCCAGGGAATTAGGACAAACCTACAAAGTATAGATAGCTATGGCCGGAGGAGCAACCGCGTCTGCAGGAAGCGTGACACGCGAGTAACCTGCAGTGGTCCCTCCAAAACTCAGGGTAGAATCATTCAACGCCCGGAAATTATTCCGCGCGCGCCATCGCCATCATTATAGGAGTTTCATTTTCGGATGGTGCGGATCAACTGATCCGCAGTCAGAACCCTCAACTGACCTTTGCTTTGCTCCCTGCGGAGGCGGCGGCTACCGGAACGTGTTTTTCCTGCGGCCGCTCAAGCTGGATCTCCATCCCCTCAGATGCCGCGCGCACTTTGGGATAGTACTCGCGCGCCTTGGCCACCACCGAGTCGATGCACTCGTCGGTGTGGTCGGGATCGTGGTGGAACAGAATGAGCTCCTTCGCTCCGCTTTCCATGACGACGTCCACGGCTTCGCGCCAGTGGCTGTGTCCCCAACCGCGCTTGCGCGCTGCATATTCCTCAGGCAGGTACTGCGCGTCGTAGATCAGCACGTCCGCGCCCTCCGCCAGCTTGCGCACGCTGCGGTCGAAGGTAGGATCGCCGGGCTCGTTGTCAGTGGCGTAAACCAGCACTCCGTCGCGAGTTTCAATGCGGAAGCCCAGGCAGCCCTGGGGATGGTTCAGCCACGCAGACTGGATCTGGCAATCGTCAAACTTGATGCGCTCCGCGCTCATATCGTAAAACTGGCGCCTGGCAGCCATCTCGTTCATGTTGACGGGGAAATAGGGGTCTGACATCTGCTCTTCCAGGGCGCGCTGCAACCCCCGCGTGCGGCTGGAAGAGTGGAAGAAGAATGTGTTCCCGGAATTCTGGTAGAGCGGCGAAAAGAATGGGATTCCCTGAATGTGGTCCCAATGAAAATGAGAGAGGAAAATGTGCGCCGACAGCGGCTTGCCGTTGCTTTCGATTTCGAGCTGCTTGCCCAGGTTGCGGAAGCCGGTGCCACAATCAAAGATGTAGATGTGCCCGTTGATGCGCACTTCCACACAGGATGTGTTGCCGCCGTACCGCAAATTCTCGGGCTGGGGCGTGGGCGTCGAACCGCGAACTCCCCAGAATCGAACCAGCATAAGGCACTTTACCTTTAGTAGCTCAAAATCGCGCCGGTCCCACCCAGGACGGCCGAGCATTTTCCGGCCTGGGACGCAATAGATGTTTCATTTGGGGGGAGGTTCTGAGCCTGGAGCAGAGTATAAGCCCATTCGGCGGTTGCTCGAACACAGTACGGAGTACTCCAACGGGCAGCACCGTGTTGAGTAAGGTACGTGTCCCTTCGGCCAATCGCACAACGTTCTGCGCACGCCTGCGTTAACCGCCCATTTGTTTACCAAAGCGGGCAGCAGGCTTTCCGAAAGCTGAGTCAGTTAAGATAAGTCTTCCATGCTCTTCCCTGATTACAAGGAATTTACCGCGCTGGCGCGCGAGGCCACCCTGGTTCCCGTGGCCAAGACCGTGCCGGCTGACCTGCGCACGCCGGTCTCCGCCTTCCTGGGAATTGCCGCCGAAGAGCCCAACGCGTTCCTGCTGGAATCGGTGGAGGGCGGCGAAAAAATCGGGCGGTACACCTTTCTCGGCGCGCGCCCTTACATGATTCTGCGCGCGCGCGGCGACGAGATTACGCTGGAACGAAAAGGCCGGAAGCAACGGATGCAGGGCAGCATCTTCCGCGTGCTCGATGAGTTGTTGCGCGAGCACCGGTCGGCGCGCGTGCCCGGAATGCCCCCTTTCACGGCCGGCGCGGTGGGGTTTTTTACGCACGATGCGGTGCGCCAGCTGGAAAAGCTGCCCGTCACCGCGCGCGATGACCTGAAGCTGCCCGATTGCGCGCTCATGTTCTTCGATCACTTGCTGGCCTTCGATCATGTGCGCCACGAGATCTACATCATCGTGACGGTCGATGTACGCAAGCAGACGGCACGCCAGGCGTATGCGCATGCCCTGCGTGATATCGCGGCCATCGAAAAGCAGCTCACGGCGCCGCTTCCGCGCAAGTATCTCGTGGCGGCCAGGCCCAAGAGAGGACGGCTGAAGACCGGAGCCTCGGTAAGCAAAGGAAATTTCCTGCGCACGGTGGAGAAGGTGAAGGACTACATCATGGCCGGCGATGTCTTCCAGGCTGTCCCGTCACTGCGCCTGGAGATGGAGCCCGGTGTTCCCCCGCTTAACATCTATCGCGCTCTGCGCCGCGTGAACCCTTCGCCCTACATGTACTTCCTGCGCATGGAAGATATGACGGTCCTGGGCTCATCGCCGGAGATGCTGGTGCGGGTCAAAGGAAGCCAGCTGGAGTACCGTCCGATCGCCGGCACGCGCAAGCGCGGAAAGAGCGAAGCGGAAGATCTTAGGCTGGAGCAGGAATTGCGGCACGACGAAAAGGAGCGCGCAGAACACGTCATGCTGGTCGACCTGGGACGCAATGACGTGGGCCGCGTAAGCGAGTTTGGGTCCGTCAAAGTGAGCAACCTGATGTTCGTGGAGCGGTACTCGCACGTGATGCACCTGGTTTCGGCGGTGGAGGGCCGGCTGCGCCGCGATCTGAGCGCGGTCGATGCCCTGGCCGCCTGCTTCCCCGCGGGCACGCTGACAGGAGCGCCCAAAGTGCGGGCCATGGAGATCATCGAGGAAGTCGAGCCGGTGCGCCGGGGAATCTATGGCGGGTCGGTGCTCTATGCGGACTTTGCCGGAAACCTGGATTCCTGCATCATCATCCGCACCATGCTGGTGAAGGGCAAGAAGGCCTACGTGCAGGCCGGCGCGGGCATCGTGGCCGACTCCGACCCGGAAAGCGAGTACCAGGAGTGTATGAACAAGGCGCAAGCGTTGCTGCGCGCGGTTGAGCTGGCCAGATCGGGAGAATAGCGCCGGCTCAAGGATTTCTGCAACGAAGCGAAAAGCCAGATTAAATTTCAAGAAACCGGCGCCTTATTTCTCCCCCGAGATTTTCGGCGCCGGTCATGAAGATCCTGCCGCAGGGCGGAGGATCAGGCCGCTCATCTGCATCGGCCAACTTGTTTGCGGGGCAGGGGATACGGCGATACCACCCAAAGATGCCTTCGCTTTGCGGCGGGGTCAACAGCAAATGCCGGCCGGTATTAACTGAAGCGATAACTAACAAGATCACCCACCTTCTCCAAGGCTGATGTATACTGTGCGCGACTTTAGTGGCGGGGCTTTTTTATTCATTTAGTTTTTATTTTTTGTGCTCCGCGCCACGAGCTGTGGGGGCAGCTTGCTCATTAGGGTACTGCAGTTTGAAATAGCAAATTTCTTACCTTGACTCGGAGCGCCCCGGTCAGGAGGGTCCCCTTATGGACCTGCTTATTATTCGTCTTGTTTTTATTGCGGTCGTAGCCGTCGCCTGTTACACCTTGCGCCCCTTTGGGTTGGCGAACGTTCCTCACTGGGTTGCCGGATGTCTGGGAGTCGCTATCGGCGTGCTCGTCGTCTTCTTTGAGGCCCGCCTGCGTGTGGTCAGTCTCAAGCGCCTGATCGGGGCCGTCATCGGCAGCATCTGCGGGATCCTCGGCGCCTTTCTCTTCAGCGAAGTTCTGCGCCGGACCATCCCTCACCCTGAAACCCAGCGTTTCCTGCAGCTGATGGTGATGCTGCTGATGTCCTACGTCGGCTTGATCTTGGGCGCCAACAAGGGCGATCTGCTGAACCTGGCGGCGCTGGGCGGCATCTTCGGGACTGAGAAGCAGGGCCGCAAGAGCTTCAAGTTGCTGGATACCAGCGTCATCATCGACGGCCGCATCGCCGACATCGCCGAGACCGGCTTCCTCGACGGCATACTGGTGATACCCCAGTTTGTGCTGCGTGAACTGCAACTGGTGGCCGATTCCGCGGATTCTCTCAAGCGCAATCGCGGCCGGCGCGGTCTGGATATTCTGCAGCGCCTGCAAAAGATCGTGACTGTCAACGTGCAGATCGTGGATGACGATTTTCCGACCATCCGCGAAGTAGACCTGAAACTGATTGAACTGGCCAAGGCGTATGAGGCCAAGATCATCACCAACGACTTCAACCTCAACAAGGTGGCGCAACTGCAGGGCGTGGAAGTGCTGAACATCAATGAACTCGCCAATGCCCTGAAACCCATTGTGCTTCCCGGTGAAGGCATGCGCGTCTTCATCCTCAAGGAAGGCAAGGAATACAACCAGGGTGTGGCCTACCTGGACGACGGCACCATGGTGGTGGTGGACAACGCCCGCAAGCTGATCGGCAAGAACGTGGATATCGCCGTGACCTCGGTCCTGCAGACCACAGCGGGAAAGATGATCTTCGGCAAGTTCGACGAGCGTGCGCGTCCCGGCGAGCATAAACCCGAAGTCAAACCCGATCTCCGCAAACCGCAGGCAATAGGAGTGGAGTCTGCGTCTCCGGCGCAGACGGCGTCGACGGAGTAGAACCCCTCTTGCTGGCCTTTCAACTGGCGGCCTGTCCCCGGCATCACATAAAATAACCGCGTGGCTCTTAAGGCGTTAAGACGATGTTCCCTGTGTTGGCTCTTGCTTGCAGCGGCGTTGTCGGCGCAGCAACCCACTCCAGGTCAGCTTCGGGTTACGGTCACTGACCAGAACGGCCAGCCCCTGGCCGCGGTTTACGTGCTGGTGGAGCAAGAGGGCCGGCTGGTGGTGCAAGCCCGCACCACAGCTTCGGGTGAAGCGGCCCTGGCGCGATTGCCGGCGGGCAGTTATACGGTGGTCCTGGAGAAACAAGGTTTCTATACCAGTTCGCTGGATAAGGTGATCATCGTTGCCGGCGAGATTGCACCGCTCGAAGTTCGTCTGCAGCCGTTGCGCGAATACCGGACGGAGATTGAGGTTACCGCGCAGCCTTCTCCGATCGATCCACAACAAACCGCCAGCACCGATTCCCTGGTAGCTGACGAGATTGCGACAATTCCTTATCCCACCACGCGTGACTATCGCAACGTTCTGCCTTTCGTCCCCGGCGTCATTCAGGATGTCACGGGACAGATCCACGTCGCCGGTTCCAGCACGCAGGAGGTGCAGGATTACCTGGATGGGTTCGAGGTCAGCCAGCCCGCGGGAGGAACGCTGCAGCTGCGCGTCAATCCCGACTCGCTGCGCAAGATCGATGTTGTCAGCAGCCGCTACTCGGCGATGTTCGGCAAGGGTTCCGGCGGTCTGACCGATCTGGCGGTGCAGGACGGCGACAACCGTTTTCGCTTCAACGCCACCGATTTCATCCCTACCGTGCAGAATGTGAAGGGCATCGAATTCAATAACTGGACGCCGCGGGCCTACATCTCGGGGCCGGTTGTGCCGGACAAAGTGTGGTTCACGCTCTCCCATGAAGGCGAGTTCGACCACAACATCGTCAAGCAACTGCCGGACGGAGCGGACACCAATAACGTCTGGCGCACCTCCGATCTGGCCCGCCTGCGCATGAACCTGACCCAGGGCAACGTTCTGACGTTGACCGGATTGCTCGACGTGCTGCACTCCGACGATTCGGGCATCTCGGCGCTCGATCCTGTTTCCGTTTCCCAAGACCTCCATTCCACCATTTATCTGCTCACCGCCAAAGACCAGGTCACGGTGGCGCGCGATTCGCTGCTGGAATTTGGGGCCGGGTACGAGCGTTCGAACAACTCCGACTTTCCCAAGGGCTTCGCGCCCTTTGTGATGACGCCCACGCTGGCCGGCGGCAACTTCTTCGAGACCACCGGAGCCACGTCCGAGCGCACGCAAGGATTTTCCAACCTTTATTTAAAGCCGTGGAGGGCCTGGGGAACGCACCAGGTCGCGGTGGGAGGGCGGCTGGATCGCGTGCTGCTGCACCAGTTGACAACCCGTGGTCTCATACAATTCGTCGACGCCAGTACGCCGCCTGTACTCTTGCGGCAGCTTACCTTTCAGAACGCTCCCGCCCTCAGCCTGGGAACGCGTGAAAGCAGCGCCTATGTGCAGGACCGCTGGTCGCCGCGGGAGAGCCTGGTGGTGGAGGCCGGCGGTCGCTGGGATCGCGACAGCTTTCTCGGCCGCGATTTCTTTTCCCCGCGCATAGGCGGGTCGCTCATGCTGCGCCCGGCAACGGAAACCAAGCTGAGCGCGGGAACCGGCATCTACTACGATCGCACCAACCTGGTACTGGTCAGCCAGTCGCTGCAGGGAAGCTTGGTTGATCAGTTCTTCGCTCCGGCGCCGGCAGTATTCGCTACCTCGTTCGTGGTCGATCCCAGCCGGTTAACGCTGCCACGCTTCGTCAACTGGAGTGCTGCCCTGGAAAGCCGGCTGCCGATGCGGATTTATGGCCGGGTGGAAGTGATCAGCCGGCGCGGAACCCATGGCTGGGCCTACGAAGAGCAGCCTGATGGAAGCTTTTTTCTTGGGACCAACCGCCAGGACCACTACGAGGCGGTGCAGGTCAGCGCCCGCACTGAGTGGAAACGCGGCTATCCGGTGCTGATCGCCTACACTCGCTCGCGCACGCGATCGAATGAGCCGATTGACTTCTCGCTGGACAATTTCATCCTCGGCAGCCAGCTTCCCGGGCCGCTGCCCTGGGATGCGCCCAACCTTTTGCAATCGTGGGGTTCCGCGCCCCTGTTCTGGAAGCTGAGGAAGTTTGATCTGGCCTATTCGATGATCTGGCGCAGTGGTTTTCCATTTTTTACGGTGGATCAGTTTGGGCGAATTCTTTCTGCGCCGGGACAATTTCGCTTTCCGGACTTCCTTACTCTCAACGTCGCCTTGGAGCGTAAGTTTCGCTTCAAAGGCTACTTTTGGGCTGCGCGGATTGGCCTGGACGACATCACCAACAGGCAGAACGCAGCCACCGTCAACAACGTGATCACTCCCTCCTCGCCAACGCCGGTGTTTTTTGGACAGTCGCACCGGACTCTGAACGGGAGAATTCGCTTTCTGGGCAAAGCGCCGAAGTAAGCTCATTCAGGAGAGCTTGTATTCGGGCTCAGGAGTCGCTGCCAGCAGCGCGCGCGTATATTCGTGCACCGGCGCCGAGACGATTTGCTCCGTAGGCCCGGTTTCCACAATCTCGCCGCGGCGCATCACGGCAATGCAGTCGCTGAGATAGCGCACCACCGGCATGGAGTGCGAGATGAAGAGAAACGTGAGTCCGAACTGCCGTTGCAGGCTCTTCAACAGGTTCACTACTTGTGCTCCCACGCTGACATCGAGAGCGGAGACGGGCTCATCGCACACGACGAACCTGGGATGAAGAATCAGGGCGCGGGCGATCCCGATGCGCTGGCGCTGGCCGCCGGAGAACTCGTGGGGATAGCGGCTGAGCGCGGATGAGTCCAGCCCTACCGCCTGCATCATCTCCGCAGCCGCCAAATGCAGGCTGTCCCGCGAGGCGGAGCCACCGTTGGTGCCGTGAATTTTCAAAGGCTCAGAGACGATCTCATCGATTCTCATGCGCGGATCGAGCGAAGCAAAGGGATCCTGAAAGACGATCTGCATGTCGCGGCGCAGGCGCCGCATCTCCCCGGGCGATGCCGCCAGAATGTCGCGGCCGTCAAAGCTGATGCTGCCTGACGTCGGCTCGATCAGGCGGAGGATCATCCGTCCCAGCGTAGTCTTGCCGCAGCCGGATTCGCCGACGAGTCCCAGAGTCTCACCGGCGTGAATGTCGAGCGATACGCCATTTACCGCCGGCACTTCACGCCCGCCAGATCCGGGTTGAAAAGTACCCGCGTCGGAGCGGTAAATCTTTGTCAGGTTCCGGACTTCAAGAAGAGCCACGAACTCGAATATATTTCACCGGCCATGATTGGCGAAGGTTTTTTGAGAAGAGGCCCCAGGCAAGAAAAAAGGCCTTCGTCTCCAATTCAGGATCTGTGGCGTTGTCTGATACGTTTCCTCAGCCAACGAACAGCAATACGGAGCAAAGGCCTCTTTCGGCCGCTCGTGACTGGTTGGACTACGAGCGGGTTCCGCGCGGTAAAAATCGATCGCAGCCCTGGGGCGGTTTGCCAGATACCGGCAATGTTTGCTGCCGTTCGGCTGCTCCAATAATTGGAAACAGGCGCTCGATCCGGGGTTGCTTCTGGGTTCCCCCGATCCTGCTGACGAAGGTGTGCAAGAAATCCCGGCGCGGGCGTTCCTTAATCCAGGGGGAAGGGGGAAGACCGTCCGCAGGACGGTTTGTGAGCCGTTTCACAGTGTTTCCCTCTAAGCTGAGAAGTAAGTGGGTAAAGCGGTCAAATCGCGGCATTCCCGGCCTGAATCCGGCTGTTCAGCATGTTAGAATTTGATCACTTTCGCCGAGAGTCAAGAGCATTGGTCGAACTAGCGCCTTCCATTCTGTCCGCGGATTTTGCGCATCTGGCCGACAACGTCCAAGCCGTTGCCGACGGAGGCGCGACCCTTGTCCACGTGGACGTGATGGACGGCCATTTTGTGCCTAACATCACCATCGGCCCTCCGGTCGTGGCCAGTCTGAGAAAATGCACGCGGCTGCCGCTGGATGTGCACCTGATGATCGAGAACCCCGACCAGTTCATTCACGCGTTCGTCGACGCAGGGGCGGATTGGATCTCGGTGCACCAGGAAGCCTGTATCCATCTGAACCGCACGCTGGAAGTGATCCGCAGCCTGGGCGCCAATCCAGGAGTGGTGATCAATCCGGCTACTCCGGTGGAAACACTGGAAGAGGTGCTGGACATGGTGGACCACGTCCTGGTGATGTCGGTCAATCCCGGCTTCGGCGGCCAGAAGTTCATTCCTGCCACGCTCGGCAAGGTCAGGAAGCTGGCGGCCATGCGCGCCGCCGGCAAGGCGAGCTTCAGGATTGAGATGGATGGTGGAATCGGACCGGACACGATCGCCGACGCCGTACGCGCGGGAGTGGAAATTCTCGTGGCCGGCAATGCGGTCTTCGGACAAGGAAATCCCAGAGAGAATACGCAGCGTCTGCTCAAGCTGGCGAGTGAAGCCACCCTGCTCAGGGTCTAGAGTCCGCTGCCAATGAGGTAGGAATGTCACGTCACATCTTCACGGTTGCCGCGCTGGCCTGCGCCCTTTTGCTGGGCGGATGCATCAATCACAAAGTCAAGAATCCCATGGCCGGGATCGATTCCAAGCAGCCCGACAAGGGACTCTATGACAGCGCCCTGGCCGCCATGAAAAAGGGCCGCTATCAGGAAGCGCGGACCCTGCTGCAGACGTTGGTCAATACCTATCCGGAATCCGAATATATCGCCCGCGCCAAGCTGACAATGGGAGACTCCTGGTACAACGAGGGTGGCTCCGCGGCCTGGGCCCAGGCGGAGATCGAATACAAGGACTTTCAGGTCTTTTATCCCAACATGCCGGAGGCGGGCGAAGCGCAGCTCAAAGTAGCCACCATTCATTATCGCCAGATGGAAAAGCCGGATCGCGACTTTGCCCAGGCGACGCGCGCCGCAGAGGAATACAAGAGTCTGATCCAGCAGTATCCCGATAGTCCTCTCGTTCCGGAAGCCAAGCAGCGCTTGCGCGAAGTTCAGGAGATTCTGGCGGACCGTCAGTACCGCATCGCCAACTATTACTATCTGCATGAAAACCTGGCAGCTTCGCAGGCGCGGCTGCAAACACTGGTGGACGCGTATCCGCTCTACAGCGGCGTCGACCAGGCGCTGTTCGATCTCGGCAGCCTGTATGAAAAGGAAGCGAGCGCGATGCGCCGTCAGAAGCTGGCGGAGAGCGTAAAGGAGAGCATCGCCGGCGACTACGAGAAGCACGCGATAGAAGCCTACCAGCGCATTCTCACCCGCTATCCGGCGATGCACCGCGCCGGTGATGCCCGGCGCCGGCTTGAAGCACTGCACGCCGATGTTCCTAAACCCACTGCCGAAGCCCTGGCCGAGAGCAAAGCGGAACAGCAGAGCCGGCATTCGCTCTCCCGGTCGCAAAAGCTGATGAGCAATTTCAAGAAACATCCCAGCGTGGTCCGCGCTTCAGGCGTAGGCGAGCCCAATATGGAAGAGGAAAAGCCCTACAGCGCGCCGGCCCTGGTGCAGGACATGCAGAAGCGGGTGACGGCCGGGGTTCTTTCCAATCAGAAGCTTGGCCTGGAAACAGTTGGGTCGGGAACGGGAGCAGCTCCCGGACCTAACCAGCCTCCGCCGGGATCTTCTACCGCGGCCCAACCCGCGGCCGCCGCCACGGATACGAATGCAGGGGCGAGCGGTGGCGTTTCGAGCGCGCCGGTGAACAGCGGCGAGGGTTCCACCAACTCTTCCAGCGCAGGCACGTCGAATACTGGAGTTGCTCCAGCTGCCGGCGCCACAGCCAAAGCGAACGGATCGCAGCCGGACGGTGCTCCGCCTGCCGCAGCGCCGGGACAGATCAACGAGATCCCCAAAACTGCGCCCCCTGATGCTCCGAATTCTTCAACCCAAACCACGGAGAGCGGTAGCTCGCAGACCAGCCAGCAAAACTCGAGCGACGACAAGAAAGATTCTTCCAGCAAAAAGAAGGGCAAGAAAGGTTTACGCAAGCTGATACCTTTCTAATCCCGTCTTTTATACCGCAATCGCCTGGGCTAGTACTTTCGAATGGGGAAAAAGGTATGCCACGAGGGTTCCGGAGTGGTCTTACCGATTGACTTCAAAGGTAATTACCAGTAAGTTGTCCTCATTTCCTAGTGTAGAAGGTGTCTGCGAGTGTCAACCAGAATTCTGTTTGCTGACGACAGCGTAACCGCCCAGAACATGGGCAAGAGAATCCTTACTGAAGCCGGCTACGAAGTTGTAGCGGTCAGTAACGGCGCTGCCGCGGTGAAGAAGATCGCGGAACAGAAACCCGACATCATCATCCTCGATCTCTACATGCCGGGATACTCGGGGCTGGAAGTCTGCGAAAAAGTCCGTGGCTCCATGGCCACGTTGAAGACGCCGGTGCTACTGACCGTCGGCAAGATGGAACCGTACCGCCCGGAAGACGCCAACCGCGTCCGCGCCGATGGAGTCATCGTAAAGCCGTTCGAGGCCAGCGATCTGCTGGCGATCATCAAGAAATTTGAAGAGCGGATCGTTGCTGCGCCGCCGCCACTGGCGCAGCAGGTTGAAGCCGCGTCCAATGAAGGTAGTTCCGGAATCGCAGAGCTTCCTGTAGAAGCTGCTCAGCAGGTTTCCAGCCACCCTGCTCAACCCATGGTCGATGTGCCCGATCACATGGCGTCCAGTGCGGCGTTCGTCGATCTGCTGGGAATGGAAGGACAGGAACCGACAGCGGGGGCTCCGCCGCCACCGATGGCTCAGCAAAGCGCTGCCGCGGCGGCGCAGGCCGGCGTTCCGGAATACGAACTTCCTCCATCATGGCGGCGCGAAGAAGAAACCGCCAAAGCTGAAATCGAATTGCCGCTTCCGGCGACAAGCGTCCCGGAACCGCCGCAGCACGATGTGCAGGTTTTTGAAACGGCTCCCGTACCTCCGGCTGCAATCCAACACGAAACCGACGTTGCTCCTCCCCCTGCTTCTTCCCATCCTCTGCAGATTCCTGTGTACCAGGAATCTGCAGGAGCAGCACCGGAATCGGTAGAGATCCTGCCTACCTCCGCGCCGCCGATTGGGGAGATCGAGATACCTCGTGATCCCTATCTGCAGGAGACTGCCGCCGAGGCAACTCGCAGTACCGTAGCCGATATCACTGATCCTGGCTTGATGTCCGATACGTACGCGGAGCCGATCGTACCTCCGCAGCATCACCAGGAGGAGGCTAAAACGGCTCCTGTGGATTCAGAGTTCGCGATTGAGCAGACGCAAGAGACGCCGCTGGACATTCCCGTGCACGAGTCGCAGCCGCCGGAGCCAGCCCCGGCGCCTGTCCAGGAAAAGTCTTTCGCCGATTCGGATTTTGAGGCGCGCGTTGCGGCGGCCCTGGCTTCTTATAACCATGACAGCGCCGCACCTCGGGCGACTGAGCCCCCTCCTGCGATACACGAAATTGAGCATTCAGAACCGCATTTCGCGCGCACCGCGGAACCTGCGCCGCACATGGCAGGAAGCGGCATTGCGGCGGAAGCCATTACCCAACCGCAACCCATCGAGCCCGAGCGTACGGCATCTGCGGAAGTGGAACACGCAGTTTCCGCATTTGAATACCGCCCGCCGATCGGAACACCGTTCGCGGAATCCAATGCCGCCGAGTCTTCTTCGTTTGCGGCCGCGGCGCCTGCTCACGCTCCTGAACCCGCTCCAGCTTTTGCCGCCGAACCGGTGGCGATCCTACCCGAGCCGCCCGCGGAAGATGTGATCGAGGCCGCCGCAGAAAGCAAGCCCTTCGCAGCGTCATCAGCCCAGGCCAGCCGCGAGAACATCGCCCAGGCGGTGGCTCGCGTGATGGAGCGCCTGAAGCCGGAGCTGGTGGACGAGATCCTGCGCGAGCTGAAGCCCAGAGAGTAACTGCTCTCCTGCTCGACCTTTGTTTCAAGGTGCCTCTCCATTATTTTTTCTTGTGAAGCAGATACTCTGCCCAGAACACAAGAGCCCTTCTTCGCCTGTATTCAGTTTTGTTGAGTTCCCGGCAGGGCACAACACCGCGCAGTTCAAACGAATCTAAGAGTGAAAGACAGAAAGTTCTTCAGGGGAAGCTCCTGTCGGGGAAGGCACGAAGTCGGGGAAGGCACGAAAAGGAGAAGACTATGTATCGAATCATTCTATGTGCGGTCGCGCTACTGCCGTTCGGTTTGTTGAGTCCGGCGGCTGCGGCGCAAGGACAGTGGGATCATGACCGCGATCACTACCAGGGTGGTCAAGGCAACTACGGCGGCCCGGGCAGCTTTCAGGATTCGTGTACGGACGCGCACTGGGACGGCAGTGTGCTGTACGCCCGTTGCCAGAAGCGTGATGGCGGCTGGCGCAATACGTCGATCGATTCCAGAAACTGCGGCGCGCAGATTCTGAATCTTGACGGCCGGCTCAGCTGCGGCCAGGCGGACAACGGATATCCCAACAACGATGCGCGCGCTTATGACCGCCAGTATGACAACAATCGCGGCTACTACGGCGGACAGGCGAACCAGGGCGGATTGCCTCCGGGCGATTATCAGCTGACCTGCCAGGACATGCGCATCAACGGCGACCGGCTCTACGCGAGCTGCCAGAAGAGGGATGGGCGGTGGCGTAACACCAGCCTGGACGATTTCGACCGCTGCAACAGCCCGATCGTGAACGATAACGGCCGTTTGAGGTGCAGCCGCTAACTGAAGATAGTAATTTTTCCGGCCCCGTGTCCCGAACCAGAGTCCGGACGCGGGGCTAGCTTTTTAGACTCCAAGTCGAGCCCCATAGCCGGCCCAAGGCGGGTTTCATTGAGTTCCCTTCCCAGGAAGTAACGCATGAGCCGGCGGTGAGGCATGAATGGGTCCGACAAACAAGATTCCATCGTATCCTTCCTGATCTATTGCCGCAGAATCGGCTGCGATGTCCCAGCCTTTCAGGCTGTGAACTCCACACTCGGGAGTGCAGACCCAAGCTTCCCCGCCACTGTACCCCACATCGTAAGAATGCAGAACAAAGCCTTGTTCTTCCAGCCTGTGGCCCATGGGAACGACCTGCTTCTTCCTGGGATGGTGTGGGGCCTTATTGGCATGGATGTTTCCGGTGAGAATGAAGGTCACATCGTAACCCTGCGCGCGCACGCGTTGGCCGATGAACTGGGCCATGGTGTCGTCGCGGTCGTTGACTTGCGTATCAAAAAAGAAGAGCGATACTTTCTGCGACCCGGCGAGCTTGAGCGTATTGCAAACCAAATCCAACATGGACTGGCTGCTCCTCCCATCGTCAATCTTTTGCCAGGCCGGATCGGCAAGCAGTTGCTCGCGAAAGGAGTCGATGCTGGTGTTGTTCTTAACCGCTTCGTCGATCAGCCGTTGTAAAGCGACTGGAAGTTCCAAACCCACCCCGATCCGCTTGCGCTTTTCCCTGGCCGCCGCCACGGTCACAAGATTGCTGAACAAACGGGGCGTTTCTTGTGTTCCATGAAGTTCACCGATGAGGATGATCTCCTTCGCGCTCCAATCCGGCGGTGTCGCGGGCTTCTGGGCATCAGGGTTGTGAGCCTGGGATTGAGTAAAAGCCGTGCTGGAGAGTCCCAGCAGCAAAACACACAACAGGAGTCGAAGGAATTTCACTTTGTCCTCCTTGGCGATAAAAAAGGCGGATCCGTGCAAGTGGAATTCTAAACCGATATTTCTTCCGGAAAGTTTGTGCGCGGGGTTACAAGTTTGCAGCCGCTCAACCCTCAAGCGACTACAAGCCGCGCTGGCAGCCCCAATGACGGAACACAAACTTAAAGACCAGACTTGGAACGAATCGACATCTCGATGACCTTCAGCAGTTCGGGCGCAAACCGTTGGGGGTAGGCCAATGAAAAGAACACCGCCAGCTGAGGATAAACCTCGGCCAACAGCGCGCGGACACGCGGACCATCGCTCTCCGGCAGCGGATAGATGCGACCGCACTATTCAGTTCGCTGAGGTATCGCTCGTGGAGCGAGCAAGCTTAGAGCAAAATGTTCCGGCGTATCCGCAGGCTGGATGATCGGAAACCCCTTAGCGCGCACCAGGAAGAGAAAGCCTTGCAACGGAAGTCGAAGGAAGAAAATGGCTTCCGGCGACCCACAAATGGAGACGCCGGAGCCATTTGTTCTCCGATTCAAAAGCGGGTGCACCGCAGGTTTCCGTCATTGTTCACAATCGGGCTGCTGCATCGATCGAAATACAAGCTGGTGCCATGCCAACTTCCGTTACGCCGCTGGCAAGTCGCGTACAGCCGGTTACCCGCCACATGCATATCCTGGCAAGTGAGCTTGTAATCACCCGGTGGCAAACCTCCACGCCAACCACCTTGAAATGGTCCGCCGGGACGGCCAGAGTCATGATTATCGTATGGGCCTTGCTGGTAGCCAGAGGTAGCCTGGCCGCAACTCAGATAACCATCGAGGTTCAGGATCTGCGCACGGCAATTCCTGGAATCGATGGAAGAATTGCGCCAGCCGCCATCCATTCTCTGGCAACGGGCGTATAGAATGCTGCCATCCCAGTGTGCGTCCGTGCACGTATCTGTGTAAGTGCCAGGGCCGCCAAAGTCACGATCCGACCGGCCTTGCGCCGAACTTGCGGAACTCAGCAAAGCAAATTGAATCAGCGCGACCGCGCATAAGATTAAACGATACATAAGTATCTCCTTTCGTCCCACAGGAGGCTCCCCTTGAGCACTCTCTTTATTGAGGGCACAATCGAGGACGATAGGATTGTGTCTTAGGGGTAAGTTCATGGTGTTACCCCTATGACATAGAGATGCGGAACAAGTGGAAAACGTTCAAGCCCGATGGAAAGAATTCTGAACAGGGCTGCTAAAAATACAAGAAATACCATTGGGACCCTATTGGGCGGGTTGGCAGGCTACGTCCTCGCTCAGGGTGTTGGACGCGCTGCGGCGCGTGCGGCAACTACGCCTGCGCAAACTCCAACGTCACCTCCTGCTCCCGGATCGTCTGCTGGTTCTGCACGCACTGCCGTTGCCCCTGCTCCAACTGCTGCTGGGTTTGCAACACCTGCAAGTTATTCAAATCCGTCGGGCTGTGGCACCACATGTAGCACAGCGCCACTGTCCAGCCCCCCACGCGCCCGCGGCCCGCGCCCCGGCCCTCCGGCTGACTAAGGGGCTGAGGTGTAGCAGTTTTCCCGCTCGAATAGCTATCCCCTACGCGGGTTTGCCCCTTGCTGCTTCGCGACTGTAATATCGAGGATTAACCCTCGACCGCGAATGCCACACGAACTTTCAAAGACATATGATCCGGGCTCGATTGAGGCCCGCTGGGCCGAATACTGGGTCCGCGAGAAGCTCTTTGACGTGAAAACGCCGGAACCGGGGTCGCAGGCCAGCGTGTTTTCGCTGCTGCTGCCGCCGCCCAACGTTACCGGCAGCCTGCATATCGGGCACATGTTCGAGCACACGGAGATGGACATCATCATCCGCTGGCAGCGCATGCGCGGCCATCTCACCTTGTGGCTGCCCGGCACCGACCACGCCGGCATCGCCACCCAGATGATGGTGGAGCGGCAGTTGGCCAGCGAAGGCACCAGCCGGCAGAAGCTGGGCCGGGAAGCTTTCGTCAACCGCGTCTGGGAGTGGAAGAAGCATTACGGCGGAGCCATCCTGCAGCAGATGCGGCGCCTGGGCGACTCGGTGGACTGGGAGCGCGAGTACTTCACCATGGACGACGACCTCTCGCGCTGCGTCACCGAGGTTTTTGTCCGCCTGCACGAAGAGGGGCTGATCTACCGCGGCAAGTACATCGTCAACTGGTGCCCGCGCTGCATGACCGCCATTTCCGACCTCGAAGTCATGCACGAGGAGTTTCCCGGCAAGCTCTATCAGATCCGATATCCCTTTGCCGACGATCCAAAACAGTTCGTCACGGTAGCCACTACACGTCCCGAAACCATGCTGGGCGATACCGCGGTCGCGGTCAATCCCAAGGACGCGCGTTACACCAAGCTGGTGGGCAAGAAAGTCATTCTTCCGCTGATGAAGCGCGAGATTCCCATCATCGCCGACGACTTCGCCGATCCCCAGTTCGGCAGCGGAGCGGTCAAGGTCACGCCGGCGCACGATCCCAACGACTTTCAGATCGGGCTGCGCCACCATCTGGAGCAGATTAACGTGATGGACGAGGAGGCGCGCATCAACCAGAATGGCGGAGCCTATGCCGGCCTGGACCGCTATGAAGCCCGGGAAAAGATCCTGCATGACCTGGAGCAGCAGGGCCTGCTGGCAGGGATCAAGGACCACGTTTACGCCATCGGCAAGTGCGACCGCTGCAAGACCATCATTGAGCCGCGGCTCTCCAGGCAGTGGTTCATGGCGGTCAACAAGGAGCCGATCCACGGCGGCATGAGCATGGCCGGCGCCGCAAAAAAAGCGGCCCTGGACGGCGATATCCGCTTCACGCCGGAAAACTATCGCGCCATCTACCTGCAGTGGATGGACAACATCCGCGACTGGTGCGTCTCACGGCAGCTGTGGTGGGGACACCGGATTCCCGCCTGGTACTGCCGCGACTGCGATGAGATCATCGTGGCCCGCTCGACGCCCGCGAAATGCAAGTGCGGCAGTACGCGCCTGGAGCAGGAGACTGACGTCCTCGACACATGGTTTTCCTCCGGCCTGTTGCCCTTCACCACGCTGGGCTGGCCGGAGCCTGCGCGCGATCTGGAAGTTTTCTATCCGACGTCACTGCTGATCACCGGCTTCGACATTTTGTTCTTCTGGCTGGCGCGTATGGCCATGTTCGGCTGTCATCTGATGATGCCGCCGCACCGCCCGGAACTCAAGGCCGATCAAGCCAAAGGCAAGATCACGCTCAAGGATGCTGTTCCTTTTCGCGAGGTCTACATCCACGCCCTGGTGCGCGACGCCACGCGGCAGAAGATTTCGAAGACGAAAGGCAACGTGATCGATCCTATCGAGATCACGGAGAAGTACGGCACCGACGCGGTGCGCTTCACCCTGGCTTCCATGGCTTCTCCGGGGACCGATATTGCCTTCAACGAGAGCCGGACGGAGGGCTACCGCGCCTTCGCCAACAAGATCTGGAACGCCGCCCGCTTCGTCTTCATGAACCTGGACCGCGTGGGCGGAAGTTTGATCGCGGGAGTTCCCGCGGGAGCGCTTGATCGCCTGGAGAATCGCTGGATCTATTCGCGGTTCAACCGCGTTGCCGGCGAGATCAATGACAGCCTGAAGGAGTACCGTTTCGACGAAGCCGCCAACAAGGTCTACCAGTTCTTCTGGGGCGAGTTCTGCGACTGGTACCTGGAGATCATCAAGCCGGCGCTGCTGGGAGAGGAGAATGAAGCGCGGGCGGCGCTGGCCTTCCTGGGAGTGATTTTCGAGGGCGCGTTGCGGCTGCTCTCGCCCTTCATGCCTTTCATCACCGAGGAGATCTGGCACACAGTTTACGCCGGCCGGCCGCCGCACAAGTCGATCGCGTTGTCGCGATACCCGGTGCGCGACCAGGCCTGCCTTAACGACCAGGCGGAAGCGGAGATGGCGCTGCTGCAGGAGCTGATCGTCACTATCCGCAACATTCGCGCCGAGCTGGGAGTGGAACCGAAGCTCAAACCGCCGGCGCGCATCCATGCCGGTGATAAAGTTCGCAAATTGATTGAGGCCAACCGGGGTATGGTGGAGCGGCTGGGTAGCGTGGAAGGCCTTGAGTTCGTGAGTAACTCGCTGGCCAGCCTTGCTGGCGCACGAACGGCCACAAGATTCGAGGTCGCCCTCGTTTACGAGAAGAGGATCGACAAGGCGGCCGAGCGCGAGCGCCTGACCAAAGAGATAAAGAAACTGGAAGCCCAGCTCGCGAATGCCGAACGGCAACTTAGCAACCAGCAATTCCTGGCGAAGGCGCCACCGCAGGTGGTGGAAGGATTGCGCAAGCAGGTAGAGGAATTGAAAATTCTGATGGCCAAGTTGCGCGCCCAGTTGGATAAACTGGATTAGGATTTCTGATTCAAGATTATGGATTGGCACAGCCGCAGAATAAGCGCGATCCTTGAAGCCGCGCTGCTGGAAGACCGCGCCACCAGCGATGCGACCTCGCGCGCGTGCATCGACCCGCAGCAGCGGGCGACCGCCACCATTCTGGCCAAGCAGGATTGCGTGCTCGCCGGGGTAGGCGCGGTCAGCCGCATTCTGGAGGTTTACGAGCATCTGGATCCCCACGTGATCGGCCATCCCGAGGTCATCAGCCACGGCGAGATCTTTGACGGAGTGCGCCTGCACAAGGGCCAGGCGATTGCCGTGGTGCGGCACAACGCGCGCGTGCTGCTCTCCTGCGAGCGCGTGATCCTGAACGTGATGCAGCGGCTGAGCGGCATCGCCACGCTGACGCGTAAGTTCGTGGACGCGGTTCACGGCACGCAGACGCGCATTCTCGATACCCGCAAGACCGTTCCCGGGCTGCGCGTGCTCGACAAATACGCGGTGCGTTGCGGCGGCGGCCACAACCATCGCCAGGACCTCTCCGACGGCGTGCTCATCAAGAACAACCACATTGCCCTGGCGGGCGGCGTGACCGCGGTGCTCAAGAGGGTGCTGCAGAACCGGCGGCAGGAGCAGATGATCGAAATTGAGGTGCGCACCCTGGCCGAACTGGAGGAGGCGCTGGCCAACGGCGCGGAGCGGATCATGCTCGACAACATGAGCGTAGACAACGTTCGCGAGGCGATCGCGCGCGTCCGCAAAGAGACGCGCAGGGTGCTGGTAGAGGTCTCCGGTGGAATCCGCCTGGAGAACGTGCGCGCGTACGCCGAAACCGGCGCGGATTATATTTCCGTGGGATCGCTGACTCACTCAGCGCAGGCGGTGGACTTCAGCATGAGAATCGTAGCCGCATGACATCAGAGACCGGTACGAAAGCCATGCAGACCGAAGACACATTATCGGCCGAGGCCCTGGCGCCGCTGGTGCGGAACACGATCTTCTCCGGCAACATCCAGTGCTTTTCGCAGGTGGCATCCACCAACGCGCTGGCGTTGGAAGCGGCCGGGGAATTCTTTGCCGGCCATGAAGGATCGGCCGAAGGCGCAGCCTTCCTGGCCGATGAGCAGACCGCCGGCCGCGGCCGCGCCGGGCATAGCTGGCACTCGGAACGCGGAACGGGGATCTACGCGTCTTTTCTGCACCGGCCTCCTATGTCGCCGGCGGACGCTTTGTGGCTGTCGTTGCTGGCGGCAGTGGCGGTGCAGGACGCGGTGCGGGAGACCACCGGGCTGCAGGCCGATATCCGCTGGCCCAACGACATGCTCCTCCACGAGAAGAAATTTTCCGGCATCCTTACGGAGATGAGTTCGGAAGCCACGCGCGTGCAGCATGCCGTGATCGGCATCGGCATCAACGTGAACCAGCGCAGCCTGCCCGCGGACCTGGAGACGCCCGGGACCTCGCTGCTTCTCGAAACCGGCAAAGAGTGGCCGCGGCTGGAACTGGCGGGCGCGTTGATCCGCGCGGTTGACCGCGAGTATCGCGCCCTGGTTCGCGCCATGAGCGGCCCTATCCGCACGCCCACACTGCGCTTCGAGCCGCTTATGAAGCGAGTTGAGTCGCGCTCGTCCTACGCGCGGGGGAAGCAGGTGCACGTGGATGAGGACGGCGGCTATACCGGCGTGACCGACGGCCTGGATCCCCGCGGCTTTCTGCGCGTCCGTACCGGCAAAGGATTGCGCATTGTGGTTTCCGGCTCAGTGCGGCCGCTGGCAGGGAGGAACGATGCTGCTGGTTCTTGACGTCGGGAACACCAATACCGTGCTCGGCGTGTACGAGATGGGCGAAGCCGATTCTGCGAAAAAATCCGCGGCCCGCCTGATTTCACACTGGCGCGTGGCCACGGTGCGCAGCCAGACGGTGGACGAATACGGCGTGCTGTTCCGCAATCTGTTCGCGATCGGCAATGTGGAAGCCGGCAAAGTGCGCGCGATTATCGTTTCCTCGGTGGTGCCGCCCATGGACTTCACCCTGCGCGAGGTCTGCGAGCGCTACTTCCACCTCAAACCGCTGTTCGTGGAGCCGGGGATCAAGACAGGAATGCCCGTGTTGTATGACAATCCCGCCGAAGTTGGCGCAGACCGCATAGTGAACGGGGTAGCTGCCTTCGAGAAGTACGGCGGGCCGTGTGTGGTGGTCGACTTTGGCACAGCCACAACTTTTGACGCGGTTTCGCGCAAAGGCGAATACCTGGGCGGAGTCATTGCGCCCGGCATCGGCATCTCCGCCGAAGCGCTGTTCGAACACGCGGCGCGCCTGCCTTTCGTGGATGTGCGCAAGCCGGCGAAGGTGATCGGCACCAATACCGTGGCCAGCATCCAGTCAGGATTGTTCTTCGGCTACCTGGGGCTGGTGGATGGATTGCTCGAGCGGCTGATCGGAGAACTGGGTCCGGAGACCAAGGTGATCGCCACCGGCGGGCTGGCGCCGCTGATCGGCCGCAATTCCCGGCACATCAAAAACATCGACGACCTGCTGACGCTGGAGGGCTTGCGCATCATCTGGGAGCGAAACCATACTTGATCTCAGAACTCATTGCCGTTAAGCCCGGCGCCGGACCCCGCGTGGAAAATTATTTCAACTACTTCACCGAGATTGAAGAGCACTTTTGCCGCCGCCGGGGAAGTCTTCTCACGGTATCAAGTCTGGACTGGGCGCTGATGGAGACGTGGAAGGATGCCGGCATTCCCCTGGAAGCGGTGCTGCGTGGCATTGACGCTTCTTTCGATCACTACGACCGGCGCCCAACGCGGGCGAAGAGCAAAAGGATCAATGGCCTGGCCTGGTGCGCCCAGGAAGTTCTATCGGCGGCCGAAGAGATGAATGAAGCAGCCGCTGGATCACAGCGCCAGGCGTCAAAAAGCATTCCCGGGCTGGGGCCGGCGGAGATTGCGGCTTACCTTGCCCGCAATGCTGCTGCGCTGCACGGGATTGCTGAGCGAACCTCCGCGGGAGCGCTACGCACCGCCGCGCGCGAATGCGCGGCTTCTCTCAGAGAGCTCGCCGAAGCCGAGAAGGCCAGGAGCGCGCAGACTCCGCAGGCACACGCACCGTTTCATCTTGACGAGCTGGAGCGGAATCTCACGGTGCTGGAAGAGAGACTGCTCGCAGCGCTGACGGTGAGCGCGGCGGAAACCGATCTGGTGGAGCTGCGGGCCGAGGCGGATCGTGAGATCGCTCCTTACCGCAACAAGATGCCGGGGTTCCAGATTGAGCAACTTCGCCAACAATTTGTTCACAAGAGGCTCTTAGAAAAAGCTAAAATTCCGCGTCTCAGTCTCTTTTACCTGTGAACCTGACCATCGAAAAGCTGGTGTATGGTGGTGAAGGGCTGGCCCGGCTCCCCGACGGCAAGGCCGTCTTCCTTCCTTTTGTGCTGCCGGGCGAAGAGGTCAGCGCCACCCTGGGGCAGCAGAAGAGCAGCTACGCCCGGGCCACCGCCGACGAGGTGCTGAAGCCGGCGGCCACGCGGGTGGCGGCCAAGTGCCCGTATTTCGCGGCCTGCGGCGGCTGCCACTACCAGCACACGCTCTACAACGCCCAGCTCGACATCAAGCGCGCCATCCTGCGCGAGACCCTGCAGCGCAACGCGAAGATGGAATGGAAAGGCGAGATCAAGATCCTCTCCGGCGAGCCGTGGAACTATCGCAATCGCACGCGCATGAAGATCCACGGCGGCGCTGAGTTTGCCATGGGCTATCACAAGATGGCCTCGCACGAACTGCTGCCAGTGAAGAGCTGCCCCATCAGCTCGCCGCTCATCAATCGCGCCGTGCAGGCGCTGTGGAGCATGGGCGAAGCGGGCGGAGTGCCTGCGGGAGCAAAAGAGATCGAGTTCTTCGCCGACCACGCGGACGCCCGGCTGCTGGTGGAGCTCTACCAGTCGCCGGAAGCGCAGGGGATCAGCGAGTTCGCTGCGGCGCTGCTGAAAAAAGTTCCGGAGATCAAGGGGATCGCCATCTTCGCCGAGCGTCCCAGCGGCGTAGGCGCGCAGCATAAGGAGACTATCGGCGCTTCCTACCTGCAATACCAGGTTGGCGAAAAGGCCTTTCGCGTGAGCGCCGGAGCCTTCTTCCAGACCAACCGCGACCTGGTGCAGAAGCTGGCGCAGACGGTGGCGGGAGACTTCTTAGGCAAGATTGCGCTCGATCTCTACGCCGGCGGCGGGTTGTTCGCCAATTATCTGGCCAAGCGATTCGAGCAGGTCTTCGCCGTGGAGTCGTCCCCGGCATCGGCGGGAGACCTGAAAGCCAACGCGCTCAAAAACGTTGTTCCGATTTCCAGTACGACGGAGAAATTCCTGCCTCGCTGCCTGAACATGAATCCGGAAGTGGTGGTGGTGGACCCGCCGCGATCGGGCCTGGGAGCAAAAGCCACGCAGCTGCTGGCGGCGCTGCGGGTGAAGCGGATCGTCTATGTCGCCTGCGATCCCGCGACCTTGGCCCGCGACGTGAAGACCTTCCTCGACTTCGGCTACAAGGCGGAAGAAGTTTTCCTGGTCGACCTGTTTCCGCAGACATTCCATTTGGAGAGCATCGTCCGCCTGGTGCGTTAACTTTTTTGTGGACATACTCATAACGATATTATAACGTAACTACAAGCATTGTGGCGTGCAAACCACGGCCCCGGGGCCTTGTGGCGGCCTTGCTGTGCAGCGTCGGGCACTGGAATGAGGGACTCGCGCGGAGAAAAATCCGAATTGACTTGGATTGACTTGGATTGAAGTGGATTGAAATGGATTGAAACCGGGGGGAGGGGGGGCAGCAGTGGGTTTGCGGGCCGAGCATCTGAAAACAAAGGGCTTAAGCAAGAATCGGAGCAAAAGGCAGGCCATTTTTCATGGAATTTGAGCTCGTCGGGCGCATGTTGGCGGTCGTTTCCCTGCTAGACGGGCAGGACAATACAAGAGCATTCATGTGGTCATAAAGAATTGCCAGCCCAGGGCGGCAATGAGCGGGATGGAGCGTTGTAGCGCCGCCTCAGCTGTTCTGGGCCCTTCGAGTAGGCGACAGCAGGTTTTGATCTGATAAAGTAGGAGTTTCATCTTGAGAAAGAGGCGCGGCAAATGCAGGTTGCAGTCGTAGGGTCGGGATATGTCGGGCTGGTGGTGGCAGCGTGCTTCGCCGATCTCGGCCACAAGGTTCGCTGTGTCGATCAGGATCAGGCGAAGATCGCCGCGCTCAACGCCGGCGAGAACCTGATCCATGAAGAGTTTCTGCCGGAGTTGCTGCGCCGCCACCGCGGACGAAACCTGACTTTCTCGACCGACTTGTTGGGTGCGGTGAAGGAATCGTTGGTAATCGTGATCGCCGTGGGGACTCCGGCTGCCGCCGATGGAGAGGCCGATCTTTCCTACGTGGAGTCAGTGACCCGGGAGATCGCGCACTCAGCCGACGGTTACAAGCTGATCGTGGAGAAGAGCACTGTGCCGGTGTACACCAACGCCTGGATTCACCGGGCGATGGTGCTTAACGGCTGTCATGATTTCGACGTAGCCTCGAATCCCGAGTTCCTGCGCGAGGGCACGGCGGTAACGGATTTCCTGTACCCCGACCGCATCGTGGCAGGGATCGGCAACGAAAAGGCCGCCGCGATTCTGCGGGAGCTTTACGGACCGCTGCGCGATGGAAGTTATGCGCAGCGTGACGGCGCTGTGCCGCCGCCGGATGGTTGCACCGTTCCCCCGATATACCTTGAGACTTCGCCGCAGAGCGCGGAGCTGATCAAACACGCATCCAACGCCTTTCTGGCCATGAAGATTTCGTTTATCAACGCCGTGGCTTCCATGTGCGAGGCGGCGGGCGCGGACATTGAAGACGTGCGCAAAGGGTTGGGCAGCGACTCGCGAATCGGCTCGCGATTTCTGCGCGCGGGAATCGGCTACGGCGGATCGTGCTTCCCCAAAGACGTTGCCGCGTTTCGCGCCGTGGCCCGCGAGCTGGGCTGCCAGTTCAGCCTGCTGGATGAGGTTCACCGGGTAAACGAAGAGCAGCGGCAGCGGTTTCTCAAGAAAGTGAAAGCCGCGCTGTGGACCCTGAAGAGCAAGCGGCTGGCGGTCCTGGGGCTGGCTTTTAAGGAAGGCACGGACGACGTCCGCGAGTCACCGGCCATTTACGTTGTGCAGAGCTTGCTTAAAGAGGGCTGTGAGATCGCCGTCTACGATCCTGCGGCCATGCAGCGGGCAGGTGAGGTGCTGGGCGATTCTGTGACTTACGCAAAGGATTCGTATGCGGCCATGGAGGGCGCCGATGCCCTGCTGATCCTCACCGAGTGGAGAGAGTTTGCCGGCCTGAATCTGGCGCAGGTGAGAGCTTCTCTGCGGTATCCCATCGTACTGGATGGAAGAAATCTGTACTCGCCTGAAGCCATGACCAACGCAGGATTGAATTATTACAGCGTCGGTCGTTCGTCCCATCAGACGGTGCCGTCAGTGGTGGTTCCGGTTAAGTCCGCAGGCTAAAGGGCAAGAAGGAATTCATCTCTTCAAGGGCTTGTGACTTGCGCATGCAGTCGGAATATGTCAAGGTAAAAGGCTCTGGTTCTGTGGTTGCGAATATCGGGAGAGTTGTAAACACCGAGTTTGTTTTGCGCAGCTACGACAAGCTGATCTTTGGCCGGCCGGGAACCAACAGAAGATATCCCCGTCTTCGCCGCTTAGCGTGGCCATTGCTATCGAATCATTGACCCTTGACGGTCTCTTGTAAGACGCAGAGTTTCGCTGGGCTTACCGACAGCAGGGTGGTCGAACAACGTGCAGTCGAAATCACGGCCCGTGTTTGAAGATCAAGGAAAGCACTTTTGAAGAGCAGCACCCACGGCAACGGCGCAAGATCCCTCCCCAGGCTGCTTTTCCTGTTTGCCGACGACAGGTTCTTCTGGTCGCACCGCTTGCCCATGGCGCGGGCGGCCCTGCGCAACGGCTATGAGGTGATCGTGGCCACCGGCGTTTACGCCTTCGGCGAGGAGATCAAGGCGGAAGGCTTCCGGCTGATTCAGCTGGATTTCACGCGCAAAACCCGCTCATTGTTCAACGAACTGCGCGCCATCCGTGAAATCCGCAGCACATATAAGAAGGAGCAGCCTGACATCGTGCACCAGGTGGCGATCAAACCGGTCCTGTTCGGCTCGATTGCCGCGGTCGGTCTGGAACGCAGGCCGGTCATCAACGCCCTGACCGGGCTCGGCTATCTGGTGGCCTCGAGTTCGAAGAAGGCAAGCTTTCTGCGCTCCATGGTGTGGCGGATCTTCCGTTCTCTGCTGGGCGGCGCTCATCAGCGCGTGCTGGTGGAGAACCAGGACGACAGAGACCTGGTGGTGTCGCGGCTGGCGGTGCCGGAGAACCGCGTCATCGTTACTCGCGGATCCGGGGTCGACATCAAAGAGTTTCCCGAGAGCGACGAGCCGGCCGGCATTCCCGTGGTGGCGCTGGCGGCGCGCATGCTTTGGATCAAAGGGATCGCCGACTTTGTCGCCGCGGCCGGCCTGCTGCGCAAAATGGGGATCCGCGCGCGCTTTGTCCTGGTCGGCGACAGTGACGCCAATAATCCTTCGTGTGTTCCCCGGGAACAGCTTCTGGAATGGGATAAGAACGGACAAGTGGAGTGGTGGGGACATCAGCAGGACATGCCGGCGCTATTCAAAAAAGTCAGTCTGGTGTGCCTGCCTTCGCACGGCGGAGAAGGCGTCCCCAAGGTGCTGATGGAGGCGGCGGCAAGCGGCCGCGCCATCGTGACCACTGACGTACCCGGATGCCGTGAAGTGGTTCGCTCGGGGATCAACGGCGTGCTGGTGCAGCCGAGAGATGTGCAGGCCCTGGCCGGCGCCATCGAGCATCTGGTCCAGGATGCTCAGCTGAGACAACGAATGGGAAAGCGCAGCCGGGAGCTGGCAGTCGCCGAGTTTTCCGAAGATGCGGTCATCCGCCAGACCTTAACGGTGTATGACGAAATGCTGCATTCATTTCGTCCAACGTTGAAACCAGCCCTCGAGGTGGGAAACTAACGTCGATGCACGCGCCACAACACCGAATGATTGAGGTGCAGATGCTTCTAAGTTCGATGAGGTGGGCCAGTCAGTGGCTGTTGGCGCCGCTCACTGCATTCCTGGCCACCGTCATGCTGACCCGGCTGCTGATTCGGATTGCCCCTTCCCGAGGCTGGGTCTCATATCCACGGCAAGACCGCTGGAATTCACGCGTGGTTGCGCAATTCGGCGGAGTTCCCATCATTCTGGCGTGTACCGCTGCTGCGGCCGCGTTTTTTCCGTCTCGCCAGAACTGGCTGCTGCTGCCTCTGATGTGGAGCATGGCGCTGCTGGGGCTGGCCGACGATGTGTTCGGACTTATGCCTCGGGCCAAGCTGTTGGGACAGATCGCCATCGCCGCCCTGGCTGTGGCCACGGGAATCATTCATCCCCTGACCACGCATTTCTGGATCAATGCGCTGTTTACCGTCTTCTGGATTGTCGGCATCACCAACGCCATCAATCTGCTGGACAACATGGATGGCCTGGCAGCAGGAATAGCGTTGATCGCTTCCGCCCAGGTCATTCTTCTGGCCGGTCCGCAGAATGCGACCAGCGGAGTGGCGCTGTGCATGTTCGCGGCTTGCGCGGGCTTTTTGATCTTCAACCGCAATCCCGCGCGGATATTTATGGGCGATGTTGGCGCCCTTGCGATCGGCTTTTTCCTGGCCTGCGCGTCAGTCAAGACCGCCGAACATCTCTCCAGCCTGGGATCGGTGCTGTTCGTGCCCGCGCTGGTATTGTTCATTCCCGTCTTTGACACGCTGCTGGTGAGCGTGACGCGGCGGCTGAACGGGCGAAGAATCTCTCTGGGAGCACGCGATCACGCTTCGCATCGCCTGGTAATGATCGGGCTCAACGAGCGGCAGGCGGTGTGGGTGCTGTACGTGATCGCGGCCACCGCGGGAGTGATGGCGTTCCTTTGGAAGTGGTCGTGGGGCAACCTGGGAGCAGGTCTGGTGGCGCTGTTCCTTATCGGGAGCACGCTCTTCTGGGTGTACCTGGCCAATCTGCAGGTGCCGCCCGCGTGGCTGTCTCCCCATCAGGAAGATTTGTTCCTGCTTCCGCGAACCCTGCAGCAAGTGGCGTTCAAGATATCGGCGATCCTGCTGGATGGTGTTGTCATAGTGGTGGGGCTGTATCTGGCCTACGTGTTCAAATTTGAAAAATTTGACCAGGAGCTGCTGGGAAGATTTCTTTTTGCTGCGGCGATTGCGTTGGCCGTCAAAGTTCCGTTGCTGGCGTTGTTCGGCGTGTATGAAGGATCGTGGAGCATGACCCAGCGAAGAGAGGTCTACCCGATCCTCAAAGCCGTAGTCCTGGCGGCCTGCGTTCTTACCGCGATTTCCGTCACTCTCCCGCCGGCCAAAATGATTGAATCGTCGGTCATCCTGATGGACAGTGCGGGCACCGGGATGCTGCTGATCTTGTGCCGTCTTTCCGGGCGGATTTTTGACGATATTCTGGGGGCGCCAAGCTTGCTGAACGAGGCTGTAAGAAGGATCGTAGGGTGGGCTTCAGTGAGGCAGGCTGCGCGCCCGGACCGCAACGGTGAGCCTGAGCTGCCCGTGAACGGGGAAGATACCGAGAGCAGCCGCGAAGGCGAGCAACGCCCCAACTGAAAGCTCGGTCCGCGATGGCTGTCACTCTTCTTGAAAGGCGTGCACTCATGTTCAACAGTAGCGCGCGAATTGCGTGACGTTGCGTAAATGACAAACGAGTTGCCATCCCCGCCAGCCTGGGCCAACCTGGCCAAAAGCGTGACGCGACGACTGCCCGTGGCCAGGTCCCGCACGATCGCATGGCTCTGCCGGGGATCGAAGCAGCGATTCGTTGGCAAAATGGCGCCGGAACTTGGCGGGTATCGCTTCGATTGCTCGCTGCGCGACATGATCTCGCGCCAGGTCTTCTTTGCCGGCTGTTTTGCGGCGCAGGAGATAGCGTTTCTCCGCGGTGTCCTGAAGCCGGGCATGAGTTTTGTCGACGTGGGCGCAAACTGGGGGCTGTTCAGCCTGGTGGCCAGCCACCTGGTGGGCAGTTCCGGGCGCGTGATCGCATTGGAACCGGACCCTCGACTGGTGGCGAAACTGCGATTCAACCTGCAACAGAATCGCCTCACGCAGGTGGAAGTGCTGGACGTGGCCGCAGCCGAGAGCGATGGAGAATGCACCCTTGCCGGCCGCGACCCGGAAATCACAAGCTGGGCGGCTTCACGGCTGGTTGATGCCGGTGACGCCGGCGCGGGAGACGAGCCGTCTTTTCGCGTCCGGATGCGGCGGTTGGATGATCTGCTCGACCGCGCAGGCCTCGACCAAGTCAGCCTGGTCAAGATTGATGTTGAAGGCGCGGAAGACCGTGTGCTCGCAGGCATGGAAGCCGGACTCCAACGTCAACGCTATGCGCGAATCATGCTGGAGCTTCATCCTGCGTTGCTCTCGGGACGATCCCGCACTGTGCGGCAAGTTACGGATATGCTAACTGGAAAAGGTTACGCCGGATACGCGCTTGATTGCTCACCAAAGGCCGTGCGTAGCGCATACTATCGGCCGTGGCAGCATTTTTCCAGATTCATCGTGTCTGTGGAGCAGGCGATGCATGACGTTTACCCGCACACGGTGTGGATCTCCCGAAGTCTGCCTGTTTTGTCCGGCTGAAGGCTAGTCTTAATCCGCGGCTTTTAACAGAAGGCTGTAAATTGATGCATATAGAGTCAGATTTAGTTCAACCCAAAATGTCATAACCTTCAAAAACCTATTGCAATTCCGGGGTCCTTAGTGGAGAATCCCACCGGCCTTCCCCCCAAGAAAAACATAGCGTCTTCCGGCTTCACAAATCTTTGATCCCAGGAAAAATCCCTGCAAGGGGACAAGGAGAAAACATGAGATACCTGCTTGTGGTAACACTGGTGTTGTCTTTGGCCGGCGCAGCGACCTGTCAAGTCCAGCATCTTAAATTCACGCAAACCGGCCAGTTCGCCAACGCCAGCGGATCTACAGATCCAAATTCGACCTTCGAACTGAGCGTTTCGACCACCTCGGGAACCAGCGGAAGCAGCACCAGCCTCTCGTTCGAATTCATCAGCGTGGTGGGAACCAGCGAGACCTTCACGCTGATCGACGGCCTGATCCCGGATGCTTCTTTTACAGGCCAGAACACCAGCAGTCTGAGTCTGAACCTGGATACCAGCACGCTGGATCCCACCGTGGTGTTCAGCATCACCTGCACCATCGATCTGATTACCTTCATCCAGACCTGCACGGAACCGGCTGCGCCGGGCATCATTCAGCTGCAGTTCGCGGAAAACGACGTGCAGCGGTCGCAAATCCTGGCCCTGGAGCGGGTGGACACTATGGGCCCGGTCACCATCCGCACCCATCAGAAAGCTGACACCGGCTCAGGGACGGTCCAGGGAACGATCTTTGGGGCTGCGGTAACCAGCGCAACTGCGACCCTGGGAGTTAACCATACTTCTACTCTTGAGATGATCAGTACAATGTAGTTTCAGGATAGGATTAACTTGAATGAGTAGCACCTGGAATAAACCAGGTGCTACTTTTACGATAGGCTTTGCACAAACCGACTCTAGAGCTAGGTGGCATACAACCTTGGTTATGTAGAAAAGGTCAGGGCAGTGGTCCAGACTGTTGACTCTTGAGTGTGAGTTACTTGAAGGAGGTCTCGTGTCCAGCACGCCTCAATTCGGTACAGCCGAATACTCAAGCCCATCTGCAGGCGAAACCTGTAAAGCCTGCCACCAGCCGATTGCCGGCGTCTTCTATCGCGCGAACACAGCCTCCGTGTGCGGCAGTTGCGCTGACCACCTGCAACGCCAGATTCCCCAGGACAGCCATGCAGCGTTCGTCCGTGGAATTCTTTTTGGCCTGGCAGGGTGCGTTCTGGGGCTGATTCTGTATGCGGGATTCACGATCCTTACCGGAATCGAGATAGGCTTCGTCTCACTGGCGGTGGGCTGGCTGGTGGGCAAGGCCATCATGATGGGGTCGCGAGGCGTTGGCGGCCGGAGATACCAGATTGCGGCAGTCCTCCTGACCTACGCCGCGGTCTCAATGGCGTTTGTACCGATCCTCCTCCATTACATGCGGGCCCACCCTGAAGCGTATTCCGCGAAACAGCGGCAGGCCGCGCCGTCAGCCTCGCGCCCGGCGGACGCTGCAAGCTCCGAACCACAAACCCAGGTTCCGAGCGCCGATGCTACGAGCCATGACCCATCGAAATCTGACCCGGCTTCCCCTACCTCGGCGGCGCCCAAGCCTGCAATGGGCTTCCTGGGAGCTGTCGCCAGACTTGCAGGCCTGGGCTTGATCTCTCCCTTTTTGCAATTGTCTTCGGGAGCGTCCGGTCTGATCGGACTGTTCATCCTTTTCATCGGAATGCAATTTGCCTGGAAGATCACCAGAGGCGTGCGGTTAGCTATCTCCGGGCCATATCCGACTTCATCCGGCGTCAAGGCGTAAACTTGAATGGCGTGAGTTGCAGCTGTGTCAACCTTCACCACAACTCCGAGCACGATATGCAAGCGGTGTTCGCAGCCTTTGTTCCCGGGTGCGCTGGCCTGCTCCAACTGTCAGGCGCTGGTGTATGCGGAGGACATGGAGCGTGTAGCGGCCCAAGCGCGCTCGCTTGAAGGCGAAAGCCGCCTGATGGAAGCGCGTGACCGCTGGCTGTCGATTCTTCCGCTGCTTCCTCCCGATTCACAACAGGCAGTCTGGATTCGCGGCCACGCCCGCGAACTGGAGGTAGCGGCGCCGGCAGCGCATCGCGCAGGAGCGCCGGGATCGTCCTCGACATGGGCTAAGCGGCTGGCGCCCCTGGGACCGCTGGCGCTGATTGCGGCGAAGTTCAAATCCGTCCTGCTGGTGGTTTTCAAGCTCAAGTTTCTTCTTAGCTTTGCTTCCTTCATCGCGGTTTATTGGTCGATCTGGGGCGCCCGGTTTGGCATCGGATTCGCTGTTCTGGTGCTGGTCCACGAGATGGGGCACTACATCGATATCAAGCGCCGCGGCCTCCCCGCCGATATGCCGGTCTTTCTTCCCGGGCTGGGTGCCTACGTTCGCTGGAACGCCCTCGGTGTCTCGCCGGAGACGCGCGCCGCCATCAGCCTGGCCGGCCCATTCGCCGGACTGCTTGCGGCGGCCGTGTGTGCCCTGGTGTGGCGTGAGACGGGGGATCGCCTGTGGATGGCGCTGGCTCGCGTGAGCGCATGGTTCAACGTGTTGAACCTGACGCCTATCTGGATCTTCGACGGCGCGCAGGCTGCCCGCGCCCTGGGTAGGACGGAACGCGCCCTCCTGCTGGTGGTTAGCGCGGGGCTGGGCTATGCCACCCACGAAGGCGTTTTTTACATCGTTGGCGCAGGAACTTTGTTTTCCCTGATGGCCATGCTCTTCGCGCGCAAGGCGCAGTCAGCAGGCACTATCAGGCTGGGATTGAATCAGGCCGTGCCGGCAACCGGAGCTGCGCCCGCGGCGCCGGAGATCGTTCCCGCCCGCCACGATAGTCATTTCATAGCTGCGTACTTCCTTGCCGTGCTGACCGGACTGGCAATGGTCATGTGGCTCCTGCCCGGCGCAGGCAGCGGACTGCCCTAGGCCTCTCTGAGATCCTTTGCGACTTCCGTGGCAAAACCGCGCTTGAGAGCCTTGCGAAACATGCGGTAGTCGGCCTCAGTCCGGTCGGCATACTTTACGGCGAATTGCTGCAAAGCGCGCTCAGCCTTTCCCGAACGGCCGATATAAGCCGCGATGGCCACAGGTTCGCCGGAGCGGGCATGGCCTTTGGCCAGAAGTTCGGCACAGACGCGGCTGTACTCTGCCAGTCGCCGTCCACCAAGCTCTTCCGGCTGGATCGAACTCTTGTGGTCGTTGAGCTGCCGAACCAGGTAGTCGCGCCCCGCGATCGAGCACCAGCCCAGCAGCAGGTCAGACAGCACCTGCATGGCGCGCTGGCCTTCGACCACCCGCTGCCCCTGATGCGCGGGGGAGCCAGGATCCTTGTAGAACGGTGCGTAGGCCGAAGGCGGCTCTTCCTTGATCTGCAGAAAGAGCGGATCGCGCACATCGCGCCCGAACATGAGCACGATGTAGTCGCGGGTGCCTACGCTGCCGGTGCCGACCACCTTGAATCCCACGTCCACTGGATGGTACCGATCAAAGATCAACCGGTGGTCGGGCGATAGAGTCTTGCGATATTCAGGCAGAGCTGCAAGCACCGATTTCTTCTCCGTGCCGTGGATCTCCCAGATCAAGGCCGGATCGCAGCGCAGATGATAGCCGCGCTTGGCTTTACCTTTGACCAGTTTCTTGAGGTTGGAGAGCGGGGTGGAGCGCTCGGCTTCTTTCAGCGCGCCGCGAATCACCGGGTCACCAAAGCTCCTCAACGCGCGATGCCGCGCCACTTCCAGTACGCCCATGTTGGCGAAGGCATACATCCATGCGGAGTATTCCTCGAGAAAAAGGCGCGACGCGTCTTTACAATCGTTGTCTGCGCAGCCGGCCACCCGCCCGGCCAGAACGATGCTGGCAGCGCAACGCTTCACATCCCACTCCCAGGGGCCGCGCGTGGTCTGATCAAAATCGTTGATGTCGAGCAGGATGTCGGAGCCGGGCGTGGCGAAGAAGCCAAAGTTCCTGAGGTGGGCGTCGCCGCAAATCTGGGTTTCCAGGGCCGTGCGCCGGCCCGCGCCGAGGTCCGCTGCCATCACTTCCACGGCGCCGCGGAAGAAGGCAAATGGCGAGGCGCTCATCCGCTCGAATTTAACAGGCAGAATCCTGGCTACATGGTCCTTGGATGCTGCACGGAGAATCGACAAGGGATCAAAGCGGCGCTCAGCCAGTTCCTGCAGCGCTGTTCTCCGCAGCCGGCGCCGTTGGTCGACGCCAAACCGCTCCGCTTCTTTTTTGCTCAGCTTCACAATGAACGCGGACTAGAGCCTAGAGAACCGAGCTATACAACGTCAAGTGAAACGAATGCCGGTCACCTCGCCTTCGCCGGAATCATCGAGAATTGAAATCGCGAGCGAAAAAGGGCTGGGCGTCGTCGCCCAGCCTAAGCTGTCAGGTGATGATATATCGATTCTAGTTCGGGTTAATCGGGCTGATTACGCCGCACCCCACGCTGCCGACGTAGCGGTTCTGGCCAAAAGAGACCATGCTTCCGCCGGCGTTGTTGTTCTGGCTGCAAGCCGTGTTATAGCCGTACACCGTGCCGTAGGAGTTGCCAAAGGCGCCACCGGTTACGGTAAAGCCGTTGGTATTGAAACTGAGGTCAGAATCGCCCACGGTGGCCTGTACGGTCCCGGCGTCGGCTTTGACGCCATCGTTCACCGCATGGAAAACGGTGGAATTGTTGACCACCAGCCGGGCGTTCGCGAGTCCCTCGATGCCGACGTTACCGCTTTGGTCGACGGTGGTGTGCTCGATACCCACCAGCGCATTGGCGGCGGTGTCATTTACGGATATGCCATCGTTGCCGCTGTTCTGGATCACGGTATTGATGACATTTGCCGTAGCTGCCGCGCCCAGCGCAATATCCACCCCATTGGTACCGAAGCCAAAGATCGTGCAGTCCTGGACTTCGAGGTCCTTGCCGGAGAGGAAACGGATGCCGTTGATCCCGGCGTTTCCGGAATTGAGCAGACCGTTGATTCTGATGTTGCGAATAATCACGACATCGCTTGGGCCGGCCTGTACCACGATTCCATTGGTCCCCGACACCAGAACCGAGGCTACCTGCCCGCCTCCCCCATCCAGCGTGATCGACTTGGTAATGGTCACAGCGCCGAAGCCGCCTGGATCCAGCGCGTCA
>Ga0209580_10000107_pt1 | contig 63281 bp, 64 predicted proteins | sample Coa_R1_5_FD_187153 | JGI IMG/M metagenome (GOLD analysis project Ga0209580, IMG submission 187153) | Surface soil microbial communities from Centralia Pennsylvania, which are recovering from an underground coalmine fire - Coalmine... | ecosystem: Environmental > Terrestrial > Soil >... | reverse complement strand
GTGGAGACCGACACTGTGCCGGGATTCAATGGCGCAGCTGCCCTGCTACGTTATTAATGTGGCGTAGACGGGGCAGCAGGCCTGTAACACGTCACAGAACGAAGACGACGATGCCCGCGACCGCGACGAAATGGATCAACAGGAAAGATTCTGTCTTCATCGCGATTGTCGCAGGCTTAAGTTTCATCCTCGAGAATTCACTCGGTCTAATCTTGTTTCCCCTGGCGAGCAGCGTGCCCTTGATTGGCGGCACCCTCTCAGCCATTCCCGATGCAACGATTATCTTCCTGGGCGCCTATCTGGTGCCGCGCCGTGGCGCGGTCCTTCTGTTCTCGACTCTCTTGTTGACGCTGTCGATCGTTACCCCGAGTTTTGGCCCTCCCGGGTTCTATAAAGTCTTCATAGGCGTTGCGCTCGGCGGCGTCTTTGAGCTGGTTCTTTTATTCAATCGGTCCACCGGCGTGTACATCGTGGCCACCGGGCTCGCCTTCTCCTTGAGCGTTCCCGTTGTATTCCTGGTGTGGACGTATATGGGATTGCCTTCGGTTGCGCTGCTGAAGACGCGACTGCCACTGTTGATGGCTATCTACTTCGTCGAAGGTCTGATCGGCGCCCTGATCGGCAATTTCATTTACAAGACCCGCCTGTCGAAGATGGTTGCTGTCCAGAGAATGAGAGGCGCCCTGTGAGGGCGGCATGGAACGGCTTTTTCAGCTGACCGGTCCCAACGGCTGCGGCAAGACCTCCGCATTACGTCGTATAGGCGAATCGCCTCATTTGATGTCAACGCTGCTGCACTTGCCCCAATTCGCGGAACCGCCGGTGCGGACCTCAGCCGTGGGATTTCAAGCCGGTCAGAACGTAGTCTTCAGCCGCAAGGTGAGGTCATTGCTGACCGTCCCTCTAGTCTTCGCCGGATTGACGGTCGGTGAGGCCAATGTCCGGCTCGAGAGCATTCTGGGCCAATTCAATTTCGGTTACTTGCTCAACCGTGACTATCTGACGTTGTCCGGAGGGGAGAGGCAGTTCGTTGCGCTGTTTTCCTGCATGCTCTCGGATGTGGATCTATACCTGCTGGATGATCCGGTCGTCATGATGGATCAGGAACGGGCAGCGAAGATACTTTGGGTCGTCAAGGAATATTTTGCGGACCGCAGCAATCGACGGTGCGCCATTACCAGCGTCCGGCCAGCCGATTATGCTGGCCTGCACATGGCAAATGTTGTTCGTCTGGGCTACTCGCCCGATCTGTGTGACTGCCTCGAAAAGTTCGACACCTTGCTGGCGTCTCTGGAGGCGATCCGCAGGCCATGGTCTGAGGTTCTGTTAGAGAGCGTGACGATCTCTCCTTTTGGGCTTGCGTTGATCCGCGAGCAGTCAGAGCGCTTTCAGTCAGACGAAATAGTATTGATCACCGGGGCCAACGGCGCAGGCAAGACCTGTCTCTTGCACGCGCTTGCGGGCATCGAGCGGCCCGGTTCCGGGTCGATTGCTTTGCTGGAGGCCGAACTGAAGCGTCAGCCACCGATAGTAGGGAAGAATTGTGTCTATTTGCCGCAGCAATTTCTCAACCTTGTTGGATTTGAAACCATTTCCGAAGAGCTGGGCACAACTACAGCGCCAAGATGGTGGCGGCAGATACTGGAAGTTCTCTTCGACTGGCGCATACTTCATCCGGAGTTGCGGGTGCCGGAATCCAGTCTTGGAGAGCGACATTTTTGCAACATACTCGCGGCGCTCTCAGCCTTGGCCAGAGATCCTGCGGTAGCAGTTCTGCTGCTGGACGAGCCGGATTCCGGTCTGGATGAGCTCCACTGTGGGCTGTTGACCAGGATTTTTCACTGGCTCGCCAAGCAGAATTACGTTGTCGCTGTGGTTACCCATCGGCCACATCTCTACTACCAGGGCGGCGCAACCACAGCCTGCGTCAGAGAACTCACCGTGGCGGATCAGCGGCTCGTGCCGGGAAAGGCAGCCGCCGGATGAATCAATTCTGCAAGCTGCCTGCATGGTTGAGGATCGCTGTCGCCCTGGCGTTCCTTGCCGCCGCCGTCGTGATCGGCATCAGGGGCCGTCCGTCTGTGGTTCTGGCCGTCGTATCACTGGTATTGTTGGCTTTCGGCGCATGGCATCTCTCCCGTTTGAGGGCGCTCATGTTGCTACTGATCTTGATTCCGCTGTTGATCGGTCTTCTGCTCGCAGGGCTTGATTGGCATCATCCCTTCCTGGCCCGTTACTCCGCCGGATTATTCTCTGTCATCGCAGTGCTTCTCTTCATGGATGCCGTTCGAATTGAGGAGTGGATCGAGCTTCTTCGTCGCAACAGCGAAAGGTTGCACCTTCAAGATGTCAGCCCAGTCCTGATTGGCACGGCAGTCGGCATCATTTCGCTCTCCGCCGGCATTCAGGAGCAGAGGGCGTGTCGAAAGCTAGCCGGGATCTACCGATGGAGAGCGAAGTCGCGGATATCCGTTTTCTTGGACAGCATGTCCCTTCCGTTTTACAGTGCAGTCGAGTCTCATGAATTCATCGACGAAGCATTGCATCGCTGGAGTTCCAGACGCCGGAGCCAGGAAGAACCAAGCCAAGCGACCGCATATTCAGAAGCAGAAGCACTTTCCGATCTGACGTTCGGAAACTCGATCTTTGCAGCGCGACTGATTGACGTCTATGGCTTTCCACACTTTGGAGATGTTATTCAAGCGCTATCCACTTCACCTCATTTCGCCGCACCCTGGGAAGAAGCGCTGGCCGGACTGGCCAAGGGAAGCGCAGCTTTGGAGATCAACGCACGGACCGGAGAACTCACCCGACGACTCTTACTAGCTGGACTGAGCGTGACGGTCACTGAAGGAATTCGCGCCTTCCGGGAAGGCTTCCGCGCAATCCAGCAGGAATACGGCTCCAACTTAATCATCGTTGCCGGTTTGTCCCCCGGAATCTTGCCAGGCGGCTTTGATTGCGTGTTTTTCTATAAAAACGCATTTCTGGAGGCAATCAATGAAATGGAGCCGGGTGCTCTTCTCAAAAGGCTCTTTGCTTTGTCAAAGCCGCGGGCGCGAATCTTTTTTGCCTATCCGGCACTCCAGAATGTAGCGGCGGAGGGCACAATTCTAGCCGGAAATATCCCGGGGATCGGCGACATTCATTATCAATATGCAGGGTATGAGCGAACAGGTGACATGGCAAAAGCCCGATTGGTGTACACGGTGAAGCGGGAACATGATTGTTACAACGTGCGGGTCCCTCTGAACTTCAGAGCGCCGGAACTCCCCAGCATCCTCCTCGCCGCCGAGGAAGCGGGCTTCAGTCACAGGACTTCCGGCATGCCTCAGACAGTTGGCTCTTTCTTGACAGACCAAATCTTCGTCGAACTGGGAAAACCTTGTTGATTCTTGCGATGCTCTCCACCGTTGAGTCGCGTGTTCTTCCTCCGGCTTTGCCAATGAATTAACCGGCGCCGAAACCCACTCGAATGCCAACTATTTAACTGCTGCTGTAACATAGACGCTTTGTGCTGCAATGAGCTCGGCATTGGGCACTTCTGTTTCCAGCCGTATGAGTTGGAATCCCGCCTCCTTTCCAGGTTTTGCCAGAAACGTCAGCCAGAATTGATGTTTGAGCCGGCCGGCAAACTCATCCAAATACGGAGCGTATGCAATGGGCATTTCCAGTGCCTGAACGTAAAATTCCGCTCCAGTCTCATCCGCCAGCCGTGACAGGTTGTTTTGCCCCCAATTGAGGCGCCAAAACGTGTGGCCAAAATGTCCTGTCCCGGACGCATAGATCGAATAGACGTGAACGCCCGCCCGTTGCGCCCGCTCAATCGTCTCATCCAGGTAGGAATTGCTTGATCCTGGTTGCAAGGCGTCGATTCCGGAAGAAACCATGAGGATCTCTTTCCGGTTCTTGCTTTCCGGCCAGCGGCCAATCAAATCCGTGATTGCAAGATAAGGGCTCGCCATCCCTGCGCCAGAGCCCAGCGGCAGCCGTAGTGCCTTGGCAGCAAGGGCGTGGTCCCTGGTGAAGTTCTGCCTGATGTCAACGATGCCGTTTCGGATGTAGCCCACAGCAAGGGTGGTTGTCGCCGGTTGCTCGTTGATGAACTTGCGCAAGTCATCCAATTGCAGCCCCACGTCAGTACTACTGGAATCATCAACCACGATGAACAATTCAAGGCCGGCCTGATCTCCCTCACAGGGGACCCAGTCAATGACCCGGAGGCGGTCCTTATCGTGGAAGACGCGGACATCTTCTTTGTAAATGGTCGGCACTTCTTTTCCGTGCTTGGCTTCGACCGACACGACTACGCTAACCGGGACCATGGGCACAGAAGTGCTTGCCTGGAAAGCCCAAGAGACGGAAGTGCAGGCAAGCCCAATCGGCAGGACCAGTAGGGTAAACCATCTTAAACTTCTCATATGCAGTCCCCTCCTTATTTCGTCCAGGCGGTGTGCGGTTGTTAGTTCCTGTTGATGTCTAAGTCATGTTCATCCACAGCCCAGCGCCTGACAGTGGATTTCTCAGACATTTCAGTTCATGAGCTGGGTGATCAGATGCACATAACGCAGACCGACGACACTCACCAGAGCCACGATCAAGATCAGACCCGCAATTAGCTGTTTCCGTCGCGTGGTCCCCCTTGCCCAGACGTGGTTCCCCTTTTCAAAGCCGGGGTCGAGGTAAAGAATCTCCGACCAAATGTAATGGTCTGATACCGCGGAATGGTTCACAGGAGTCATGATGTCCCGACCTTTCTTTTTCACCTTACATAGAAGAGCGGAGAAACAACTTCAGGTGATCGTTGTCTCATTGGGCTCTGGGCTAAGGGCTCCTTCCAGCAGCAAGTTCTCGGGGCGTCGTTGGAAGTCAACCCCCCGCTGAAAAGAGCCACATCGCAGGATCGAATGACTTTCAGAGCTACCCGACCTTCTTCTGTCGGACCTCTGTGTCGGCCCTGATCGGTCCCTCTGTGTCGGCGCCGGGGGACGCTTCCCGCAGCTGCTGTGCGCATTCTTCCGGCAACATGGGATTGACGAACATGTGGGATCCAAGCTCAATGCCGGCAGGCTCAATCAGCCTGGGGGTAATTTGCAGATGCCAGCGGTAGTAGGGGGCTTCTTCGCCGACTGCGCAGGAATGGATCACAAGACTGTAAGCCACATTTCCGCAACAATCTCTCAACCGAGCCAAGGACCGCCGCAGCACCGCGGCCAGACCCTCAAGTTCGTGATCCGCTGCCAGCGAAAAAGACGCATGTGCCTCTCGAGGCATGATCCACATCTCATAGGGCACAAACGCGGCAAAGGGAACGAAGACGACTGCCGATTTGTTCTCTTCGATCACGCGTTTGCCCGAAGATGTTTCGGCCTCAAAGATTTCAGAATAGAGGCTCCTCTGCGTGTTGCCGTGGTACAGTTTCGCGATCTCGTGTTTGCGGTGCGCATACTCGGGAACTACTGGAATAGCGAGGATTTGTGAATGGGGATGGCTCAAGGACGCTCCTGCCAGAGTTCCATGGTTGCGGTATACGGTGACGAATCGAACGGCGCTGTCGCGCGAGAGATTCCGCTGCTGCGTCCGGCACACCTTTAGAACTTCGGCCAAGTGGGCAACGGGCATATCGGGGATGTCCGTATTGTGCTCGGGGTTTTCAATGACAATTTCGTGGTAGCCAAATCCTGTCATGGTCCGAAAAAATCCGTCTCTCTTGGTTGCATCGATCTCGGGTGACACGGCTGCAAACTTGTCGGGGACCACACGAACCTGCCAAATCTTGTCGGGGTCCTGGGGAAAGCGGAGTACATCTTTCGGCGTCATTCGTTCATTGTGGGGGCAAAATGGGCAATCCGGGTCGTGCGCCGGCCCTGGTTCTGCGTTCACCACCACGCCACGGCTCAGACGCTCCGGGGCAATGATGACCCATTCTTTGGTTGCTGGATCTTGTCGTAATTCAGAATGTTTCATGGTGATTATCCATTCATACAACAGTAATTTAGCCCTGGCCAGTGGAGGCAGCCGTGACCTGCGCCATCAATGCTCTCGCGGCGATGGCGAACTCCGCATCTGGCCGTGACGGGGTTGCTGCCTCATGGAGGCAGCAGTGTCGCGCGGGATTTATTTCGATCTGTTTAAGGCTCGCGCGCGAGGCTGTGCTTCTGTGGCTCCCGACTTCTTGCTTCCTGAACGAGCGGTCGTACGCCGCTCATTTTGCTTCTTCCGCGGGCGCACCGTTCTTTCTGTCTTCTTCTTGGGCCGCAGTTGTTCGTAGGGTTGGTCAAACCGTTGCGGATTGATTGGCTTTTGATAAGTCATTTCTTGATCCTCCCGCGATTAATTCATGCACGGTCGTTGCACGTGCGGCGAAACAACGCAGGCCGAGGCCTACAGTTCACTCACCCGCGCCAACTGCGGTTGTTCAGCCTGTACCGGGCGAATCCAGAAGACTTCCGCCGGCTTCCGCCCGTGCGACTCCGGCCAGGTGACGGGATGACCAAGCACAATCGGGGCAACAACTCGATATTCCTCTGGCACGCCAAGTTCGGCCTTGACCTCCGGCAAATTAAGCCAGGGACGGGCAAAGCCAATCCAGCATGTGCCAAGGTTGCGATCGCGAGCTGCGAGCATTAGGTTCTCTGCGGCCAGACAGCAATCCTCCATGTCCTGCGCCTCAGAGGACTTTGCCAGCACCAACATTAGTGCCGGCGCATGATAAAAGAGAGTGAAGTCCGGATCTTCGTGAATGCGCTGTTCCAGCCGGCGCTGGGCGGCACTCGATAGTTGCGACAAGTGCGTCGCTAGCCACGCCTTGGCGCGCATGGCATAGCTGTCTACGTTTTCGCGGCCTAGAATGACGGCAAAAGCCCAAGGCTGCAGATTCATGGCGCTGGGTGCTTCAATTGCGGCATTGATCAGCGCCTCAACCTCGGGCCGCTCAATCGCGGCTTGAGTATACTGCCGCACAGCGCGCCTTTTCTTTAGAGCGTCGGTGAAATTCATAGAGTTATCCTTGCCCTTAAATCGATATTTAAGAGCGCAGACGCTTTGTGTCTGTGTCCGCGATCACATTACGGGGGTCTCCGCAAATAGAAGAAGAGGTGAGCCGAATCCGGTGGCGCGCTGCCAGAGAGGTGTGACAGGAGTCACAGCGGCTTATGGGAGACAAGCTCTAGAGTTAAAAAGAGAGTTCATCGAAGCCCGAAGGTGATGAACTCTGCAAGGCCGATTCGCGGTCCGGCGCTGGCCCCAAGCTGGCTTCATACACTTGTCCATCGGCGTTATCTGCACATCGCTGCCTTACCGACAGTCATGCGTCTCCTGAACTGGCCGTGGAATTGGATGCAACCCAAGCTGCCCGGCAGCTTGATGTGAGACGCACTATGGAACCACGAAAGAAAGTCGATCTGAATACGGCAAGCAGCAAACATCTGACCGGCCTGCCGGGAATCACAGCGGATGTTGCCAGGAGGATTGTGGCTTACCGCAAGAGACACGGCGGCACGATTCATGATTGGCCGGAACTCTTGAACGTGAATGGATTTCCCGGCGAGAGACTCGAAGAGATCAAGGCCCGCGCCGTGTTAAGTCCTCCTTCAGGACAACAGAAGGAGGCGGGTAAGAGCGAGGTTCTACGGCACTTCCCCGGCCAACGAATGGAACGCAAGACGGCGAGATGACGCCTGGATCGCGTGAGCAGTGTCACGGTCTGGGCTTTCTGCGCCAACTACAAGTGTGCCGTAGCGTCGATCGAGGTTTTCAACGAATGGCCATATTACGAGCCGTCTTGAGGGCAACCTATAGAAAGCCAATCATTCCAAATCAGCCGGCTTCCAAGCCGCAGGGAGTCTTCGCAGAGATAGAAAAACACACTTGGCAGGGAGGTGCCACATGAAGATCGAAACCGTTATGACGAAACAGCCCATCTGCTGCAGCCCTTCCGATACGATACAGAAGGTTGCCCAGATGATGCGCGAGCAAGACGTGGGAGCCATTCCCGTCGTCTCCGATCTCGTCTCAAAAAAGTTGATCGGAATTGTCACCGACCGCGATTTGTGCGTCACAGCAATGGCAGAGGGCAAGGATCCCCACATCACGACCATCGGCTCATACTTCACCAAAGAAATGATAACCTGCTCGCCCGAAGACACGTTGGAGGCTTGCGAGCAAAAGATGAAACAACATAAGATTCGGCGCATCCCGGTAGTTGACAGCAAGAATTCGTGCGTAGGCATTGTTGTTCAAGCTGACATCGCCCGTGTGGACAAGCCTGAAAGCTTCCAGGCGTTGATCACTGAGATTTCCAGGCCGAAGCTGAAACCCCCGGCCCCGATTGCAGCGGCATGATGCTCGACAATTCGCCGGTTCCGTAGGTTGCCTAGTTTGAGAAGAAAGGAGGGGAATCCCATGAAAACCAACCTTCAAGTTCAACGAGATGTTTTGGAGGAACTGCAATACGATCCCAGTGTTGATGCCGCTGAAATCGGCGTGATCGCCAAGGATGGCATTGTCACCCTCACAGGTACGGTAAAAAGCTACGCCGAGAAATCGTCGGCATCACGCGCTGCTGAACGCGTCAGTGGCGTCAAAGGGGTCGCTGATGAAGTGCAAGTGCGGCTGCCGGACATTCTCCACCGCACAGACGAAGATATTGCTCGAGCTGCCGTGAATGCGCTGGAGTGGGATGTCATGGTTCCTGCTGAGCGCATCAAGGTGATAGTGGAGCACGGGCACGTGACCCTGGAAGGAACGGTGGACTACAAATATCAAGAAATCGCCTCCGTTGATGCCATTCGCAATTTGGCCGGGGTGAAGGGCATAACCGATCTGATCAAAGTCAAGGCCGTGGCAACTCCTTCGGGAGTCAAGGGAAAAATCGAGGATGCCCTCCGGCGTGCCGCCGAACTGGACGCACGGAGGATCAAGGTGGACGTGAGCGATAGCAAGGTCACCTTGCATGGAACCGTGCATTCATGGGCCGAACGCAGTGAGGCGGAGAGAGCTGCCTGGTCAGCTCCAGGCGTAACACAAGTGGAAGACGACCTAACGGTTGCGGTTTGATCAGGCTGCAAACTGACGAGAACCAGGGAGTTCAAAGTTGACGTGGCTTCGAGTTCCCTGGTCTCTCAGGAAGATTCTCACGAGGGCCGGTCATGATCAAGAAAACCAAAGAAGGCTATCAGGTGTTGTCGAGCAAAGGAAAGAATCTCGGCGGACCCTACAAGACGCTCGAGGACGCCAAGAAGCGGCTGCGCCAGGTCGAGTTCTTCAAGCACCGCGGTAGAAGCCTGGCAGGCAGAATGTGAGAATTTCTCGCACAGTTCCAGCCTGCTGAGTCATTCCTCCTTTCACGCGCTCGCGCGGACGGATTCCAGATCCCCGATTCGTGCACTGACCTCAAGCAACTGCTGTTCCTGGTCCCAGAACGTTAGCGTGCCAAAAGGGGCGCACAAGGTCTGCATTTTGGCGGCAATGCTTTGCGCCTCAGCTTCGCGGGCCAGACGCGCCTGACAAAAATCGATCATCGTCGGATGTAAGCGAAGACGAACTGAACCTTCCACGTTCAGCTCCACCAGAAAGATAAAGGATTGATCGTTACGCTCGTTAGGGTCGACTGCATAGTCATCAACGAAGTTTCCAGTGCTGTACAGGATCGGCCGGTTCCTGTAGAACTCGACACCCCGGAAGACGTGGCAGGAGTGGCCGAAGATGATATCGGCTCCAGCATCGATGAGGCCATGGGCAAGCTGAACGTGCTCCTCCGGAGGCGTGTAGCCCCAATTCGATCCCCAGTGGGCCGATACGATCAGCGCATCCAGGTCGTTTTGTTCACGCACAATCCGTATCAGGTTTTGTGCGCGGGGATCGTGAAGAGTCACGGGGACGTAGAAGGTGCCGGGGCGCTGAGACGTAGCCTCCCAGGGCGGTTCGTTGTCAGTAAAAGCAAGAAAGCCCAGGCGCCAGCCGCAGACTTGATGGTTGGCGATCGTCGAGGCTTGAGACCAATTGGCACCTGCGCCGCTGTGGGCGATTCCCGCTCCATTCAGTACCTCCAACATTTGCCGGAGCGCGTCATAGCCGTAGTCCAAGACATGATTATTGGCAATCGAAACCATATTGATTCCCGCAGCGGTGAGCACAGCGACGTTCTTGGTGGCAGACCTGAAGTGGAAGGCCTTCTCATATTCGGCCCAGGGTTCACCTCGGTCAGACAGAATGCATTCCAGATTGCAAGTGCGTGCGTCAGCACGGTGAAACAAAGGCAGCGTATCACCCCAAGGGAATTCCGGCGGGTACCGTCTGAGTGCTTGATCCAGCCCGCGCCCTAGCATGCAATCGCCCACAATCAATATCTCGAGCGTCTCCTTCTTGGCGGGTGTCGGTTGGATGGTCATGACCTCATCCCATGTGAACAGCCTGGCACGGCTGGGTCAGCAGACCGGCACAGGGGCGCGGTGCAAATGAGCCACCTGAGCCTTGAGCAGTTCCCCGATCGGCAAGATTATGATCCGGCGCTCGTCCCAAATATCCTTTGTTGCAGGGATCGTATCGGTGCAAAAAATTCGCTGGACTTTGAGCGACCACAACCTCTTCCAGGCGGTCCCTGTGAATAGGCCGTGTGTCACCATGACGTCTATCTTGATGACGCCTTCCTGAATTAGTTTCTCGCAGGCGGATAGGAGCGTTCCTCCAGTATCAAGAATGTCGTCAATGATCAGCGCCAGTGTACCAACGCGACCCATCAGGTTGGTGTGCTTGATTCCTGATTCATCGCGTCTTTTTTCGAAATAAGGAACCTCGGTTGCCGGTTTGCCCAGGGCGCGATTGACCGCTTGACAGCGTGGTATGGCGCCATTGTCGGGAGCGACGATCGTGGCATCAGTGAGCTGGTACGTCCTGATTGCATGGGCGAAGATCTCTGCGGGAAAAACCGAAACCAGCGGCATATGAAACAGGTGTTTGTCGCGCTCGCTGTGAACGTCGATCGTGGCCACTTCATCGACGCCTGACGCGCGAAGGACAGAACCGACCCAGGCGGCTGCAAGACTCTCGCCAGACTTCTCCTTATCCTGCCGGCTGTACCCAAGATAAGGAAGCAATGCGGTCAACCTCCGGCAGCCTTCTTTCTTCAAAGTGTGAGCCAGCAATGCCAGTGACAGGAATTGCTCATCGGGAGGCGCAATCGAGCTGACGACCACGCAGTCATCCATCTGCACAGGTGTGCCGACCCGAGCGACTAGCTCGCCGTTAGCAAATCGGCTGATTTCGAAATTTCCCCTCTGCGCAACCGGCTCCACCGCGTCAAGAAGCCGCTCGTAACCGGGAAAGGCGAAAACAATCATGAGCCTAAATACCTCAAATCCCGCGAGCAACGTCGTTACTTGGGCGTCCGACGGGATCCGCCCGCCATAGCATGCACCAAAAAAAAGAGTTACCGGGAGTCTCCGCCCTCACGCCCGCTCGGAAGAGCTGGAGTGGAGTGTTGTCTTTCGGAGACTCCCAGTCCAATTCTTTTATACAGCGGAAGGTGTTGCCCTGCTGTGACTGAGGTCACACGCCAGTCCGTCACGCATCCAGCGTGCAGCACTCGTAAGCTGCTGGCTGAGGCACGGCCGCCAAAGCACTGTCGGGACTCAATCCTGAGTAGCTCTTCGATGGTGACACAGCTCACAGCACAACTCCGGGCGGCAATTGAAACTGTGCTGTGGAGAGCCAAATGGCGTTTCGGGCTGTCCATTCCGAACCGGCCCTGCTGACTGATTCCTCGAAAGCTGCTGATTCCAGCGTTCTGCCGGCCTTCCTCCATCGGATAGCGCAGGCCAATCGCGAATTTGTCGTATATGACGACGGCTGGCGAGGTTGGAGCTATCGTTATTCGGAAGTTGATCGGATGGCTCGCGCTCTCGTAGCCCGGCTTCGCTCTCTGGGGATACAGAAGCGTGATCGCGTAATGATCTGGTCCGAGGGGCGACCGGGCTGGCTTGCCGCTTTGTGGGGTTGCCTGCTGGAGGGGATTGTGCTGGTGCCGGTTGACCCGCAAGCCTCCTCGAACCTGTTTCATCGCATCGAGCGGACGATTCAGCCGCGCCTCATTCTGCTAGGTGACATGGTCTGCGGCTTAGAGGGACCGCGGCAAACTCCAGTCTGGTTTGTTCGAGATATCGAGATTGCGAACGACCAACCGCCACTGGCAAGCGTTGATCTCGATCGCGATGATGTCGCAGAGATCGTCTTTACGTCCGGCACCACCGCCCAGCCGAAGGGCGTAGTCATGACGCACCGGAATCTGGCGGCAGGTCTGGGCCCCCTCGAAGCGCAGGTCGCTCCTTATCGCAAATACTTTCGCCTCTTGGCCCCGCTTCGCGTCCTTAATCTGCTGCCGATGAGTCACCTCTTCGGCCAGGCAGTCGCGCTGTTCTTGGTGCCTTTAATTCCGGCATCGGTCGTATTTGTTACCAACACGAGCCCGGAAGAGATCGCGCGTCAGATTCGAACGCGGCGCATGTGCGCATTGGTGTCAGTGCCCAAAATGCTTGAAGTTCTGCGCGATTTTGTACTGCATCGATTTCCAGAAACCAAAGAAGGGGCAAAGGTCACGGGACCCGGTCCCGTGCGTTGGTGGCGCTTCCGTGCTGTCCACAGGCTCTTTGGGTGGAGGTTCTGCTGCTTCGTGGTAGGAGGAGCACCGCTTGCCCCCGAACTTGAGCAGTTCTGGTCGAATCTGGGATTTGTGGTGGCCCAAGGGTATGGACTTACGGAGACGGCGCCGATCATCAGTTTCAGCCATCCCTTTCATGCTCAAAAGGGCACGGCTGGCAAGCCGCTCGCAGGAGTTGACGTCAAGATCGCCGAAGATGGCGAGGTCATGGTGCGCGGGGACAATGTGACCCCTGGCTACTTCCAGCGTCCTTCCGAAACTGCAGCTGCATTTCGCGATGGCTGGTTCCGCACGGGCGACATCGGTGAGCTGAGTCCTGAAGGCGATCTAGTGATCCGAGGACGCAAAAAGGATGTCATTGTCACGCCCGAAGGCCTCAAAGTTTTTCCGGAGGATGTTGAAGCCACGCTCAACAGGATCGAAGGCGTTCGTGAGTCGGCAGTCATCGCCAGGGATGGAGTCCACGCGGTCCTCGTTCTTGAAACGGGCTTTGACAGCGAGAATGTGGTGCGGGAAGCCAATCGGCATCTGGAGCCGCACCAGAGAATTCGCTCAATTTCCTTGTGGACGCAGGGCGCGTTGCCACGGACGAGCACGACCCACAAGCTTCGTCGTGCTGAGATAGATAGCACGCTGCAAACTGGAAGAAGGGAAGTTGAGAAACCCAAAGTTGCACTCGCCGATCTGGTGCAAAAGTACGCGCCAGGCCGAACGATCACGCCGGAGACCACGCTGGAAGAACTGGGCCTCAGTTCCTTGGACCGGGTGGAACTGATGATGGATTTAGAGGAAAAGCTCGAGACCAGCATCGACGAAGGTGTCTTCGCCTCAGTAAGCAAAGTAGCTGACTTGACCCGACCTATGGCGATGGCCCCACCCATTCCTCAGCCGGTTTACAACCGCATGTGGCTGGCCAGGCTCATCCGTCGCATTCTGCTTCCGACGGTCTTCCTTCCACTGATGAAGTTTTTCGCCCGCTTGAAGGTCTCGGGGCGTGAGCACCTTGATACGATCCATGGCCCAGTCATCTTTGTTGCCAATCACCAGAGCCATCTCGATACTCCGGCGATCATGGCAAGTCTTTCTGCGCGCTGGCGCTACCGGATCGCCCCAGCAATGTGGAAAGAATACTTTGACGCTCACTTCTTTCCCGAGCGCCACGCGCTCGGAGAACGATGGGGCAACAGCATCTTGTATTGCTTGTTGACCGTGCTGTTTAATGCCTTCCCCATTCCGCAAGTTGAGACCGGAACGCGCCAGTCCCTGCGTTACATTGGGGAACTCGTGGAGGAAGGCTGGTCGATTCTGATTTTTCCAGAAGGCGAGCGCACCCTGACAGGAGAGATTGGAGTTTTCTACCCGGGAGTAGCGGTGCTTGCATCGCGAATGAGAGTACCTGTAGTGCCGATCCGGTTGGTTGGCCTTGACCAAGTTCTGCACCGGGGCACGACGTGCCCTCGCCGCGGTCCGGCGGAAGTCCGGATCGGTGCTCCGATGTCGCTTCCGGTGGATTCTTATACAACCCTGGCCAAGCAGGTGGAAGATGCCGTTCGGACTCTATGACGTAGTTAGTCGTGTTGGGGCATTCTGAGGCGCGACAATAAAAGGGCCGCGACATTGGTCATGCTCTAACCATCAGCTTCTGCAAGGAAGTCAATGATGTGGATGCACTCACCGTCGCGGACCCTTGATGTGATCACCGCTTTTGCGGTTCCAAACCTCAGCGGCTTCTCGCAAGGCCGTTGATTTTGGTCGTTTGGTTGCCTTCTGGGTCACCCCATTGGGCTGGTCACCCAGCCTACGTCGGATTGCCTTCGTTTGTAAGCCAACCCTTTCGGCCGTCGACGGAAAACATTTAAAGAGGAATCCGGCGCCCTGCGATGTGACCTACGTCACACTTGTTTGGTTGTTGTGGCCAGTCGCCGTTTGCGACCACGTCATGTGCGCTTGTGATTCCCTAGAGACAAACTTGGCCAAAAGGGGTCTCCCTCATGAAGCAACATCGCGTTGCTCGATCCGGTCCTTTCCCGCGCTCTTGGCTGCGTACATAGCATCATCAGCAGACCGGATCATTTCGGATACCGAGCGTAAAGGCGGAGAGAAACTTACCAGGCCGATGCTGAACGTGATCGGCCAGCGCCGTTTCCGCATGGCGCGATCAAGGTTGGTCCGCACGCGACTCAGAATGAGCGCGGCAGTTTCCCTGTCGCTCTCCGGCAGTATCAGCACGAACTCGTCGCCTCCGATGCGGCCGATGGCATCGGTCGGCCGGAGTGCCCTCCTTATGTTAGCGGCGACTACCGCGAGAAGTTTGTCCCCGGCCCGATGCCCTAAGCGGTCATTCAGCTCCTTGAAACCGTCCAGATCGAGATAGGCAACACTGAGAGGCACACCATGACGGTCGGAAAAATTCTTTACCCGCGCCGCAGATTCAAAAAGGCCACGCCGGTTCTCGACCCTGGTAAGCGGGTCAATTCGCGAGACGTATCGTTCGTGCGCATACAGTCGCTTGAGCTGAGCTACGATCATGGAAAAACTGATATAGAGCGCGAGCCACACCAAGGCGTCCCAGAATGCGATGGCCCTTGGTAGCGTGGCCAGCCGGATCAGAAAACCGAAGGCCACGCTGATGACCGCGAGGGCGATGCCGCTGCGCTTTCCGATAAACCAGCTGAAGAAGGAAACGGGCACAAGATAAACAGGCGAGAACTCCAGAGGATAGTTGGTATGGGTCAGGTAATCGCCGCCGGCAACGAGGATAAGCAGCAGCGCTCCCAATGCAAGAAGCAGGCTTTTTGGTTTGCTGTCCAGGTACTCGGTTATCGTCACGCCCGCCGCCATTGATGGGTTCTGTGGCAAGGGATCAGCCGCCAGCGCCCTTTCATTGACGCCCCCCTGGCGACCGCCATTCCGGCCTCTGAGTATGTAGATGCACTGGTCAGAAGTCTCGGAGTCGATTGCTGGAATTGATCGAGAGGTGCTGCATCTGATCAAGGAGGTCGAAGATGCCGTCCGGACGCAGTCGTTGATGCGATCGCTGATTCACCTTCGGCCCCCATCCACACCGCTTGGCCGCCAGCCTTCCAGACAATTGACTGTCATCAACGAGACGTGTGACGTGCATCACTGAGCGAGCTTGTGGCCGTCCTGTGTAATGTTTCTGTCGATGGTCGAAAGGGTTGACTCCCTAGCAAGGGGTCAATTTGAAAATAGACTGAGTGACCGGTCCAACGGTTGACCCGGCGGATTGCTAAACGTTCGGCGCTTTTGCGAGAAAGCGCTCACGCTTGGAACTGCGAAAGCAGTGATCACATCAAGGGGTTGCGACGGCGGATGCAGTCTACGTCGACTTCCTCACAAGAACGGGCGGCTAGACCATCGCCCAAGTCGCGACCCTTTAACACAACACTTCCCAGCCGACGTTAGCGTCGCTACAGGCTAAGGACTCGTGAGCCGCGGCTCAACGTGAAATTCCGTTCTGGTACCCTCCCCGTCCTGAGCTGATATTTGCTGTACCGTCTCTCCGTTCGTGTCAGGCAAGGATCATTTCCACGTAGTAAACACTTGCGAGCGCAAGGGATGGTTTTCCGAGGCCCTTTACAGAATTCGATCGATGGGAGGATTCGCATGAAAGCGCAAACAGCACTCAGCCCGATCAGGCTCAAGCCGCTTTCGCTTAGCGACTTCTGGAGCGATGTTGACAATGTTATGAAGCAAGTTCGCCAACGCGCATATCAGCTCTTTGAATGGCGCGGCCGCGGCGACGGACGTGAACTGGAAGACTGGTTCAAAGCCGAGTTGGATTTCCTGAAGCCTGTTCCTGTGGAGATCGCGGAAAAAGGCGATGTCCTGCACATCCGCGCCGATGTGCCTGGATTCACAGAGGAGGAGCTCCAGGTCAATCTGGAACCCGGCTTTTTCACCCTCAAGGGCGAGCACCGCGAGGAAACAGAGAAAAAGGAGGAAAAGACGTATCACAGTGAAAGGCGCGCGCAGCAGATTTTTCGACGGGTTGCCTTGCCTGTAAACGTAATTCCTGACAAAGCCACGGCTACGCTGAAAAGTGGCGTGCTTGAGCTTTCGGTCCCGAAAGTGGCAGAAGGGAAGAAGATAGAAATCAAGGCAGCCTGACAAACGCAGGCTGACTTGGGGAGGTCTGAGCACGGTGGGCGATATCTGCGGCTCAAGACCTCCCATGGACTCAAGGGTTCGATTTCCGTAGTGTGGATTCAGTGCGGCAGGAACTTCTATGACGAGCCCAGTTGCCGATCATTCCGCTCCAAGCGACGCAATCCCGCCATCGGAGAGCCGGGAAAAGACACCCGGCGTAACACGGGAAGGCGTTGAGCGATACCTTCAGCTTCTTTTTGGAAAACCCTTGGCGGTTGTCGCGCTTTCTCGACTGGGAGGGACTCCAGAGGAAACCTCTATTAAAGGGTACGGTTATGGAACCCCCATTCGAATCGACTATGAGATGGAGGGAAATCGTCATGCCGTGGTCCTTCACACATTGAGTCCTGGCCCATTTGGACACGAGCACATGGCAGATCGCGCACAGGTTCTTCTGTGGGAGCATCCGGCGTTTAATCGGCTCGATCAACACGTCCGATCTCTAGACGTCGGAGGCTTCACTGGTCCTGGCGGGATGATCTCCCTGGGCAACGTCGATGAGCTCTTTCTCCTCACCGAATATGTCGAAGGCGAGGGCTATTTCTTGGATCTTGCCCGCCTTCAAAATACCGGCCAGCTGACGGAGCTCGACCTGGCTCGTGCCGATGCCTTGGCGGATTATCTGGCTACGATCCACAAAGTTCGGGGACCAGATCCGGGTCTTTATCTGCGGCATGTTCGCGAGTTGGTGGGACATGGAGAGTGCATCATGGGCATCATGGACAGCTATCCGCTGGACCTTCCATTTCTGACGCCGCTACTGGAGGAGATTGAGCACCTTTGCCTGAAGTGGCGATGGCGGCTAAAGAAGTTGACGCATCGCCTGCGCCAGATTCACGGAGATTTTCATCCCTGGAATATCTTGTTCAAGCCGGGCATCGATTTCCGATTGCTGGATCGATCCAGAGGTGAGTACGGCGATCCGGCCAATGATGTCTCATCGCTGACCTTGAATTACATCTTCTTCTCCCTCCAGCAGACGGGACGGTTCGAGGGCGCCCTTGCCACTTTGTTTCATCGCTTCTGGGATCGATACCTGGAAAAGAGCGGAGACCGCGAAATTTTCGATGTGATCGCGCCTTTTTACGCGTTTCGAGGTCTGGTCATGGCCAGCCCTGTCTGGTATCCAACCCTGCCAATAGTTGTCCGCCAAAAGTTGTTCGCCTTCATTCGCGCGGTACTCGAAGCGGAGCGCTTTGACCTGGCTCTCATCAACCAGTACTGTGACCATCTCCCATGAAAATGGCCTTCGCTGTCTGGGTCACTGGCCTTCCCAGCTCAGGGAAGTCGACTCTGGCGACAGCTTTGGCTGCTCAACTGGCGACCCGCGGAGTGGATGCCGCTGTGCTCGAGTCGGACGAGCTGCGACGCATTTTTACTCCTCATCCCGTTTACACCGAGGACGAGCGCGATGTGTTCTATCGGGCGATGGCCTACGTAGGCCGGGTGCTTGTCGATCACGGTGTGCCGGTGATCTTTGATGCCACAGCCAACCGGCGCGCATATCGAGATCGGGCTCGGCAATCGATTTCGCGCTTCGTCGAAGTTTACGTGGACTGTCCTTTGGCTGAGTGCATGAGGCGAGACGCGAAGGGCATCTACAAAAGAGCACAAGAAGGCGCAGCCAGCACGGTGCCCGGTTTTCAGGCGGCCTACGAACCACCGGAACAGCCTGATCTCGTCGTGGCCGGAGACCGCGAAACTCCTGACTCGGCCGCACGGCGGGTAATCGAGAAGCTCGTGGAAAAACAATATTTGCAAGCGACCGCGTAGCGCAGTCATGGCGGTTACAGCCGGCCGACAGCTGGGGATGTGATTGGGATCACAGTGATTGGAAGGTCCTCCCGTTTAAACTGAGTGATTGATCGCAATGATGCGCGAGGCTCTCGCCGGCGCGATCGCTGTCTGCAATTGCAAGCAGCGTGTCACGCGGGAGATCATCTGGCAGAGTTCTCCATTACCGATTGTTTCAACCCTGCCCGTACCTCGTCCTTTACATGATGCGATACTCGACATCAGCATGAGAGGTGTGATTATGCCAGCTACGCTTACTACGTTAACGCGAGATGTCTCCAAGGAGAATCGGGAAAACCATCCGGTCGTCCGGCACCTGCAGCTGCAGGTCGCCAACGCTTTTGTGCTTTATGCGAACTACAAGCACTATCACTGGCAGACGTTTGGGCCCCTTTTCCGGGACCTCCACTTGATGTTCGACGAGTTTGCCGAGAACGTGCTGGGCACGATCGACAAGATGGCAGAACGAATTCGCATGATCGGACAAGACGTCGAAAATGTCCAGCTCAAGCAGATGCAGGAGGCAGCCAACGTTCACTCCTCTGCGGCCGGACAGTCTATGTGCGAGATGATCGAAGAGGCCGATGCCAACCTGCTTGTGGTTATCAAAGATATGAGAGACGCGGCGAAGGCTGCCGACGAGAGCAACGATCCCGGCACAGTCGACTTGTTTTCCAAAGTGGTTCAGATCCACGAAAAACACGAATGGTTTTTGCGCGAAGTCTTGAAGAAAAAGGATGGCCTTGTGGCCTAAGAGCTACGGCGTTGCTAACGTCTGCAAAGCCAAACCATCACGGCAAATCTCTGTAAAGAGAAAGCACGCTCTGCTCGTCTGCTCCACAGGATGGGCCTCCCCATGTCACGAAGCAGAGGGCAACTGGCTTTTTGTCACCTCTTGTCCATGTACCTTGGTCGCTCCCTTTTCAAACAGGTCCTTGACGCGAATCAAGTCCTCGTTGAGCATACTCTTGGGGTCGAGTCCCAGCAGAGTTGCAAAGGCATGCCCCAGCAAGCCCGCCGGTGGCTGATAGCTCATCTGTATTTGTACACGTGTTTGCCCATCCTTCTCCGGGTCCAAGCGGACGATGCCATGATTCTCGACAACTGAACCTGGCAGGCTTCGCCATTCAATGAGCTTTTCTGGAATTCTCCGGACGATCGATCCCTTCCACTTGAGAGTCATGCCAGCAGGACCGGAGAGCTGCCATTGGTAGATGCCGTCCTCCACCCGGCAAACCTCCCGGACATGTGGAAATGCCTGGGGATAGTTTTCGGGATTGTCCCAGAACCGATAGAGCTCGGCGGGGCTGGCGGCAATATGGATGGTCTTTTGGATGCGGATTCCCATCGTTCGATCGAGACCGGCGACCGCAGCCCAGGGCATATTCAACACCGAGCGCCCGAGCAGGACTGTGCCTGCGATGCTGGCCGGATTCGTGATCGATTTCCAACGGCGGATGCCGTAAGCTGCAAGTCCGAGCCCGGCGCAACCAGCGATCAGTCTCGCCGTCGGTGACCATCGCTGCTGCAGGAACTCTGGAATGTGCCTGCGCCGGCTTCCACCTTGTAATGCCGGGATGTGTTCTGGCCGGTCTGTTGTGTTCAAGTAGCTGGTGAAATGCTTGACGCCTTCGATTGAAGCCAGAGCTTTAGTCAGTTCATCGGCCTCCTCCGTCAGGATCCACCCGCTCAAGAACACCACTGCGTCTTTAGCGCTTACTTCGACCGCGCCAGGGTGGGACAACACACGCCCGAGCAGAGTGTGCACCCTCTGTTCCAGCACGTAATCCGACTGCGGCTCACGATGCAAGGGCCGGGCCGTTTCAGAGACTGCGCCTTCAAACCGCTGCTCAGCGTCGCGTCCCAGACGGACCGCGAATTTCTCCAGCTCCCGCTTCGAGTGGACCATTGCGTCGCGCAGCTCTGCCCTTCGTCTCTTGCCGCGCTGCGAATCGAAGAAGTACATGGTCAGGGCCCCGGCGCCGTAAGCGCCAGCCAAAATGCCCACGATGTTGCGATTCTTCATAAGGCCCTCCAATCATTTGTAATAAATCCACGTTAGTTCGATGCGTGACTCGTGGGCTGTGAGCGCCATCACAGCCGCCAAGTTCATCGACTCCGAAGATGGTCTGTGAAGGGCAAACACGGAGGGCAAACCGATGAACGCAGCAATCATTCCTATCGTTCCAGCCATTCAGCTGAAGAAAATCCTATATGCGACAGACTTCTCTGAGGCCTCTCGCCGCGCGCTGCCAATCGTTTCCGCCATCGCCAGAAGATACGGTTCTGAAATTTATGTGGTGAACGTCTGGTCAACTCTTCCTTATTCGATGGTCGGGCCCGAAGCCGTGGCCATCTTAGAAAACAAGCAGGAGCAGGATGCCAAAAGTGACATGGCCCGATTTCTGCAGACTTCAGAGCTCCAAGGATTGCGGACCACTCCCTTAGTGAAGAGTGGCGAGCCAACTGACGAGATCCAGCGCATTGTCGGTGACCTGCAGATTGATCTGGCCATCGTCGCGACCCACGGCCGAACGGGGTTCCGCCATCTGCTGATGGGGTCGTTGGCTGAGGAACTTTTGCATTCGTTGAGCTGCCCGGTGCTGACTGTGGGGCCGCATCTGGCCAGCCGCTTCACGAATCCGCGGGAAATCAAAGTCATCCTTTGTCCCACGGATCTATCGCCGGAGTCGAGGGTCGTGTTGCCGTATCTGGCATCTTTGGCTGCGGAGTACAAGGCGGAGATCATCGCTCTTCACGTGGCTCGACCGGACAAGAAGGGGGGCCCGGATGAGAGAGGTAAAGAGCTGTTGCGCGAGCAAATGAGGCGGCTGTTTTGTCCACAGGTTGATCCAAGATGCCGGCTCGAAGTGATCGTGGATTCCGGTCATCCTGCGGAGAAGATATTGGACTACGCAAAGGCCCGGCAGGTCGATTTGATCGGTCTTGGTGTGCGCCAAGCCGGCCCGCTGATGCTGAGCCATTTTCGTCAGACAGCCGCTTACAAGGTAGTCCTTGAGGCCGAGTGTCCCGTGCTGACCTACCGCGGCCCAGCGAGGTGGTGAGTCATACGTACAGGCCATGCGAATCACGAGACGCCGGTACAATATTCCGGTACAATATTGCGGAGAAGCACCCCTCTTGGAAGAGCATTGCCGATCTGGCTCATTATTGCGTGGTTTGTGACTTTTGCGGCCGGTCAGGAACAGCCGCGCGAACCAGAACATTTCTTGACCAAATACCTCGGCTTCTCACACGATCAGATTCTTCAAATTGAGCGGGGCGCGGTCGTTGCCAAAATCCTCAAGCGAGAAAAACATGAGGTAGCCGCCGTCGGCGTAGTCCGTCTCAATGTGCCCCAAGAGTTCTTTGTTGCCAGGTTCCGCGATATCGAGCGACACAAGAAGGGCGAGGCCGTCTTGCAAGTCAGGAAGCTTGGCGGTGCTCCTCAGGCGGAAGACTTCGCCGATCTGACACTGGCTCCCCGCGAGGTACGAGACTTGAAAACGTGCCGGACTGGCCAATGCCAGCTTAAGCTCTCCAGGCCCCAGATTGAGCTGATCCAACATTTGGACTTTGCTGACCCGGTCATTGAGGAGCAGGCGAACACCGTGATGCGCAGCCTGTTGGCAGACTACGCACGAGAGTATGTGGCAGGCGGGAATAAAGCCATGATCGTTTATGAAGACAAGGGTTACGTCGTAGAGACGGCAACGCAGTTTGGTGAACTCCTGAAAAGATCACCGTATCTTCTGGAATATGCTCCTGAGTTTCTTGAGCACTTGCGGGATTCTCCTAGTACTGCTCTGGAAGGTGTAGAGCGCTTTCTTTACTGGTCCAAAGAAAACTACGGACACGACCTTAGGCCGGTCATCGCTATCACCGACGTGATCATGTATCAGCGTCCAGACGGGAATCCCCCTGTGGTGATTGCCTCGAAGCAGATCTACGCCAGCCATTATTTCGAGGCATCGCTGGGGCTGACCATGCTCTTTGAACGGAGTGAAACCGACGCTGTCCCCGGGTTCTATCTGGTGTACGTGAATCGCTCGCGCATCGATCTGCTCAGGAAGTGGTACAGCATATTTGGCCGGGGGAGCCTCTCGGACAGCGTGCGAGCCTCCATGCGAAAAAACCTTTCAGAGTTGAGAACCAAAGTCGAAGCCGAGTACAGTGAGCAAGCGGAAAGACATAGACGGTTGAAAAAAGATCTGCACCATCCGCCTGCCAGGTGGTTCGTTGAGAGCCTCAACACATCGGGATTCGCTCCCGCTTCTTCGGCATCATGTGCAGAACGGTCGGACATTTTCAGGTCCAATTCCCTGAGCTCAGAGTTCCGCGACGGTGATCCACGTCACGGCAGGCATGAGCCGAAGGCCTGAGCATGTCAATGAGCAGCCCGCTATGAGAATTCCCATGCCGCATTTCCTTCTTATACTGATGATTACCTTGTTGCTTTCGGCGCACGGGTTCGCTTCAGGTGTCCAGGCGATCTCAAGGGCATCGGCCTGCGACCAAACATTTCCCGAAGGGCTTGCCGCTCAAGCGGGGCCGACCCGCTGGACTGTGTGCCAGCTCATTGAGAACGCTCGATTGGATGACCTCGAATGGTCCGAGTTCCAGGATTATCGGGAGCAGGCGCATCAATTCTATTCTCCGCAGCGCTATGCCCTGGCCTGGATTTCCGGAGATCAGCCAACGTCGCAGGCCCGTGCAATGATCGCCTTTTTCCAACACGCCGATTTCAAAGGTCTGGATCCGCGCGATTACGACGCCATGCGGTGGGAATCCCGCCTTAAAGAACTAGCGACTGCAGGAGGAAGGCCCCTTGATGAAAAGCTTGTTCATTTTGATCTTGCGCTTACCGTTTCAGCGTTACGCTACATCTCTGATCTACACAATGGCCGGGTGAGCCCGGCATCTTTTCAGTTCGGATTGGCGGCGAAAAGCTTTGATGCCGCCGAATTCCTGCGTAGCCGATTGTTGGGGTCCACGGATACCGGAGCAATCCTGGAAGAGATAGAACCGCGCTTTGCAGGCTATCGTCGGACTGCACAGGCTTTCGAGCACTACCTTGCTTTGGCCAACGAGGGAGAAGGCACGCCGATTCCGATCCCAACGTTTCCGCTGAAAGCGGGTGACACCTACGCTGGTATCCCACAGCTGGCAGAACGGCTGCAAGGATTGGGAGACCTTGCCCCAGATGCAGTCCTTCCTAAGCGGCCGGACCTCTATGGCGGAGCCCTGGCGGTAGCGGTCAAGCACTTCCAGCAGCGGCACGGTCTGAATCCAGATGGACGGCTCACTCAGGAAACGTATGACGAGCTCATCACGCCATTTTCCGATCGGGCGACTCAGCTTCAATTCACGCTGGAGCGGTTCCGGTGGCTGCCAGCCAAGGTGGACTCGCCGTTGATCGTGGTGAACATCCCAGAATTTCGACTGCGGGCGTATGAAGATCATCGTATAGTGCTCACCATGAGAGCAATTGTGGGAGAAGCCTTTGAACACCAGACCCCCATCTTTGCTGACCAAATGGAAGCTCTAGTTTTCCGGCCCTACTGGAATGTGCCGGAAAGCATCGCGAAGCGAGAACTCGTCGGGGAGCTGAAGAGGCATCCACGCTATCTTGCTACGCACGATATGCAGGTCGTAGACGGCCGGGGCAACGTGATTACTGCGGACCGTGTCGATGCAAAGACATTGAAGCGGCTCGAAGCAGGCACTCTCATGCTGCAGCAACAGCCTGGCCCTGCCAATGCGCTGGGACTGGTGAAATTTGTTTTTCCTAACCAATACGGTATTTACATGCACGGCACGCCAGAAGCGGGTTTGTTCGGTCGCGCGCGACGCGACCTCAGTCATGGGTGCATCCGGGTAGAGAATTCCGCAGCCCTTGCGGCGTGGGTGCTGCGCGATGACCCAGCGTGGACACTGGAGCGCGTCATTGCGGTAATGCATGGCGAGGAATCGATCACGGTAAGACTTCCTCACGCCGTTCCAATTCTGATCGTGTATGGGACGGCTGTCGTGGAGGAGAATAACGAAGTCCACTTCTTCAAGGATATCTATGGTTTCGACGCAACCCTTCAAGCAGCGCTAGAACAAAGGCACGAGGGGCGGCGTTGATGACGCGCTGGCGGGTTGCGGTCTCACCTTGATGATATTCAACCACAAGCTCATGCCTTAGAAGCGGAGCCCGCGTGTGACACCAGATAGTTGACGCAGTCTTCCACGGTCTCCAGCTTCTGGTAGTCTGCTTCCGGTATATCGACATTGAATTCCTTGTGAAGCGCAATGACAAAGTTCAGACGGTCCATGGAGTCGATATCAAGTTGATCCCGGAGCCTGACGCCGGGCTTGAGCTTGGTAAGGTCGGCTTCAGGCGCAACCGTGCCCAGCAAGCGAAGCACCGTGTTTTTGATCTCTTCGTTGGTCATAGCTTCTCCGGTTGCTGCAGCAGCCGTTCGATGGCGTTCAGAAAAAGCCCGCCGCGGTGGCCATCGCTGACCCGGTGGTCAGCGGAGAGGCTGGCAGTGATGAGTGGCCTGGATACGATCCTTCCTTCTACCGACCAGGGCCGCTGCTCAATCCTGCCAAAGCCAACCAGGGCGACCTGGGGCGGATAGATGATTCCAAAGATGCCTTCCACGCCTTGTTCGCCCAGGCTCGTAACCGTGATGGTGGATTCGGAAAGCTCCGAGCTCCTGAGCGACCCGGATCGGGCCCGCTGCACCAAGTCGCGAAACTCTTTCATCAGCTCGCCTAGAGGCTTCCGGTCGGCCTTGAGCAGGGCAGGAGCAATCAATCCTCCCTGACGGAGCGAGATGGCTGTCCCGATATTGATCTCCGGTTTCAAAATCACTTGTCCCTCATTCCACACCGCATTGAACTCGGGTTGTTCACGAAGCGCCAAGGCTACAGCTTTGACGAGAAGAATTCCGTACAAAAGCCGCTCATCGACGGGGCGCTTGAGGTTTTCTTCGTTCAACCAGGTCAAAGCCCGCTCGAAATCAACGGTTGTGTTGAGATAGTAGTGCGGAATCTCGCGTTTGGAGCGGGCCATGGCTGCGGCGATGGCCTGCCTAATGCGGGCGGCCCGGTCCGCCGGGGCAGGAGCTGTCTCAGGGACGGCAGCTTTGCGCGCTTGCGCGGCGCGTTCGACATCTTCGCGAGTGATTCTGCCCCCAGGACCGGTAGGAGAGATTGACGCAAGGTCAATACCCAACTCTTGCGCCAGCTTCTTGGCCACGGGCGAGACTCGCAAGCGGCCTTCCTCATGGACCAGAGCCAGCGCAGCAGGAGCGGAGACAGCGGCCGCGGCTGCTGGCGCCTCTGGGCTCACGCGTGGTGATACTTCTGGGATAACTTCTCCTTCTTGCCGTATGATCGCGAGCACCGTGCCAACCGGGACCTTTGTGCCCGGCTCGATCAGAATCTTTTCCAGAATTCCGCTTGTGAACACCTCTACTTCCACATCGGCTTTATCGGTTTCAACGTCTGCAATGATGTCGCCTCGGCTCACACGATCGCCGGGTTTCTTGTGCCAGACGCGGAGGGTGCCGGCGGCCATGTCCGCACCGAGATGAGGCATGAGAAATTCGGCCATGGAGGTCAGAGCAAGCCGTGAACGGTTGTCACAATTGTATCTGCTTGTGGCAGGGCGGCGGTCTCCAGATGAACCGCGTAGGGCATTGGCACCTCAGCGCTGCAGACTCGCGATACCGGCGCATCGAGCTCGTCAAATGCGTGCTCCGTGATTTGCGCGCTGATTTCGCCTGCAAAACTCCCGGTGCGCCAGGCTTCATCGACAATCACGGCGCGGTGGGTCTTGGTGACCGATGCCAGGATTGTGGCAGTATCAAGTGGCCGCAATACTCGCAGGTCAATGACTTCAGCTTCGATGCCATCTTTGGCGAGCCGGTCGGCGGCTTGCAAGGCTTTGAGCAGGGAGGCACTGTAGCTGATCAGGGTTATATCCCTGCCCTCACGGCACACTGCGGCCTTGGCGATGTCGACGGGTGCGATACGCTCTTCTATCTCTCCCTCCAGCGGGTACAGGGTGGCGTGCTCAAAGATGAAAACAGGATCGGGCTCCTTGAGCGCTGCCAGGATCATCCCAGCGGCGTCCGTGACAGTCGCCGGCGTGAGCACTTTGATTCCCGGAATATGGGCGTACCAACCTTCCAGACTGTGTGAGTGCTGGGCTGCCATTTGCCGCGCGCCGCCGGTGGCCATGCGCACAACCAGAGGGACACTCAGCTGGCCGCCGGACATGTGCCGCAAAGTCGCGGCGTTATTCACGATCTGATCGAGGGCGAGCAGACTGAAGTTGATGGTCATGACCTCGACGATGGGCCGCATGCCTCCCAGCGCGGCCCCAATGCCCGCGCCGACAAACGTGGATTCCGAGAGCGGAGCATCCCGAATGCGCTCAGGTCCTAATTCCTGCAACAGGCCCAGGCTGACCGCGAAGGCCCCGCCGTAGCGGCCGACGTCTTCGCCCATAAGGAAGACACGCGGATCGTCGCGCATGGCTTGACGGAGGGCCGCACGGATTGCTTCCCGGTAGGTGGTTTTCTTCTTCATAACTTGCCTACTTCCGGCGTGCACACGTCTTTCGTTAGGTCTTCGATCGGCTCCCAAGGACTCGTTTCCGCGAACTGGACGGCTTCGGCGAGTTCAGCAGCGACGGCATTTTCCAAATTGGCCAGATCGTGGTCAGAAAGGAGTCCACGCTCGCGAAGCCGCGCCGTGAAAGTCGTAATCGGGTCGCGGGTCCGCCATTCCGCAATTTCTTCCTTGCTGCGGTATAGGTCCGGGTCCGCCATGGAATGCGCACGAAAACGGTATGTGCGCAACTCCAGAAAGAGTGGGCCGTTTCCCGCGCGTACTGCCTGGGCGGCCCTGTGGGATGCTTCCTCAACCGCGAGAACATCCATCCCGTCCGCGCTCTCACCCGGCACTCCCATGGCCTGGGCTTTCAGCGCGATGTTGGTTTGCGCCTGGGCACGCGCCAGGGCCGTACCCATGGCATAGAGGTTGTTCTCGCACAAGAAGAGCAATGGTAGTTTCCAAAGCGCGGCGAGGTTGAGCGATTCGTAAAATTCCCCTTCGGCCACTGCACCGTCGCCAAAAAAGCATGCTGTAATGATGCCTTCGTGATGCTGCATCTTATCGGCGAGCGCCAACCCGACAGCAATCGGCAATCCTCCGCCGACGATTGCATACCCGCCGTAGAACCGGCGGGAAATGTCGAAGAAGTGCATCGAGCCGCCGTGGCCGTGGCTGCACCCGGTGACCTTTCCATACATCTCCGCCATGAGCGAATTGGCGGGAGTGCCGCGGGCCAGCGCCTGACCGTGTTCGCGGTAAGTGGCTACGATGCGGTCGTTTGCGTTGAGGGCCTGCATGGCGCCAACGGCCACCGCCTCTTCGCCTATATATAAATGTAGGAAGCCGTGAATTTTGCCCAGGCTGTAAACCTCGGCGGCCTTTTCTTCAAAGCGGCGGATGCGCAACATTTCGCGCAACAGGAAAAGCTGATGTTCCCGGGCCGTACCCTGGACGGTGGGTTCGATTTTTGAGGCTGAGCTCAAGGGCACCTCCGCAATGCTTTCAGCTCTGTTCCAGAGTTGAAGTATCACCTTCCGGCAGGCCCATTTCCCGGTTCTTCAGCAGGCGGCGCATGATCTTGCCACTGCGGGTCCGCGGCAGATTGGTGACAAAGTCGATCTCTTTGGGCGCGACCACTGCTCCCAACCGCGAGCGCGCCCAGGCCATAATTTCGCGCCGCAACTCCTCGGTAGGCTGCCGGCCTTCATGGAGCAGTACGAACGCCTTGACGATCTCTCCCGCCACGGCGTCGGGTTTCCCGATGACGGCAGAGTCTGCCACGGCTTTATGTTCGAGAAGGACGCTTTCCACTTCAAAGGGCCCGATCAAATGCCCTGAAGTCTTGATGACGTCATCTTTCCGGCCCACAAACCAGTAGTAACCATCCGCGTCCCGCTTGGCTAAGTCGCCGGTCAAATAGAAGCCGCCGGCGAAGCAGTTCTCGTAGCGCTCCTTTTCGCCCCAGTAGCCGCGAAACATCGAGGGCCATCCCGGCCGGAGCGCGAGTTCTCCCTGCACTCCCGGCTCGGCGATTTCTTCTATGGTGCCATCCTTGTGCTTTTGGACAATGGCTGCGTCGATCCCGGGCAGCGCCTTCCCCATGGAGCCGGGACGAACGTCCATGGAAGCGAAGTTAGCGATCATGATGCCGCCGGTTTCCGTCTGCCACCAGTTGTCGTGAAAAGGAAGTCCGTAGGTTTCGTGACTCCATACCACAGCTTCCGGATTGAGCGGCTCACCTACACTTGCCAGAAAACGCAGGGAACGCAGATCATATTTTGCCGGCAGCTCCTTGCCGGTCTTCATCAACATCCGGATGGCGGTCGGCGCCGAATACCACACCGTCACCTTCTGCTCCTGCAGGATCCGGTACCAACGTTCGGCGTCGAAGTCCTCTTCGTCAACAATGGCGGTAATGCCGTTGGTCAGAGGCGCAATGATTCCGTAAGAAGTGCCCGTAACCCAGCCAGGATCGGCGGTGCACCAGAAAATGTCGTCTTTGTGGAAATCCAGCGCCAACTCGCCGGTGATGTGATGGGCTAGGACGGCCTGATGCACGTGAATGGCGCCCTTGGGTGTGCCGGTCGTACCGCTGGTGAAGTGCAGTAAAGCAACATCCTCGGGATCCGTTGGCTCGATCGAGAATTCATCGCCGGCGCCAGCCATCAGGCGCGCCTCATCTTCGGTTCCCGGTTCTGTTTCGCCTTCCGGTTGCTCGGAGACAATCAGAACATGTTCCAGAGTGGGCAGCTCGCTTCTGATCTGCCGCACCTTTCGGTCATATAAAGATTGCGTAGTAATGAGAAACTTCGCGCCGCCAATCGCCAACCGCGCCTTGATCGGCTGCGGACCAAAAGCGGAGAACAGCGGGCAAAACACGCAACGCTGCTTCAAGGTTCCCAGTGCCGCTATGTACAATTCCGGAATGCGGCCGGCCAAGACATAAACACGGTCTCCCTTTTGGGCTCCAAGCGTTTTCAATACGTTGGCAAAACGGTTGGTCAAAATCCGCAATTCGCCGTAGGTATAGTTGCGAATCTCCCCCTTCTTGCCGATCCATCGAATTGCAAGATGATCTCGTAATGGCCCTCGTGCATGGCGGTCTATGGCTTCATGGGCGATGTTCAGCCCTTGACCCCCGGGAAGGCCGTCGAGCTCATTACGGGCAGCGGCCCAGGTGAATGATCTTCGAGTTGCGGAGTAATCCTTGAGATTGGGCGCAATTGTCCACGCTTGCGCGCTCTTGCGTATGAGCTGATGAACGTCCGCCGAGGCAGGCGGCTGCGCCGGAACCGTTACGTCGGTAGCCATACCGGTACGCTTTCATACTGCTGCCCGGCTCCGCAGTGACAGCAATCACATCCCTTCATAATGGAAACACGGCACTTGGTAACCCTACGGCGAGCTTGGCTAATGCTCATGGTCTTGGGCACGACCTGGTTAAAAAGGTCAATCGAGCCGTCATTCGGAACAGTGACGCGCGTCACAGAAAGCGTGGTTGGGCTTGCCGATGATTATAGCGACCATGAAAAGCGGCCGTGCCCCCGCGCGGGCTCTTACTTATGCCGCCAGGCGCTCCTGGCGAAATATCGCGAAGAACGGATTGCCGCGAATCAAGTTGACGCCGGAGCGCCGCTGTGGCGCCGAAGTCCCTTGGAGGCTAGCTCAAAATGCTAAGTGCCTCACTCGAACGCGCATTCTGCTGGAATCAGGATAAACAATTGATTCTCGCTTCAAGGAGTTCGCAATGAACATCCGCACAGTATTGCTGCTTCTGCTTTTCCTGCCGGTGATTATCCTGGGTGGAATTATTCTGGCCAAGTTGCCGATGAACGCCGCATTTGTCGCGATTCTCGGCGCAGTGATGATCTATCTGGCATACCATCTTTATGCCCGCCGCATTGATCGCGACGTCATACAGCCCGACAACAAGAAAGCGACCCCGGCCAAACTCTACATGGACGGAGTAGACTTCATGCCTACCGGGCGTAACGTGCTGTTCGGGTATCACTTCAAGTCCGTTGCCGCCGCCGGCCCCATTGTTGGACCCGTAGCCGCGGCCACTCTCTGGGGTTGGCTGCCGGCGCTTCTTTGGCTGACCTTGGGCGTGGTGTTCGTGGGTTGGGCCAGCGATTACTCAGCGATCATGGTGGCGGTACGCAATGACGGTAATTCGCTTTCCGCCATTGCCCACCGCTTGATCGCGCCTCGTACCCGGACCATTCTGTTCGTTTTCATCTTTTTCTACCTGCTCTTGCTCGCTGGTGCTTTTGTCGGCATTCTTGCCGGCATTCTCGATCCACGTGCCGACGTGCCCTTTGGCATTTTCATGCTGGCGATGACAGCTATTCTCGCCGGCCAGATGCTGTATCGCTGGAAGCTCGATCTTATTCTGGTCACGCTGATCGCGCTGGCCATTACCGTGGGATCGATGGCGATTGGAGCCAGAGGCATGACGCCTGCAAAGGGTACCGGGCCGGATGGAAAGCCTGCAACGGCCATCACCTACACGGGACCGATCAACCATGTCATTGAGAAGATCGGCGACGGGATCAACCGCATCACCGGCCGCCAACCGATGTACACGGTCGTTGATCCAACCAAGGCGGACCCGCGGCTGGGAATCACCACCATTACGCCCGAAGGCAAGGTAATCCCCAAGTATCTGGACCAGACGGGAGCCATCAAAGTGCTTCCGTCCTTTGTGTTCTGGTGTTTGTTCGTGTTTGCCTTCTCCTATCTGGGCACGGTGCTGCCAATCTGGCGGTTCGCCCAACCGGTCAGCTATATCGGCTTCTGGCTGACCTTCATGACGATCCTGCTTTCAGCGCTTGGGGCGATCGTGGGCGGCGTTCTGGGATTGTTCGGCAACGTTGAACTGCTCAAAGCCGTCACGTTCCAGTTGCCGGCCTTTAAAGCCTGGATGCCGATACAGCAGGCTGCCGGACAGACTCTGCCCGCCATCCAGCCGCTGTGGCCCATGTTGTTTGTGACCATCGCGTGCGGCGCAATTTCTGGGTGGCACACTCTGGTGGGCTCCATCGGCACCGCACGGCAGTTGGAATATGAAACCGACGCCCTGCCCGTTGGCGGAGGTGGAATGTTCGCCGAGTACTCGCTCGCTCTGCTCTCGCTTGTCGCGGTTTCGATTGCGGGAGGCGTGGGAGCAGGCGCGTTTGCTGCCGGAGTAGGCAAGCTGCTGGGCATCGTCAGTTTCGGAACGCTGCCCACAGCTTATGGAACTGCCCTCGGGTTTGGCGTGTTCGTGGTTATCGTGCTTACGGTGGTGCAGCTCGTCTTCCGCGTGATGCGTGTCACCCTGGGTGAATGGCTGGGAGGGGCTTGGGTTGGCTTCAAGAATCCGCACATCGCCGCGTTTGTCTCCATGGGTCTCACGCTGGTGCTGGTTCTGAGCGGAACCTGGATTTACTTGTGGCAGCTGTTCGGCGCGTCCAACCAATTGATGGCTGCGCTGGGCTTGCTGGTGGTCACACTCTGGCTGTATTCAACCAAGCGCAACCCCGCTTACGCGTTCTTCCCCATGGTGTTTATGTATCTGACGACGATGGCGGCGATTGTCGTGACCGGCTATAACCTCTACGCCAGTATCCTCTCGAACCCGAAGATAGCGGCACAGAAGATCAATGTTTTCGGGGCAGTGGGGATGATCATCCTGGCTGCATTGTTGTTTGGTGCGGCATTGCTGATCGCGTGGGATGCCTGGAAAGCCTGGCAAAAAATGCGGGCCCGCCCCATCGCAGGCAGTGCCAAGGCGGCCGATTAACTTCAGCACTGGCGGAACGGGCTTGCGTCTGGACGCTAACCGGCGAGACAGGCGCAAGCCCGCAAGGCCGGGCTCACAAACATTTATGGATTTCAAGAAGAGTTTCGAAGAGGCGTCGTGATGAAGCAGCATCAAAATGTCGAAGCTGCCACTGAACCTCGAGCTGGGGCGCCGCCCTGCGTACGGCCAGGCGTATCAGCGGTAGTTGGCCATCCGCTGCAAGCTTCAGCGCTTCTTCAGCAGCGCCGCGGTCGCCTTCGCCGTAAGCCGCCACGCCGGCGCCGGCAGGAGCAGAAAAGGAAGCCCATTGCTTTTGAGCCGCTTCTCCTTGAGTGCCACGAGCAGACCAGGCACGGGGATCGGCAGCTTCAAGTTGAAATCGCGGGATCGAGGAAAACTGGCAGCGCAGAATCAAAACATCGCGCCGCCCACGCGCGTGAAAGTATCCCCAGAGCACAGGAATGTCGCGAGGTTCGAGCAAAATGAATATTTCGACATTCAGCAGCGGCTTACGGGGATTCTGGATCTTCATCTCCACGCCGGAGGAGCCCAGCCATCGCAACGTCGTTTTCTCGCCGACCAGCGGCAGGCCGTCCTGGAGCCAGCGCGCTATTCGATTCCCCTTGCGGACGTTCAAGAACATGCCGGCGGCAAACCAGCTGACGAATACGACCACGGCGGCGAAAAACAACGCGCGGCCTGTTTCCGGCGTGATCACCCAGGAGCCAATCATCACAGAGTGGTTAACACAGTTTTGGCGATATTACCAGCACGTTAAGTGGCGTCGCGGAGACGTAACGGAAATGACACAAATCAGTCGCAAACAGCGCAAACCTGGCGGCGGGTCTGGTTTGCTTGTGGAATTCCCACGGCGGTATCAGAGCTTCTGGGCCAAGGTCCGCGATTTCTTTTACGGAATGACCGGCTGGGAATTTGAACGGCAGGCTACCGAGATGCGCGGAGCACTGGAAAATGTTTTTCTTACGGTGACGCTCGGAGATATGTTGGGGCTTCCGGTACTTCCTCCCATTTACTCCCTGCGTCTGCTTCCGTATGTGGTACCCAGCATTGCCACCTGGAAGCGCCGAGTCTCGCGCAAGCGAGAGCTTCCCGAATCAGAGGAGTACGACCTTCATGGAATGTGAGGTAGAGGAGCAGTCATGGCCGAACAAGAAAAGGAACGGAAAGAAGAAAAACGCAGCATCTTCACGAAACTGAAGGAAGTGTTGTATGGGATGGGCGCGCACGACATGTCACGTTATGCCGTCCGCACCCGGGCCAGCATGGAGCACCTCTTCATCTTGATCACGATGGGGGACCTGATTGGCGTGCCCATATTGCCGCCCTATTACTCCCTGCGGCTGCTGCCCTATGTGGTGCCGAATATCGCCACCTGGAAGCGCCGCATGCTGCGCGAGAAAGATGTTTCTGACGCGATGTTCTGAAGCCAGGCAATCGGTCAGGCGTTGACAGTGCAAATCCTGGGTGCAGAAGCGAGGCGACCATGTCACTAAGAGAAGTCTTCGAGAAGAATCCAGATCGCCGCTACATCATGTTCGGCGGCAAAGGCGGGCTCGGCAAGACCACCTTTTCTGCAGCCACGGCGTACTGGCTTGCCCAACAGGGGAAGAAGGTGCTGGTGTTTTCCGTGGACCCCCAGGCCTCGCTGAGCGACATTTTCCAGCGCGATATTTTCGGCAAGGGCCCGGTGGAAATCGTGCCTAACCTGTATGCCCAGGAAATCGACGCCGACTCCCATATCAAGGCTTACCAGGAGGAGATTCGCAAAAAAATCCTCGACATGTACGGGTTCACGGAGATTCCTGAGGAGATCGATAACTACATCAAAGCCGCCTCAGCAGAGCCTGCCATGGAGGAATCGGCGATCTTCGATGCCGTTGTGGACATTGTGGTGAAGGGCGACTACGACTACTACATCTACGATCTCGTGCCGCTGGGCCATGCCCTTTATTATCTGTCCATGGCCAAGGTCTATGACGAGTGGATCAATCGCATCACCAAGCTCCGCCACGAAATGCGCGAGCACGAGGAGATGGTGGCGCGGATGAAGCGCGAAAAAGTTACCGAAGAGGACCAGATCCTGAACGAGCTCGAGTACATCAAGCACCGCATCAACCAGTCGTCAAGCATTCTTACCGACAAGAAGAAAACTGCATTTTTCTTTGTGGTGGTTCCTGAGCGCATGATCATCGGCGACACGGCAAAAGCGGCGCAGATGTTTGCCAAGTTTGACGTACCGCTCGCCGGCTATGTAGTGAACCGCGTGCTTCCCACAGAACTGCTTCACAATCATTGCCCGCCTTACCTGCGGAACCGCATACAAATGCAGTCGCAGTACATGGACGACATTAAGAAGACGTTGGGCAACCAGGTCATGGGCTACGTGCCGGAGATGGAGCGCGATGTCACCGGTCTGGAAATGATCAAGAAGCTGGCCGGACAAATGTACGGCAATGGACGGAGGTGAGGTCATGGGCGAGATTGAATTGAGCATGAGTGGTTTCGTGCGTTCCAAGCCGGAGTTGAAATACCTGTTCTTTGGGGGCAAGGGAGGTGTGGGCAAGACGGTCATGGCAGGCGCGGCAGCTCTGCACCTCGCCGACCAGGGCAAGCGGACCATTCTGGCCTCCACCAACCCGGTCCACAGCCTGAGCGGCTTGCTGGACCAGAACGTCTACGGCAAAGCGACCTCGGTCAATGGAGTGAACAATCTCTGGGCGTACGAAATTGACACCAAGGAAACCATCGAGCGCTCCAAGGCGGATATCAAACAAAAAATCCAATGGTTCCTGAAATTCGCTGAGATTTCCACTCAGGCTGACGCTTTCGTCGAGAGTGCCACCATGAACCCGGCGTTCGAGGAATCGGCCATGTTCGAGAACATGGTGGATCTGATGTTCAAAAACGAATACGACGCCTATGTCTTTGATACGGCGCCAACCGCAAATGCTCGGCGGCTCCTGGGGATGAGCAGCGTCTATTCGCTGTGGGTGAACAAGATGCTCAAGTCGCGTGAGGAAGCGCGCTCGCTGCGGGACCTGCTTTCTTTCACCAAGAAAAAGGAACAGGATCCGCTGATGGATTACCTGCTGGCTTTTCGGGATCGCATTGAACACGCGCGTGTGCTCCTTACCGACAAGGAGAACACCGCCTTCTTCTTTATCACCCTGCCGGAAGCCTTGCCCATTGCCGTGGTGAAGCGGTTTATTCAGTGGTTTCATGACTTCGGCATCCCGGTCGGCGGCGTGATCGTGAACATGCTGATCCAAAAAGAGCAAGTCCAGGCGGATTCGCCGGAATTCGTCAAGAACCGCGTGGCCATGCAGGATAGTTACATGAACCAGATATGGAAGGACTTTGACGGCTCAGTGCGCGCGGTGGTTCCGCTGTTCGATAACGAGGTTCGCGGGGTCAGCGGCCTCCGCAAGCTCGCCGAATGCGCCTTCGCGGACAAGAAAGTTCTAGCCTCGGCCACGTGAACGCATTCTTAAGCCGATCGACTCGCATCCTTGGTGCGTGTATGGGATGCTGCTGCGCGACACTTGCTGAGGGCTGATTGCACCATGACGAACTCGGCCAGACTATCGACTGCAAACAGACCGACTAACGTGCCTCGATCCACGACCGGCAACACTCGGCAACCTGAGTTCTGAAGTTTTTCCAGAATGGTTTGCAAGTCATCACTGGCAGCCAGGACGGGACAGTCCCGGCGCATGGCTTGCGAAATCGGGCTCTCCGCTCCTCGCTGCGAGAGGCCTTCCAGCAGCTCCTTATTGCCCAGCATGCCGACGAGCCTGCCATTTTCGACAATCGGGAAATCCTGTTGCCTTGCGTGGAGCACCAATTCGACAGCGCGCTGAAGCGGGTCTTGCGATGACAGAGGCGCAAAGTCTGTCACCATAATCTCGCGCGCAGAAATCCCCTCCAAAGCCGACTTCATTTGAGCCATGGTCGCTTCCTGACTGGCCCCCATCCAAATGAAGAGGGCGATCAAGACCAGAAATGGGTTGGTGAACAGGCCAAGGACGGCAAACAACACTGCAATAGCGTGCCCCACGCCCGCTGCGATCCTCGTCGCCCTCTCCGGCCTCACAAATCTCGAAAGCAACGCGCGGAAGATCCTGCCGCCGTCCATGGGAAACGCGGGCAGCAGATTGAAGACCGCCAGCGTGGCGTTGGCAGCCATCAGCCGGGTCAGGAACGAGGCTGCCGTCCAGGAAGAGAGCGACTCCAGTGTCACCTTTGCGCCGGCCAACCGGAGCACCAGGAAGAGTAGCACCGCGATGCTCACACTCACCACCGGGCCCATGAGCGCGACGTAGAACTCCTGTTTGGGATCGTCCGGGATCCGTTCCAGACGTGAGACGCCGCCGATAGGCAGCAGAGTGATGTCTCGGGTGCGTATGCCGTAATGACGCGCGGTCAAGGCGTGTCCGAACTCATGCAGGACAACGCAGGCAAACAGCGCCAGCGTGAACAGCAACCCGGTGAGCATTCCCCAGACTGTGTGGCCGGCGCTCCAATAAACAAACAGGACCCATACCACCAGGATGAGAAACGTTGCGTGGATATACACGCCGATTCCGGCGAATTCGCCGATCTTCCACGATCCTCTAATGGATGGACCTCTAATGGATGGACCTCTGCTCGAAGCCTCTCCGCTCGAAGCTCCTCGGATCGGACTGCTCCCTTCCGCTGCCAGGTTTATGAACTCAATACCCAATCTCACCTGATGGCACGTGGGATTCTTCCTTTTTCTTCTCCGGCGCCTCGGTTAATGTGGCCTCGGTAAGCAGCAGCACGCCGGCCACGGAAACAGCGTTTTCCAGAGCCACGCGCACTACCTTGGTCGGATCAATGATGCCGGCCTGGACCAGGTCCACATACTCGCCCTTGGCGGCATCAAATCCAAAGTTCCCCGATCCGCTGCGCATTTTGTCGGTGACCACGCCGCCATCCACGCCGGAATTCTCCGCGAGCTGGCGCGTGGGCGACTCGAGCGCGCGTTTGAGAATCCGCAATCCCGTGCGCTCGTCGCCATCAGTCTTTGCTTCGGCGGCTTCGATCGCGGGAATCAGCTTCAAGTAGGCAAGTCCGCCGCCGGGTACGATGCCCTCCTGGATAGCGGCTTTGGTGGCGCTGATCGCATCATCAAACGCTTCCTTGCGGCTCTTGAGTTCGGATTCAGAAGCGGCGCCGACGTGGACCACGGCGACACCTCCTGAAATCTTGGCCAGCCGCTCCTGGAGTTTCTCTTTATCGTAGTCCGACTTCGACTCCTCAATCTGTTTGCGGAGCTCGTTCTTGCGGCCTTCAATAGCCTCCTTGGATCCTCCGCCGCCAATCAGCGTGGTTGTTTCCTTTTCCAGGACCGCTTTTTGGCACTTGCCCAGCTGATCAAGGGTAATATTCTCCAGTTTGACGCCAAGCTCCTCGGAAATGACTTCTCCCCCCAGCAGAATGGCCATATCGTGCAGCACCTCTTTGCGCCTATCCCCGAAACCAGGCGCTTTGACCGCAGCCGCCTGCAGCGTGCCTCGCAGGCGATTGATCACCATCGTCGCTAAAGCCTCGCCTTCCATGTCTTCGCTGATGACGAGCAAGGGACTCCCCGTTTTGACTACCTGCTCCAGCAGAGGAAGAAAATCTTTAAGGGAGTTGATTTTTTGGTCATAGAGCAATACCACGGGACGTTCCAGCACCGCCTCCATTCTCTGCGGATCGGTGATGAAGTAAGGCGAGAGATAGCCACGGTCAAACTGCATCCCTTCCACCATCTCGATGGTGGTCTCTGTGCCTTTGGCCTCTTCGACCGAGACGACACCATCGGAGCCGACTTTCTCAATGGCCTCAGCGACGAGTTTGCCAATAGTGGCGTCGTTGTGGGCGGAAATCGTGGCCACTTGTTCTTTTTCCAGGGTCGATTTGACCGGCCGGGAAATTTTCCGCAGCGCCGTGACGGCGATCTGGAGACCACGGTCTAGTCCGCGCTTGATGTCGATGGCGCTGGCGCCTGCCGCTACATTGCGGATGCCATCGTTATACAGTGCATGGGCCAGGATTGTGGCGGTGCTGGTGCCGTCGCCCACCGCGTCCCCGGTCCGCTCGGCGGCCTGACGCATCATTTGTGCACCCAAGTTTTCTTCCGGGTCGCTCAACTCAAACTCTTTGGCGATGGTTACACCGTCATTGCAGACCAACGGCTTGCCCCATTTCTTATCGATGAGGACGCACTTTGACTTGGGCCCGAGCGTTACCCGAATGGCATCGGTAATCAGAGATGCTCCACGAAGAACTTTTTCACGAGCTTCCGAACGGAAGAGAATGTGTTTGGGGTTCATACTTCCTCCTCCTAACGTTCCCTTTCCCACACCCAACAGGCTATCGCTGGAGCTGATCCAATGAGGTGACAGCCGTCACAGTCTTTTTGCGAACAAAACTCAGCAGTTCGGCCGACACGACATGCGAGCGCGCCGCCAAGTCACAGATTACGTGTGATCCATCTCACAGCCTACCTACGTTCGCGTGCGGGAGACTCTGGATGACGGGCCACAGAGGTGGGAATGATGTACAAGAATATTTTGCTACCGACTGACGGTTCGGAACTTGCGGGAAGGGCTGTTCAAGACGCCCTTAAACTGGCCAAGACTCTCGGAGCCAAGGCTACCGCACTGACGGTTGCGAAGCCATTTCGTGTTTTCACGCTCGAGATGGGAATGGTGGAAGACACGCCAGCCGAATACAAGCAGCGAGTGCAGGAGCAAACGGCGAAGATACTGAAAGCTGTCGCCGATCAAGCCAGAGCGGCTGGCGTGGCATGCGAGACGGTGCAAGTCGAGCACGAACTTCCCTACCAGGCGATTATTGACACCGCGAAATCGAAAGGCTGTGATCTCGTCGTCATGGCTTCGCACGGACGGCGCGGTATGGCAGCTCTTGTTCTGGGTAGCGAAACGGTCAAAGTGCTTACGCATTCGAAGATCCCGGTGCTGGTGCATCGCTGATATGTAGACGTTTGGTGAGTGTCCTGGAGAATGCACGCATAACTCCGGAGAATGTGCGCACAACCCTGCGTCGAGTTGTCTGTGCAACACAAACGGGCGATTCGCCTAGAGGCACAAGTATTTTTCGCACCAACCAAAAGACCTGGTATCAGGCCGCCACAGCGGGCTCTTTTACGCGCAGTATGAAGCGTTTGTCGAGTTCGGCCAGCTTGTCCATGACCCCGGTGTATTCGAGTTCTTCCATGGGTAGCATGGCGGCCCCGCTGAAACCCTGCCGCCGCATCTCAATAGCCTTCCGGCTCACATGGGACCGCACCTCGTTCCAAAAGGGATGCGCAAAGGCATCGGCGGGCTCGGTGAGCTTGGCGTTATGCACGCAGAAGGCAGCGCACGAAACGATTGGCGGCCCATCGAAATATGAAATCGGCGTGTTGATCGGGACCGGCATGAGCGGCATCTGATGCGAGCCGCGCATTCCCCCACCGACGTAGTGGCCCAGGGCGTAAGGCGCCAGCACCTCGCCGGTGGCTGGGAAGTTCATCTGCGTTCTGACCAGCATGACGGGATCGTCCTTGCCGGTATATTTGCCGGCGATGTTGTGCAAACGCGATGTGGCTACGGCCACGCATTGTTCACCCGTGGCGCGCGACCAAACCGACTCCACGACGAACCTCTGGTTGTCCCGCAACAGCGCTGCCAGGTCATAGATTTCTTCCGGCGTGTTGAGTTCAATGACCCGATCGCCCTCCGAGTAGTTCACGTCCATCACTACCCAGTGAAACCCGCGGCTCAACTTTGGCGACAGAATCAGACCTGGAGTGTTCATAACATCGGCAAAAGTGAGGAAAAGCGGGAGGCTGTACGCTCCTGGGTCAGTTTTGTCAGCAGCAAAAAACAAGAAGGGCTCGCCGGGACGCTCTTCAACTTCCATCTCCGCAACTGCCGGTCCTAGGCCTTTGACGTTGCCGGAAAAAGAGTCCTTCAACAGATCTTGGCCGGCGCCGTAGAGTCCCTGATCCTTGGCAACGGCGGTACCGGCCACGAAGGCGTCCCAGGCGAGCTTGTGGATCTTTTCATCGCCGACGCCGCGGTCGTGGGTCATCAGAATAGCGACATCGTCACCGGTGTGGCTGATGTAGTGATCCTTGATCAGCCCGCTGCCGGAGGAGTCCACGACATCGGCTACGCGTTTCACCAGCTGCTGGGAAGGCGTGATGTGTCCGCCGATCGAGCCCACATCAGCTTTGATAACGGACAAAGTCGTTTTCATAAGAACCTCCAGACCAAGAATCATTGTCAAAGATAACCCGTTAAGTTGTCGTGATAACGGTCACATGGAAGGAGTGCGTTCAGACTTCGCAGAGCACTGGTTCGCTGCTTCCGCTTAGGTCAGCCCTCGAGTCTTGAGAATGGTCCAGTGCTCGTCTGCAGCTCACCCACCAAAGGACGTGAGAGGCCTGCACGCTGGGATGTGATGTCGCTCACAGCAATCAAGTTGGATGAGCTCTAGCGTTGTTATGAGGGTTAACGCGCCCACCGTATGGAGCAGTGTCATGAACCCAGCAGAGCTAATGACAAAATTCCCTTTGCAAATTACCTTCCGGGACGGGCAAGACTTGCCAGAAGCGGACCTCTGGATCCGGTCCGAGGCGGCCAAACTCGCGGCCTTTTATCAGCGAATCATGAGCTGCCGGGTAGCGATTGGAACGTCGCGTCGCCACCGACAAGGCAGTCCATACCATGTTCGCATTGACCTGACTGTGCCGGGCGGTGAGATCGTGGTCAAGCACGAGCCCACACTGAGAACACGCGCGCGACAGCTCGGCGAGACGGAAACAAAAAAGCATTTGGAAGCGCGTAAGACACACAAGCAGCTCCGCCTGGCGATCAACGATGCTTTCAAGGCTGCGGGCCGTCGCCTGCAGGATTACGCTCGTCGCCAGCGAGGCGATGTGAAGCTTCGCCAATCGCGTCCCCTGGCCAAGGTCAACCAGCTATTCGCGGATAAGGGATACGGCTTCCTTATAACGCCGGAGGGACGAGACATTTATTTTCACAAAGACAGCGTCCTCAACCGCGGCTTCGGCCGTCTCAGAGTTGGAACCACCGTCTCCTTCGCGGAGGAGCAAGGGGAGAAGGGCCCCCAGGCCAGCAGCGTTCGGATCGCAGCCAAGCATGGCCTTCGTTTGGCCGCTTGATGCTCCCGCGTGGCAACGGTTACCACTAAGTATCGGACAGGCCATGTGATCCCATCAGCTCGGCAGGGGTCACAAGACGGCAAGACTTAAGAGAGGTACCTATGTTTCGTGACCGAGCTGACGGAGGCCGGCAGCTAGCCAGGAAGCTCACGGCATATGCCAACCGCAGTGACGTCCTTGTGCTCGGCATCCCAAGGGGCGGGGTACCGGTCGCCTTTGAGGTCGCACAGGCGCTCCACGCTCCGCTCGATATTCTGTTAGTACGCAAGCTAGGCACGCCTGGGCAGAAGGAACTGGCGATGGGAGCGATTGCCAGCGGTGGAATCCGGATCGTCAATCATGAATTGGTGGCCGAGCTCGGGATCAGTGCGAATCAGCTTGCCGAAGTAATCGCGGCCCAGGAAGCCGAATTGCATCGGCGAGAACAGCTGTTTCGCGGCTCTCGGCCAGACATTTCTGCCCAGGGACGAATCATCATTCTGGTGGACGATGGGATCGCCACCGGGTCGAGCATGCGTGCAGCCATAGACGCGCTGCGGACCCTCCAGCCGAAGAAGATCGTCGTGGCGGTGCCGGTGGCGCCATCCCGGGCCGACGTGCAGATCAAAGGGGTCGCCGATGAATTTGTCTGCGTTCTGAAACCCGAGTGGTTTTTTGGAATCGGTCAATTTTATGAAGATTTCTCGCAAACTGAAGACTCTGAGGTCCAGGCGCTCCTTCAACACGCTGCCAGGCCGGTTGCAGCCGAGCGAAAGCCGGAGAAAAGAGGTGTCGCATGACGATCAAATTCCAAAAACGCGATGAATGCGATGGGGCTGTTCGCATCCCCATCGAAGACATGGTTCTTCACGGTGATCTTCGACTGCCGCCCCATGCGAAGGGGTTAGTGATCTTTGTCCATGGCAGCGGGAGCAGCCGGTTTAGCCCGCGAAACCGTTACGTTGCCGAAGCGCTCAATAAGAGAGGGCTCGCAACCTTGCTGCTGGACTTGCTGACGGAGGAGGAACATAGGATCGATGCGGATACGATGCAGTATCGCTTCGATATTCCCTTGCTCGCCAATCGTTCGACCCTGGCCGCGAGTTGGGCGCACCGCCAAGCGGAGATGAGTCGGTTGCCCATCGGACTGTTTGGGGCAAGCACCGGAGCCGCCGCGGCCTTGATCACAGCTGCCGCGATGAAGCACCAAGTCGCCGCGGTGGTCTCCCGCGGAGGGCGGCCTGACCTCGCAGCGGACGTTTTGGATAAGGTAAAAGCTCCAACGCTGCTGATTGTTGGCGGAGAAGACGAAACCGTTCTGGCCCTTAACCGGAAGGCGATGGCCGGAATGCACTGTGTCAAAAAACTGCATGTCGTTCCTGGAGCCACACACTTGTTCGAAGAACCTGGAGCTCTCGAGGAAGTGGTGAGTGTAGCTGCGGAATGGTTCGTCGAAGGCATGCAAATGCACTCTTCGAACGAGGTCAAGCAGGCAGTTGGTTGGAGATGAAGCCAGGGAACCTTGCAGCATCAGGTGCGCGAAGCTGGGAGCACTTCGCGCACATGGCGGACTTGGGAGTCCGTGGCCTTGGGCCCTCGCGCGAGGCCGCATTCGAGGAGGCTGCCCTGGCCATGTGTGCTGCCGTTACCGATCCCGCCTTGGTTCGCCCGGAGGTGCTCTTCGAGGTGGACTGCGATGCGAGGGAGTATGAGTTCCTCTTTGTGGACTGGCTGAACGCCCTGATCTCAGAGATGTCGGCGCGGCGAATGATCTTCGGTAAGTTTGAGGTCCGCATCTCCAACAGCCATCTGCACGGTCGGGCTTGGGGTGAAGCTGCCGATCCCGCGCGGCATCACCCAGCCGTTGAAGTGAAGGGCGCCACGCTGACCGAACTTAAGGTCTTTCAGAAGGCCGACGGACTTTGGACGGCGCAGTGCGTTGTAGATGTATGAGGCAAGAAAATGGAACTGAGTCGCCTTGCTCGCAAGTCAGACACTGAATGGTGGATTCCACCGGCGGGAAAAATGCGCGTACCCGGTGTGATCTTTGCCAGCGAGAAGCTCGTAAGGGAGATGGACGACAAAGTTTACGAGCAGGTTTCCAACGTGGCAACGCTGCCGGGCATCGTGAAGGCGTCATTCGGCATGCCCGACGCTCATTGGGGATACGGGTTTCCGATTGGCGGCGTGGCGGCTTTCGACCCCGATCAAGGCGGCATTATCTCAGCGGGCGGCGTCGGCTTCGACGTTTCCTGCGGAGTGCGGACCCTGCTCACAGGCTTGACTCTGGATGGAATTGCTCTCAGCAAGAAGCAGCTCGCCCACAGTTTGTCGCGTGCGATACCAGCCGGCGTGGGCAGCACAGGCCGGCTTCATCTTGATGATGACGAGATGACAGCCATGCTGCGCGGCGGCGCTCAATGGGCTGTGCACAAGGGTTATGGACATCTTTCGGATCTCGACTGCATCGAAGAGCGTGGCCGAATGACAGGCGCGGAGCCGGAGCATGTCTCTCAGCAGGCACGGAAGCGCATGCGGGATGAAGTGGGAACTCTTGGGTCTGGCAATCATTACCTGGAAGTGCAATGTGTTACTCAGATCTTCGACAAAAATGCCGCGGCCGCCTTCGGAATCTGCGAGAACGATGTGGTGGTGAGCATTCACTGCGGGTCGCGTGGCTTGGGCCATCAGATCGGCACGGAGTTCCTCAGGGAGATGGCAGAGGCCGCCGCCTCCTACAACATCGAACTTCCAGATCGCGAACTTGCTTGTGCGCCCATTCGCTCGCCCCTGGGCGAGCGTTATCTGGGTGCCATGCGAGCCGCGATCAACTGTGCCTTGGCCAATCGCCAGGTAATCACACACTTGACGCGCCAGGCATTTGAAGAGATCTTTCCCGATGCAGAGTTGAAGCTTCTCTACGACGTCTCCCACAACACATGCAAGCTCGAGTCCCATCGTGTGGATGGCCACGAAGCGGATCTGTTTGTCCACCGCAAGGGCGCCACGCGCGCATTCGGTCCCCAGACGACGGGACTTCCTTCCGCGTACAAGACTGTAGGCCAGCCGGTGCTCATTGGAGGCACCATGGGAACCGCGTCGTACATACTGGCGGGCACGCTTGAGGGAGAGCAAAGGGCCTTCAGTTCGGCTTGCCACGGGGCGGGAAGGTCAATGAGCCGCCACGCGGCAACCAAGCACTGGAGCGGGCGGCAGCTGGTTGACCAACTTGCTCAGCAAGGGATCATTGTGAAAAGCCCCTCCATGCGCGGCGTGGCGGAAGAGGCGCCCGGAGCGTACAAGGACGTTGACGCTGTGGTCAACGCAACAGACGAGGCTCAGCTCGCCGCTAAGGTCGCCAAACTCGTACCCATCATTGTGGTTAAAGGGTAAAGGCTGACTTCGCCCAAAGGTCCGTTTCTAACGTGGTTGCGGCACAATCAGGACAGGACACTTCGAAGAGCAAGCCACCTCATAGGCGGTGCCGCCAAGGAAGTGACCCGCCGCTCCGGAAAGAGCCCCCACGCCACGCGCGCCGAGGACCACGATATCAGCCTGCTGCTGCACCGCGACCTCTACGATCTTATTCTCCGGTTTGCCAAAATCCACGATGCAACGAACGCCGGCCAAGGTTTGGGCTAAGCCATCAATCCGGTCTTGTAACCAGTCTCGGAGGCGTTGCTGGGCCATCGCCTGATCGAAGGAGAAGCTTTGTGTGGGATCAGTTTCCACGTAGAGGGCCATGAGTTGTGCCTCGTGATCGTGTGAGATCCCGGCTGCATACTGCAGCGCCGTCAGAGAGACCGCAGACAGATCCGTGGCAAACAGGATCCGCTCGAATTGTTTTTGCGGCGTTGCTTGAGTTTGCCAGAAACCCGGGCTCACGATCAGGACCGGCCATTGCACCCTCCGGAATACCTTTTCAGCAACGGATCCTTCCAGCCACTTGCGAATCCCCTCACGGCCGTGGGTGGCCAGCACCAGCAAACTTGGACGATACCCCTCCAGACGCCCGAGAAGTGACTCAATGCCGGCTTCACCGACGATAGTCTTTGGCGAGAGGTCTTGGAGAGCCAGCTTTTTAGCCAAAAACTTGCACTTCTCTTCAGCATCTCGCTTTGGCAGTGGTCCGCTGCCGGGCCAGGTGCGGAGCGGTTCAGCAGAATGGCAGGCATGGGCAAGCAGTAATTCCGCCCCGTACCACCGGGCTAAACACGCCGCGTAGCGCAGCGTTTTCTCAGAATCGCTCCCCAAGTCGGTCAACACCGCGATCCGCTTGAATTGAATCAAACGCTGGCTCAGACTCGCTAACACAACCAATACTCCACGCTTTTATTCTCCACTGCCGGTGTGACCGCAGGCTGTGACTGGCATCACAGCGAGATTCGCGGGCAACTCCAAGGTGAGCCTAGGATCACTGGTCCTGAGTGCGTCCGAGGCGCTGGTCGTGAACGGCAGCAAGGCAGCGCAATAAGATGCTTTACGGGAGAATGGCGAAGGCGCCCAACCTCGGCATCAGACAAACTTCGGCTGGAAAACGTACGACTTTCGATCCCAACGCCTTTCTGATGCAAGCCGGCTTGGGCAGGACGATTGTCAGCGTGAAAAAGAACCAGATCGTCTTTTCTCAAGTGGACCCAGCGGAAGCCGTGGTTTACATCCATCGCGGCACGGTCAAGCTCACGGTGATCTCCTCAGGTGGCAAGGAGGCGACCATTGCCTTGCTGGGCGAGGGTGACTTTTTAGGGGAGCAATGCATCGCCAACTCGCTGCCGCTGCGCTTGGCCACTGCGACGGCAATGGCCGACGGCTCGCTGCTCATGATCGACAAGCAAGAGATGATACGCGTGCTCCACCAGGAACATGCGCTCTCCGACATCTTCGTTTCCTATCTGCTGTCCCGAAACCTTCGTGTTCAAGAGGACCTGGTTGATCAGCTCTTTAATTCGAGTGAAAAGCGCCTGGCCCGGATCCTCCTGCTATTGGCGCGATTTGGCAAGGAAGGTGACACCGAGACGGTGATTCCCAAAATAAGCCAGGAAGTACTCGCAGAGATGATAGGCACAACCCGCGCGCGCGTGAATTTCTTTATGAACCGCTTCCGCAAACTGGGGCTTATCGAATACAACGGCACGCTTCAGGTCCACCGTTCACTTCTGAACGTGGTTCTTCATGACTGAGCAGAAGGCACGCCTGGATGGGGTGAGGCGGACCTTATTTTTGCCTGTCTCTTAATCGAGGAGTGTCATTTTGACCGGGCGATTTTTGGGAGGACCACGTCAACTGTTTGTAAATATCCGGCATTGTGCACTTTTGTACAGTTGACATGTGACCAGAGTCACATACGAGAGTCTCTAAACAGGCGATCCTGTTGCATTATACGAGCCAAGGAATCACGTCCAAATGATTCTTATTAACAATGGCAACGTGTCCCGAGAATTGTCAAAGGAGATCGTTTTCTGCTCCTGGATTCCGTCAGAAATTCATGCTCTCTTGAGAGTTGTTCTTCACGCGTAGTACAAAGCGCGCAATAGGGGTAAGGAGGTCGCATGTCAAATCCTCGAAAATCTCGAATCCTGGTGGTCGATGACAACGACAGTGTTCGTGAGACAATGGCTATGTTGCTGGCTGTTCAGGGTTACGCAACTTCATGCGCGGCGGATGGCCTGGATGGACTCTTACAGATCAATAGCAGAGCGCCTGAACTCGTAATTTCAGCTCTGTACATGCCGCGCATGTCGGGATTCGAGTTTCTTTCCGTGATACACCGTCGCTTTCCGCAGATACTGGTGGTAGCCATGAGTGGTACTTATGAAGCTGCGGATGCAGTATCAGGAGTAATTGCCGATGCTTTTTACCCCAAAGGCGCGCACAATCCCAGCGCGCTGTTAGAACTCATCGCCGACTTACTTCTAACTTCAGCCTCGCAGGCCACCCTCGCCCATATCGGCCAGTCAGCTCCAGTGTGGGTTCCTCTCAACGGCAAAGACTCCAGAGGGATACCTTATGTCTTGCTGAGGTGCCCGGAGTGTTTGCGTTCATTTTCGCTGAACGTTTCGTCAAAAGTAACTGAGGCCGTGATGGAAATACCCTGCATCTTTTGCGGCAATGAAGTGCGATACGTTGTTGACTCTTCAGTTGCAATGGTTCCTCCCATGAAACACATGGCGGCATCGGTTTCGATCGCGGGGATGGCGGGCTAGTCTGTGTGGCACGGGTGTCCGCCAGTAGGCGCCCTTCCATTGGCCGATTGAGGTGAATCTTCCGATACCTTCTCTTCACCAACCCGCCTGGGCTCATTCCTGCTCCGCCGTTTCGGCTGGCCTCCACCAAGAAGGCAAGGACAAGGTGAATACGCTTAAACTCGAAAAGAAGCTCTCTGTAACCTCCTCTCTCATTGAGGGCTATTCCGTTTGCTCTACAAAGCGCATGACCGGAGTGCATCGGGACACGATCTGCTGATTGCTGGTGGAAGTGGGCCGGTGGGCCAACACTGCGCCAGATTGCTAAATACGAACCTCCAAGGGCTAACGTGCAAGCAGGTACATTGCGATGAAATCTGGTGTTCTGTTGGAAAGAAAGTTTAACAAGAATACGATTAACTTTTTCATAAATATTGCTCCTCCGATACTGAGATCCTGTTGTGAAACAATGAGCTGAATCCGGAAGCGCTGGGCGAATTACTCAGCCACGGTGGGTTGAACTTCCAGTCGTCCTCGCACAGTCACGTCGTCCCCCGGAACTGAGAGAGGTGTGAAGAACGATCAGCCGCAGCAGCAGCACGGCGACAGAAATCACGAACACGAGAGGTACGACACGTCCGCCAAAATCCAGAACCAGCTTCAGCATCCATACCGCCATGAGAATTTCAAAAGCCGTCCAAAGCATCAATGCACCTGTAATCTTTTGAGCCGAACTGTCTATCCCCCAAGTTCATAACTTGGTTGGATGACACGGATCATAGCCGAGCGTTGCTGGCGTAGCCGGGGCCGGCGGGGCTGGCGGCGTGGCCCACGGAATATTGGTGAAGTCAAAAAACTCCAGCAAGTCGGGTTGAACAGCGTCGCGCGCCGTCAGATGCGCATCTTTGCCGATAAACCGGCTCTCCACAAATTTGATCACGGCCGTATGGTCCATCGGCGTGTGGGATACGTAGTGCCGTCGCGTAAACGGCGAAACGATAAAGTTCGGCAAGCGGAAGCCGAGTTGGGCAGCAAACCCCTTGGCCGCCGCTGCGTCGGTGGAGTTTGCTCCGGGATCGCTCAATTGCAGGTCGCAGTGCACACTCCCATTCGTCAGACATGGAAAGTACGAGTCGGGATTGACGGCGATGCTGGAGATGTCGGTCTTTATTCCCAGGCTCGCGTCGGTGAAATCATTGGTATGACCCGGGACGGGTGGAACGTGATCGAACGGCCCTCCGCCCTCGTCATAGCTGAAGAAGAAAACCGAATTGTTCCAAAAGCTGCTGGCCATGAACTTATTCAGGATGTTTGCCATTTGAACCTGGCCAGATAAGATCGATTGTCCTGATCCCGGATGCTCGTCATTGTGGCCATAGCCAGCTTCGATAAAGACGAAGCTCGGCAGAGAACCATTATTGAGATCGGTGAAGAACTGCTCCAGAGGAGCGATGTGGTTAAGATCAATACAGAAAGCATCAGTGGGATCGCCTACCCCCGTTGAGCCCTGGGTGGGACTGACGCACGCTGCCCCAGACGGATTCTCGTACACAAACCGATGGGAATAGGTGAAGTAGTTGAAGTCGGTCGCAGGAAACTTGTTGGGGGTACTCACTGAGCAACCAGCGTTCGTAGCGAGACAGCCGTCCAGAGTTACGGTGTAGTAGATCTTCCAGGAGACGCTCGCCCCATCAAGTTTCTGAAAAATAGTAACGATGTTGAGCTGGGGGAATTTATCGTCTAATCCTGGGTCACGAACCAAACCTTGGGTGGTACCTCCCGTGAAAGTGGCAAGCCGGTTGGAAATGCTTTTGCTTGCCACCGGCGAGAACCAGCGATCCGAAAGGGCGAACTGGGAAGCCATATAGTAGTAGTAGTTCAGATAATCCTGGTCGTAGTATCCCATGGCTCTCTGGCCTTTCAGGTCAGTAAAGTCGCCGGAACCGGCGCCGCTCTTAGCGAAGCCTTCGGCTGCGTGCACGAAACCATCCATCAGGATTGGGCGCGTGAGCGAAAAGTCATACCGGTTCACGGCACCAAAGCTCTCTAGCCACGCTGATGTTTCGTCGTCGATGCAGGTAGTCGTGAACTTGAATAACGGAAAAACATCGCCTTCGTCATCCACATTAGTAAGCTGATTCAGTTTGTCATCGATGCCGTCAATATCGTATTCCTTGCCGTCATCGGCAATGTTCCAGTTGTGCGCCTTTCGGTACGGATTGAGCATTCCGAAGTAGGTGTCGAAACTGCGATTCTCTTGCTCCAGGAAAATGACATGGTTGATCGCCGCGACCGTGCTCGTCGGTGTTGGTGTGGGCGTCGCTTGAGGCGTCGGTGTGGGTGTCGCCGTTGGTGTCGGCGTCGGGGTGATCGTCGGAGGATGGTCGACTGAGGAGGATGAGCCGCCTCCACACCCAATCAGCAGGGGAAGTGAGAGATTTAACATCAAAGCAATGGCGCCAAATGTGTAGCGTAGGGCCCGTTTCATCGAGTTGCTCCTTCCACCGGCATAAATCCAGGAGCAACGTAGTACTAAAGCGTTTTCGTGCTCCTCGACCGAGAGGCGTTTCGCGTCAAATACGCTCAGATGATTGCAAACCCTGCTTCCAGGAGTCTTGCGCCGCGGTGAAATGTGGCGCTTTCTTGATATTGCAAGAATTCCTCCCGAACATCTTCCGAGAGGCCTGTGGATCGGTCGTTCATGGCCTCGATAGGGTTCATTCGCCACCTCTTTTTACGGTAGAGAAGAAATACAGCCCAGTATGTGACTTCGGTCACTCAGAGCAGATCGCCGTCGCAGCTGATGTGCCCCCCAACTTTAGTCCATTCGTAATGAGACTTTCTCCAGGTTTTGGGTTTCGAGCATAGCACTTCCAGATTGATGCCCGCAGCCGTCGAGGCTGTGGGAAAGTGGGAAACGCGAAGCGTTTTCCAAGGTTCTGAAAGTATTCCAGCACATAGAAAGCTTTCGCGGTGCCAGTCTATTCCGTACCTGGCTGACTCGCGTCGCCATGAACGAGGGACTGATGACGATCAGGAAAAACACATGGGAACATCTGTCCATCGATGAGAGCTTGGAAAATGGAATCGGCACGGCCGTAAGGGAGCTCAAGGCAGCCGGACCCACGCCCGAAGAAACATGTTCTCTGCGAGAAATCGAGAATATTGTGCTCAGCCTCCTTCCAAGAATCGGGCTTTCTTCCCAACCTGTCATGAAGCTGTGCCTGCAGCTGCAGCTATCGCCGGCCGAGGCCGCAAGGCGTCTCCGACTGAAACTGCCGACAGTCAAATCACGTCTGTCGCGAGGACGCAAGGAATTGCGGAAAGCCCTGGCGCGGCGATACTCCCACCGGAAGGGCTATGCCATCACATTTTCGCAAGCCGCCTGAGAAAACCTGCCAGCAAGATCGTCTTCGAATCGCCTGCCGTTGCGATGGGCAGCACGATGACGTTCCAGATCGGCGTAATCGGTCCGAGCAGCAGCGTCTACTAATAGCGTCGAGCCTTGCCTGTCGAACTGGACGTGCAAGTATCCGGGCACGCAGGTCGTGGAGACGGAAGAAACCTCGCCGCCCCTGGACCGACTGCCGCCGCTATGCAGTAAGCGCTCTTTGCACAAAAAACGGAGCTAAGAATTCCAGAAAGCTGACGTTCCGGCCGCGCGAAGAGCATGAACTGCTTATCGCGGGCCAACAGCATATTTCACCAGCCTCGTACCCGCATAAAGCAATATGCCCAAGGCAAGCATGAATGCCTTGGTGGGCTTGCGGACAGAATCGCCGAGCCTCATTTGAATGACATTCCTTACTTGTTGAGATGCGGAGCGATTAATTAGGTCGCACGACAGATCCGTGCTGCCCACCGCGTCCAATAAGACTTTCTGGCCAAACACGGGCCTACCCCGGTTTACCCCAATTCTTTTCTCTCCCCACTCCGACGTACTGTTATGTCAGACGGATTCTTATTTGCATACGAGCAAGCCACCGCTTAGCGGCTTGGAATTCATAATCTTATGGCGCGTGCGTTTTACAAACTCATTGTCTGCAGCACACTTGCTTGCATACGAATCGTAGCGACCGTCCTGAAGCCTTCTAAAATTGACGGTCTCAATGCAGTCCGCTCGGCGGCCGACCGTTTCTACTAGCACGTACAACCGGGGGTCTCCTAGTTCGACCGGCGGTGCGGTTAATCTGAAACGAGAACGGCCATTGGCAAGCGAGATCATCGTGAGCAAGTAGACTACGTTTTCACCGCGAATCAAATGGCCATAGACGTCGATAGTTACCTGAATGCTCCGGTGGCCCATCTGCTTCTGAACGTAAGCAGCAGATACGCCTGCCTGAATCAGCGGAGAACCGAACTGTGGCGCAGGCCGTGAAACCGGAGTTTCCGTAGGCCGGCTTGTTTGAGGGCAGGCTTCATATAAAGCGGTCCGGTGTTGTCTAGGCAGATCAGTGTACCGGCCTCCGATGGGAATACTAAGTCGTCGGCAATGGCTGCCTTGCCAAGCTGAAAGGCCCCGAGCAAAGCCGAATCCATTAACGCATTTTCTTTACGAGAGCTGATCACCGACCAACCTATACGAAGGTATCGGTCTATACCATCGTCTAATTGCGTCCCTTTGACACGTCTGGTTTGATCGCGTTGTGGCTCCCGATCCGCAGTGGGCATCCAAGAGGACACGAGGAAACGACTCGACATGTCGCGCCGCCGACCGGTTACACGACAAAATTCCCGGGAGTGCATGAGCACCGCCATCACCATCGGCATCGGGCACAATCTGCCGCGGGAGCCAAATGAGGTGTTCGCGAAGGCCGTGGTCGCCGTGGACCGGCTGATGGCGATGAATCGCCGCATGGGTCGTTCGCCGCATGATTGTCGCGGGTTGCATTGGCAGCTCGAGCTTAGGAGAGATTTTTATGTCACGGACTCAAACAGCAGTCACGCCCGAAACAGTAGATGAAAAAAGTCGATCGCATCAGCCGGGACAAGATGTTTTCAAGGCCATTCTTTCAGAGGATATCGATTGGCAGGCGTTCGCGGCGTTCCCGCCTTCAGTGCATCTCGCCGTTGTTGTGGGCCAACCTGTGCAGAAAGGTCATTACACGATCAGGGTGAAGGTACCTCGAGGCGTAAAGCTGATGCCGCACAAGCACCCCGAAGACCGTGTATACACGGTGATTTCCGGCGTCTTCTACATCGGTCTGGGTGATCAGTTCGATCCTGACAGGCTGCAGGCGTATCCGCCGGGCACCGTGATTATTCTGCCCGGCAACACGGCCCACTTCCACTGGGCGAGATCGGGCGAGTACGTGACGCAGGTGACCGCCATCGGTCCGCTCGGCCTTGATTACGTGAATGCGAAAGACGATCCCCGAAATGGGAGTTCTGGCATTTTCGTTAGATCGAAGGAGAAATCATAGTGGCGCCACTTGAGTCAAATGACGGCACTTTATCCGGCGTGCCCAACCCAACTCGCCGTCAGTTTCTTCTGACGACGGGCAGCACGGTGGCTGCGAGCGTAATGGCTGCGTGTGCCCCGGCGCATGCAGCCAGCTCTGCCGGCCAGAGCGGGCCCGAGGCTGCACGGCGGAATTCTGCCAGTGAGGGCGCCGTCCCCATCACACTGCGCATTAACGGTAAAGAGCATCCATTGCGGATAGATCCGAGAACAACGCTGCTCGATTGCATTCGTGAAACGGTTGCGCTCACCGGAGCGAAAAAGGGCTGCGATCATGGGCAGTGCGGCGCGTGCACTGTGCATGTGAACGGCAGGCGTGTCGTTTCGTGCCTTACGCTGGCGCTCCTGCTTGATGGGGAAGAGATCACTACCATCGAAGGGCTGGGAACTCCTGATGCGCTGCATCCGATGCAAGCGGCTTTTCTCGCCCATGATGGGTACCAGTGTGGATACTGCACCTCGGGCCAGATCATGTCGGCGGTCGCCCTTCTCGAAGAGCCTTGCGGCCCTGACGACGCTGCAGTGAAGGAACTCATGAGCGGGAACATCTGCCGCTGCGGGGCCTACGCCAACATAGTTGCCGCGATCCAGCGAGTCCGCAAGAAAGCCTAACCGCAAGCAGGGAGCTTTTATGCATACATTCGAATTCGTGCGTCCTCAAAATGCAGCAGCTGCAATCACCACCGCTGCGAAAGCGAAGACTGCGCAGCAGGGAGCAGATGTAAGGTTCCTCGCCGGTGGTACGACATTGATTGATTTGATGAAGCTGGACGTCGAAAGACCCGCGCAGCTGGTTGACATCAATCGCCTCCCATTCGACAAGATCGAGGACATGCCGGATGGCGGGCTGAAGATCGGCGCGACTGTCCGTAATTCTGATCTGGCGAATCACCCAAGAGTGCGGCGCGACTATGCCGTGCTCTCGCAGGCGATCCTGTCCGGCGCCTCTGCGCAGATTCGCAACATGGCCACGACTGCCGGCAACCTGTTGCAGCGCACCAGGTGCATGTATTTTCGCGATACCGCAATGGCGTGCAATAAGCGCGAGCCGGGGACGGGCTGTCCGGCGATCACTGGCGCCAACCGCACGCTCGCAATCCTTGGAGCCAGCGAGCATTGCATCGCGACGAACCCTTCCGACATGTGTGTCGCTATGGCGGCATTGGAGGCGACCATCCACCTTGAGGGTCCAAGGGGCGCGCGGGCGATCGCATTCGGCGACCTTCATCTTCTACCCGGCAGCACTCCGCACCGCGAAACCGTTCTTGAACCCGGGGAATTGATCACGTACGTAACGCTTCCGCCGCCGGCAGCGGGAAGTCGGCAGGTGTATCTCAAACTTCGCGATCGGGCCTCGTATGAGTTCGCTCTCGCCTCGGCGGCCGTTGTCATCAACGCGACAGGCGGCAAGCTAACCAGGGTCCGCATTGCTCTTGGGGGCGTGGGCACCAGGCCTTGGCGTTCCCATGAAGCCGAAGCTGCGCTTGCGGGCCAGCCCGCAAATGCCGCCAGCTTGCGTAAGGCTGCGGAAGCCGCCTTGCGTGGTGCCAGGGCCCAGAGCGAAAACAAATTCAAGATTGAGCTGGCCAAGCGCTGTCTCACACACGCCCTGAAAATGGCGTTGACAGCCTGATTCCACCGAAGGAGCGACATGACGACTACACAACAGACTCCGAGCGCTTCTCCGATCGGCCGCGATACGGTTCGTGTGGATGGACCACGCAAGGTAACCGGAGTGGCCCAATACACCTCCGATTTCCATTTTCCGGGAATGCTTTATGCCGTTCCTGTCGGAGCCACCATCGCCAGTGGAAAGATCACAAAGCTCGATACGGCGGCCGCTGAAAAGATGCCCGGAGTGCGCGCGATCCTGCATCGCGAAAATATCGGCAAGATTTTCCGCTCGATCCCCGGCCCGGGATTCGCGGGGATCTGCGAAGAACGCCGCCCGCCGTTCGAGGATGACGTAATCCGGTATTACGGACAATACGTTGCGCTGGCTGTAGCTGAGACCTTCGAGACAGCCAAAGCCGCTGCCGACGCGGTGCGCGCAACCTACACTCAGGAAAAACCGAACGTCGCTTTGCACCTTGTCGCTGACGATGAGCCGGACCAGGTCATGACCACCTTCGGTCCGCGTAAGCGTTTAGACAGTCAACGCGGCGATCCCGACGCTGCATTCGCCAGCGCGCCGATCACGCTGGACCACACGTATGTCACTCCGTTCGAGACTCACAACCCGCTTGAGCCGCATTCAACCACAGCGATCTGGGAGGGCTCGACGCTCACGCTGTACGAGTCTTCGCAAGGAGTCGTGAATTTGCGGAGTGTTCTGGCGCAGATGTTTGGCCTGCCACTGGAGAATGTACGCGTCATTACCAAGTTTGTAGGCTCAGGTTTCGGAAGCAAACTGTGGCCGTGGACGCTGTGCCCGCTGGCCGCAGCCGCTGCGCGACAGGTGGGCAGCCCGGTGCGGCTAGTCCTCGGCCGCAAGATGATGTTCCATGCCGTCGGACACCGGCCGCGCACCCAGCAGCGCGTGCGACTGGGCGCAACACGCGAGGGCAAGCTGGTCTCACTGCACCACGACTACATTTACACGCGTTCGATCCTCGATGCGCATCACGAGGACTGTGGCGAGGCTACGCCCTTTCAGTACAGCGTGCCCAATCTGCGCGTGACCTTCGGGCGCGCCCGGCGAAACATCGGAGGAGGCGCCGATATGCGCGGTCCAGGGCGAGTGCCCGGGCTCTACGCAACCGAGTCGGCGATGAATGAACTCGCCGATCAACTCGGAATCGATCCCGTCAAATTACGCATCCTCAACGAGCCGAAGATCGATGAGAGCATGGGAATACCATTCTCGTCGCGTCACTTGCTTGAATGTTTCCAGCTCGGCGCAGAGAAGTTCGGCTGGTCTCAACGCGATCGCGCTGTCGGATCGATGAAACGAGACGGCATGACTCTGGGGTGGGGAATGGCAGGGTGTTCATGGATCGCGGCACGCTTCGACGCAGCAGCGAGCATACAGCTTCGCGACGACGGCATCTGCCGCGTTGCTAGCGCCACGCAGGACATCGGCACTGGCACCTACACGGTCCTCGGCCAGCTGGCGTCAGCAAGAACAGGCGTTCCGCTCGATAAAGTTGAAGTCGAACTGGGCGATACTTCGCTTCCGGCAGGGCCGCTCTCGGGTGGCTCGATTGCCACAGCATCGGTTGTGAATGCGGTGATGTCCGCAGCCGATCAGGCGATTGGCTCCCTGAAGATGATTGCTGTGACCACACCGGGATCTCCGTTCGCGAATCGGAGCCCTGACGAATTGGCGTTCGAGAACCGCGGCATCTTTGTTAAGGCGGAGGGGCCTGCTAACGCTGTGCCGTTTGCTGATCTTTTGCGCCGCGCCAACCTCCGGCTGGTCTCAGGCAACGGTCAGTCTGCGGCGACGTTCGGTAACCCGAAGCCAAAGTTCTCCACCCAATCCTTCGGCTGCCACTTCGCCGAGGTTACGTGGCAGCCGGAGATCGCCCGACTGCGCGTCAGCCGCGTTGTGACTGTTATCGATGCGGGGAAGATCATCAACACCCTGGCCGGCCGGAATCAGATTCAGGGTGCGGTCGTGATGGGCGTCGGCATGGCGCTACTGGAGCGCACGGAATACGATCCGCAAAACGGGGCTCCGATCAACAGCAGTCTGGCTGACTACATAGTGGCCGTGAATGCAGACGCTCCTGCGGTGGATGTGCATTTCCTTGACTATCCCGACAAAGAGCTGAACGAGGTCGGAGCGCGGGGAATAGGCGAGATCGGCTTGGCCGGGATTGCCGCGGCAATCACCTCCGCAGTGCATCACGCAACTGGAATCTATGTGCGGGAATTGCCGGTGAGGATCGAAGATCTGCTGGGGTGACCAAGACGAAGTTCAGGCAACGCTCGGCCGGACCAGGATATTCATGGTAGTTTGACTGATCACGTACCCGGAAACCTGGGGTTGGATTTGCGCATTCACAGCCTGCCATGAAGCTATGCCTGCAGATGCAGCTATCACCGCCCGAAGCCGCAAGGCGTCTCAGACTGAAACTATCGACGGTCAAATCACGTTTGTCGCGTGGACGCAGGGAATTGCGGAACGCCGAGGCACAGCACTGCTCCTATCGGAAGGGCTATCCCGTTTTCGCGGGCCGCCTGACAGGACCTGCTGTAAAGCGTATCCATTCGCGAAAAAAGAACTCTCCGACGGAGCATCAGGTGTTTGGCGCTGAAGAGAGACGAAGTTTTGCCGCCACTTTAACCAGCTCTGCGAGAGAATCGACTTTCATCTTCCGCATCACTTTACCGCGGTGCGCCTTGACCGTGATCTCGCTGATACCGAGTTCGCCACCGACCTGCTTATTCAACAAACCAGACACGACCAGGGCCATAACCTGCTGCTCGCGAGCGGTAAGTGAAGCATAGCGGTCCCGTAGGGCTTTCATCTCAGCCTGCCTTTCGAGAGCGACGCGGCTGCGCTCAAGCGCCTGTCGTATGGCACTCAGCAGCGCACCATCATTAAACGGCTTGGTGAGGAATTCGACAGCCCCGGCTTTCATGGCCTGAACCGTTATCGGCACGTCGCCGTATCCGGTTACAAAGATAATTGGCATGTCTGACCGTTCGACGGCCACGCGTTTCTGCAGTTCAAGACCATTGAGGCCGGGCAGAGAAAAATCAAGAATGAGACAGCTCGGAACCGGGGCCCGGGAGCGATCGAGGAATTCCTGCGCGGAGGCGAATGTCTCTGGCTGCCAACCTTCGTTGCGGATCAACAATTCCAGTGACTCGCGCACGGAAATGTCGTCATCGACGACGAATACAATGGGTCTGGGTGTGGCGGGCAATATGGGTGCTATTCTCAATTCGTGGCCAAGTGCGCGCGATACGGTCACAGGATGTTCCTTCCTCTGCGTGGTCATTCAGTTGACTCGAACGGCAGAATTCAGGGCCTCAAGCAGAGCCGTGTCACTGAACGGCTTGAGAAGTAATGTCACAGCTCCCTCGTCGAGCGCGTGCTTGCGCATAGCGTCGTCCTTCTGAGCGGTTATGAAAATGATGGGAATCTGTTGGGCGCGAAGCCTCAATTCCCGTTGAAGCTCGAGCCCACTCATGCCCGGCATGGCTATATCGAGAATCAAGCATCTGGTTCGCCCAAGCAGATCGGACGCAAGAAACTCTTCCGCGGATGAAAACGCGTGAACAGCAAAGCCGAACTCTCTGATCAAATCAGGCAATGACTCCCGCACCGATTCGTCATCATCGACCACCGCAATCAGTAACCGTTCAACGGCCGCCCCCCCATGTTGCGACTTCATTCCATAAGAATGCGCCCGGACATCGAGAGCGTCCATTATGCTTTGGTATTGGGTCGGCCCCGGCATTGATCCGCGATTATGCATTTCTCATACTGCGCCCTTGGCCGGAGGCGTAGGAACACGGTCGACGTCTGTGGAATCTTCAGATCGGCAAGGTATTGAAAAGGAAAAAGTAGCTCCTGGGCCGCCATTCAGCAATGCCCACAAGCGGCCGTGGTGGCTTTCAACAATTGAGCGGCTCACCGATAGCCCAATCCCCATGCCGTTATTCTTGGTCGTGAAAAAGGCATCGAAGAGCTTGTCGGTACTTTGCGGGTCGAAACCCACGCCAACATCCTTTACGCTCAGCTGAACCTGACCGTGTTCATCTCGTTCGGACTTGATGAACAGCTCTCTGGGGCGATCGTTGACCGTGCTCATTGCGTCCGAGGCATTACGCAGCAGGTTTAGAATGACCTGCTGAAGCTGGACACGGTCGCCCCTGACGGGCGGAAGATTGCGACCAAATTCAGGTCGCACGATCACCCGGTTTCTCTGAAGGTGGCTTAACGACAAGGCCAAAACTTCCCGCGCAGCATCATTCAAGTCGACGGCTTCGATGAAGGCCTCCTTCTTGGCGTAGAGAGCGCGGAGCCGCGTGATGACGTCGGACGCCCGGTTGCTGTCGCGAATGGTGCGCCGGGCAGTCTCCAGGGCGCCATCTACATTCGGAGGATCGGCTGAAAGCATCCGCAGGCACGTGCTGGCGTTCGTGACGATCCCCGACAGAGGCTGGTTGACTTCGTGCGCGATGGACGCTGTTAGAACTCCGAGGCTCATGACTCTCGCCGCCTGCGCAACCTCCGATCGAGCCTTAGCGAGTGCCTCCTCTGAGGATCTCCTCCGGGTAACATCTTGGACCGCGCCAATGTACTCCAGTTGCCCTTGATTGTCTCGGCTCCCGTGAGCGATAAGGTGCACGTATTTCACCGAGGTGTCGGGCATTACCAGTCGGTGCTCGTATTCAAAGCGGCTCACCCCCCTTCTTGCCTGATCGATCATGTCATTCAACATCGCTATGTCTTCCGGATGCACTCGACTGGCGATGAGGTCCAGCGTAACCGGCGTACCTTGTTCAAACTGGAAAACGCGATAAAGCTGCTCTGACCATATGATCTCGTCGGTTGCAACCCGCCATGAAAAGTTGCCTATTCGTGCGAGCTGCTGGCCTTCCGCCAGGAATGCCTCGCTGCGGCGCAGCTTTTCCTCAGCCCGCTTTCGATCATCGATATCCGTGCTTGTACCGTACCATCTGATGATGGTGCCGGCTTCGTCGCGCAGTGGCTCGGCGCGTATGAGGAACCATCGATAAATACCGTCGTGACGACGAAGACGCGCCTCGATCTCATCTGCTTCTCCCGATACCAACATGTTCCGCCATTTTTCCATCAGCAGCGGCAGGTCCTCCGGATGAAGGGCAGCTTGCCAGCCCCAGCCACGCGACTCTTCAGGTTCCAGACCCGTATACTCACGCCAACGCGTGTTGAGGAATTCGTTGCTGCCGTCGGGCAGATTGCACCACGACAGCGCAGGGATCGTATCAACCACCTGCCATAGTTTACGTTCGCTTTTCCGCAAAGCCTCCTCAGCCCGTTTACGTTCCGTGATATCCATTACCGCGCCGATGTATTCAATATCGCCAGACGGGCTCACCAGGCAGTGGCCAATGCTGTGGGCGTACTTGATCTCGCCCCCTGGAAGAAGGATCCGGTATTCAAGCTCAATATCCTTTTTCTCGCGAATCGCTTCCTCACGATTCTGCTCAACCCTGGCGCGATCCTCCGGATGGATGCGCTCGAGATTCAATGAATATGAAGGCTTGGTTTCTTGAGGATCAAAACCAAAAATAGCGAAAAACTCCTGCGACCAGAGAACTTCTCCGGTGTTGACGTTCAGATGCCAGCTTCCGGTGCGGCTGAGCCTCTGCGCTTCAGCCAGATACGCCTCGCTGCGCCTCAGTTCCTCCTCCGAACGCAGATCCTTGGCCGCTTGAGCTTGTTTGCGCGCCGTGATGTCCTGAAAAGTCACCAGAGCTCTACGCTCGGAATGGCCCGGAAAAGACAAAGGACTGGCGTTAAGAATTAGTGTGCGTTGGCCTTTTGCAGTGAGGACATGATCAACCTCAAGGGTATGGAAGGCATGGCCGTCGCTAAGCATTTCTTCAAGCTGGTTACGCAAGGTGGAAATTTCAAAGGCGCCATTTCCGAGTTCGTAGAGTGGCAGCCCCTGAACCCCCTCACGAGACACAGCGAACATTGTGTAGAAGGCGCGATTGCCCGTCTGGATCCGCTGGCCAGCGCCCAGGACGACCAGCGGGTCGGCCACTGTGTTGATAATCGCCTTGGTGCATTCGCGCTCGTAGACGGCCTGATCGAGGCTTGCGCGGAAAGCAGTTACATTCGTGAAAGTCAGGACGGTACCGATGACCTGGCCATCGTCTTTTGTATAAGGAGATATTCGAACAACGAACCACTCACCCTTGTCGCGTAAGTCCAACCGGAGCTCCACTCCGCTGGTCATGACCTGACTGCATTGCTGTTCCAGGCGGGGCAAGCCAGCGAGCACCTCGACATCGCGAGACGCTCGACGAATGTCAGATGGCGATAGGCCGAGCACATCTGCGGCCGCCCTGTTGAAGCAACCGATCGTAAAGTCCCGTCGCAGTACGACGATAGGAACTTCAAGGGTATCCAGGAGGTTGATCAAGTCGGTCGTGGCCGTGTTTCCTGCTGCGTCGTAGCCATTCCCCTCTTTGAACCCAGTCCATCCGCCATTGACGGTGATGCGTGGCATGCTCATTGGCTGGTTCCTGAAGCATGGTACAGCGCGCGGCTTCGTTGCAGGACGGGATCAGCAAGTGCGGGAAGAACCTGGCGCAATGCCAGCAGTAGCGCTTGGGCGCGCGGCATGTCAAATGGTTGCCGATACGCAGAGAGTAGACGACTTTCAAGGACACGGGCTTCGTGCGGCCCGACCGTTTCCTGCAGTGCCTCGGCTACGGCGTGCTCCAGCCGGGCGTAGTCCTCCACTGGAATCAGGTGAGAGTGGTTGGTCCCCAGCCTGGGCAACATGCGCGCATGAACTTCGCCGTTGAAATTGTCCATCAGGAACGAGCAAAAGATCGCGATGTCATGCTTCCTGGCGAGTTGGTCAAACAGGTCTTCCAGGTGCATGCTGGCGGCGACATTCCCTTGCTCCCACAGGACATTGACCATTTCTCCCCACCAGCGCACTTTTGGATAGCGCCCTCCGGCGCGGGCCTGTCCGATGACGTCCGCGGCGAGCCCAAGGAATACTGGTGAATCGGGCATGGCGTCCCGCATAAAGCTCGGCAAAAATTGATCGGAGTCGACCACCGTCAGCTGCCCGCGTTTCTGTGCCGCTTCCACATCCACGCCCTCAACCTCAAGACGTGGGCGAATGCCGTCCCAGTGAGTGATCGTTGGAACCAATATGATGCCCTCTCCGTTCGCAATCGCAGCACCGGCGAACCGGCAGACGGCGCGGTTGAGAAAGTCCTGGTCCTGATAAAGCTGCACGATATGATCGCATGGGGCGGCGTCAGCCACCGTTCTGGCCCAGGGTTCGGATTTCTTCGGCGTGGGCTCCATACCTTACTCCTTCCATTGTGGTTTTGCAGTGCAGGCTTTTCTCGGAGTCGATTTGTTAGGGTCGGCCGGGCAAAAAGCTCTACATGCCGAGTCAAGGACGTGTCCTCGGCGGGAAAACGATGGCGGAAAGAGATTATGCAATAGTGGCGGTGCAGTGTCCAGTGCGGCCTTTGTTAAATTTTGATGAATTCTTTGCGAGAAAACCAGATGGCTAAGCCGATCAGATCAGATCCAATCCGTCGATCCGGGCGTCCAAGATCAGAAGGTCTCGGTCGATACCAACGTCCAATAGATTCCCCACGCGCGCCTCTGGCCTAATCGTAAGTGCAGTGCAGCGGGATGCCCGAGTTTATTGATTCAGGCGCAGAGGCTTTTTCTTCACCTCCGGCTGATTCATAAAGCAGGAGAGTTCAATGAGCGAGTACGCCCCCTTCTCCGATTTGCTTTACGAGGAGCAGGCGCGACTGGCCGAGCGCGAGCTCGCTTCATTCATCGCTGCCGTGACGGAATTGTACGGTCCGGAACAGGCCGCGATTTCCGAAGGAGACTGGCTTGATGAAGCACAGCTAATGGATGCACCGCCCTTATCTAGCGATCGAAGTTGGCGGTCGGTCACAATCGCGGCATCGGCCCGGCTGGCGAATCGCGTTTCGGCCGCTTCCAGCCGTGCGAATCCCGCTGCGCTGAATGATACCAAGGTATCGGCAATACCATAGTCCAATTGTTCTGCTTCTGCACTTCTGTTGTGATTCGCTGGTCGCCGCTGAAGCGGCGTCGACAGTCAACAGAGGAGGGCAACAATGAAAAAGCACATTTTGTCATTCGTACTAGTTGGAGCCGTCGCGCTTGGAATATTCACGATGAGTCTTGCGAGCACACCGGCTTCTGTTACGGGATCATGGCGGATAGACTCGCGCCA
>Ga0209580_10000103_pt1 | contig 65351 bp, 85 predicted proteins | sample Coa_R1_5_FD_187153 | JGI IMG/M metagenome (GOLD analysis project Ga0209580, IMG submission 187153) | Surface soil microbial communities from Centralia Pennsylvania, which are recovering from an underground coalmine fire - Coalmine... | ecosystem: Environmental > Terrestrial > Soil >... | reverse complement strand
TCGGACCCTCTGCCCGTTTCGCCGAGCCCATCGCCCGGCTGCAGATGCAATGTAGTCGGCCGTTCGCTGGCTGTCAACACATTTCCCGCAAAAATGTTGGGTGCATGTGCTGACCTATCTTTAGCGAGAGTGGAGCGCTTAGCGGGCACATCTTCCGGCGGTCTAAGATTTCACTTGACAAACGCGCGCGCGTGGAGGAGGGGATTGGGTTGGGTTACGATCATTAAGTGATTGTTGGATAATGGCTTTTAGGCGTGGTGGCGTGATCCACACAGTTCGCACCCCGGAAATTCGAGAGGCGTTTCTGGCTGAGCTTGCGAACACCGGCTCGGTGTCGGAGGCCTGCAATCGGGTTGGTATTGGACGGAAGACTGCATATGAATGGAAGGGAGATGATGAAGATTTCCGCGTGGCATGGGAAAAGGCATATGATCTCGGAACAGAGTCGCTCGAAGATGAAGCGGTGCGAAGGGCGCGTCGCGGCGTAGATGAGCCGGTCTTCTATAAGGGCAATGTCTGCGGCCATATTACCCGCTACTCCGACAACCTGCTGATGTTTACTCTAAAGGGTCGCAGACCGGAAAAGTTTCGCGATAATTCCAACGTCACGCTGAACGGTACACTGTCGCTCGAGGCGGTGCTCGGCAAGGCGATCGAGGTAAGCAAAGCTGATCCGCCATTGATACAGCACATACCAGATGTTGATTCAACCGGCTGAAACCGCCCCACAACCTGACGCCAAACCAAATATCCTAATTATATCAACAACAGCTGATGTCGTATAAGGCTTATTATGGAAAGTTGCATCGCACAACGAACGTTATAGGAACACAAGTTAAGGTTGTGATCGCTGGTTGTTGGCGGCCGATGCCGAGACGGCGCCTCGGCAAACCGACTTGGGGGGCATACCGGGTGCCCGCGAATGCTATACACCCCTTCACGAATCGCCCGAAAATTTCAGCCCCAAAATTTCCGGGAAAATTTTACGGTTCTGGGGTATAAGGTAAGCGACGGTGATGCGGGAGTGACGTGGCGATGAAGATGGCGTGGGTAGCGTCTGCGCGTGGTGTGTGCAGGGTGCACAACCAAACGCATCAGTTTCTGGGATTTTTGGTATGTTCGACAAGGGCTGAGGCGATGACGCAGGCGGTCCATAATTTTATGGCCGCTACCGCTGGTGACTGTCACGTCATTATTAACGAGGTGATAGCGGAGATTGTGCCATCGGAAGTTGTGATCGTAGCTGCATCTGAATTGGACGATGCCTGACCGTGTAGTCGAGACGTTTGCGCGCTGGCGGTTGGACCCGCGGGTATTTGTGCGCGAGTGTTTTGGGGTTGAGCCGGACCCGTGGCAGGACGAGGTGTTGGTGGCGTTTCCTGGTGCGCCGCGGATAGCGCTTTGTGCGGCGAAGGGGCCTGGGAAGACGGCGTTGGAGGCGTGGCTGGCGTGGAACATGCTGGCGACGCGTCCGCAGTCGAAGGTTGGGGCGACGAGCATTACGGGGGCGAATCTGCGGGACAATCTCTGGGCTGAGATGTCGAAGTGGCAGCAGCGCAGCGAGTTTTTGCAGGCGTATTTCGAGTGGACGGGGAGCCGGATATTTTGCAAGCAGGCGCCGGAGACATGGTTCATGTCGGCGCGGACCTGGCCGAAGGATGCCGATCCGCAGGCGCAGGCGGAGACTTTGGCTGGTCTGCATGCGGATTACATTGCATTTTTTTTGGATGAGAGTGGGGGGATACCGGATGCGGTGATGGTTGCGGCGGAGGCGACGCTGGCGAGCTGCATCGAGGGGCATATTGTGCAGGCGGGGAACCCGACGCATTTGTCGGGGCCGTTGTACCGGGCGACGCGGGACAAGAACTGGCTGGTTTTTTACATTACGGGGGACCCGGACGATCCGAAGCGGGCGTCGCGGATTTCGGTCGAGTGGGCGCGGCAGATGATCGAGACTTACGGGAGGCATGACCCGTGGGTGTTGGTCAATGTTTTTGGGCAGTTTCCGCCGTCGAGCATCAATGCGCTGTTGGGGCCGGAGGATGTCGAGGCGGCGATGTCGCGGCATTATAATGTGGGGCAGTACGGGCACGCGCCGAGGATATTGGGGGTTGATGTTGCGCGGTTTGGTGACGACAAGTCGGTTATTTTCCCACGGCAGGGGTTGGTGGCGTTCGAGCCCAAGGTGTATCGGAGCCTGGATTCGATGCAGGGGGCGGCGCTGGTGGCGCGGCAGTGGGAGGAGTGGAAGGCTGACGGGTGTTTTGTGGATGAGACGGGGGGGTATGGGGCTGGGTGGATCGATGCGATGCGGCAGTTGGGGCGGTCTCCGGTGGGGGTACATTTTGCCGGGAAGGCGCTTGATCCGCGGTATGCGAACCGGCGGGCGGAGATGCATTTCAAGATGGCGGAGTGGGTGAAGGAGGGGGGAGCGTTGCCGCCCTCGGCGGAGTTGCGGCGGACGTTGCCGGCGATCGAGTACACGTTCAAGGGGGATCAGATGATGATTGAGCCTAAGGATGAGTTGAAGGCGCGGTTGGGGTTCAGCCCGGACGAGGCTGATGGGTTGTGTTTGACGTTTGCCGCGCCGGTTGCGGCGCGTTCGGCTGATTACGGGTTCCCGGAGCGGCCGCGGCATCAGATCGAGTATGAGCCGTATGCGGAGTTGTACCGGGCTCCGGTGCCGAGGTCTGGGGGGTGGAGGTGATGACCGACCATCTCCCCTGGCCGAGCCGCGATCACCGCAGTCTCGCGGAGGTAGAAGAGACGCGCGACCTGGAGGGCAGGCGGCGTGCCGGGCTGTACATGAGGACCGAGGCCCTGGCGCGGCTGGTGGTGCTGAAGATCAAGGAGAAGCTGCACAACCCTCCGCCGGAGCGTGGCGGGCCGAGGAGTGCGGCGTGAACCGCCTGCTGCTCGAAAACCAGATCGCGATCATGCGGGCTCAACTGGCGTTGTTGCCGAGGGCAAGCTTGATGCGGGACGGGTTGATTGCCCGCATCACCGCGACCGAGGCGGCGATCGAGGCGTGGAAAGAGCCTTGGGAGCGGAAGGATGGCGAACGCAGTGATTGAGCGGGTGGCTCGCGCGCTATGGGCTAATGCCACGGTGCGCGAGCCTCAGGCTGAGGCGGAATTTTGGATCGGGCAGGCGCGTGTCGCGATAGGGACGCTTCGGGTGCCGACCGAGGAGATGCTGGACTCTTTGGAGGTTCCTGTCGGTGTTGATGGTGGGCAGTGGCGCGAGTATGCGCGTAATGACTGGATTGTGATGATTGACGGGTTGCTGGCTGGTGGATGATAGGCAGGGGGTGCTACCCCCAACTCCTTGCCGGAACGTTACACGACAACCGAGGCGCGACCTCGATCCCCTGACGCCGAGGGGCGGGATGGCTATCTTATACTATGAATTTTACCGGAGCGCGATATGAGCGAGCCGCCTATCGTGCTGACCGAGTGGAAGCGCACGCCGGCCTCGTGGAAAGAGGCGCACGGGTGGGCGCGGGATCTGGCGGCGCGTGGTGTGGCTGTGCAGGGTGTGGCGCCTGTATATAAGGTGTCGATGCGGCGGTGGAGCTGGGCGTGGTGGAAGAGGCAGATAGGCCGTATCCGTTCATGGCGCCGTGGACAAGGAAGCCGGAACTGAATCTTTTGGGGCTGATCGGGTGGAGGGGGCATGAGCGGCCTGCTGCGGGCGAACGGCACCAATCTTTCGGTACGCGACGGGGCGGGGATCATCGAGATGCAGGTGAACCGGCTTCTGGGGGCCGGGCTGCCGCCGCTGATGATTGTGGATATATTGTGCGAGATGATTGCGGTGCTGGTCGGGCAGACCGAACTCCGGGCGCAGCGCGCGATGGTAGAAGCGACGATCTTGTCGCAGCTTCCGCGAGTGATCGACAAGCATTGCGCCAAGTCCCCCTTGGATTACTCTCCTGGATCGCAGTGGCGTGCGCCTTGATCGCTGCCTTTGTGCTGGGGTTTCTGCTGGGGGATTTGAGGATTGTCCGATGACGCATAATTGGATCGATGTTGTTTGGCCGGAGATCGAGTGATGAGCTTTCTTGGGCATCTGTTTGGCGGCGGTGCGGCGCCGGCCGTAGCGGCGCCGCCGCCTCCGCCGCCTCCGCCCCCGCCGCCGCCTTCGATCTCGACGCCGAGCGTGCAGCTGGCCGGTTCTGCCTCGGCCGCGGCCCAGCGGGCGGCGGTTGCGGGGGCTGCGGCCTCGGGCTTTGCCGGGACGGTCGAATCGTCGCCGCAGGGAACGGGGGCGCCGGCGACGGCGGCGAAGACGCTACTGGGAGCGGCGGTTCTGTGTTTTGCCGTTTTGCTTGCGGCGCCGACGCAGGCTTGCGATTACGCGGCTGATCCGGGCTGTCAGTCGGCGCTGGATCGGCAGGAGGCGCGCGATTTGGCGGCCGAAGAGGCAGAGGGCAACGCCTATCTGTCCGGGCTGCGCCAAGCTTCGGAAGCGGCCCAGCAAACTTCTGACATGCAGAGAAGCTCTCGGTATTGGGAGGAACTTCACTGAAATGGACAAAACCGACGAAATCCTGATGGTTTTGCGCGGAATTGACGAGAAGTTGAGTAAAATAGGCGAATATCTGGCGAAGATGGCGCGTCCGCCACTGTCTGTAGATGCGATAAGTAAAGATAGGCCGTCCAAAGGTGTTATAGGTGGCTTCAGGTACACACCATCGTCGATGCAGCTTATTTGTGCGCGTGGGGATTGTCAGGAACGGCCGACCGTATTCATCGGCAGCCGTCCCTATTGTTCGGCTCATGCCGAAGAGTTTAGGGGGCGGTGATGGATCTGAAAGCGATCGTCGATCGCATCGAGCTGTTGGAGGGCGATCGGGCCGGGATCGTCGAAGACATCAAGGAAGTTTACATCGAGGCGAAGGCCTACGGCTTCGACCCGAAGCTGCTGCGCCGGCTGATCCGCGAGCGCAAGCGGGATGTGGACACGGTGGCTGCAGAAGAGGCGGCCATGGACGGCTACCGGCGAGAGCTTGGGATGCTGGCCGACACGCCCTTGGGTGAGGCGGCGATGCTGCGGATGAAGCTTCCGAAGAAGCGCAAGCCGTCCGCCCGCCTGGAATATGATGCCGGGCATCGAGCGGCGATGAATGGCGATCCGGCGTCGAGCAACCCCTATGTGCCAACGACTGTGGAGCGTGAGGAGTGGCAGCAGGGCTGGATGGCGGGCTGGAACGAGCGTGCCGGGCGCAGCCCGAAAGAGGATGTTGCGACGGCGCAGGCCTGACGCGATAGGTGACTGCTGCTGTAGTGCTGCTCTCTCGGCGGCGATAGGACGTTCAATCTTCTTGTAAAATAGGCATACACGTCGGTCGTAATGATTGGCGTGGGGCGATAAGTGGCGCGCTCGACGGCGCTGGCGCTGGTCGAGGAGGCGCCGCATTACGAGCGGTCGTCGCCGACGCTGCTTGCCGCACAGCCGGCAAGTCCTCCCGACATTGAGCATTTCTACGATCCCGATTGGGGAGATCTCTGGACGCATCTCGAAGCGCGGTTGGCGATGCTGCGCAACTGGCGTTTGTCGTGGTGGGAGCATTGGTCGCTTCTGGCAAGGTTCATCCTGCCGCGGCGTTACCATTGGCTGATCACCGCGAATACGATGGTGCGCGGGTTTCCGATCAACCAGGAGATCGTGGACTCGACCGGCACCTTGGCGATGCGCACCTGCGCTTCGGGGATGACCTCGGGGTTGTGCAGCGCCACACATCCCTGGTTCAAGCTGAAGGCCGGGATCGACCGCAACCTGGAGATCGACGCCGAGGCTGCGGCGTGGCTGGAGGAAGTTGAAAACCGCATGTATGCGGTGATGGCAGAGTCGAATTTTTATAAGTGCATGGGTCAGATGTTCGAGGACATGACTGTCTTCGGCACTGGCGTCATCATCTTTTACGAGGACGAAGAAAATGTAGTGCGCGGGTATAATCCGTGCGCCGGCGAGTATTATTTGGGCGCTTCGTCGCAATTTGAAGATAATACGCTTTACCGGCAATTCACTCTCACGGTGGCCCAGATTATCGACATGTTCGGGGTCGAGAATTGCCCGGCCGACATTCAGCAGCTGTGGGCGACGAAGGGTGCCGCACTCGAAACCGAGCGGGTGATTGCGCACGCGATCGAGCCCAATTTTGCGATCCGCGGGCGCTATCCGGGATCGAGCGTGCGTCTGGTGGGAGAGGAATACACCTGGCGCGAGGTGTACTGGGTTTGGGGGCAGCAGAACGAGCGGCCCCTGTCGAAGCGCGGGTTTTATGAGAGGCCGTTTATCGCGGCGCGCTGGCAGACGGTTTCGAACGACGCTTATGGGCGTTCGCCGGGGATGGACGCGCTGCCCGACATCATGCAGTTGCAGACCGAGCAGAAGCGCAAGGCCGAGGCGATCGAGAAGCAGGTGCGCCCGCCGCTCCTGGCGCATGCCGAGTTGAAGAACCAGCCGTCTTCGATCCTGCCGGGGCATATTACCTATGTGAGCCAGGTCGATGCCGGGAAAGGGATGCGGCCGATCTACGAGGTGGCGCCTGATCTGGCCGGGATGCTGGCCGACATCAAGGAGTGCCAGGACCGGATCAATCGCGCCTTTTTCACCGACATCTTTCTGATGATCAGTCAGATGGAAGGGATTCAGCCGCGCAACGAGTTGGAGATTTACGAGCGCAAGGGCGAGAAGATTCAGGTGCTGGGGCCGGTCATCGAGGCGTTTCAGAGCGAGGGCGGCTCGCCTGCGGTAGTGCGGATTTTCGAGATCATGCGGCGCCGCGGGATGTTTCCGCCGATGCCGGAGAGTTTGGCGCGGCTGCCGCTGCAGATCGATTACATTTCCGAGATGGCGATGGCGCAGCGGGCGGCTGCGACGGGTTCGATCGAGCGGTTTGTGGCGACGATCGGCGGCAATCTCGGGGCGGTCTACCCGGAAGCGCGTGATCTGATCAACCCCGACCGAACCGGGCGGCACTATGCGAGCCTGCTCAACGTGCCGGTGGACATTCTCAATTCACCTGAAGAGGTGCGGAAGTTGCGCGCCAACCGGGCGCAGGCGCAGCAGCAGCAGGCGTTGACGGCAGCCGCGGGTGCGGCGATCCAGGGCGCCCAGACCTTGAGCCAGACGCCGGTCGGCGGCGGCAACACCGCACTCGACCAGGTGCTGGGCACCGGTGGCGGCGGCGCCGGCCCGGCAGCTCCCGGGCCGGCGCCCGGAGCGCCGCGATGAGCGGCCTGCGCAACCTCAACGGCTCGCTGCAGGACGAGCTGATCATCCCGATTCTGCCCTCGCTCGATGCGCTGCGCACCAACCAGACCTTTTTCCAGTATTATTACAGCAAGACCGTAACGCGGGTGTTCTACGTCGAGGCCTACTACGACCCGCAATTCGATCCCTCGATAGCGCCTTCTGGCGTGTTCGGCAGCGGCGAAGGCGGGGTATTCGGCACCGGTACCGGCGGTGTGTTCGGCACCGGGGTCGGGGGTACGCCGATCGGGGTGGGGGCCGGGTTCTGGGAGTGGGATCCGACCGATACGACATCGCCCGATAATGGCCTGACCTGCGTCGTCGACCTCCTTGGCCACCGCTACAAACTGCAGGGCTTCGGGCTGCTCGGGCTGGTCAATCTCGGCTGGGTGCCGAATATTGCGACTTTGCGGGCATTGCCGGCTCCTCCGGGGCCGATGCCGGTGATGGTGCTGGGGTACTATGAGCCGGGGGACAAGCCGCCTGTCACTTATGTCTGGAGTACCACCGACGCACGCCCGGACGATGGCGGCGGGGTGATCATTCCGAACGGCTATCTGGGGCTGGGACGTTGGATTCTCCCATGAGTTTTGGCCGGCGGCTGGTACGCTGCGCCGGTGTGACGTTGGCTGCCTGCGCCCTGATGTTTGTGGCGGCGACGAGTGTGGCGCCCGTCAATCCCAATGTCCTCGATTACGGCGCCGACGGCACCGGGACGGTCGACAACGGTCCGATCTTTACCCGTTTCATGCCGGCGCTGTGCGGCAAGACGGCCACCGTGCCGGCTGGGGTCTACAAGTTTGTGACGGCCCCCGCGGACCCGAAATGCGCCGTCTCGCTGGATATGGCTTCAAACGCGCAATTCGTCGACGCGCGCGGGCCTGATGCGGCCGTGCCGTTGATGACGATGTCGGATACCCTTGGCGCGTCTTCGGCGCTGACCGCGGACGGCACCTTCAACCAGATGAGCCTCCAGGTCGCGAGTACGGCGGGGTTTTGCGCCAGCAACACCGGCATTCCGAACCCGGCCTGTGCAGTCAAGGTGTCGTCCAACTTTACCACCTCGCCGCCCGGCTCCGGGCTCGATCACCATGCCGGCGAGATCCACCTGATCCGCTCGATTTCAGGTAATACCCTTACCCTGTTCGAGCCGCTCGAGGACGGCTATCTGGTCAGCGACAGCGCCATTGCAACGCCGACCGCACTACTGTCGGATTTGACCATCCGCGGCGGCCAGTTTGTCGGGCCGGCGGTCGATAATGTGAACATGGCTCTGGAGGTGCAGGGCTGTTACCGCTGCACCTTTGCCAACACTGTCTTCTCCGGGTTCAACGGCGAAGGCAACCTGATCATCAACGACGACATCCATTTCGAGACGAGCCACATTTCCTGTGTCGGCGTGACCGAGGCGGCGCTGGCCGACGGCTACTGTGTGACCGTTCAGGACGCCTCGGAATTCGGGTTGGTGACCGGCAATCAATGCTGGCAGAGCGGCCCGTGCGGGACGCTCGAAGATTCCGATATCAATCCAGGCACTACTCGGCACATCAAGTTTGTCGATGGCGCGTCTTACAATCCGACCGGGATCAATCGCGGCGGTTGGGGCACGCATTATCAGGGCCAGGATATCGTTTTTAACAATATAACTTGTGTGTTCCAGGTGTCCGGCGGAGGTGTCAACCATTGTATCGGGGCCGCGATCTTTGATATTGAGATCATCAACAGTCATTGCTGGTATGCGCAAATCTGTTATGCGGACGAGGTAACGTGGCCGTCTCCTCTGTCTGGGTATTTCAAGGTTGTCAACTCAGATGCGACCGGAACCGGTCAGCATTGTATTGTTGTACAGGGTCCGGTTGTTGGTGGTACGGGAGGCTATACCAGTCTCGTTCTTGACGGCAATCGCCTGAAGAACTGCGGGCAGAACGGTATCCTCTTTACTTCGACAACAGCTGTGGTTCCGGGCCAGTTTTCTGCGAGCGGAAACAATATTACTTTGTGGGGCTCGCTCTACGATGCGATGAGATTCAGTCCGCTTATAAGAAATGCCACCATCAGCAATAACAATTTGAACGGACAATTCACCAGCGGTAATGGTATTACGGGAGGCGATTTTGTAGATACGGTGATGTCCGGCAACAATGTTGTCGATGTTGCCAACAACTGTATGAGCCTTGGCGGCGGTGTTACCGGTGGTATGGCGTCGCTGAAGATTCTGGGCTTCAATTGCGACGGATACGGCACGGCTGGCGCCTATGCGGGGATAATCATTCAGGACGCGGTAGCAGATTTGACGATCGGAAACGCCACGGTGAGGGGGGCCGGAACCGGGGCCGATGGCGCGATCAGCGTTCTTTCGCCGATAACGACCGGGGTCATCTCGGCCTGCGACATCAAGAACGCCCAGGGCTACGGGGTCAATATCGGCGGCGGGGGCAGCAACGTCACGGTGCAGGGCTGCGTTATCGACGGCTACAATCTCAAGCCCGGACAGTTCAACGGCATCGAGGCGAGCCCGTCGGTCAACGGATTGACCTTGGTTTCCAATCAGATTTCCGGGGCTGGCACCACCGCGAGCGCCTGCGTTTCCACGCTGAACATCATCAATCTGGTGGAGATCGGCGACCGCTGCATGCAGCCGGCGGGCTCGGCGAATTACGGGCTTTCCCACAACGTATCGACGACCGGGGTTGGCGGCGGGCTTATCTCGGGCAATTACGTGAACGCCGCCGCACCGATCGGCACTCTGGCGGCAATTGGCTATGATTCGTTTGGATCGGGTGCCGATGCGCCGACGATGACGATCGGCACCAATAGTGTCGGCGGGTACACGACGCCGCTGCTGGTCGGCAACGATCCGGGGATTACCGTCACCTGGCCGCTTTCGGCCGTCTCCCCGGCGATAGCTCCGACTGCCGGATCGTGCGCCACGACGACGGTGACGATCCCCGGTGCGAGCAATCTGACCAATGCGACGGCCGTGCCGCTTGCCAACCCCGGAACGGGCGTCATGGCGCCCGCAGCGTTCATGTCGTCGCCGGGTGCTGGAATTGCGACGGTGCAGGCTTGCGCACTTTCCGGAGCCGCACCAAACTCGGTTGCCTATAAGGTTTCTGCGGCGAAGTGAGGGGCACGAAATTCACTTTTGCCATATTGATTTTGTTGGCTTTTGGAGGGATAGGATGAAAGGCGCAGCGACTTTGTGCACTTTGGCGACTTTTGGCTTGGCGACTTTATTGCCTTTCGGAGCGTGGGCGCAGAGCTCGGGCGCCAGCGGCCCGCAGATGTCTCAGGTGCCACCGCTCTCGGGGGCGGTCATGGAATTGCAGACTATGAATGCCCGGCTACAGGCAGAGCTAGACGATATGAGGGTGCAGCAGGCGGCGCACGAGAAGGCGATTACCGAGCTGCGCTCGGCGCAGCATGCGCATGAGGACGAGATTCAGGGTATCAAGAAGAGGGTCAGGTAGGAGATGCTGACCGAATTCGAGATCATGCAGAAGTTGCAGGAGTGCTTGAAAGAGGCCGAGGGCTGTTGCCGCCAGATGGCTCACTGGCGCGGCGACCCTAAATGGCTGCGGGTGGCGGCGGTCTATGCCGACCAGCAGAAAAAAATCCTGGTTCTGGCGCAGCAGCCGGGCGGTCTGTCTCGTCCGCAGTTTCGGATTGTCAGTCACTAAATTGAGGAAATTTGCCTGCGGCGTGTCCGTTGGAGCCCGAGCCAGCGACGCTTTCCGATTTCCTTGCGTTGTGTGGTCGGAGGTTTAGAATCAACGACATAAATCGTATTCGCCTGCCGGCCGTAACGCCTGATTTGTTTTGGACAGCTAATGCTTAGCCTCCTAAGCCAGGCACCACCCAGCGAAGCGCTGCGGCGCAGCCTAGATGACGCCGTGCGTCGAATGACGCAGGTTGATCATTTTCAGGCCGGATCGATTGTCAGGCTGCCAGTGATTTACCCGAGCGGCGCGAGCGTCGTGCTAGAAGTGGTGGCGCGAAGGGCGCGCTGTTTCGTCTCCGACCGCGGGGGCGGGTATCAAGAAGCGGAGCTGTTCGGAGCGCTTCGCTATTACCGAGCGGAGGCCCAGCGGATTGCTGAACTCGCGGCCATCCGGTTTGATGGCCGCGACATATTTATCGCCGAAGTGCCGATAGAGCGCGTCCGAGGCGCGATGGTGACCGTAGCCAATTGCTCAGCCAGAGCAACCCATGCTGCCGCGTTGCGCTTGGCCGAACGGTCCGATCGGGACGCAAGGGACGACCTATATCAGCGGTTATCGGCTCTGTATAAGACGCGAGACGTCCAGAAAGACCCCGAGTTTTCGGGGGCGCGCCACAAATGGCGTGTTTCCGTTGCGGTGCTTGACAAAGTGCATCGGCCTGCATTCTTCGAGCCGATTTCAGGTGTCTACATCAGCGCAGTTGGCGCCTACGCAAAGTTTAGCGATTTTGCAATGGTGGAGTCGCCTCCCGATAGATTTGGTGTCATCAAGTCTCGTGAGGATTTGGGAGATTTCTATAGTCTAGTTTCCAGTTCCGCCACTAAGCTTGTGCCGATGACCGCGCCAGATCGGACCTTCATTCAGCTTTTAGAGGCGGCGTGATGCTTACTCTGGCGGAGGCGATCCGCACGGGGAGATTATCGGAGTTCATCGCTCAATCTGGCGAAGTACGACCGTGAAAAAGCGGTCAAGCTGCGTGACGTGCTGCGCATGGTGCGGCCGAAACCGCGGGACGAGGCGCAATCGGTATTGTGGCGGCGCGTCAAGGATCGCGCGTTGGCGACGCCCGATACATGGGAAGTCGCGCTCTCGGGTGGCGCCGACAAGAAGGAGACTTTCGAGCGGCTGATCCGCGAGAGGCAGCTTGGCTATCTGGCTCTCCTGCGCAACCTGCGCAACATGGTGCAGGCCGGTGTTGATCCAGGGTTGGTCTCTGAAGCGATTGTTTCCCGCAAGGGCGCGCGCCGGGTATTGCCGTTCCGCTACATTGCTGCGGCACGGGCGGCACCCCAGTTCGAGCCGGCAATTGATCAGGCGCTGGTCGAAGCAATCGCGGAGATTCCGGCGCGCCGCTGACGAATTCAAGAGTGCGGCCATTCTATTGTTTGGCGAGCGAGGCTGGGTATCCAGTCTCGCTTTTCATTTGGGGATCGAGCGCACGACTGTTTATCGTTATGTCAGGGGGCAACTGCCGATCCCAGGGCCGGTGGTTGCTGCGATCAGCTGCTGGTTAAAGTCTGGGTGTCCATAGGTTTAATCCATTGTATTCTTGGTTTTTCTCATCTCCATCCGCTCCAGCGCGTCGATTGCCGAGCGCATATATTCCGAGATCGTAACGTCGCGTTTCTGGGCGGCGGTCTTTACAAAAATGGCTTGCTTTGGTGTGACGGACAGGATGAGCCGCGCGCGCGGCCCCGGTGTGTAGGCGTATTCGCCCCTGACATTAGTGTACTGTCGTTCTGACATCAGAGATGACCCCACGGCGTAGCGACAAGCATGCGGCGGATATAGCGCGCTGACTAGAGATATGTAAAGCATTGCCTTTCTTCTGTGAGCGTCGCATCGCGAGCGCGTGGTTGAGCGATATGATGCTTCAGATCCTGCCGATGTAGAACGCGCCCAGCGCGATGCGGCGCTGCGCCAATCGCAAAAAGACGATTTTCTGATCGGCGCGATGCGCTCCGAAGGGGGGCGCATGTGGTTTGCCGGCTTCCTTGCCGATTGCGGCGTCTTTGTCAAACGCTTCGGGATCGACCGGGAATCAGACTTTTACGACGGCCAGCGCGATATCGGCATCCGCCTTATGGGCACCTTGGCGCAAGCGTCGCCCGAGGGGCTGGCGCTTATCCTGAGAGAATTGAATGGCTGAAGAAACGGCCCCGGTAACGGTTGCCGCCGAGGCTCCTCCGCCTGCGTCGGCTCCGGCGGAGGTGACGGCGCCGGCTCCTGCAGCTCCACCTCCTGTAGCGGTGGTTGAGCCGACGCCAGCCGAACCGGCGGCGCCTGTTGCGGCCGAGGCCCCGGTAGAAGCGGCGGCTACCGAGGCGCCCGCAGTCGAGGGGCCAAAGCCATCGCTGGTCAGTGAGGCAGCGCCTGAAAGCGGCGACGCGGGAGAGGCCCCAGCTCCTGCTCCGATCGCATTTGAGCCGTTTACTCTACCCAATGGTGTCGAAATTGACGCCGCCGGGATGGAATCCTTTACCGGCATTCTCGGCAATCCCGAGATGACGCCGCAGGAGCGCGGCCAGGCGCTGCTCGATCTTTACATCGCCAACCTGACCGAGCTGCGCGAGCGCATGACGCAGCATCAGCAGCAGGCGTTCGATCGCACTCGCGAGAACTGGCGCGAGAATTTCGAGAGTGATCCCGACATCGGCGGCAACCGGCGCGACACGACCTTGCGGTTGTGCGCTGCGGTACGCGATCGTTTTGCCAGTATTCCAGGCGTGCCGCCTGCCCGCGCGCAACAGCAGCGCCAGGAACTGCTTGATGCCCTGAACTATACCGGGATGGGCGATCATCCTGCCTTCATTCGCTTTCTGTCGAATATCGGTGCGGCGTTGTCGGAAGGCAGGCCGCGCCCCGTCCAGCCGCCCGTCAACGGTGTACAGCCTCAGATTTCGGGCGCTCAGTCCGGCTCGCGTATCGAGCGCCGCTACATCAACACCCAAGGAATGAACGGCAATGCCCACTAACGCACAGTACCTGACGCTTGCCGACTGGGCGCGGCGCATGGACCCGCAGGGCCAGATCGACGACATCGCCGAGATGCTCTCTCAGGCGAACGAAATTTACGACGACATGATCTGGATCGAGGGCATCCTGCCGACGGGTCACAAGACGACCCTGCGCACCTCGCTCCCTTCCGGCACCTGGCGATTGCTCTATCAGGGCGTCCCCTACGGCAAATCGACGACTGCGCAGGTTACCGTCGGCACCGGCATGCTCGAAGCTTACAGCCAGATTGATCGCAAGCTTGCCGAGATGTCGGGCAACGTCGCGAAATTCCGCTACAGCGAGGACAACGCCTTTTTGGAAGGCCTCTCGCAGCAGATGGCGACGACGATTTTCTACGGGAATTCGACCGTCAGTCCGTCGCAATTTACCGGTTTTGCCCCGCTTTTCAATACGGTCACATCCTCGAACGCCCAGAACGCGCAGAACGTCCTCGACGGCGGCGGGACCGGCAGTTCCAATACCTCGCTTTGGCTTATCGGCTGGGGCGAGGAAACCTGTTTCGGGTTGTTTCCGAAGGGGTCCAAGGCCGGCATAGTCTTTGAGGACAAGGGCGATATCGTTCCCGGCTACGATTCGAGCGGCAACCGCTTCGAAGCCTACACGTCATGGTTCCGGCACGAGGCCGGGCTATGCGTGCGCGACTGGCGTTATGTCGTGCGGATTGCCAACCTCGACACGACCTCTGCCGGCCTTGGCGGCTCGAATGCGCCCGACCTCTTTGCGCTGCTCTCGAAGGCGGTGGTCCGCCTGCCGAAAATGGCGCGCAACCAATCCGGCATCGTCAAGACCGATGCCCCGGATGAGCCCGCACCCGGTATCCGTCCGGCGATTTACGTCAACCGTACCGGGCGCGAATACATGGACATTCAGGCCATCCGTGATCGCAACGTGCTGCTCGGGCCGCGCGACTACGCGGGCGAGCCGGTGACCAGCTTCCGCGGCATTCCGATCCGCGTTTGCGATGTTTTGCTCAATACCGAGACCCGCGTGACCTGAGAGGCGATCTCCGATGATTATGGACCAAAACCTCGTTTTCTCGGGGAATCCCGGCGCATCGCCGGCAACCGGGCAGGCGATCACCTCGACTGCCGCATCGACCAACGTCATCGATTTGACGGGGGCCGGCGTTGGCAGTGCGCCGCTGAACCGAATCGGGAACGCCAGCGTCTTTGGCGAGGATCTCGGTATTGGCGACGGCGTCAACATCCCCCGCGTCGGCGTGTGGATCACCTCATCCTTCGTGTCGGCGGGTGGGGCCACGATGCAGGTGCAGTTCCAGGGCTCGATCGATAGCGGCAGCAACACGGCGGCCGGCTATACGACCTATATCGAGACCGACGCGCTGACGGTGGCGCAATTGACCTTGACGACGACAGCGCCGGAATACGGCAAAATCGGGTTTGCGTGGCCGCATCGCGCCATTCTTGCGGCAATGCCGCGCTTTATCCGGCTCAATTATGTCGTCGGCACCAGCACCTTCTCGGCAGGTGCGGTGGCGGCGGCGATCGTCTTGGCTCGCGACGACTGGGCGGCAGCCGCTTATGCCGCGAATTACATCGTCGCGTGAGACATCATGAGTGAAGAGCATGAGGTTCCCGCGCGCCCGATGCTGAGGCGCAAGAAACTTTCGCCGGAGCATCTGGAGAAGTTGCGCGCCGGCCGCGAGGCGCGGCAGGCGGAGCGGCGCGCGAAGTTTGGTGAGCAGCGGGCGCGTCTGAAGGAGAGGGTGGCGGCGCGCCAGGAAGCCGAGGCGGCGCCACAACAGGACGGCGGTCTGCCGCCAAACCCTTACGGCTATTCCAAGCCGGCCGATCCCGGCGTCGATTATGATGCGGCGCTCGGCGGGCTTTCCGCTAACACCGAATTTGCGCGCATCCTGGGCTCGGCACTTGCCGCCGGGATCAGCAATGCGATGCCGGCTCCGACGCAGTTTGGTCCAAAGCCGATCCCTCCGGCGCTGGCAGCCAAGCGCAACAAGGCGCGCAACGACCTTTTTGAACTGCTCGATCAGTACGAGCAGAATGGCGAGCGGCCGCAATACGAGATTATCACGCCCGCACCTGGCGGCTTTTTCATCGACGACGTGCTGATCCCGACCGGCGAAGTGATCACCTATCGCGGTGTGCCGAACGAGGGGATGCGCCCCTTGAATCGGACTGCTCAAGCGGCGATGGATCTCTTTCTCGAGTCGATTGGCGGCGGCACGCCTGACCTCGCGACGCAGAGCTACGAGGCTTATCTGAACCGCCCGCGACACGCCGAGATTCAGGGGCGGCCAGTCGAGGCGCCGATCATGGGGACGCCGCGCACATTGCGCAACGCGTCGGTTGAAGTGGTCGAGCGCCCGGCTGGCCGGTATGTCGGGCCGAACCGGATCATGGGCACGGTACAGCCCGAGACGCCGGGGCAGTTCTGATGACGATGCCGCGCGCCGTCGTAATTGCGGCCGCCATGCTGGCCTTGGCGATCCTGGCGCGCGAGGGCTGGTCGCAGAAAACGACGACGCCCTTTACGACTGCTTGGGTGGTGACGAGCTGCGGCACGCCGCCTACGGTTGGTTCCGGTACGGGGTGGAGCTATTCAGCGGGCGGCCAGGCGCCGTTGACGATGACGACCGGAGGTGCCTTGTGCGTAAATCAGTAATTGCCGGCACCATCTCGGTCCTGCTGCTGTCGGGCGCTGCCTTTGCTCAGGTGCCCCCACTTTCGGGCGGCCCGGTACCGGATCAGCTGGATACGCAGATCCCGGCAACGCCATCGACGACACATACCCAAGCCGCGGCTACGATCCTGCAGGGAACGATCAACCCGGTGAGCCCGGCGAATGCGGCGGATGCGGTATCGCTGCCGCTTTGCACGAGGGCGCCGCGCCGTATTACCGTTGTCGACACGTCGGCCGCGAACGCGGTGCAGGTCTATGCACAAGGCACCGACACGATCGACACGACGGCGGGGTCTACGGGTGTTTCGCAAGCGGCGCAGGCGGTGACCGAGTATCTTTGTACCAAGGTTTCGCCCGGCGGCGTGTGGCGCTCGCACTGAGTTGCCTGCTCTCGGATGTCTCGTAATGCTCGCCTTCTGGCCGACGATCAATGCGGAGATGCCGCGCTGGGCTTTGCTCGCGCTCGGCATCCCGCTTGTGTCGCGGCTTGATCCGCGCGCGGTCGGCATCCCGCTTTTCTGCTCTTCGATCGCTCTTCTCGGATATGCCGGCCTAACTCTCGTTTGGTCTTCCGACCCGCTCGGGGGCGCCAACCAGCTCTTTCACCTCGTCATCCTGGCGCTCGCTGTTCTTGCGGCAGCGCAGCTTGCCTCGATTGATGTGGTTATGACCTGGATTGCCGCCGGTCTTGCCGTTTCGGCGGCTCTGGTAGTGCCGCAGATGCTGGGCTGGGGGGCAATTCCGCAATTCTCGGTGCCGGCCGGATTGTTTTTCAATCGCGACGTGCTGGCCGAAACCGCCGCCCCGGTGTTTCTATGGGCGGCGGCGCGCCGTGACTGGTTCTTGGCTCCGGTCCTGTCTGTCCCCCTGTTGTTGTGCCAGTCGCGCGTCGCCCTTTTCGCCGTTCTGGTCGGTCTTCTGGTGGTGTGGCGCGCACCGCCGATGACAAAGTTTTTAGGTGCGGTGCTGGCCGGGATCTTTGCGACGGCGAGCATCCTGCTGTTCGGCCCGGAAAAGTTCACTACCGCCCTCGACCGCATCGAAATCTGGCAGGCTGCCGCACTCTCGATCGCACCTTTCGGGCATGGCTTGGGGTGGTTTGGCGCGACCTATCCGCGTTGGGAATACGCGCACAGCGATCTTTTGCAGGCGGCGGTCGAAATCGGCGCCGTTCCGTTGCTGCTGGCGGCCGGCATTTGCGCGATGCTATGGCGGCGATGGGTACGCGTGACGCCAGCCTCGGATGGGGCAACAAATGGTGCGCTTGCCGCAGCACTCGTCTGCGCCGTCTTCTCGTTTCCGCTCGAACTCCCTGCATCGGGGTTTGTGTTTGCGGTGCTGGCGAGCCGGCTGGCTCGTAATGGGCTGCGTCTTCGCGGCAAGCTCGAGCCTCGCCGAGTGGCGGATCGATGGGATTTTTGGCCGGCCGTTTTCACAAGGAGAGATCGAGAAGATAGCCGATCGGGCGGTTTCGGTTTACCCGTTCGACCCGCATCTGCGCCGCTATGTGGCATTGTTGAAGCGGGAATTGGCGGATCTGGAGAAGCCTGATGCCGTGGACGGCCCGCCAGTACAAAGAACGCCATGATAAGAAGCTCTCGACTGCCGAGGCCGGGAAGGCGGCAAAGCAGGCGACGGCGATGATCAACGCCCGGGTTCCCGAGGGCGAAGCTATCGCCACGGCGAACAAGCATGCCAACAAATCTCGATCGGCGCGGCGGTATGGCGAAGGCGACTAAGGCCTCGGTCGATTATGAGCATCCCGCCTCTGGACCCAACCATTGTGGCATTTGCCGCCATTTCGAGCGGCCGCACGATTGCGAGGTTGTCGCCGGCAGGATCGAGCCGGAGGATTGGTGCAACAGGTTTCGGGCGATGAGCCGGGCGGAGAAACGCTATGGCAGCGGCTGACCGCCGCTACGGCGGCACGCAGGCGATGATCAGGAAGTCGCTCGCTGAGGAGCGCAAGGCGGTACGCGACTACGGCAAGCGGGCTGCGGCGGCAAAGTCACCTGCGGCCAAGGAGGCGTTCGAGCACAATCGCGCCGACGAACGCGAACATGCTGCGCGACTGAAGAGGCTGGTGCGATATGGCGACCCTGTCCCTGATCGATATGGCGACGAGGAGTAATGGGATGGCGGGCAAGAAGAAATGGATCAAGGGGGCGATCAAGAATCCCGGAAGTCTCACCGCGCAGGCGAAGCGTGCCGGCGAGAGCCCGATGGAATTTGCCCGCGAGCATCAGCACGATAGCGGTACGACCGGCAAGCGCGCGCGGCTGGCGTTGACCTTGCAAGGCATGCATCACGGCGGCTCGCGCGCCGAGAAGCGCTATTCCAATCCTCGTAAGCCGAAAGGTCGATAGATGGCCGAGAGTTCCCGCGACCGTGCCCGTACCCGATACGGCGATAATCCCGGATCTTCCGAGCCCGAGCGCAGCGACAGCGGGCCGACTTCGCGGCGCGACCGCAGCGAGGGCGAGTCGCCCCGCCGTGAGGCGCGCGAGCGCGGCAATCCCGGGAGCGAGGCACGCGAGGAACGTACCGAAAAGAACGACAATCCCAGCGAGGAACGCGCCGAAGAGCATGAGGGCGGTGACGAGAAGGCGCGCGAGCGTATGGAAATGTCGGCCCGGCATGAGAACGAGCGGCGCGAGCAGCATATGGGGCATCGCAAAGAGCACCGGCAGATGGAAGACCGCCACGAACGCGAGCATCAGGCGGCCGCTGAAGGGGATTTGGTGCATCTGCATCGGCGCCAGGAGCACGAGACGCACCAGATGCACGATCGCCACCACACCGATCATCATCAGATGCGAGTCAGGCACGAGCACGAGCGCATGCAGATGCACGCCAGGCACGAGGGCCACGAGACGCCCGGTGAGGGCGAGATGAGCCGCGGCGAGAGCGAGGATGTGCGCGAAGGCGGCCGTACGGAGCGGGAGGCGGCTTGATGGCGTGGTCTTCGATGGTCGATATGCGGCGCACTCGCGAGGAAAAAGAGGAAATCATTGCCCCGCCAGAGGGCTTTGATCCGATCGATTGCGTCGGCGACTATCCCTCCGGGCTGTGCCTGTGTTTCGATCAGGAGATCCTTGAAAAGCTGGAACTCGACGACGATTGCGAAGTCGGCGACATGATCGACCTGCGCGCGTTTGCGAGGGTGACCAGCGTTTCGATCAATGCCGGCGAGAATGGTCGCACTTGCCGGATCGAGCTGGTTATCACCAATCTTGCCGTCGAGAACGAGGCGACCGAGATGGAAGATGAATCTTACGGCGAGGAGATGCGCGAGAGGACAGGATGAAGAAGCATTATCGACTGACCGAAGCGCATGAGATCGGAGGCACGGTGGCGAAGCCGGGTTCGGTCCATCTGCTCGACGAAGATCATCCGGCGACCAAACATGCCGAGGAGTTGGACGACAAGGGGCTGCCGGTCAAAGCCGAGGCTTCCAAACCCGCGATATTGCAGCCGATGAAGGATGACAATGTTCGACCTGCATCTGGACGGCTTGACCCAAGCTCAACGCCGGCGCCGGCACGAGCTGGAAAACCGGATGAGCATGATCTCCCACCTGCATCAGGTGGCCCAGGAAATCGAATTTCTGGTGCAGGAGGAACAGGACGAGTTGAGGAGCCTGGGCGGAAACCCTGACGCCCTGATGGAATCACACCGCAACCTGAGGCGTCTGCGCGAGGTCGCAATGCCGCCAAGTCAGGATTGAGAGATGGGTGCCGACGATCCGCAGGCGACGCACATCGAGCGGCTGAACGGCGAGGGGCGGCCGCTGCGTCATTACGGTCGCTCGCCCTTCGACAGACGCGACCCTCGAGTGCGGCCAACGCCGGTTTCGTGGTCGGCACCTCATGGTGTGATGTGGCTCGGCGAGGTAGTCGATGCAAATCTCGACCGAGATTGATGTCTGCAATCTCGCCCTTTTGCACATTGGCGGCCAGGATCAGATAACTGCGATCGGGCCGCCGGATCTTTCGCCGGCGAGTCAGGCGCTCAATCTTCTCTATGCAGAAAAGCGCGACGCGACGTTGCGGGCAGCCCCTTGGAATTTTGCCCGTATGCAAGTGCCGCTGACCCTGCTCAAGGCGGCGCCGAATACGCCGGAGAACGCGAACGGACAACTCCAGACGCCGTTTGCGGCATGGTCTTACGAGTATCTCTATCCGCCGGATTGTGTGCGCGCTCGATACCTTGTTCCGCTGATTCCGGGCGCTCCGGTCAACCCGCCGGTCATGACCAATCTCAACGGGCCGCCGGCTTACATTCCGGTCGGGCCGGTCGGGATCAAATTTGTTGTGGCCTATGATCCATCGGTAAACTTTGCGGGCGTCTTTGGTACAGGCTCTAGCGGTGGTGGTTTCGGCTCGGGTACGGGCGGCGGCGTTCTTGGCACGGGCATGCAGTCCGGGCCGCTGCGCGTGATCCTGACCAATCTCAGCCAGGCGCAGCTTGTCTATACGATACGGATCACCGATCCGACCTTCTGGGATCAGCTTTTTCTCGACGCCTTCTCGCACGTTCTGGGAGCGTTCCTGGTCAATCCACTCAACCGCAACCGGGCGCTTTTGCAGGACAATATCAAGATCGCCTCGGACATCATCAACTCGGCGAGGCTGACCGACGGGGATGAGGGAATCCACAATCAGGATCATCAACCGGACTGGATCTCGATCCGGGGCGCCATGGGACACGGCTTTTATGACGGAGGGCCGGGATGGGGCTATCTTGGGTATGATGGTCTGGTTTTCCCCGGCGGTTATCTGATTTGATCAGCTTCACTTTCTTGCGGGAAGTTTTCAGGCCAACGCGCGGGGCCTCCAAGGAAAACGGCATCTTTGTCAGATTTGCCGATGCCGTCAGTACAGGTATGGGTACGCCTATCAATATCTGTCTATGGATGTTGGCGACGATCGCGTGGTTTGCCTTGTTTGCCTTCAACCCGGACATGCAAAACAAGAGTTTTATGCCGTCGTGGTTTACAAGCAATGAATTCAACTTTCCATTAAACACTATCACTACATTAGCTGAGCTTTTTATCGGCTTCTTGATTGCCGCGGCGGCTAACCGGGTCGAGAAGCGCAATCGCCAATTGCACGAAACGGTTGCGGCGCTTGTGCGTCACATTGCGGCACTCACCGATCATGAAGAGGAGGAATTGCACGAAATCATCCGGGCGGTTCGCGCCCACCATCCTGACGATCTTTCGGCATGACGGTTCCGATTCCACAGCCGAGCTTTGCTGCGGGGGAATTGTCGCCTGATTTTTTTGGGCGTTTCGATCACGCAAAGTACAAGGTGGGGGCCAGCACCTGCCGTAATTTTTTTGTCTCCTATCGCGGGGGCGCCGTTTCTCGGCCGGGAACAGCACTCGCTTCGGGTGGCCGGCTGAAGCAGAACGGCCTCGGGCCGCCGCCGCGGATTATCAGGTTCCAGTTCAACATCAATCAGGCGTATGTACTGGAATTCGGCGATCATTATCTGCGGTTTCTGTATCGCGGCGCCTATGTCCTGCAGTCCTCTTCCCGGGTGTCGATCACCGGTCTGACGCAGACGGCACCTCCTCACCTGTCCTATCCGCTCAACATTTTCTCGAACGGCGATCAGGTGTTTGTAACCGGCGTCTCCGGCATGACGCAGGTGAACAATCGGATGTTCCTGGTGGGGAATGCTGCTCCCAACACATTCGATCTTTACGACCTTTACGATTTGGCGGTCAACGCGACCGGGTATTCCCCTTATGCGGGAGGCGGCACGGCGACGCGGGTTTACGAGATCGCGACGCCTTACGGCATCAACGATGTGCCGATGCTGAAGTTTGCGCAGTCGGCAGACGTGATGACCCTGACGCATCCGAATTACCCGATCCAAGAATTGCGGCGGTTCGCGTCCGACAACTGGACGCTGACGCCGGCAGTGATCGGCACCTCGGTCGGGTCATCGCCGACCGGTCTGACGGCGGTAGCGAATGTCGTGGCGACGACCAACCCCACGGCTTACCAATATGTCGTGACTGCGGTCGGGATCGAGACGGGAGAGGAAAGCCAGCGTTCCAACATCGCAAGCGTGGTCAATTCGGTCGATCTGGCGGCAACGCAGGGCTCGATCACCCTGACGTGGCTGCCGGTCGATGGGGCCGGCAGCTACAATATCTATCGTTCGCCGCCGGCCTATAATGGGGCGGTTGCAATCGGCACGCCCTGGGGGCTGATCGCAACGGTGTTCGGTCTGCAGTTTACCGACACGAACAGCACCCCGGACTTTACCAAGACGCCGCCGTTGCATCAGAACCCGTTTGATTCCGGTCAGGTGCTCGAAGTGCAGATGACCGCCGGCGGCGGGAGCTATACGAGTACGCCGGGCTACGCGATCACGACGGCTGCTGGAACCGGGTTTTCAGGCTCCGTCTTCCTTGTTGGCAATACCGTCGGCGGCATCTTGATCGAGGATCACGGCCATGGGTTTCAGCCGGGGGATACAATCGCTTTTACCGGCGGCGGCGGCTCGGGAGCCGCAGCCAACCTTGTGATCGGGCCGACTTCCGGGAACAACCCAAGTGTTGTCGCTTACTATCAGGAGCGCCGCGTCTACGGGAACACGCTCAACAATCCCGATACGCTCTATGCGAGCCAGCCCGGCGCCTTTGAAAACATGGACGTATCGAACCCCACGATCGACAGCGATGCGATTACCGCGACACCGTGGAGCGAACAGGTCAACGGGATTCAGCAGCTTGTGCCGATGCCGGGGGGTCTTGTCGTTCTGACGGGATCGGCAGCATGGCAGGTCGCGGGGATCGGCAGTAGTGGCGCCATCAATCCGCAGCCGATCACGCCTTCAAACACTCAGGCCCAGGCACAGGCCTTTAATGGATGTCACGACCATATTCCAGCGCAGAAGATCAACTACGATATCCTCTATGTGCAGGCCAAAGGGTCTATTGTTCGCGATTTGCAATATAATTTCTTTGTCAATATCTATACAGGAACAGACATTACCATCTTTGCCAATCATCTTTTCAAGACGCAGGAAAACGGTATCTCGCTGGTTTCCGGCGAGGCGGTGGACGGAGTAATCCGCGAGTGGGCTTGGGCCGAGGAACCGTTCAAGATTGTCTGGGTAGTGCTCGAAAATGGCACGTTGTTATCGCTCACTTATTTGAAGGAGCAGGAGGTTCAAGCGTGGGCGCGGCACGACACCAACGGGCTCTTTGCCTCGGTGTGCTCCGTCACCGAGCCGCCGGTCGATGCGGTTTATTTTGTCGTCGGCAGGACGATTCCCGGCAAGGGGCGGCAGTGGTTTATCGAGCGGATGGACGATCGCAGTTGGGTCGGGGTCGAGGATGCGTGGTGCGTCGATTGCGGCGCGCAACTGCCGCCCGAGACGCCGAACGCGACCCTCGAAGTGCAGAATGCGTCGGGAATGGCGGTGCCGGTTTTTGCTTCGCAGCCGGTGTTCGGCTCGGGCGATATCGGCAAGGTGATCCGCAGCGGCGGCGGGAAGATGACGGTGACGAGCGTTTCCGACTCTCGGCATTTTACCGTCGATATCAGCGCCCCTATCTTGCAGGTCATGCCCAACGATCCGACCAATACGCCGATCCCGCAGCCTTCCGGTGCGTGGACGATTGCAGCACCGGTAACGGTGATTGGTGGATTGGATTATCTTGAAGGGATGACGGTTGCGATCCTTGCCGACGGCGTGGCTCTGCCCAATCAGCAGGTGATTGACGGCATGGTGACATTGCCGCACCCGGCGACATTGGTGACGGTGGGTTTGCCGTTCCAGTGTCAGCTTCAGACGATGTACCTCGAAGTGCCGGGCGGGGTTACCGGACAAGGGCGCCGCAAGAATGTCTTTGCGGTGACGACGCGCGTGACCGAGGCGAGGGGAGTGAAGGTCGGTTCGAACCAGCTCGACGCCTCGACGACACCGCCGTTGATCGCGGCGCGATGGTCGGAGATGCAGCTGGTCAAGGACCCGGCGAATGATCCGATGGCCGGCACTTCGTTGCCGCTCTTTACCGGCGATCTGCGTGCGCCGATAATTGCCGAGTGGGTGAAGCCGGGGCAGCGCGCCTTTCAGCAGGATTATCCGCTGCCGTGTACGGTGCTGGCTGAGATCAGCGAAGTCGATATCGGAGACGATCCGGGATGATCGGGATCCGCGAGGCGACGCTTGCCGATCTTCGCGCGGTCGCGGGCGCGATGCGCGAGAGCGACCGCAAACGTTGCATGGATATCGCCGGGCTTTCGCCGATGGCCTCGCTGATGCGGTGTTGGCGCAAGTCGTCGCGCCGCCGCTTTGCGAGCGTCGACGGCCAGCCGGCGGCACTTTGGGGAGTGAAGGCGGAGAGCCTGATCGGCGGAACGGCTGCGGCTTGGCTGGTAATCACGCGGCATGCCGAGAAGGTGCCGGTGAGTCTGGTCAGGCTGGCACGATCCGAGTTGCGGGAGATTGCTTCGATCTATCCCGAAATCGTTGATATGGCGCCCATCGATGATCCTCGATTGCTGAAATTTGTAAGGGCGCTCGGGTTCAAGATTGGCCCGGATCGGATCGAGGTTGGCGATCTTGGGTCGTTCTATCTTTGCAAATTGGAGGCAATCTAATGCCCGCCCTTCCTTTGATCGCGGCGGGCATCAGCCTTGCTACTACCGCGATCGGCGGCATCATGGGTGCCGCGGGCGCACAAACTCAGGCGCAGGCTCAGGCGCAGACCGCCAATTATCAGGCGCAGGTCGCGCGCAACAATCAGATCATCGCTCAGCAGCAGGCCGAAGCTGCGGTGCAGACCGGGCAGGAGCAGGCGACCGAGCAGGGATTGCGCAACCGGGCGCAGCTTGGCGGCATTCTTGCGGCACAATCGGCAAGTGGTCTCGATGTCACGACCGGGAGTGCGCCCGAGGTGCGGTCGAGTGCGCGTGAGATCGGGCAGCTCGAACAGACGACGATCGAGCACAACGCGGCTTTGCAGGCTTATGGATACCAGACGCAGGCGACAAGCCAAGCGGCGCAGGCGGGCCTTCTCTCGCTTGAGGCGCAGCAGGCGCGGCAGGCAGGGACGATCGGAGTAGCAACTTCGCTGGTCTCTGGTGCCTCAAACTTGGGGTCGAAGTTCATCCAGTTTCAGAATTCCGGGATCTTCGGCGGCTCGGCCGGCCCTAACCAACTTTATGGCAATCCCGCCAATCTGGGCACCTGATGGCCGTTATCCCGTATCGCCCCTATCCGACGACCGCACCCCAGCAGCCGCCCGAGGTATTGCAGCGCATCGAGGCGACGCCGGCGATGTTCGGCGGCCTTGTCGGGGCGGCCGAGCAGCGCGGCGGAGCGCAGCTCGAACAGGCCGGGAACGAATTGGCGGGTGCCGCGATCCAGCGGCAGCTGCTTTACAATCAGGTGGCGGCCGATCAGGCGTCCTATGGGATGCTCGATCAGAGCCAGAAAATCGTCAACGGCGTGCGGATGAAGCACGGGCAGGACGCGCTCGATGCGATCGATCCGGCAAAGGAAAATCTGCAGGATCTTTACGACCAGACCCGCGCGCAACTGCCCAATGATCGGGCGCGGATCGAGTTCGACGCGCAGACGCGGCGGTTGCATTCCTTCAATCTTGCCGCCCTCGATAACCATTACGATCAGGAATTCCAGCGCTACAGCATCGAGACGCAGGCCGCAGGCGAGACGGTCGCGATGCAAGGGATTGCTGCGAATTACAACAATCCAGCGGCTGTCGCCGATCTGACCGACAAGGCAGTGCGGGCTGCGGTGCGGCGAGCGCAAACGCTTTATGGCACCGATGCTTCGCCTGATATTTTGAGAGCGGCGGCCGACGATGCTCGCGTGAAGGCGTTGACCTCGCAGATTACCGCGATGGGTGTGCATGATCCATCGGCTGCGGACGCGCTTGCCGAGCAACATCGTGAAGAGTTGGGGGCCGGATATCCGGTTCTGAAGGCGCATTTGCGCGAGCGCGTAATCGGTGCGCGGGCGGTCAATGATGTGTGGGGAACAGGTCCGGCAGGCGGTGCGGCTGCCGGTCCTCCGTCCGATCCGCGTGGGGTTGTGCCGCTGATCCGGCGGACGGCGCAGAAATATGGCATCGATCCCGATGTGGCCGTGCGGGTCGCTCAGTCCGAGGGACTCGGAACCTTCGGGGGCGATCTTGTCAACGGTAAGCCGACATCTTTTGGTGCGTTTCAGTTGCATGTGGCGCCGGGAGCGATGGGAGCAGACTTCCAGCGCGATACCGGGCTTGATCCGAGCGACCCGAAGAACGAGGCGGCGACAATCGATTATGCTCTGAAGCGGGCGGCCGAGGGTGGCTGGTCGCCGTTTCATGGTGCGGCACGTTCGGGCATCGGCGAACGTCAAGGTCTTGCGGGCGGCACGAACATTGTTGCTCCTCTGACCGACGTGACTCAATCGCAACCGCCGGGACTTGCCGAGACCGAGCGGCGCCTGGCGGCGACGATCCATGATCCGCAGGAACTGAAGGATGCTCTGTCCTATGCGCGTGAGCAGTACAGCGCCGAGTGGACCGATCGGCAGCGCTCTTATGAGTTGCAGCAGCGCCAGCAAAAGCTCGCGAGCGAGGCGGAGGAGGACAAGATCATTGCGGATGCGGAGAGCCCCAATCCGACGATTACGGCACGGGATATCAGCCAAAACAAGGGGCTGACGCCGGAAGCCAAGCTGCGGATGATCTCCTATCTCGACCGCGTCGATAAGCCTGACCCGCTTGCCAAGGTGTCGCAGGAAACGACGGTGCGGCTCCTCGATGATATTCGCAGGCCGGTTGGTGATCCGCAGCGCATCAGCGATATGAACCCGATCTATGATGCCTTTTCGAAAGGGCAGCTTTCAAAGGCCGACTTCGGATTCCTGCGCGACCAGATAACTAATGTGCGCTCGCCGGACGGCGAAAAACTGGCGGAGGTGCAGAAGGATTTCCTCGCTGGCCTCAAATCGTCGATCACAAAATCAAATCCGCTTCTCGGACAGTTGGATCCAAGCGGCGACCCGCAGTTTTATAGATTCCAGTGGGATATCAATCAGAAGATAAACCAGTACAAGAAAGATGAAAAGAAAGAGGGAAAGAATCCGTTTGATCTTTTTAACCCATCGAAGCCTGATTATCTTGGATCGCCCGAGGTAATCAAGCAATATCAGGTGCCGTTACAGCAGTCGACGCGCAACATCGCCAACAGGCTTGGTGGCGGCAATGTGCCGGCTCCGGCGACGGCGGCACCGGCGCCCACGCCCGCAATAGCGCCGCGGCAGCCGGGCGAGACGATTGATGATTATGTGCGGCGTGTCGGAGCATTACCGCCGGCACTGCTGGCGCCGGCTCCGGCGCGCTGATGCCTGACCTGATTTCGCGGTTCAAGGCCGCGGGGTTTTCCGACGAGGAGATCGGCAACTGGTCGACCGGATTTCGCCAGCGGATGAATACTGCCGGCTTTAACGATGACGAGATCAGTCGCTATCTTGACGGCAATGTTCAGCCGCCGGCCACTCCGCCCCCGAATTTTCTTGCGCGGCTGAACTCTGCGACACACCTGCCGGTGTTGGACAATCTTGCCAAAGGGTTTGGCGAGGGGGCGAAGGCGGGATTTGGTTCCGAGCCCTTGGGTTCGGATGAGCTGTCCTGGATGCGCAGTGTCGGGATGATCAGCGATCCCGATCAAGGGATGCCAGGGCCGATCCGGCTTCTGACCGACGCAATCAACAAGCCGGTAGCGATTGCGGCTGACGCCTTGCGTCGGCTTCTGGGCGCCGCTTTGGGCGGCATTGTCGGCGCCGCCCGCAAGATTGGCCCAAAGACCGGAGAGGCGATAGAGACCGGATTGCAGGTTGCGACCGATCCGGGGTTGGCTGCGACATTGACCGGGCTTGGTCCTCCCGGCGCCCTGGCCGGCGGCTTGCTCGATCTGGCGCGACCGACGATTGCGTCGATCCTGGCGCGTTCCGAGGTCGACGCCGCCGGGCATGCGATAGACGTACCGATCGGCACGCTGCCTGAGGCTGAAGATTTCGGCAGCACCGCAAAGGCGATTGCCGGCGAGGATGCGGCGCCGAGCGTGCAACGCAAGCTTCTGGAGCTTTATTCACAGAATGGCGTCCATCCTTCCGAGGTGGCGCATGATGCGGCAAGCGATCCCGGTGTCGCGCAATCGATTGTCTCGCGCGGCACCGATCTGCCCGACCGCTATACCGGCCCAAATCAGGTTGCCGAGCGCGTTCCGCCCGAGCCGCAGCGGCTGAATTCGTGGATTGTGCGCAACGGCGGCGTCAAAGATCCGGGCGGCGACATCAGGACGACTATCGGCGGCCCGCGCGGTAGGCCTGGGCTGATCAACAATCGCAGCGGAATGAATCTCGATGACGCTGCCTTGAAGGCATGGGAGGACGGATATTTCCCGACTGACGAGCGCCCTTCGGTCAACGACTTTCTCGATGCCGTCGCTGAGGATCACAACTTGCGGCCTCGTTATTCCGGGGTTGATGCGCAGGGAGTGGCGGCTTTTCAGGGCGCTATGGCGCGCAACGCCGAGGTGGATCGGCTGGCGCAGGAACATGGGATCGACCCGGCGGGAATGTCTCGCGATCAGTTCTGGGACACGATCGCCGACCGCATGTCGGAAGATGAGCGGGATCGCGAAATTGCGTCAATGGGGCAGGCGCATGAACAGGCGTTTGCCGAGGCCGAGGCGCGCACGCGAGCGTGGTTCGAAGCGCGCGGCGATGCATGGGAGCCGGACGAATTCTATCGCGGAGTACCGGCAACAGAGGAGGATCTGGAGCGTGCAGACCAGTTCGAGGGGGAAGCGCGGTGGCAACACTACCTTGCTCAGATCGGTGGCGAAGGCGAGGGCGGCGTTGAAGAACCCGGAATTGCCGGACGAGATCAGGAGCATGTGGAAGCAGGCGCTGGATCAGGGGGAGTCGGCACTGAGCCTGCAACAGGCGCAGGAGCGCCTCGGCCAGTTGCCGCAGGAGCCGGGGAGCCCGCTACCGAGCTGACCGAGCAGGGCGAGCAGATGGTGATGCCGGGCATGGAACGCTCGGCAGTCCAGGCGATGCGGGCGCGAGAGGCCGAGGGTGGCGGCATGATCCGCGCTGCGGTGCCGCAATTGGAGCCGGGCGGCATTTTTCAGCGCCCGGAAACGCCGCAGAACGAGTTGGAGTTCGGACCCGAGACGGGGGCGATCTCGTGGGGGAAAAAACCTCCGCCGGCACCGGGGTCATTCGAGGAGGCGCAGGACAGCATTCTCTCGAAGCTCAGCATCGGAGAGCCTGGGCCGCGGCGGCCGATGACGCTCTCACGGATGTACACCAACATTTTCGAGAAGCTCTATCCGATCAGCGAGGTGACGCCGCCCGGGACGCCGACGTTCCGCAATCCCTACCGGCTGACGCGGCTCCTTGCCGGTCTGGCTGGCAAGATCGATCACTTTCTGGTGCGCGGCACTTACGACTTCAACACCTACAAGATCAACGGCGCCAGCCTGCAGGATGTCCTCGATCCGGTGAAGGACGATCTTGACGGCTTCCGTGCCTTTGGCGCCGCCGCGCGCGGCCTTGAATTGGAGGCGCGCGATATCACGACCGGGCTCGACTCAGCGGCAATGCGGCGCGTCGTGCGCGAGGGACTGAATAAATACGAGCCGGTGTTGACCGGTCTCGTCGAATATCAGAACCGGGTGGCGGCATACCTGCGCGATTCTGGCGTGCTGTCGCGCGACGGCTATGACGTAATGACCGAGGCGAACCGTCTCTATGTGCCGTTCCAGCGGGTCATGGGCGACGGCGACGGGTTCCACGGTGCCGGCCAGACCCTACAAGCGAGTAATCCGATCAAGCGGATAGCCGGATCGGAACGTGAGATTGTCGACCCAATCGAATCGATCATCCGCAATACCGCCTCGATGATCACAATGGCCGAGCGCAACGCCGCCGGTACCAAATTGATCGATATGCTGACGGCGGCAGGCGATATCGGATTTGGCGAACGGCAGCCGATCAAGGCGCTGGAGTTGCCGCCAGATCCGGCACTCGATGCTGCGCTGCGGGATTTTCTCTCGCGTAACGGCATCGATCGGTCGGAAGGGCTGCTGGATTTCCTGCATTCTGCGGCCTCGCAACCGGAAAACCGCGGCACGATCTCGATCTTTCGCGACGGCACCCGGCATACTTATCAGGTCGATCCCGAATTGGCGCGGGCATGGAAGGGGCTCGATGCGCAGACAGCCGGAGCCTTTGAGCAGTTGATGCGGCCTTTTGCGCGGACCTTGCGCGCCGGCGCCGTACTGACGCCCGATTTCGCGATGCGGCACACGATCCGCGACTATCTCTATGCCGCCGTCACGTCTCCCGGCCTCTTCTCGCCGGCCGATATGGCGCGCGGGTTCATGGGGCTGATCTCGAAGGATGAGCCATACTGGCGGTGGGTGCAGGGAGGCGGGGCCAACATCTCGATGGTGACGGTCGATCGGCGATATCTGCAGGAAGACATTGCCCGTTTGACGCAGCAGACCGGGCTCGTCACCCGGATGATGAACACGGTTGCCGATCCGAATGCGGGATGGTTGACGAAGGGAGGCGCTGTTGTCGGGTTGCCGTTCAAGGTAGTCGGTAAATATGTGCTGCACCCTTTGCAGGTGCTGACCGAGCTGGCGGAGAATGCTTCGCATCTCGGGGCTTACATCAAGGCCGAGCGCGGGATGGAGGAGGCGGGCCTGGAGATCGGCAAGCCGGAGATCCAGGAAGCGGCTTTCGCCTCGCGCGATGTGGCGGTGGACGCGGCGCGGATCGGGGCCAAGACGCGCGCCTACAACATGATTACGGCCTTTGCCAACATCACCCTGCAGGATACCGATCGGGTCGCGCGGGCGTTTTACAACAATCCGGCGCGTACATCGATTGCGGTTGGCGGCGGGATTGTCTTGCCCTCGGCTCTTCTGTGGTGGGCGCAGCATGACGATCCGCGCTATCACGAGATCCCGCAATGGCAGCGCGATCTTGCCTGGATCGTGCTGACCAACAAATGGGACGATGCCGGGCCCGCCAATCAATTTGGGCCGCCGGCTCCGGGATCAGCTTATCGTGTCGTTGGCGATCGCCTGCAAATAAACAACGGCGCCATTTTCAGGATACCAAAGCCCTGGGGCATGGGCGTCGTCTTCGGCTCCGGTACAGAGCGGGCGTTGGAAGCCTTTGCCGCGCATAATCCCGAGGCTTTCCAGCATTGGTCGCAGTCGATATTCGGTGTCGTCGTGCCGCAATTCGTTCCAACGGCAGGAGCCCCAATCCTTAACCAGTGGACCAATCGCGATACTTTTACCAATCGGACACTTGTTCCCGACCGGATGGAAAAGTGGTTACCGGAATATCAGTACACGCCCTACACGACAGAGACGACCAAGGCGCTTGGCAAGATCATTGGTGCGTTCCCCGGTGTGCGTGGAGCCAGCATTTCGCCCGATAGCCCGGTTGCGGGAGGCGTTGCGCGGGCGCTGACGAGTCCTATCCTCCTGGAAAATTACATTCGCGGGTGGAGCGGCAATCTCGGCATGTACGCGCTGGCGACGGCGGATGCGGCGCTACGCAAGTCCGGCGTGTTGCCGGACCCGCCCAAGCCGACGGCGGCGCTCGCCGACATTCCGGTGGTGCGCGCTTTTATCGTTCGCTATCCATCGGCAACCACTCAGTCGATCCAGGATTTCGAGGACACTTACGCGCGTAACGACGTGTTTTATCAGACATGGCAGGCAAAGGCGAAAGAAGGGGATGCCGATGCGGCGGCCCGTATTTCAGCGATGGGTGGCCCGCAAATGTTTGTACGCCTCGATGGAATCAAAAAGGCGCTGACCGAACACAACAAGCTTATCCAGGACATTTACCGCGACCCGACATCTTCCCCATCGGACAAGCGGCAGCTGATCGATACTCTTTATTTTCGGATGATCGAACTGGGGCAGGCGGGGAAGGCAGCGATGACGCAAATCAACCAGAGTCTTGGAGAGCCACCGAAGCCTTAGCCATTGCTTGTACGGCGGCGAAGCACGCGCCACTCGGCGGTACGCAAATCGCACCTGTGCCATGACGCAGGCTCGCATTCATGTGATAGCCGCGCGGTGACCTCACCCGCGAGGACTACAGATCGTGAACCTCCGCGCCCTCGTTCTTGCCGCCGTCCTCTTTCCTCTTGTCGCATTCGGGGCCACGGCTCAGCAGGTTCAGGGGATCAACGTCCTGCCTGCCGCGGGCGGGATCAGCGATTCCGATACGATGGCGCTGTGTCAATCGGTTTCCGCCAACTGCGGTAACCCCGGCGTTCCCTACGGCCGCGCCCAGGCCTCGCAATGGGCGACATATCTTAACGCGCGCATCCCGTTCGCAACCAACACCATCTACGGGGTAATGCGTGGGGATGGCACTACCCTTTCTTGTGCAGCCGGGCAATGTTCGGTCATCGGCGGCGGCGGGGGCGGCGGCATCACAGCGCTGACCGGTGATGTGACGGCTTCTGGGACGGGCTCGGTGGCGGCAACCCTCGCGACCGTCAACGGCTCTCCCGGATCGACCACCTGCTCGAACATCACCACCAACGGCAAGGGGCTGGTGACCGCCAACACCAGCGGATCGTGCAGCGGTGGCGGCGGACTGACAATCGGCACGACCGGAATCACCGGCGGCACCAACGGCCGCATCCTCTACGACACTTCCGGCGTTCTCGGCGAGTTGGCGACGACCGGCTCCGGCAATGTGGTCCTCGCGACCTCGCCTACCCTTGTTACGCCGGCGCTTGGCACGCCGTCCGCCGCGGTGCTGACAAACGCCACCGGGTTGCCACTTTCGACGGGCGTCACCGGCAACCTGCCGGTAGGAAATCTTAATTCTGGCACGGGGGCCAGTTCCTCGACTTTCTGGCGCGGCGATGGCACTTGGGCAGCGACTCCCGGCAGCAGCGTCTCGGTCACATCGGCGACCCCGAATACGGTTGTCATCAACCCCACGCCCGGCACCGGGACTTTTACGGTCGGGACAACCCAGACCACGATCGATTGCACCGCCGGCACGGTAACCGGGGCATGCACCGGCGGATTGGCGCTCGTCACCGGGTATACGGGGGCAAATGTCGAGGTTGGGGCGCACACCTACACGCTGGCGCAGGCCGGCACGACCGGGTTTGGCGCGGGATGGGGGATCTGCCTCACCAACACCGGAACTTCCGGCAACGCCACGGTCAATGCGACGACTTCGACCTTCAACGGCAACGGAACGAACTCTTCGAGCCTGACCTTGGCTCCGGGCGATTGGGCATGCCCGCAGAGCGACGGTGTGAACTATGTGACCAACATCGGGCACGCGGTTGCTGCGGCCGGGAGCGTTGCTTTTTCTGGAATTACCACCGGGTCCAACACGACAGCGGCAATGACGATTGGCAGCGGAGCGTCGCTGGCGTTCACCGGGACGGGGTTTGTGAACGGCAAGGCGCGCACGGTCAGCGGCAGCACCGATACCCTGCTTTCAACCGATTGCGGCGGCTCGGTGTTCTACAACAATGCTGGCGCCACGACGGTCACGATCCCGGCAGCAATCGTCCCCGCTAATAATGTCACCTGTAATATCGACATCATCGCAAATACCGCAAACAAGGTATCGGTCAACGGCACGGCGGTTTCCGCCGCGACATTGGTCTCTGCTGACTCATACACCGGCACCCGTAATCTTGCGGGTAGTGGGATCACCCTCAAGTTGAGCACCGTGAACTCGGTCGCGACCGCCTATCTGTTCGGTACGGGGTCGTGATGATGCGCAGTTTTGCCGCCGCGGCGCTCATCTGGCTTGTATGCGCCGCGGGGGCTCTGGCACAGATCGGCACCAACGTCAGCATCGGGACCGTAGCCAAGGTCGGTGGCGGCGGAGGCGGCAATTTTACCCTGCAAAACCACGCCATCATCTACCTTGGTTCCGGTGCCGACCAGGGGGTTACGACTACAACCACCTCAGCGTTCACCGTGCACGCCACGGGCGATCTGGTCATTCTCGAAATAACCGATTGCTCTGGTGGGGGCATTCTCTGCTCGCCGGGATCCAATACGGGACATGCTTCAACTATTACCTATCCTGGTGGCTCCTGCTCTGTCGCCACCGGGACGGCATTTACAAACGTACCGCCCCCCAACAGGACATTGCAGGCCGAGATCTGGCATTGTGACAACATGGCGGCCAGCGGATCGGTTGTCTTCACGGTCAATTTCTCACCTGCGGTTTCCTATCCTAACGTCTTTGCTCAAGACCTAAGCGGTGTTCCCACCACAGGTCTCGATGTCGGAATTGGAAACGTCCTTGAGCAGACCAGCGTCACCACGGCGTCGGTGACGACTAACGGAAATACAACACAGGACAATCAGTTTGTCGTCAGTGCATGTCTGGGCCTAGACGCATCCTCATCGCTTACGTTTAACAATACCAGCCTTGACGTAGCTACCAGCAACCAAAGAGGCGCGCAATATAACGGGACCACACTTTCGGTTAATCCAGTGACTGCCACATGCACCTTTTCTGGAACCCAGACCAGCACGGTCATTTCGGTTGCGGCATTTGCGCATAATTAGATGAACGGGAAGATTTTACTTATAGTTGCCTTTTTGGCGATATCTGGTTTTGGAACGATCCATCTTGGCGGCGGTGGCGGCGCAACGGGAGGGTCGGTTGTGCTGTCGGTGCAATCGGACAGCTATTCTGCAGCACCGGCGCCAAACGCCACCATCGGAAACCTATCCACGACATGCAGCGCCTCTTGCGGCAGTTCGACGTACACGCTCGTGACCGGCACCGACTATGCTGGGATGGCGTGCGACGCGACTACTCTGCAGATAACCGGGGCATCTTTGCACGAAGCTACCGGCGGAAACGCGCTGGGCACTTATTACCCGTGCGTGCAGAGCGCGCAGTCGGGTGCCGCAACCTTTGTGCAGCGCATGACGGTCCAGATCGGGACAAGCCCACAGACGGTGGGAACTCAGATCTATGGCGATGACGTGGCGCTTCAGAGCGGGCAGACATATCCGATCTATCCTGGACTCGTTGGATCTGAAAACGGCAAGGCCCTGACCAATCGCGCCGTCGCTTCCTCAAGAGCCTGCGACGCTACGCTGGCGCAGGTAATCAACGCCAGCACGCCCACCGTTGCGACATCGTCTAATCCCCTTGCCATCCTAGAATTTGGTGGCGTCGAGGCCAGCACGATGGGTGTGGGTGCCTATGAAGCGCCCTTCAAGGCTTGCCTTACCGCAATGGCCGTGTGGCTTGGCACTCCCAGCAAGCAGCTCGGCTCGACCGGGACCCAGGGCGGCTCAGGATGGGGCTCGGACAGCGGTGGCCCGTCCGGTACGTTTGTCGCTTCGGCGAGTGCTGGAGCCACCCTCACCTTCACGGTTACGCCATCTGCGGCGGTGCCAAATGTCTGGAATTCAAACTCTTGCGGCACGAGCCCGGTCGGCGTCAACCTCTGCACCGGCGTTGTCTGGATCTTGTACAAGAACTTTTCCGGCGGCAATACCGGGAGCTTCACCTACACCGTCGATGGAGGATCCCCGGTCACTGTGACGCCCTATAGCGATGCCGGTGCGGTGCGTGGGGTTGGGGCGCAGCGCATTCAGAACCTCAGCAATACGGCCCACACGATTGTTCTGACGGTCGGGAGCAATACCGGGCAGGCGCTGTCTTTTGGCGGGGTGGCGACCGCGCCAAAGACCTACGCGAGCCGGATATTGATCGCGGGCGTGCTGAAGGAGCAGGGCGACGCAAATTCGGCCGCGACTGCAGCCTACGACAAGGACGCCGCCGATGTAGCGGCACTGCTGGCAGACGATCTCCTTGATGTGCTGTTTGTCCCGGTGCGCAGCTATGTCAGCGTCGCGAACATGGTCGGGCTCATCCCGAACGCGGCCGGCCATGCCCAGATGGTGCTGGCGTTTCAGGGCCAGATCCCGAAATGCCTTGACGTGGCTAATGGGCGCCCGCTGCCATCTTATGTCATATCAAACCTTCAGGGGGTGGCGACCTGTCTCGCGTTCGACGACGAGGGCACCTCGATTTCGACCGTCGATATGTCGAATACGGGAAACCCTGGCTTCAATTGGTATTTGAGCGACGCGTGGCCGCGTGCAGGTCAGAGAGGATGGCGTGGAGACTGGACCTGTGACAGCATCGCTTTTCCTCCGATACCATCGAGCTGGGTGACCCAAGGTGCTGGGGGCATCACCCTTGCTCCCACATGTACTCCCACACTGGGAAATCTTGCGATTTTGAGCAGTTGTGGAACACCACTCACAGCACCGACAGTTCCACCATATATAACTTATAATGCCCCTCTTGCTGGCGGTAAGGGATGGTATCTCGAAGACCAGCCGTCTTGGACAGGAAGTGGGCAATTCGTATTTTGGGCGACTTCCCAAGAATTTTTAAATTTTTCCACTTCTCCCACCTTCACGCCAAGCGCATGGTTTCCCGAGATCGATAATCCTGACATGGGATTCAGTACCGAAGATGTGATTGCGTGGGTAATATCGCCAAACGCGGCCGACGCAAATTCATTTGACGGTCAAAATTCTGGCCATACGCCTCCAGTATCGGGCGATGCTGTTGGGATGGCGTTCATGTCTTCGATGATCGGACCAAGCGGTCTCAATGCGATCACCTTTTACCGCAACGGTGTGGCTGAAGTGACTGGAAACGACGCCCCCAGCGTTGCTATCGCAGTCCTGTCGCACCCGTGTCTTTTGATGAGTAATAGCTCGCTCGGCACGACGACGTTTCGCTACGCTCGCGTTTGGCAGCAGCCTATATGAAGACGATAGTAGTCGTTTTGCTGATCCTGGTCCTCTGTGGTTTTGCGGGCTTCCGCGCCGGTGTGGGCGTCAACAACGCATTTTCGCTGAACGCGGTAGGACGTGAAGGCGGCGGGCTCAGCGTCGTCGGCCGCAACGGTGGAGGGGCGGTTGGGCGCAATTAGGTGGCTTCTGCTCGTCCTCGCATTGACTGGCTCGGCGCAGGCCCAGACCATAACTGCGGTCATCCCGCACAACGAGATGAACGCGACGACGATCCCGATCCCGTCGACCAGCTGCATGTTTGTGGACGAGTTCCTGGGCGGCTCGACATACGGGAACTCGAAGCTCTGCCCGGCAAACACCGCGGCGTGGGCAGCGGCCTTCGGCTTCAACTCGACCGTGTATAGTCTGGTCGGAACCGCGGATATCGCGGCAGGAGCGGTTACGTATCCGAAGATCCAGAACGGTGGCGCGGACGGTCTCCTGGGCACCCACTTCGGCGCCTCGCCCTCGGAAGTCACGATGGGCGCCAACATGCAGATCTCCGGCGGCGTCCTTACGTCGAAGCAAGATATTCAGCTTACTCCCGGCCTCTCGACCGCGATCGGGACATGCAACACCTCGATCCAGCACATCACGGGGGCAGGGCAGATCAATCAGCAGCAGTGCATGCGGACGGTCACGGCAGGCACGGCAGGCACACCCGCCGATAGCGGCTTTGTCGTCAAGATGAACTGCAATGGCTGCACCTATACCGCAGTCAACCCGACCGGAACAGCGGGCAACCAGGGCGTCTATTTCGACATCGTGGGCGACGGCAACCCCAGCGACACATTCATTGTCGCAACTGCAGGCGGTACGGCGGATTTTCTCGGCTGTCCGCTCGGCGGCGGCACGACGATTACCGCGCCCGGCAACGGATGGATTCACATCATCAGCAACCCCGATAATAATGCCACAAATTATTACGCATGCGCTCAATACAACGGGACAACGACCGTTACAGTAACCAATAATTACAGTGGTACTGCCGGAACACCGATTGCGGTGCTGACCGCTGCCGCGTCGTCTGAATTGGACTTCATCACAACCAACTGGTCGTCCGCATACCATCAAATGGAACTGCGCTGTACCGGACTTATAGTCGGCACCGGCGGATCGGACATCTATATTAGATTGCATTCCGGCGGTTCGTATCAGACGGCAAGTTATGATCGTGCAGCGCTTTATGTAGACGATTCGGGAGCCGCCCCTGACTCATTCACTTATTCCAACGCTTCAAGCTCTATTTTGTTCGATGCTCCCACACCGGACACGACAGTAATGGCTACACTAAAAATGTCGATAGATAATGTGTCTGATACGGCTTCGTATAAGCCGACCCGATGGAGTGTTTCGGAAAGTCTTGGGGGCAAGGCGGTCGATCTGCGCGGATCATCGATATGGAAGGGCGGGACTGGAGCGATCGACGGCATACAGGTGATCCCTAGTGCGGGAACATTTAGCGGCGTCTGTGCATTGTTGGGGGTGTTCTGATGCTGCCGCGCCAATCGATCTCCCGCCGCGGCCTGATCGCCGGGTCCGCCGTTGCCGCCTTCGCTGTACCGCGAGTCGTCCGTGCGGCGTTCAACCCATACCTTAACCAGCACGCCCTCTACCTCAACGACGGCACCCTGTTTACCGATGGCGCCTCGCATCCGGCGAGCGGCCTTTACGCCAATATCGGTGCGCTTCGAACTGTCTACCCGTTCGCCACCGCCCTGACCAACGAGCTGAACTGGCTCATCGTCCAGGACGCGATCTATCAGGCCGGAGCTGTCGGCGCCAAAATATATGTCGGGTACGCCCTCAGCGGAATTCGCATGACGAATGCGAACAGCGCGCTCGACGGCTCGGGCACGCTGCGGTTCGGCGATTATGGCGACACATTCAATCCGGGGGCCTCCGCCAATCTGATTTTTGCGGGCGAGGGGCTGGGAACAATTTTCTATTGGCCCGACGATCTCGGCAGGCCGGCGGCGACCGGGAACTTCACCGCTACGATTTCGGCTCCTGGCGTCATGACGGTCACGGTCGCGGGGGCGAACCCGATCATTCCCGGCATGCTCGTGAACGGTACGGGAATTGCGGTGTGGGCGACCAGCGGCCCTGACGCGGGCGCCAGCAAGCAACGCGTGATATGCCAGTTGACCGGGACGCCCGGCAGTGCCGGCACCTATCAGTTGAGCAACGCGCAGACTGCGGTCACCAGCCCCTCTACCTTCTCCGCGACATTCGCCACGAATGCAAATCCCTGGGGCCGTCGCACCGCGATCGAGTGCGGCGTGCAAAATGACCAATTCTCCGGCTGGTACGGCCAGCTTCGAGACTTCACCATGTATGGCCCCGGGGTTGGCTCGACCCTGGGCGCCTCGTCATCCGAGATGATCGGCCTTTGCACCACCGACCGGGTCGACCTCAAAAACATCCAGATCGGATATACGCTTGGTGCTGGAACAAGCGTGGGATTCTGGGCTGGGATCAGCCTTACCGGGGGGCAGACAAAATGGGAGAACGTCCGGTCCAACAATAATTACATCGGCGTCGATATGCCGACACAAACCCAAGAATTCGGAAATATTGTATTTGACCATTGCGACTTTGCCAGCAACAATCGAGGGGGTTTTAGTATCAGTCCCACCGCCTCTCTGCAAAGCTGTAAATTTATCGGCGGCAACATGGACACGCAGCCCTATTCTATCTGGTGCGAGCCGTGGTCCTCGGCACTGATTGCCGCTCTCGGCTACGGGCCAGATACCTTCGACCCGCAACTTCTTACCCTCGATTGCGATTTTGACACCGCGCAGTTCGAGAATATCGGTAACGCGATTGTCGGGGATGGGCTGGCTCCTGTCACATTGACCGGAAGCATTTCCGGGACAACACTGACCGTTACAGTCGGCACGCCGCAGGTCGGACATCTGCTGCAGCAGATCAGTGGCGGACCCGCTATTGCCGCCAACACCTATGTCATTGCCGGGAGCGGCTCGACCTGGACCGTCTCGGTGTCGCAGACGGTCGCGCCAGGGCAAATCACCGCGACCAAGGCGCGGTACATGCACCGGACCCGCCTATATCCGGCAGAGGCGCTGTGGGGCGGAACGGGCTTCAAGATTGCTGCTGAACAGCGGACGGCGATGTTCGACATCGCCTCGATGAGCGGCGTCATTCGGCCGATGACCAACTTTGCATGGTCTCCGGGCACTGACTCGATCTTTGGCTTTACCCACCTGTCGGCGGCAATCGGCGCCGTCAATCCGCAACCCGGCCTTGTCATCGAGGGTGACCTTTCGTCCCTGATAAACAATTGCCTCTCCGGCAGTACGTTCGGCGGCCATGGCTTTTTCGGGTCGTCGGCATTCATCACGCCAGGGTATGTGGAGTTGCGGGAGCCGGGGTTCTGGAAGGGCACGGTCGCGCCGACCTTTGACAGCGGTTATCCCGGAACTCCGATCTGCGGGCTCGGGCAAGTTGTGCTGCGGCACATAGCGGCGGCCGGAACTCCGGTCTTATGCACCGGGGCGGTTGCGACCGATGACGTGATGGGGATCGTCATTCTCGTCAACACATGGCCGCTGATCGTCACTTCGGGCGAGGTGCCGGTGGCGAGCGGGGCGAACACGATCTTTGCCGGCAATCTGGTGCAGACCGCCTCGGGCGGGGCGATATCCGCGGTATCCGGCACCCCGACCGGGACGGTGATCGGCCGGGCAACGGCAAATTCCGGGGGAGGATTTACGACAGTCCGGCTGCAAGGGCTCGAATGACAGGAGGTTGAAATGTGGCGGTTAGCGATCGCCGCTGTTCTTGTCATCGTTGCCGGGTTTGGCAGCTTTGGCAGCTTTCGTGGAGGTGCGCCCGCACCTCCGCCGCCGACCGGCGTCGTGATGTCCAAGAATTTTTTCAACAACTCCGGGAGCTCGACCCCGGCTGGCGGCACATCGAACACCTGCGCTGCGGCCAACACCTGCTTCCCGGTTCACACCTTTGCCGGGTTCGCGCCCGGTACGGTTCCCTCGGGATCGATTGCGGTGCCGACAGTCGGCGGCAATCCGATCCGCTACCAAGCCGATCGCTGTGCACGGCCATGGGCAGACGGCAGCTCGTCCGGCTGTCAGTTCTCGCTTTTTATCCCGCAGATCGGGGCGCATGCCCTCGAACAGGTGGTGTGGACCGTCCAGGCTGGCAGCTACAACAACACCTCGGCCTGTACGATTTCCTGCGTCACATCGAACGGAGATCTCCGAGTCAAACTGACAGATGTCAATCAGACTGGGATAACCTCATTCGACATTAGCGGAAATGTTCAGGCAGGTGCTTACATTGACCCGTCAACCGGCGCCGTAACTTCTGCTGTAGTTAGAGGTGGGTTTAATGCGGGAGCTGGCCCGTGCACATCTAACATTTGTCACGCAACCGTCTATAGCTATGTCAATGCCGGGGGTTCGGGGAATTGCGTCGGGTCGCCAGCCTTTACGATCAACAATCTGCCGGCGACCGGTATTGTCGGGGCGACGACGACCGTGACAACGGCCGGCTCCGGCTGCCCGATGGGGCCGGGATCGAGCAACGCCACCGCGGCGATCAATACGGCACTCGGCAACGGAGCTTACAACAGCAGCAACCACTGCGGGATCGTCAGGCAGTACCTCCAGGGTCCGGTTGCGGACGGCTGGGAAGTGGCCTGCCGCTTCACCGACGACAACGGCACCACCGGGCAGTGGGCGCCGCCGGCGCCCGTCATGCGCGCTTGGGTCGAGGATTGGAAGAACGCGGACGGCACGGTCTACGCGCTGCGCGCCATGGCGATGGTGACGCAGGATCAATATGTCCACCTCGGCACACTTTCGCCCTTCACCTATGACGTGCAGTGGTACAACGGCGCGACCCCGACCTCGGGCACCTGCATCCGCTGCGCCAGCCAAGGCTACATCCCGCTCACCCGTATCGTACAGCAGTTTTCGAGCGCCGGGCTGACCCTTGAGCCCGATGCGCGGATGGACTGGATACCAGTCGGGGCGGGGCCGGCGACGAGTGCGGAGCTCAATGCTGTTGTCGGGACGTATCAGGCTGCCGACAAGGTATATTTCAAAGGCTCGCACCTGATCCCACCAATTGACGACAATGTGACGGTCGGGAATTACATCCTAACCCAGACAGGTACTCAGTTGTCGACAAATATTCCCTGCTGCTCTGGCGACGAGGGATCGTTCAATTCCAACACACTGGGAGGACAGAGCAACCATCAAGGGTATTCATCAGGCGGCGACCACGACTTTTTCTTTATACCTGCAAGCAATGTCATTCAGTATTTGGCAATGACTCAAGCGTCAGACTATGGGTTTTCGATGACCCAAAATAATCGCGTGGCATCGGCTACAAATTTCAGCTGCAACGCCGGAACATATGACCCTGACACGCGCTATGCGATTGACCTGATCGCGAGCGCATCGTGGACGCCGCCGGCCGGCATGGTGGCGCGCCCGAACGCAAGCAAATTCAACTCTAATGGTGTGCTTGCGGCAGATATGATTGGCGCATTAGTGCCGTGCTGGGTAAACAACGGAAATGGTTGGGGATTCTTTTTTGAGACGAGCGGAGCAGACTATTCGCATTGGCAGAATTATTCTCGGTGGTCCTATGTACAGGAAGGAGAGGAATGGCAACTGCAGGCGATGGACGCCGCAGCACAAGATACATTGACCAATTACGGTTCGGGGTATTCCGAGCTTGGATCGGCGTTTTACTACGGAACGGCATATATTATTGCAGGAGGTAATCGGCTGCCGGCTTGGTCGTTTCGGCCGTTGATCGAAGCAACTAAATTCCTTCCGCCGACAGATATTAATGCGCAATACGATTACCAAATCATGATGAACCACATCGCCAAACTCGGGGCTGATACATACGCTTTCACGGGTACAGTGACGACGTGTTACTTCTTCTGCGGACCTTTTGTCGGAACAAAGCCTTTTGACATTACGTCTGGAGGATGGCTCGGGGGCGCGCTATACTATTCCAATGCTGTTGCTGGCACGGCGAACGCAACAATATCTGGGGAGTATTTCACGGACGCCTATCTTGGCGGGGAATTGCTCGACGCCGAAATGTTGTTTCCTGCGGACAATTCCAACCTTGATAACTGGGCGCATACATACGTTGACAATTACATTGTCGGGAGGGCATATCAAAACAGGTCATGCACTGTTAATTGGCTAGATTACATTGGATATAATACAGACAGCGACAAGCGGCAGGTTGCCGGATGGGAAGCGGACTCGTCAAATGCGCAGCACTTCAACGAGTATATCTGGAACTTCGCCGGGCCGACGATAACGACGTATTCTGGCGATCCGATTGTGGATATGTCGGCATTCGCCCCGTCGTTTGGCCCCATCCAAACCCACTCAATTACCGCAACCGCACCGGTGACGGTGAATCCGGCAGGTACGACCACGATCTCGGTGTCAGATGTCTCGCTAATCCAGCTCGGCGCTGTCGTCGCTGATCTTGGTGCCGGAGGATGTTTCCCCTCCTGTCCCGGCGTGGGGGGCGCGTTGCCAACACAGAGTGGGGCCATCCCGCATCATATGTTTGTCTCTGCGATAAGCGGAACGAGTGGAGCGGGGACGATCTCGATCAAATGCGGGGCGACTGGAGGCTGTTCGAGCCCGACGACAACGGTCAATAGCGGTGATGTTCTGGCGTATTCGTTCCGGCTCGACTTTCCGCCGTCAATCGGGTCGGATGGCAGTTCTCCGCTGAGTCAGTCAGGCAACTCACCGATGCCGGGGGGAACGTTGATGAAGCCGATCTGGGAAGGTGGAAGCAATTCCGGTGACAATCACCTCGGCTCATTCCCCCCGACGACCAGTCCCGCAAATGGCATTAATGACTCGGTGACGACCGGAGGCTATGTGTGGTGCCCGGACGCGGCGAACCCGCAAGGGACAACCGGGACAATCCTGCCGCATGGCGGTACCTGCGGGGTGACGGCGCCGTTCAACTATGCCGCAGATGGTGCGGTGACCTGGGGGTTCGCGCCGCCGCTCTCGGCCTGCACCGGAATGATTGGCAACTGGCGTTACGGCGGCGGTCCTGGAACGCCGGGGAACATCAATCTGAAGACCGAGGAGGATCAGGCGTTACATCTGGCACGCTTTGCGATCGCAGTATGGGGGTCAAACACGGCGCGGAGCACGGTCGCAAGCGAGTGGCCAGCGCCCCCATCGATCTACACAGGAAATCCCGAGCTAGCCAATTTCGCGTGGGACTCATCGTTCAGCTATCCGACGCCACCAGGGCATTGAAAGGAGCTCGACATGAGTGAGCTGTGGTGGGTCTGGCGCGAAGATCCTGATTGGCTTGCCTACGACAACGAATATCCCTGCGTCTCTCCGGGCGGCGATCCGCTCGTTCTCGGAGAACCGATTTTGTCGGCGAAAACGCGGGACGAAGTACGTGCTATTGCGGGCTGGAAAGTAAGGATTGTCTGGAAGCATCCGCGGGGCATTGAGCCATGAAACACGACTGGTCAAGCGAGCTCTTGATGCACCATTCGTCCTGCCTTTACTGCGACACACTGTTCGTCAAACTAGTGCCAGGGGTTACGAATGGGAACGAGGACGAGGAATGTCCCAAGCGCGGTCGCGAGAAGCCGCCGCGCGGGCATGTCTCGTATGAGGATCAGGAGTTTTACGACAGAGTGAAGGCGGTCAAGGAGACGACGCCGCAAACTGCTCTGCATCGCGACACGGTTTTCCTGACTCGCGCTCATCAGCGTATATTGAATCGCGCGCTGCGGCGGTCATCCAGACTTATCGATTGAATTGCGAATGATTGACGCGATCGTTGATCTATCGCACTGGAATCCAAACCCGATCGATTTCGCTGCGGTCAAGTCGGCCGGCATTGCTGCGGTAATCCTGAAGGCGACGCAGGGCTCTCACTGGATCGATGCGACCTTTGCCGACCGGGCGATTGCGGCTAGTGACGCTGGGCTGCTCGTCGGCGCATACCATTTTGCCGACGCTTCCGACCCCGCGGCACAGGTTGCGCATTTCCTGTCTGTCGCCGACGGCGAGCCGGTGCTGGCGATCGACGTGGAGCAAAACTCGATCCCCGGCGGTACCGTCAGCATCATGCAGGCGGCTGAGATGGTGGCGCGGCTGCAGATGGCTACCGGGCGGCTCCCGCTGGTCTACATGGGGCGATATGGCATCGATGGTCACGGTACAGGGCTGCCCAATTCGGTGCTCTCCCGCGCCCCGCTGTGGCTGCCGGAGTACGGCAACAAGCCGGTTCCGCCGAAGGGCTGGACGGATTGGACGCTTTGGCAATACACCGATCGGACAGCGGTTCCGGGGATTGGAGGGCTCTGCAACCGCAACCGGTTCGCCGGCACGATGGACGCGTTGTCGACGTGGTGGGGGTCGTAGGATTGATCGTGTTTCGGCCAAACCATTGACGCTTTTTGGACGCTCCGTGTGAAATGCGTGACATTCCACATCGGTTCGGTGCGTTATGCGGATCATGCACGATCTTCCGAGCGAATTATCGGACTGCCGGCATGGAAACGCGGCTGCTGAGGGCCTGGGAGTACCTGTTTGGGCCGCAGATCGTCGGGTCGCTGATCATCGAGATGGCAATTGTTGCGCACTTGGTCGATGCGGTGGCGCTAGTTATGTCGCGTGGCGCCTATTCGGTTGGGATTTCCGGACTGATCCGCGCTCTTCCGCTCCCGATCAGCGTCGCACCGTGGGCGCTGATCCCGATCCTGTTGGGTGCCGTAGCCTCTTCGATGATTGCGATCAGGAGCACAAAACTACGGCCGGGATTTATCAGCCTGTTACTCGTACCACAACAGCTCATCCTGATCATTACTGCTCTGTCTTCTATCAGTTCGATCTGGAGGGGCGCCATCGATTCAATCGGCATGGGATATATTACGGGGGTCGGAAGCTGGTATATCGTGACCGATCAGGTGTGGCGCATTTTGATCGCTCCGTTTTTTACTGCCGCGATCCTTTTGCGGGCGCGCTATGATGGGCAGCGTTCTCGGTGATGCCATTTCCAGCTGGCAACCGCTCGCAAGCCTTGCGGTCAGCCTGTTAACCGTCGCTTACGTCGTGATCAATTCCCGCCGCGGCGAGCATGACAGCATCCGCGATACGCTCCAGGACGACTACGCCCGGTTGCTGGACCAGTTCCGCGATTGCCAGGAAGAGCGCCGGGAACTGCGCCGCGAGAACGAGCGGTTGCTGCGGCTGGTCGCCGGGCTCGGGCCGAAGATGACGGGCGACGAGGGGTGCTAGTTGACGCGGGAAAGTCAAGAGTTTATTAAAGCGGGGCGGGGATTTGCGATGGACACAAACCCTCGCCCCTGACCGCAAGAGGTTGAGGCATCCTCCTGGGCTGGAAAAAATCTACAGCATGGCAACCAACCTTTTCAACTTCGGTCCTGAGCTCGACAACATCCTCAACAACACGAAGCAGTTGCTGGTCGGGCAATCATCACTTTTACTGGTGCAGAACAAGATTGCCTCGGAACTTATAGCGCTCCAGCAGTCCGTCGATGAAAACCAGACCGCGGCCCTTGCCGTCCTGACAGACATCAGAAGCAAGGTCAGCAAATCGGCCGAGCAGATCGCGGCTATCTACTCGGCCGTGTTTGCCATCCCGGTGACGATCGGCCTCGACCTTGATAACGTCGTGACCGAGCCGCAGGAAACTCCCACCAAACCCGGACCATGAAAGGATCTGGAATTATGGCGTTGATAATGCTTCCGAACGGCCACGCGGCCCTCAACAACAATGAGGTTTATTTCGTGCCGCTGGTCGACAAGGACGCGGGCGGCAATGTCGTGCCGGCCCCGGCGGGCGATACCGTCTCCGCTGTTGCGTCCGGCTCGTTCGCCGCGAGCCTCGGTGTTGCCGTGACCGTCATGCCTGGCACCTCCAATCCGGCGGTCAGCCTGACCCCGCTCGTCGTCGAATCCGACGCCGGCAACAGCGGCGGCGGGATCAGCATCACCCTCACCGACTCGGCCGGTCTGGCCGAGGACAGCGCCTCGCAGAATGTGATGTTCGATATCGTCGTGCCGCCTCCTGGCCCAGCGATGACCGAGGGCTTCGATCTGACCGGCGTCGTTTCGCAGCCGCAGGCTACCCCGACCGCACCGGGGCCGTAATTGCCCGACACCCGCACCTTGGGCGCGATCATCGTTTCGGTGGTCGCGCTCTCGACGTTCACCGGAGCGCTTGTCGTCTCGTTCTTCTTTCGAGATTCCGGGCTGCTCAACCTGACGGTCGGCGCTGCAATCGCCAACGCCACGACCGCGGTCGGTTACTGGCTCGGCTCATCCTCGGGCTCGAAGGGCAAGGACGAGGCGATTGTGGACATGGCAAAGCAGCAGCGGAACCCATGAATATCTACCCCAACCATCATGAGGAATCGATGAGCCAACCAGAGACTGTGGCGGCTAAAATCGGTGGGTCTCCAAAAAATATACAGTCTTCTCGATTTCGTCCCATCTACCGAACGCTGAGCGCGGATGAACAGGCGCTGCACGATTCCATCAAAGGAAAAGCAGAAGAGCTTCTGGTGCTTTTCGAGACGGTGCAGCCGGGGAGATATCGAAGCCTCGGTATAACCGCACTGGAAGAGGCGGTCATGTGGACAATCAAGGAGCTGACATCCTGATATGTCCTTGCGGCTATGTCGAGCGCTGTCGCTGGTGGGAGGGCTGCACACCGCCCGAGTGGGGCTGCTGGTGGTCGCCGGAGGCGCTGCCCTATGCGGGTCAGGATGCTCCCCATACATCGTCATCTCGTGCGCGCAAGGGCAGGGTTCGGGACAAAACAGCTGCGCCGTCTTCTCCGGCTCGCCCGTCACCGGCACACCGAACATCCCGATCAACCTCACGGTCCCGGTGAGCGCCATCCCAGGACTGCCAGGTGGGCTGCCGGGCGGCTTGGCTCAGCCGATAGGGCCCGCATTGGTGGCGTCGCCGTCGTTGCCGGGGATTGAGGTAAACCGTCGATGATCTCTGTCCGCCATCTGGCGGTCAGTTGGCGGACAGCCGCTTGACATCAACCATCGATAGCGGTACACAGATTCTCGGCGCCCTTGCCGCGCCGATCGTCATTCCCCTGACGTGAAAGGGCCGGTCCATCCCCACCGGCCCTTTCGTTTGGCAATTATGCACTTAACGTACCATGACCGATTCGAGTAGCAGAACAGCGACAGGCCGGCGAGCTACTGAGGCGGATTGCGACTTGGCAACGAGTCGTGAGTCCTTCACTGAAATCGAGATCACGCCGGAGATGATCGCGGCGGGGCGAGAAGAGGTTTACGCTCATGTGACGGATCTTGCGCACGAACTTGCGATGCGAAAGCTAGATACTCAAATGAGGAATCGGTGGCCGCGGCAACCCGAGCTGCCCTATGACGATCGGTGATCGCTGATGCTGTGCCTAACATACTGGCTGATATGGGCAGCTTGCTTCATTGCAGGCGTTGGCCTGCTGGCCAAGATTAGGCTTCGGCAACTTCGGAGTCAGGAGGCTTGCCGGGAGGCCTTCTACGGATTCGCGGAGAAATTGACGATAGATCCTGAAACTCCGGGACAAGTTATTGATATAATCAAGATGTTGCTTGGCTGGATAACAAGCCGAACGTTTTTGTGGAATTTTGTAATCGCGCTCATGATGGGCAGAGTGCGGAGGCGACGCTGGGATTCTCTAGAAATATACAATCAAATTCCGATACATCTGCGCGCCGATTATATCGGTTTGCTTGTATCTTTTGTGTTCTCGTTAACCAACAACAATATTTTCGTGGGGGCGATTGTGCGTCGTTTCCTCTTCGTTTAGGACTATGGCATAAGAATTAAGTCTTCCGAAAATGTCCAATATTTCAGCGTCCGGCAGATTTATAAGAAGGTCAACTGATAGCTCGTAGGCTAGTATCTGGACCTGGACCTCATCCGGCAACTCACTATAATGGCAACCGCCGAATTCTCGGTTGTGCAATTTGCTAACAACAAACCCGTCTTTGATGAAAGACAATATGGTTCTTAGTCGTTGCTGACCGTCCACGACCTCACGAATTGACACCCTCGTGCTCACATTAATTTTCTGCCTGATGAAGATTTTAGGAATTGGTTTTCCACGCAGAATAGTATCGATCAGATAGCTTTTAGCCTTGTCGCTCCAAATAGAGCGACGCTGAAAAATCGGATTGAGTTCAAGTCGTTTTTGCCGGTCCCATTCGATGAAATCGTTAATGCTGTAGGTACGAGAATCATAGTTCTTCATGACCAGGCGCTTTGCGTAGTCCGGCGGGTTAACCCAATCGAGACTAGGGGCAGTCTGCTGCGAAGTTATATTCGCCATCACGTCGATCAAGGCCCAGCGCAGCTCACGCGCGGACTGACTGTTGGCATCGGTAGAGCGGGCGGCGTCGAGTGCGGAATAGATGTCCGCCATCTCGCGCTTGCTTACCAGCTCGATGACGATGCCCCCTTCGGGGCGAAGTGTTATGTTCATGGGATCAGCCGCCACAGGTTGAACGGGTCGGACGATGGAGGTGCTGTGGTAAGGGTGCCTTCCACGAGAAACGGCGTGCTGAGGGCGGAGTTGAGCGGAAAGTGTGCGGCGTCGCCACGCATGCAAATGACCGGCAGCTTGCCGTGTGCGCCAAATATCTGGGCGCACCCTGGCCCCATCGGGATCGGCAGAGCGATCCCGGTCACGTCACGCATCGCGAAATTCTCCTCGCCGATACCAAGCCGCTCGGAATTGGTCAAATCAGCAAGGTCGCCGTCGCCGACGTGCAGGAACAGCTCCGCCATGTCGCCGGCGTATTTGTAGGCCGTAGCACCGAGGAATGCCGCAGGGCCGCCCAGCGGGCCGATGTAGATCAGCGGGCGAGCCATCGTCTGAGCCGGTCCTGCCCCGACAAACCACCGAGCCGGCGAGCCCGTCGAGGCATCGTCGTAATTTATCGCAAATGGCGTCGGCGTGATGGTCAGCTTGGACAACATATACCGCGTGAATTGGGTGTCCCAATGTCCCTGCACGCCGTTCAGCGACCACTCCGCCTGCGGCGGAGCCACGGCGGTATTCCACGCCAGCGAGATGTGGACCGGATAGTCTGGGTAGAGGCCGGCGAACGGGATCACCTCCTCCGAGACCATCTCCTCCCGCTGCACGAGGCCCGTTCCACCGGCAGAGCTCAACACCAGATCGAGGTGCAGCCCCGGCGTGCCATAGAGCTGCTGGAATGAGATCTGCACTCCCGGCGCGTTTGTCGTGCTTCCGGGTGCCATATTGATGATCGTAAACGATTGCTCGGACGGGGTGTCGAGGAACGCCGAGAACGAGCCTCCGTAAGAGGTGGGCGGGCCGTTCAATCCGCCGTTTTTGAACAGATAACTGTTGCCGTCGAAGTGCACGGCACCCTGCGCGTGAGCGGCGGCCGTCAGGGCCGTCGTTGCCAGCAGTGCAAGTGCCGCAGCCGTCTTCATTGCGGATTCCCGGATTGGATACCCTTGATCGTCCAGACTGCCACACTGGTATTATTATCGCCGCCGCAATAGAAACCAGCGCCTACGGTGAAATGCAATGGTTGTGCACTTATTTCAGCAGTATTGACCTTGGTGGTGATCAAATTATAGAGATTATCGATGACGCCTTGTCCCGGCATTGGATAGGCATAGGTTGACCGTGTATTGCACGCACCTGGCGTGTATGGAAGATCCGTGCATATCTGCACGGCAAAACACGCCACTCCTGGCGGGGATGCCGTTGGCGTCGCCGGCGTGGGTCCAGAAGATAAGACTCCGTATGCTGAACCACCATACCAGGATGCTTGGGCTGTCGTTGCGGCGAGCGTGAGCGCCAGGGAGGCAGCGAGCTTCTTCATGGTCATCCCCTTATTCGAACGAGCCGGGAGTGAACGGATCGTCACTCGCGACGGCAAGGTTTCCGACGACTGTGAATGCGCCGGACGAGGAGGGTGGATTGTAATTGTCGGGCCACCCCCAGGTGCCGCCGGCAGCGGCAAAGTTCTGGATGAATGCCTTGGGCGGCCCGGTCAAAAAGATCTGCGGGCTGAAGTAGGGTGCGCTCAGCGGCATGGCGAGGGCCGGTGAGCCGCCGTTTGCCGCCTGTCGCGCTGTGGTTTCGTCGCCGGAATTGTAAAATGCGGCGCGGAACGCTGGGCTGTCGATGTCGATGCCGGGATTGTTGTAGAGATTGATCCCCTGAAGGAAATAGACATCGGCCAGCTCGCCGACAAAATTCACACCGACCGGCACGCCGTTTGTGCTGCCGAGATGGCCGAGCGGAGTGCCGCCGACATAGATTGGCAGACCGCCCAGCGCCGGAGCGAGGGCGTCGCACGACCCGCCCTTGCCGCCGCAGCCGGTTATCTGGACCGGGCACAAAATGCCATCGACATACGCCTTGGCGACGGTTTGGGCGCCGGTCGAGAAGTTGACGGCACCCTGGGTGTCGTAAGCCATCAGGACGGTGTGCCACCGCTTTGGCGTCAACGTTGGCTTGACCTGGCCGATGATCCCGAGGCCGTCGCCATTGAGGTTGGGGCCGAGACCGAAACTGATCTGCTCGTTCGATCCGTACTGCTGTAGTATGCAGAAGAATTGGTTTTGCCAACTGCCAGAGCTGACTGATCCTGGACAGCTAATAATTGAATAGTAGTTGTATTGTGCTGTGCTTTTGTAGTTGAATGCCAGGAACAGGTAACGACTGGAGGACGGAAGGCCGGGAAGCGTGCCTTGGTTTTGTATGTAGGTTTTGCCGTCAAAGGCAACGGCCCAGGGGGTAGCTACTGTCGCCGCTTTTGCCCTTGGGATTTTTGAAGCCAGGGCGCCGGCGGCGACCACGTGAAAGAGTGAGCGTCGAGTGACAATCATTTCTTTCCTCTACCCGTTCGGGATCAGTGTCGCGATGCTCGCCGCCAGATCCAGCGACGCCAGCCATATCATCCCCAGTGCCACGGCAATAATAACGGCCGATCCTAGCAGGTCTTTTCGCGCGCTTCGGGTGAGCTGCAGGTAGATGCGTTCGAGGTCGTCGTCGGTGAACATGAGTCTTCCTCCAGTTGCGCCTGCTCGCCATCGCAGCAGTGCTGGCGGCCGGCGTGGCAATTGGGGCATGGCTGCCATTGATAGGAGAAGTCATAAGGTGGCGGGACGGCGTTGACCCACCGGCCGCCCTTGCCCCAGCATGTCGTGCAAAGGCTCATCGTCACAGTCTCCAGATCGAGACGCGCAGCGCCTCGCTCACCGGCACCCGGCGCAGCAGCAACAGGTCAACCCAGCGGTCGTCAGGTATGATCCCGAGCGATTTGGTCAGGTCAAGGATCGGCTTGATGTTGTCGATATCGCGTTTGCGAGAGAACGGCAGATCCATCCTCGCCGCGAGCGCCGCCCTCTGTAACTTCTCTGGCCGCTGCGCCCTGATCTCCCAGCCCGCCCGCTCGATCCAGATCTTGTAGTCCTGCGTTTTGAAGCGCGGGCCGCTGCGGTAAAGCATGTTTGTAGAGATCGGAAGCGGGTCGACGGTGAAGGTCGAGTCTGGCAGTTCGTCGGGCCAGTAAATCACGTCAATCTCCTCATTATTTATAGGGTGGCGGCAAGCCCGCGTTTGGGGACGCCGCGAGCCTGCCGCCGTGCACCGCACGCGATCTGCCGAGGAAGGGCGGATGGCGGTTGCCACCTTCCTCGGCCGCACAGCGCCCCTATCCCCTGGAAATCCGGGCCTGCCGTGTCTGGTCGTGTCTGATCTGGGCATGCCATGTCCCACCTGCCTCGCCGCGCCCGGCCTCGCCAAGACTCGTCCGGGCACATCGTGCCTGTCATTTTACGCCGCCGGCTGTACAGACTCGCGCGCGCGAGCACGGCGCGGCACGTGAGCGCGCACCCGAGCCGTGCTCTCGAACACATCGGCCAACTCGCGCAGATGCTGATAGCGAGCCTGCCAGCGCTCCAATTCGGCAAGCGCTTCCGCCAACGCCTCGGCGCGCAGCTCGTCATTGCGCATCACCGAGGATACGTCGCGATAGCCGCCGCCGCTCTTGCGGTCGCGCAGGAGCGAGATGCGCTGCCGCTGACCGTCATCGGTCACGATATGGATCGCAACCAGCCTCCTCACTTGCCACAACCTATGCGCGTGCGCCGCTATGGCGTCATCCCATTCAATTGCGCCGTGCAAGGCACTTGCGGGATTATCTCGCGCCCAATCGACTACAGTGGTCGGATCAATCAATCCGTCCTCATCCTCAAGATCCAGCAACTCGCTTGCGATCGTCATTCCCTTCCTCCTGATTTCTGGTCTGGTCCCGTCGAACCGCGTCTCGTCGCGTCCTTGTCATGTCGGTCCTGCCAGGGCACGTCTCGTCGTGTCCTGTCATGTCCGGCCAGGCCTCGTCTGGTCATGCCTGCCCCGTCCTGTCCAGCCTCATGACGCCCCGCCACGCCTCGTCGGGCCTGCCTATCCCCGTCTCGTCGCGCCAAGCCAAGGCCCGACGCGCCTGCCCTGCATGGCCCCGTCACATCTCGCCACGACAGGCCCTGCCTGCCATGCCTTACCCTGTCTCGTCTAGTCAGGCCAGGCCGGGCCTGCCTTGCCTCATCGTGTCGAGACACGTCCGGCCGCATCTAGCCCCGTCAAGCCTGTCATGCCCCTTCTGGCCCTGCCCCGTCTCGTCCATCCAGCCCTTTACAACAGCACAAATGTCCCCCAGCCAACGCCGTTGGCTCGCGGCGAGTCGGGGCGCCCCTCGCCAATCCCCACCTGCACGCCGGCTCGCGACAACAGATTGACAACATCGGCTGCGCTGAATTGGTCCGCGTCCCATTTCAACGAGACCTCGGCAGACCACTGTTCCCACAATGGCCGGCAGCGAATATCGACAACGCCGGTTTCATTTCGCACATAGCTGATGTTCTGCACAGGTTCCCCGATGATCCTGGTCAGCGGCGTGCCGTCATCTGCGTCAAACCCGTCAGGCTCGACAAACAGGCTCAGCTTTGCCCGCGTCATCACAAAGCCTGCGAGCCGGCAGGCGCTGATCATCGCATTGCGAAACGACGCGCAGGGAATACCCACCCAGCCCTCGCGCGAGACGTGCATCGCGCCACGGTAATCCGCGTCGAAATCCCGCGGCTCACGCTTCTTGCCCTTGCGGCTGACCGAGCCCGCCATCTGGGTCTCGATGATCATCTGCCGCGCTTTGGCAGAAAACTTGTGCTGGCAATAGGGCGCATCGCCTTGGATCGTGATCACCGCCCGCTCGAACTTCGGCGGGGCAATTACAACCTCGCGCTGGGGCGGTTCGGCCGCGATTTCCGGGGGCGGTTTGCGGCCGCCCTTGGTCCTTACTGCCCTTTCGATTACACCTGTATCAGACATTTTCCGTTATCCCCATCATCCCAAGGTTTTCGCATCCCCAAAATGAGCCCGGCCGAGGGTCGCTACGCCGCGACCAGGCCCAAGTTTGGAGGAAACGCCACTAACGCAGCTCCCGAAGGCGCCGCGCCCTCCCGGAGCCCACCGCGGAGCTCCTGAAGCTAAGTGTCCAGCTCGTCGTCAATTCTAAGCACCACACGTTCAAGGGCATCTCGCCAACCTGTGTCGTAGCCGGAACCATATGAGTTCAGGGCCACCCTTGCGCTTCGAGCGGCATTCTCTGCCGCCTGCTCGATTTCTTCGGATAGCCAAACGCGAAGCTCTTTGATGGTCATTCCCCGAACTCCTCTTTGGTCAGTCGTTCGATCCTCTCGACCGCACCCGCCGGCAGCTGCTCGATCGGCAGCCCGCGCTGGCGGTCCCGGCCGTCGAGCCAGTTGTAAAGCTGGCTGCGGCTGACGCCGAGACGGGCGGCAAGCGTGGTCTTCGACCAGCCCAGCCGGTCCAGCAAAAAGTGCAGGTCAGCGGGGGTCATCTATATCCAGACGCGGAAACATTTCGGCGATCCGATCCAGCAGCACGTCAGCCTCGCCCTGCACCAGCATCAGCAATTCAGCGATGCGCTGCCAGCGCTCGGGCAGGGCGCGGCTGTCGCCGGTGCGCCAAGCGGTCAGGGTCGAGCGATCGACGCCCACCGCCGCCGCAATCTCCCCAAGGCTCTTGCCGGTCAGAACCTGCATGCAGCCGTTCATCAGCTCGGTCTCGGCGGCGTAGGCGGTTCGGTCGTGCATGATGCTAACGCCTTACCCCTCCTTGTGTGAGTCGGATTCACGCGGAGCGCCTGAAACTGCACCTATCAGGTCGACCGAGTCCGTTAATTCTCCGTCACCGCCAACCGTCTCAATCCGTCCGCGCTCGAAGTCGAAGATAACGCATGGCCCACATGGCCCCGTATATCCTTCGCCACCCTCGAAGTCGTATAGCTGCATTACAAAGGTGTCGGCTTGATCCCAACCGGTTCCGGTCCCAATCTTGCGACCCCAAACAACCCAGGATTGACGCTCGCTCATCACCGCATCCTCCGCCCGTTAGCCGTCGAACTCGCTGGGGTGATTGATCCCGAATAACGGGAGGAAGAAGAATGATTGCAGGCGTTCGGCGCCCTGGACCTCGTTTGTGGCATTAGCGGCAGCCCAAGCGGCAGCCCCGGCGGCAGCCCGAGCGGCAGTCCGAGCGGCAGCCGCGGCGGCAGTCCCGGCGGCAGCCCGAGCGGCAGCCCCGGCGGCAGCCCGAGCGGCAGCCCAAGCGGCAGCCGCGGCGGCGGCCGCGGCGGCAGCCCCGGCGGCAGCCATAGCAGCATCCCACTGCTGCGGCGTCATCGCGTCAAAGCGACGCCAGAGAGCCAGAATACGCGGCGCCTGGTTGCCCAGCACGCGCTCGGGATGTGCCAACACATCCTGCGGACAGCCATCTTGCTGATCATTGATAACACCCAGCAGAATCGCTTGCGTTAGGCTGATGCCCAGGGCTTGCGCCACGGATCTGTCCGCCTCGCGCTGCTCGGCAGAGCGCAGCCGCTCGTCGCTCCAGCCACACTGCCGGAGCACGTCGCCCTGCGCGCAGCAGCAGCCGTCGTCGTCGATCAGCGCGCCCTTGAATGGCGGACGCGCATTCGGGTCGCTCCACCGCTCCACCATCTGCTCAATCGTTACCGTCGTCATCGCGCCCTCCGCTCCCATCTGTCGCCACCCTACCCGCCGCCCGCACCTCATGTCAACACATTTTCGTGTTGCAACACGGCCGGGGCTGGGGTATGGTGCGGCTGGGTGCCCGGTGGCCTTGGCGAATGCCGGAAGCTGCATCAGCGCTTTGCAGCCGGGGCTTCACGCCGGCCGGGCACCCACGTAGGAGGAATGATGCCAACCCAAGCCAAGGGCTATTTCCTGCAGTCGGGCGAGCGGGTGCCGAGCGTTACGACGGTAATCGGCCGGTTCAAAGAGTCCGGCGGGCTCATCCATTGGGCGTGGAAGCTGGGCAAGGAAGGCAAGGACTATCATGAGGTTCGGGACCAAGCGGCTGACGCCGGCACGATGGCGCATGCCGCGGTCGAGGCGTGGACACGAAAGCAACCATTCGAGTTTGCCGGCGAGCCCGAGGTTGTCGAGAAAGCACAGACGGCTTTCCGGGCATTCGAAGAATGGGCACGCCAGACGCGCCTGGAAGTGACCGAGACCGAGATGCCGCTCATCTCGGAAAAGCACCGGTTCGGCGGTACATTCGACGCGATCTTGGTCAACAACGAGCGCGCAATGGGGGATTGGAAGTCCAGCAACGCCATTTACGGAGAATATCTTGTTCAAGTTGCGGCGTACGGCGCGCTATGGGATGAAAATTTCCCGATGGACCCGATTACCGGCGGATTTCATTTGTTGCGGTTTGACAAAACCTATGGCGATTTCCACGCGCATTTCTGGCGCGATTTAAGTAGCGCATGGGAGGCGTTTCTGTTGTTGCGACGGCTCTACGACATCGACCGCGAACTCAGGGCGAGGGCGAAATGAGCGACGGCTACTGGTATCTCGGCTCACCCTACAGCGCGCACCCGGACGGCATTCATGTCGCCTTCGCGCAGGTGGTGGAGGCGCGAGGGTTGCTGATCAGGGCGGTGGTGCCGTGCTTCTCCCCGATCATCCACTCTCATATGGTGGCGCTGATGTGCGGCATGGACCCACGCGACCACAGCATATGGATGCCGTCCGAGCGGCCGATGCTCGATCCGGCAAAGGGGCTAATCGTGTTGATGCTGCCGGGGTACGAGCGCTCGCAAGGGCTGTCAGAGGAACGCTACCTTTTTAATGAAGCGGGAAAACCGGTTGTGTGGATGCGACCGGGCGTGGTGCCGAAGGGGTTGCGGTAGATGGCCAGAACATATTGCTGCAGATGGTGCGGAGAGCCGATCACGGTACAGAACGGTCTGTGCGCTCGCTGTCGCGACCAGAATGCGAGGATGGCTGCAGCGCAGATGCCGACCGCCGGAGAGCCCGCGCCGCCAACAGCCAAGGCAGAAGAGATCTGCCGACAGGCAGCCGATATCGTCGCCGGCGATCGTGCGGCGCAGCACGGGCCAAAGGAACGCAACCACCAGAACATCGCCGATCACTGGAACGCCTATCTCGGCGACCGGCTCACCTCGCCGATCACTGCCCTCGACGTGGCTCTGATGATGGTAGAGCTCAAGATCGCGCGCACCAAGGCGGGGAGCGGACGCACATTGCTCGATTCATACGTGGATATGGCAGGCTATGCCGGGGTCGCGGGAGAGATCGCGTTGAACGGAAAGGAAGAGTGATGGCGCGCAAGAAAATGGCGGTGCTGCTGGAATTTGTTCCACCGGCAGGGGTGACGTTTCCGGAAATCCGGGATTTCATCGTCGAATGGCTCGAGTCGGGCGGCGGCAGCAGACACCCAGACGACCCGTTATTCCACTCGCTGGGCGAGGTGAGGGTCAGCAAGCCGATCACGGCTTGGCGCGACCCGGCGCAGAAGCCGCGTAAGCCGTTCAAGGTTGTCGATTTTCCCAAGAAGGAGGCATGAGGGCGATGGCTCTCAAAATGCCAGCGGTTTCGGGCGGCGGAAATTACGATCCGGCACCCGAGGGGAATCATGTGGCGGTGTGCTTTGCCGCGATCGACTTCGGCACCCAGCCGCCGACGTTCCCTGGTGCCACCGAGCACAAGAGGATCGTTTACATCGGGTGGGAGCTGCCGGACGAGAAGACGAGCGACGGCCGGCCGTTCACGATCGGCAAGCAGTACACCTATTCGTCGCACCCGAAATCGACGCTGCGCCGCGACCTCGAAGCGTGGCGCGGCAAGAAGTTTTCGGACAGCGAAATCGAGGATTTCGATATCGCCAAGCTGATCGGCGCCGGGTGCATGATCGGGATCGTGCATACCGAGAAGCAGGTCGGGCAGTACCTCAATACCTACGCGAACATTTCGACCGTCGCCAAACTGCCGCGCGGGGTTACGGCGCCAAAGCTCGTCAACAAGCCAGTGGAATTCTCTCTCGATGATCCTGATTGGGATGTGTTCGACGGGCTGCGGGATTGGATGAAGGAAAAAATTCAGCAGGCACCGGAATACCGGGAGGCGGCCGGGTTTCCGGCTAAGCAAGAGGTATCGACGGCGGCAAAGGCTAACGTAAGCGAGTTTCCAGTCAGGGGTTCGGCACCGCTCATTACGACGGACCTCGACCTCAATGACGACGTGCCGTTCTAGTATTGGTTGTAATGCTCACCGCTGCTCTCGCCCTTGCCGCACAAGGCGTGCCGACGTTCCCGGTACGCCGCGACAAGCGGCCGGCGTGCCGGCACGGGCACAAGGATGCAACAACCGATGAACAGCAGCTCCGGCTGCTGTTCTCGCATCCGCAAGCGGCACTCATCGCGATCCCTACCGGGTCGCGCACCAATACCGCGGTGCTCGATATCGATCCGCAGGGCATGGGTTGGATGCGCGCGCAGCTATCGTTGGCTAGGCTGCCGGAGACCGAGGTGCACGAGACGCCGCGCGGCGGGTTCCACCTGATCTATAGGTGTCCATCGCCGCCGGTGCGCTGCAGTGCCTCCAGGATCGCCTGGGGCGTCGATATTCGCGGAGAGGGCGGATCGTGCATCATCCCGCCTTCTCCTGGCTACACGGTCGTCAGTGACGCTCCCCGAGCCCCGTGGCCGGACTATCTGCGGCGGCGGTTGGCGCGGCTCGATGCCGAGCGGGAGAAGCGGCGGGCGGAGTTCGCGGAGCGCATGGGAGGGGCCGAGGGCGGCAACCCCGAGGCGCTTGCGGCATGGATTGCCTCGCTGCGGCCGGGTGAGCGCAATCACGGCTTGTTCTGGGCGGCATGCCGCGCCGGTGAGTCGTTATTGCCGGCCGACGTGCTGATCGCAGCGGCGATCGGGGCTGGGCTCGAACCGCAAGAGGCGATTGCAACGGTAAGATCGGGTGTAGAGAGGGGGAGAGAGGACAGGGCGAGGTGAGGATCGGGACGGCGGCTCAACCGGAAAGGGAGAAGGTACTCTTGGCGGAGCACCAGACGTTCAACCCAAGCCGCCGTCCCGGCTGACCATGGCGCGCAGGCGCATCGAGGACGACGCCGGACTGTTCGCGCACATCGACGCCTCCGCGTCCTGATCGCGGTTGACACCGCGTTTTTCCGGGAGCCACGATCGGCGGCCATAAACGCCCAGCCAGAACGAATTGGCCGTCAGGGTCTGGCACACCCTGACGGCCTCACATACGGAAAGGCACGCTATGAGCACCTCTCACATAGCCTCCCCGCGCATTTTTGGCAAGGGGGATGGGCGGTGAGGCCGCTTGCCATCGACCTTTTCTGTGGGGTCGGCGGCTGGACGGCAGGGCTGCTCGCAGAAGGCTGGGATGTCGTAGGATTCGACATCGAGAGGCACGAATACGGCGGCGAGCGCTACCCGGCGCAGCTCGTGCTGCAAGACGTTCTGACGCTTCACGGCGCGCAGTTCCGCGACGCCCGGCTGATCGTCGCCTCGCCGCCCTGCCAGGCCTACAGCTACCGCGCAATGCCATGGAAGCGGGCAAAAGAGCTGCCGCCCCCCAACAACACGCTATTCGAGGCGTGCTTCCGCATTCAGCGCGAAGCGTGCGAGGCGGCCGGCCGGCACATTCCGCTGGTGGTCGAGAATGTGCGCGGCGCGCAGAAGTGGGTCGGTCGAGCCCGATGGAATTACGGACCATACTTTTTTTGGGGGTCTGTCCCGGCATTAATGCCGGATGGTCACGGCGTCAGGAAGGGCACCGGGGCAGGAAGGGCCTGGTTTTACCAGAATGGCGGCAACGGCAGGTCCGCGTCATCAAAATCAGCCGAACGCAAGGAGTGGACCGCAAAAATATCCAAGATTCCAATTGAAATATCTACTTGGATTGCGAGGGTCTACCGGTGAAGGGCGAGATCGTCGAGCTGCCGGGATGGGCGGCCAAGGACGGCAAGCCCGTGATCACGGTGCAGCCGGGCCCGCGCAACGCCGCGGTCGACGCCGCCATGGCCGCACTCCTCGAGGCCAAAGCGGAAATCTACCAGCGCAGCCATACGCTCGTGCGCGTCGCCGGCATCCGCTCGCGCGCAATGAACGGTGCTGCGATCACGACACCGGGCATCGTCGAGGTTACCCGCCCGATCCTCGAACGCCTGCTCGGGGAGGTCGCGCACTGGCAGAAAATCGGCAGCGGCAAGGGCGGGCATGCGACAGCACCCTGCGCCCCGCCGCAGAGCGTTGTCGCCATGATCCTCGACATGGTCGGAGCCTGGGAATTCCCGACCCTGCGCGGCATCGCCGCCTGTCCGACGATACGCGCGTCGGGAACCCTTTTGACCGAGCCTGGCTATGACGAGGAAACCGGCATGGTGCTGCGCTCCGGCGTGCAGCTGCCGACCCGTTTCCACGATGACCCGAGCTTTGACGAGGCGGATGCGGCAGGGGCGTTGCTGCTCGACCTCTTGAGCGAATTCCCGTTCTCCGACGAAGCCTCCCGCTCGGTCGGCCTCTCGATGATCATGACGGCCGTGCTGCGCACCGCGATGGAAGTGGCGCCGATGCACCTGGTGACGGCGCCGCTTGCCGGGACCGGCAAATCCTACCTGGCAGACGTGGCATCGGTCATCGCAACAGGTGAGCGAGCGCCGGCAATTGCCGTCGCACCCGACGATCCGGCAGAAACCGAAAAACGGCTCGCCGGCTCGATCATCGCAGGATCACCCATCGTCTGCCTCGACAACTGCAGCGAGGCGCTGTCAGGAGACTTCCTGTGCCAAATAACCGAAAGACCATTATTGAAGCCTCGAATATTAGGCACGTCAGACCTGCCGATCATATCAAATGCAGTCACAGTATTCGCCAATGGAAATAATGCGAGTGTTGTGGATGATCTTGTAAGGCGCACGCTGATTTGTTCGATGGACGCAAACACCGAGAATCCCGAGAACCGGGTTTTCTCGCGCAATCCGTTAAAAGAGGTAAGGGAAAATCGCGGTTTGTATGTGGCCGCATGCCTGACGATCGCACGCGCATACGTGCTCGCGGGAGCCCCAAAAGGCGATTTGGCGCCCCTCGGCAGCTACGAAGGGTGGTGTCATTTCGTCCGTCAGCCGCTTGTGTGGCTCGGATATGCCGATCCGGTCGACAGCATGGCAACGGCGAGAGCCGTTGACCCGGTGAGACAAGATAGATATGAACTATTCACAGCTTGGGCAGAGGCATTAGGAACATCAGAGGTCTGGACCGCAGCCGATATCGTTGACATGGTGAGCGAGAAGGACTATAATGATAAGTTAAAACATCCCAAAATGTACGATCTTCTCCTTTCGTTTTGCGCAAAAAGGGGGAGCATGGGTCAGATCGATGCTCGCAGACTTGGACTGTTACTTAAGAAACACGTCAATACGATTGCAGCAGGACTTAAGATGGTTGGCGATGTGGCTGACCGCAGACGCGTAAAATACGGCGTTAGGTGGCAGTGAAAATGTCGGAGTTGTCGGAGATGTCGGAGTTGTCCTAGCCGTCAGCAAATTGATTGATGTTAAGGTTATTGTAATTACATACTCAGCAGCTAGTGGAAAACACCGACAACTCCGACAACTCCGACATTTTGGGAAAGGCGCTTTCGATGCGGTCGAGGGAGTGGGTTGTAGTCGTGGTTTCGGAGTGTGATGAGCTTGCCGGATTTCACATAGACAGTCTGGCAAATCCGGCGCGCTACGTGCACGACGATAATGCTGCGATTACTTTGGTTCGAGAGCTGGAGGAGGAACGGCTATGCGCGATCATCCTCACGCCGGAACGGTATCGTTGGAGGCTGCTCAGGCCGCATGAGACCAGGGAACAGCCTCGCGAGAAATTTCCGAGACGCGGAAGGGCGTTCAAGCCGAAACGGAAAAAGGCTCACCCTGATGATGGGTGAGCCTTCTGTCTTGCAGGGTCTTTTTTTATCGCGTGCGGGCGGGACGGGAGGAGCGCGGAAAACGTTAATCGTCGACAGGGAAATGCTCGTCAAAATTAGCTCTAATATCCGCAAAAGATTCGATTAAATCGTCACGAGTTGCGCCGCGCCGCTGCATCCACGTCGTGGCGTCATCAAAAGTTGATATATCATCATCGCTCTTGTCTAGCCTCCACATATTAATGCACTGATCAGCCAAATATGCGTCGGAAGATGATGTTAGGGCTTTTTGTATTTCGTCCCTGTCATTTAGTCCTGAGTAGGAAAGCCACTCCTCTGCGATTGCCAGACACATTTCTCGCACGTTGCGATATAGGGCAGATTGGAATTCACATTCGCCCATCTCATTGCCCTTTCAACGATCAGATAGGTACGGCAATCCGATTGCCGATTGGTTGCGGCGGCAGCTCTACCACTCGATGATAAGGCTTCCGCTGTTGGCTGCGGACGTGCATCCCAGCCAAGGTGCCCTGGTGCGGGTCATATCGTCTGACATATTCGGCGGCTTCGCGCTCGGTAGCAAACGAGTACAGCGCATGACCAAGCCAATCCGTGACCGTGTATATCGTGCTCATCCCTCATCCCCTTCCTGTTTCGCCCGCGCCGCAGGCTTACGCAGTACGCTATCCCCACGTCACTCGGGCGAGTACATCCAGCGGTATTCGCCATCGAACCGCTCCCAGCAGAGTGACCCGGCGTGTGCAATATCGTCTAACGTCAGGTTTACCACGTCGCCGGGGCTCCCTGGAGGCAGCTGCTCGGCGATTTGCTCCCACGCAGAATTAAATGCGTCAGGTTCCGGGTCGCCGCCGTCCGGCCATTCGTCGTCGACCCGATGCCCTCAGCCGAGTAATCGAGGCCGCGATAGCTCGCGGTCATGATGGTCGGATGGATCGCACTCGGTCAGGCCATAGGCGGGATCATAATATTTACTCATCTCTTGTCCCCATTCGTCATGGCGCCACCCTTAAATCATCAGGGTACTCTTCTGCTTTTGACCCGTCAGCCCACCTGACATAGACCGAGGGTTTCGTTCGGTCGAGTACAGCAACCACAACACCGCTCGAGTATCCGCCATTTACTTTGGTTCCTGGAATGAAATCGTGGCAAACCTCGACCGGCTCTATCGTGTATTCTACCTGACCTGAGGCAAGATCGTTTTCGTCCTCTGAGGTAAGATCTTCGGCTGCGGATTCAGCCACGGACTCGACCAGCAGACGCCCAGCAACATCGCCGAGCGCCTCTGGCGTGTCCAATATGGAGATGCCACCGTCAGGACGGTGCCAGATGCCTATCACCCGATACAGCGTTGCCATCATCAGTCCCCTTCCCGCTTTGCCCGCGCCGCCAGCTCGCGGCGAAGGTCTTGGTTGCGGCCGATCAGCACCGCGTCTAATTCCAACCACACTCCCGCAGGCACAGGCGCCGTTCCAGCGGCCCAGCGGCGCATGTTGCGCTCCGACACGCCTAGCATGCCCGCAAGCGCCTGGTGCCAACAGGAGCCGCACAGAGCGGCTCCTACGGCACGGAGGAGTTCAGTGTCAGTCATGTTGCCGAGTTATCGTTAGGCAGCACGACGTAGAACGGCCGCCCTGCGGTCACCCAAGCGCCTGGGTAAAGAGCGGCCTTGGCGTATGCCTGTTTGAGGTTGGCGAAGGTATAGGCAGAGGGTGCGCCTTTCCAGGTTTTCGCTAAAACGCGCAGGCCGTTGCGCAGTTTCACGGATAGCGGTGGGTTGTTGGTGTCGTTGGTCATCATCAGGCCTCCAGCCCGTTGCGGCCAGCCCCATGCCGAACGCGTGTGTTTTCAACTATAGCCTAATAATTTCGTCAATGGACTTAAGTAATTGAGCAAGAGCGTCAGCTTCGGTTGGTGGGTGTGTTACAAACAAGTATATGGCCGCTCCGCTCCACAGTTTGAGGCATAACTTAAGCTTCTGTTGAGCTAATCTAAACTGATCCAGCTTTTTGCTAAGATCGTTAATTTCCTGTGCACGTATTGAATTGGGTTCCATCCAACCATCTTCCCGCTTAAATCTCTACAAAGGCAACGCTGCGCGTTGTGCACAGGTTATGCAGGTTCACGAATGTCGATTGCCCTGCATAGCATCCCTTGAACCATTTCACTTCGTAGAGCGGCCAGTCCTTGTTTGCCTCGGAATGTCGCTCGCCCAATATGCCGCGGCATGATGCCAACCGGCTTCCGCCGCTCAGTAGGAAGTTGCGGGTATAAGCGACCGTTTGTCCTGTCTCGGGAAGCTTGCGTTGCGTGCTCATCGGACCCTCTGCCCGTTGAGCGGCCGACCCGTTGCCGGCCGCGGT
>Ga0209580_10000101_pt1 | contig 66098 bp, 85 predicted proteins | sample Coa_R1_5_FD_187153 | JGI IMG/M metagenome (GOLD analysis project Ga0209580, IMG submission 187153) | Surface soil microbial communities from Centralia Pennsylvania, which are recovering from an underground coalmine fire - Coalmine... | ecosystem: Environmental > Terrestrial > Soil >... | reverse complement strand
AACAATTACGCTAAGGCAACCCCATTGCCTACGCCTCCCCCGCCGCCCATTGGTGGTGGTATGGGTGCCCCGCCCATGGGTGCACCCCCAATGGGAACGGGCGCTGGTGGTGCTCCTGGCCAAGACCAGGGCATGGTGTAATGAAAGAAGCCGATATCAAAGAAGTTTGCCGCCACCTTCGCGCCCGTGCGCCCGAAGAGTGGGATGAATTCGTTAAGATGTTTAACGAATACACGGCGGAAGCCGTGGACGCTGTGACCGAAGCGGATGCTGCCAATATCATGACCGCGAAGGGATTTGCCCAGGCCAATAAGGGCTGGTTGAATGTCTTCACGCATCTTGATCAAGCACCATACCCTTCAAATTTACCTCTGCCTGCGCCTTAACGCCGCAGCCGGATGACAGGAGACTAATATGGTTGCCCCGATTGAAAAGACGGTGGATGCAAAAGGTATGCCTTTGCCACCGGTTGATCCTAATGTCGTTGTCCCCCCACGAGTTAAACTGGAAGCCGACCGCGCCGCCCAGCTTCATGCTCAGGCATACAGCCCACAGCCTGATGTTACCTCGTCTGTAATCAGCCCACCACCTGTTCAAAATGTTGTTACCGCCCCGGTAGCACCAGTAACGCCAGCGGCTCCCGCCGCGCCAGATGACCGTGCTTCTTGGGGCGTTAACGAGTGGATGCACCAAGCCAAGTCCATGGAAGGACGGTTTAAGCAAACCCAGGAAACTGTTCAGTCGCTTCAGGCGAGCCTGTCGGAAGTTACCGCTGCCCTTGCCAGTACTCAGGTTCGCCAGCCCGTTAACCAACCGCCACCGGTTACTCCTACTCCACCCGTGCCCCTGATTACCAAGGAAGACGTGGATACATATGGGCAGGACTTCTTGAGCGTGGCGCAACGTGCCGCGTTACAGGCTGTGCAGCCGACGCTTATGAAGCTTGAGCAAGAGAACAAGCGTCTTGAAGCGCGTTTGCTTACCCAGGCCAGCCAAAGCATCGAAGCAACCCTCGATGCTCAGGTTCCAAATTGGCCACAAATTAATGTGAGCCCGCGTTTTAAGAGTTGGCTACGTTTACGAGATATTTACTCGCGCCAAGTAAGACAGGATTTGTTGAACGCCGCTCACAAGGCCGCTGATGCCGCCGCAGTGGTTGCGTTCTTCAAGGGCTTCCTCGCTGAGGAAGAAGCTACAGGGTCCACTGAGTTTCTGACGAACCAACAGCCTGCGCTAACTGCCCAGCCTGCCACCCCGTCAGTAGAGCTTCAAATGCTCGCAGCCCCTGGCCATGCAAAGCCGGCTACCGGTACCCAACCGGGACAGTCCGCTGATGCTCCCATCTGGATCACTCGCGGCCAAATCACACAGTTCTATAAGAATGTGCGTGATGGCGTGTATGCGGGCAAAGAACAGGATCGCATGAACGATGAAGCGATCATTTTCGAATGCCAACGCGCGGGCCGTGTTCGTTAACCAAGGGAGTTATTGACCATAGAGATGGCTAACTCCCGAACATAGGGGTTAGCCATGGCTATTCCTTCTGGCGCATTTCCTATTGCCCCGGCTGGTGGCACTAGTATTTACCCTTCCGGTGGTACCGCTAACACCCTCCAGGCTACTGGATTTATTCCGGAAATCTGGAGCGGTAAGCTCGTGGAGAAGTTCTACGCGAGCACTGTCCTTGCTGCGATCAGCAACACGGACTACGAAGGTGAAATCCGCAACAAGGGCGACCGGGTGAAAATCCGAACGAAGCCCACGATCACCATTCGGAATTACTCTGCCGACGAATTGCTTCCTCTGGATCGCCCAAGCGGTGGTACGGTGGAACTTTATATCGGCAACGGTAAGTTCTTCTCGCTCATCCTTGACGACGTGATGGAAATTCAGAGTGATCTGAATATTCTTTCCATGTGGTCGGACGATGCTGCCCAACAGCTTAAGATCGCTGTTGATACCGACGTTCTGGATGGTATCGCCAACCAGATGGTCGCTGCAAACCGCGGTACTGCCGCGGGTGTCATCACTGGTAACGTCAACCTTGGCGTGACTGGCTCGCCACTTTCTGTTGTGGCGCGTGATCCTACCTCGGGCGAAGTTGAATTGCTCGACGTGCTCATGCGTATGGGTCAGGTGCTTGACGAGCAGAACATTCCGGAAGTCGGCCGCTGGGTCGTCATGCCGGCGTGGGCTGGTCGTATGGTCAAGCAGTCTGAACTTCGTCAGGCTTATCTGTCTGGTGACAGCGTTAGCATGTTGCGTAATGGGCGGCTGGGCATGGTTGACCGGTTCACGCTGTACATCAGCAACCTGTTGCCGAACAACAGCACGGATAGCGTGAACTTCGCTGCGGGGGAGTGGCCGATCTATGCAGGTCATGCGCACGGGCTCACGTTCGCTAGCCAGATTTCAAAGGTCGAGACGCTGCGCAGCGAACTGACCTTTGGTCAGGTGCTCCGTGGCCTCCAGGTCTATGGCTATCAAGTCGTGGACGGCAAGGCGTTGGTCCAGGCGCAGGTTACCCCTGGCTCGTAATAGAGCTAGCCTTTAACACGAACTTAAGGCCCCCCGTGTAATAACGGGGGGCTTTCTTATGAGGTAAGTGATGGCGTTCGACATTGTGGGCGATTACCTAGACGACGCGCGCACTCTCTTGCAGGATCAAGTCGTCCCATATCGTTACTCCACGTCCGATTTGATTAATGCTCTCAATCTAACGATGATGGATGTGCGTAGGCTTCGTCCTGATCTTCTTATCGATTATCTTGATAACATACCCCAATATGAATGGAACGATGCAGCTTCTACTCTTGTGCCCGGGGTCGATGCAAATTTTGACGATGACGATAATCCGACCTGGACTACATGGGTTCCAATCGAGCAACCATTTCGTCGGGCGCTTGTGTTTGGGATTGTCGGCCACGCCATGCAACGGGATCAAGAAGATATCGAAGATGAGCGCGCTCTTGCACGGTTGATGACTTTCGAGAATATCTTGCTTGCGACTAAATCTACCGCGGGTATGGCACCACCTAAGGGTTAAAAATGTCAGACGACGGCTGGAATGAATTTTGGCTTGGTCCTACTGGCGCTACCGGTGCCAGCGGACCAGCATTTCTTGGGATTACCGGGGCGGTAACTGGCCCTGCGTTCTTTGGGGTGACAGGGGCCAGCGGTCCTGCTGCTGGAACGGTAGTACCGGTTGAACCCCACACTGGTTACCTATACAAGCGAGCACGAATTGAGCTAGTAGGTGCCAGTGATGCCATGATCCGTATGGCGATGTATGATGTATTTGTTGAATTTTTTAACGACAGCAAGGTGTGGATCGAGCAAATTCCAGGACTTCTATTGCCTGGAGTGGTATTATACCAGCTTGTGCCGGGTCAACCCCAAAGCCTTGGTGATCCAACTCCTGCGGGGAAGATTATCGCACTTACCGGCGTACTTGATTTAAACGGTATTTTTATCACGGCGGCTATGCCACAGCTAAATATACTGCAAATCCAATATCCGCAGAGCGTAACTACTCCTGTTTTTGCGGTAGTGGTCAAGAGTGTTGATAGGCCACAGGACCCAGATTTGCCAGACATACCGCAATCCATTATGGACAAATATGAGCCATATTTGCTGGCGGGTATCAAGGGTAAGTTGATGCTTCAGCCTAACCGGCCATACTCAGACCCCAAAAATGGTTCATTGAACTATCAATATTTCCGTCAAGGGGTGAATATCGCACGTGTGGCAGCGATGCGCCAGAATACTAACGGGTCGCAAGCGTGGGCATACCCACAAAACTTCCGTACTCGATCTCAAAAAGGTTGGGTAGTGTCAACTGGGCAATGGTGGAACCTGTAAAATGGTTGATATCGATAGGCGTGGAATTACTCGTGTGGATTTCACCATAGGGAACAACGTTTGGTGGGATGACCAACTCCAGTTGGGCGATCCTAGCGATTTCTCGTGGACCCTCAACGGTGCGAATTTCTATCTGAATATTCAGAATACAGATAGCGATCCTACACCCCTACTTGCTCTTACAAGCACTGCTGGTCAAATTCAGGTAATTGATCCGATCAATCGTATTCTAGGCATGAACGTGCCAGACGCAACCATTCGTAATGCCCTTCCAGAAGGGGATTATGTTTACGACTGTATCATGCAGACGATTTCGAATGGACAGGTAGATGGCCTGTTCTATGGCAAACTACATGTGGAGCAAGGGATTACTATCCCGCCAACTTAATGCCTGTAACTCGCATCATCGTTCCGCAGCTTCAACGAGCACCATTTCCGCCTATTCCGGCGCTGCCAGTGCGTGTGGCTGGGTTTACGGGTCCAACTGGGTTAGCTGGACCTGGGACTGGACCGACTGGTCCTACTGGATTTACAGGTAACACTGGTAATACGGGTAATACTGGGCCAACTGGTCCTACTGGATTTACAGGTAACACTGGTAATACGGGTAATACTGGGACAACTGGGCCTACCGGGTTTACTGGGAATACAGGGAATACGGGTAATACAGGGAACACGGGTAACACAGGGAATACCGGGAATACAGGACCTACTGGGCCTACAGGCAATACTGGGCCAACAGGTGCTGGCGGTGCAGCATCTACAGTAACTGGGCCAACAGGAAATACAGGTCCTACTGGACCTACGGGAAATACGGGTCCTACTGGACCTACTGGGTCTACAGGTAATACAGGTCCAACAGGTATTGCTGGCTCCGCAACAAATACAGGAGCGACAGGTAATACTGGACCTACTGGAAATACTGGTAATACAGGACCTACGGGACCTACTGGAAATACCGGGCCAACCGGTATTGCTGGTTCTGCTACTAATACCGGTGCTACAGGTAACACTGGGCCTACTGGCCCTACTGGGTCTACTGGACCTACTGGTAGTACAGGTCCAAACGATGCTCCTATTGGACCTACGGGTGGTAATTGGTATTTATCTCCATGGATGAATACTGACGATCTCAGTACACCTAGCGGATTTACAGGAGCGGCTACTACTATTTACGCCTATCCGGTTTCATTCCCCCAGAAATGTACAATTGATCAATTAGGAGTTTTTGTTACAACAGGATCAGCAGGGAAAAATTGTCAGCTTGCAATATATGGAAGTACATCAGATGGACATCGTCCCGCTGGGGCAGCATTAAGTAATACAGGTAATATTTCTACTGCAAGTGCGGTTTTTGTATCTGCTGCGTTAGGAGCGAATGTACAAGTTTCGCCTAACACAGTATACTGGTTAGAATTTATGGATGATAATGGGATTAATATCTTTACTGCCGATAGTAAGTCTACAGCTATAATGTCTGCATATATTGGTACCGCAACAGGAGCTAATCTTATTGGTAATCAAACTGTCCTTTCGGGAGTTAGAATATCAAATATGACTTATGGTACTTGGCCAAATGAAAATAGTTCAACTTTTGTTGAAATTCTTTCTGGTAATTGCTGTCCACTGATCGCTTATCATGTAACTTCGGTGCCATAATGCCACGTTTCTCACCGTACCAAATCCCAATTCCGTTGCGTGTTGTAGGGCCGCCTGGGGCTACAGGCAATACGGGTCCTACTGGGTCTAATGTAGCCCCAACAGGACCGACTGGCCCTACTGGAGCAACTGGGTTGGCAGGAACTGCGACTAACACAGGAGCGACAGGTGCAACAGGACCAACTGGAACATTTAATACCGGCCCTACAGGACCTCCAGGGAATGTTACAGGCGCAACAGGGTCAACTGGTTCAACAGGTAACACCGGCCCAACTGGACCTTCTGGAACGGCTGGTAGTGCAACTAACACCGGAGCAACGGGTCCGACTGGTCCGTCTACTGGATTTACAGGGCCGACTGGGCCTACGGGATCGACTGGGGCGACTGGTCCGACTGGGTTCACTGGAAATACGGGACCGGGGACAAAACTGGCAGTAGTATTATTCTCTCAATTACCGTCTGCGGTAACCGCGGGGGCGGGAACACAATATTTGGTTTCTGATAGTAATTCGAATACGTTCGGTTCTACTTTCGGTGGAAGTGGGTCTTTCACAGTTCCAGTATATTCTGATGGCACTAACTGGAGAGTTGGTTAATGCCTGTTCAACGTATCTGGCTCGTTCCTATGCCCCAGCGTGTGGTTGGACCTACGGGTAACACCGGGCCGACAGGAGCAACTGGTGCGACCGGTGCAGCGGTGACAGGAGCAACTGGTGTAACTGGACCAACTGGACCGACTGGGAATACAGGAAATACAGGCCCTGCTGGGTTCGCAACCAATACAGGCGCGACAGGGTTTACTGGCAATACAGGCCCTACTGGCGCGGCTGGTGGTCAAGGTATTGCCGGACCTACTGGTCCTACTGGGTTCACTGGGAACACAGGCCCAAGTGGCCCTACAGGGCAAGGGGGGCAAGCTACGAATACTGGTTCGACTGGACCAACTGGGCCTACTGGACCAACTGGTACTATTGGACCAACTGGACCGCAAGGGTCCGCGGTGAATACAGGTGCAACGGGGCCAACCGGTGCCGGTGCCGGTGGATCAAAGACGTATGCAGCTTTTGCAGGAGCAACTGCTGGTGCATGGTATTTGCCTGGACCATTTGGTCAATCAAGCGGTATGGGTGGTGGTACGTTAAATACGGTATATCTTTTCCCATGGGTTGCCCCTCAGACTATGACGATTGATCAACTAGGGGGAGAATGCCACGTTGGCAATGCCGGTACCAAGGTTCAATGCGGTCTTTATGCTAGCGCTGCCGATGGTCTGCCAACAGGAAGCGTTCTAAGTAATACAGGTGATCTTAATACCACATCCAGCAATACAGTGTTTTCTGGTGCTCTTGGGGCTAATGTCCAAGTAACACAAGGAACACTTTATTGGTTTGCTATGTTTTTCAGTTCAAATTCTTGTGACGTGTATAGTTTCCACACAGCTATGGCTGCTGCTGCTAATTTGGTAGGGGATAGTTCTTTATCTAATCTTGCCAGCAACAACAGCCAAAATTATGCTGGTCTATCGCTAGGTGGTCAATCTTATTCGACATGGCCTACTTTTACCGGAGCAACAAGCTTTACAAAGGTTATCGGCGCGAATAATATGCCGATCGTTTACTACCATATAACGAGTGTACCATAAGGTGAAACATGTGGACAAAGATCAAAGCGTTCCATTGGAACTCTCTCACGGTGGCATGGTCTCACATACTCGCATGGGTTGGTGTCGTCATGGAGGCGCTTTATCAGTTTCCTGATGTGGCCCAAAGTCTGGGGCTTGCGCAATATGTGCCCCCTGCTTATTTAGGTCGCTATACCTTTGCGATTGCTGCTCTAACTCTGGGTGCTCGCTTGCGCACCCTAAAGAGGGACCCACAATGATAGCTCTTCTTGGAATTCTAGGTCAGTTCTTTTCGGTTGTGCCAGGGCTTACTGGGCTTGGACAGACATGGGTGAAGGCGCACTATGATGCCCAGACGCAGCAAATCCAGGCTAAGTTGGGGTGTGATCGGGATACCGCTGTTGCTGTACTCCAGATGCAGGGGCAAGTACAAACAAGATGGTGGTTTGTCGCTGCTATTCCGCCTCTTTTTGCGGTCCCGTTTGTACTGTATACTTGGCGTTGCGTTGTTTGGGATAATGTGATAATGGGTGGAGCTACATCCACCCCCGCGCTTGGGGGAACCTTGGCAACCATCTATATGATGATTGTCGTATTCTACTTTGGGCATGGAATGTCCAAATCCACATAGGAGACCCACATGGCTATTCATATTAAGAAAAGTCACGAAGGACTGCTTCATAAGAACCTAGGCGTGCCTCAGGGTAAGCCTATTCCGTCCGGCAAGCTGGCAAGTGCTAAGAATTCGCCAAACCCGGCAGTTCGCAAGCGGGCTACGTTTGCTGAGAATGCCAAGCACTGGAACCACAAGGGTAAGTGAGGATATCCCCATGCCGGAAGTTAGCGATGAAGGTGCTTTCGAAGCGCTACAGACGCCTACCAGTATTGAATACGTGAAGAAGCCTGAGCCGGAACCTACTGGACAAGCTTATGTTGAGCCAGAGCGTGCCAAGACCACGCGAGAACTTGAAATAGAAGCCGGTAAGAAGCGTGTCGCTCAGGCTCAACGTGACATGGCCAATCGTCCGCCAAGGATTATTTCTGAGGCCGAGCGGCGTGCACAAGGCTATAACGTAGAAGTCTTCAGGCCAAATATGGTTACAGCCGATAGAGTGACAAGCGTTAATGGTATGGCTGTCAATCAGCAGCTTGGCGCGCTCATGAGGCGTGTAGGGAGTAATGCCCCTAAGTGAGGGTTAGATGGGTGGTGTCAGGGTCGATAAGTTTGGCGGTATGCTACCGGCCTGGGATGCCCGTTTCCTTCCTGAGGACCAAGCATCGTTAAGCCGAAACACGTATCTATACTCAGGTGCGTGTATCGGCTGGCGTGTGCCAAAGTTACTACGTGCCCTAACTAACTCGGCCGCTAAATCTGCTTACCGTATCCCCACCATAACCCAGGGCATAGCCGGGGATGTACTCTCTTTCCTCGGTAACCCCTTAGCCGGGGATACGGTAACTATTGGCGAGATCACCTATAAGTTCGTTACTACGCCTGTAAACCCATATGATGTGTTTATTGGCGGCACGACTGCAAAGTCTGCGCAGGCACTTTTCCAAGCCATAAATTCAGGTTCTTCTGATGTGGCAGTTGTAGGGAATAATACCCCTGCCAATCCTGCCACGACTAGTGCGAACCCGTATATAGGGTTCCCATTCGCGCTCCAAGGCACCACAAATACGCCTGGGGCAAACACCATCGTCCTTGTTCCGGTTACCCCATACGCGACTATGAGCGTTAGTGCTATCAACTGTGTGCCGCAGGCCACGGTCGGCGGTGCCAAATTCAAGGGGGTGTTCTATGACAACGTCAACACGATCAACACGGCCGGCACGGCATATGTCAACATCCCGTCCTCGCTTCTGGGCACGGGTGGTGAAGTGGTTGGATGCGTTGCTGGAACGGCTGTTTCCAGCATTCTAAGTACACCACTTACGCTTCAGGCAGGCCGCACGTACTGGCTTGGCTTTATCATGGATACCGCTATTCCGCTCCAGCTTTCGAGCAACGGAACGGTGGCGGTGTCTAACTCAAACACCTATGCCAACGGTCCCCCGAACCCCTTCCAAACAACGTCACTTAGTGGGGTGACTACCGGTGGAACGACCGTTGGCTCTTTGCAAACGAGGTATAACCTTGGCCAGCCAAATTGGCAGATATGGGGTACCGCGGCCACACTGAACTCCAACGATCCACTCAACAGTATTACCGGGACGGTAATTACGCTACAGGCGCCAGCTTTTGGGACGGCTTTCAATAAAACGCCAGTATCTGAGAGTACCGCAGGCGTCCGTATGTCCTGGGCCAGTGCAGTGTTTACTGGTGGCGCGAACCAGACCTCTGATACTACATTTACTGGAGCATCGACATGGCTGGAGTTTTTGGACCAGGATACGGATGTACTTCGAACTCCGGTGGTGGACGATACGTTCCAGAGGTATTATTTTGCGAGCCCATCTGTACCCCCACAGTACAATACATACGACCGCATATCGAGGTCATTACCCGCCTTTTACCTGGGTGTCCCAGCCCCACCGATTGCTCCAGCTTTGTCCATTATTGGCGGCGGAACGCCTACACAGATCGGGTTCCCTGGTACATCAAATACAAATACCCAGATCATCCCTACTGGTAACCCGACTATTATTCTCTATCCCGTCTCTACTACTGTTCAGGTAGCGCTTAATGATATTAGTTTCATGGTCGCGCAGTTGCCTACCGGGATACAGTTTTCTCTGTTTGGTATTCTGTGTGCATCGAACGCTGCCGGTAACGCAGGCGACATTATCGCATTCGGTACTCCCCAGTTACCGACAGGTCCACTTACGGCACCTATGAAAGTTGTTTCCCCGTTTACTACACCACCAACGCTGTTGCCTAATACCCAGTATTGGATTGGTGTTGTGTGCGTAGGACAGCCTAACGGGGTTTCTCCAACAGGACTTCAGTTTTCTCTATCTGATACCGCGACACAAGGGTTCTCTGGCACCTTCCCTATAATTCTTGTAAACGGTAATCCCACGGTCAATTATCCAACTGATACCGCGACTGGTACACTGCAAGCGCCAGCGATGACAGCAAATTACCCCGATTTGCAGCTATGGGGGGATGTAACTGCTAGTTCAGCAGCAATACAGGAGACAAGAGCATATGTGTACACGTGGGTCACCGCGTACAATGAAGAAGGTCCGCCGAGCCCTCCAGCACTCCTCACCTCATTTAACAACGCGACATGGGTGGTCGGTTTGCAGCCACCCCTTGCCCAAGACATGGGTACACTCCGCAATATTGTCAAAGCCAATATCTATCGCACCATGGCTTCGGTCCAGGGCGGAACCGTTTTCTTCTATGTGGGGTCAGTGGCGGCAAGTGCGACGACATTTATTGATGCAGTCACGGATGATGTGGTCGCAGGCAACCTTATCTTACCATCGACGAATTGGTTTGGTCCACCGGCTACTCTCCAGGGTATGATATCCATGCCGAATGGAATGATGGCTGGATTTGTGGGGAACGAGGTTTGGTTCTGTGAGCCATATCGCCCTCATGCATGGCCATCACAATATGTAGTCACTACCGATTACCCAATCGTGGGACTTGGTGTAACCGGTGTAACGCTTGTAGCTGCTACAGTAAAGAACCCGCAGACATTCACAGGAGTAAACCCTAACACTATTACGCAATCACGCATACCTCTGCCTGAACCATGCATTTCACGAGGTAGCGTGCTCTCTACCGATAACGGTGTTTATTACGCTAGCGCCAATGGGCTGATCAAGGTGGGCGGTGCCGGCAGCGTAGGTAATATAACCCAAAGCTGGATTACCCGGGAGCAATGGGCTAAATACACCCCGCAGAAGTTCATTCGTGCTGTTAAGAATGTGAGCACGTATTTTGCGTTTGCTTCGACGGGAGTGACAAATGGGCAAGTGGATAATTCAGTTGCGCAATCGGGTTTCACACTGGAACTTAGCGAGGCCGATCGAAATAGCTTCACTCTTTGGCCTCAAGTTGGTGGGCATAGGATTGGTTTTAGTCCTCTCACTAGCCCAATTTCTATTAACATTGATAATGTTCTTTCTGATCCTTGGAGCGGCGTTGCATTCTTGGTTGCAGGAAGTGGCATCTATTACTACGACTTCACCGACCAATCCCCATCCATTACACCGTTCCTTTGGCGATCCAAGAAATTTCAAGGACCGCACAAAGAAAACTTTGCAGCATTTCGACTTTGGTTCGACATTCCTCCTGGAGGCCCACAATCGCCTCCACCTCAACGCACTACTGTCCCATTTCAAGAGCATCCTGGTACGGTTGCGCAAATGAGTTACGTGACAGGCATGTTTGGTGTAGTGCGTGTGATTGCTGATGGTTTATATATTACAGAACGTGAAATTCGTACATCTGAGGAATTGATGCGTGTCGCCGCTGCACAGAAATATTCAACGTGGCAACTTGAGATCGAAGGTGTCGTATCGGTTACAAATATGAAGATGGCAACAACTGTGAAAGAGTTGGGGCTAATGAAATGAGTGAGCCATGCCATGGCCAGTTCTCGATCAATTTTATCCAGGTGGAGTAAACCAGCAACTTTTTGATATGATAGTTGTTTTGAGTGGTGCTATGGGAATTACCGGTCCTACCGGTTTCGTTGGACCGATGGGAGCTATAGGACAGACAGGACCTACAGGGGATACAGGAACAATGGGTTACATCGGACCAACCGGACCAACCGGACCAACCGGACCTACTGGGGCAGCAGGTAAAGTAGGCGTTACTGGGCCATCTGGAACGACTGGACCTACTGGTCCAACTGGAGCCACAGGACCAACTGGACCATGACCCAACCAAGCATATTCTTGACAGGCGATCAGGGGCAGAGCACTGACCAGCCCGCCGCGCCTCAACTGCCGGCTATCCCTACATATGATGGGACGCCTGAAGGTATGGCGTCTACTATGAACGCATTAGTAGAGGTCACGCGCCGGCTTGCGGGGCAAGTTCCGTCTCCTAACAATGAAAACCAAGGAGGAGGTCGTCCAGTATTTCAATCGCCAAAACAACAGCCGAGTAATACACCTAATCCTCAGGACAAAAAGACACAACCAAAAGGACAAACTGGACGATTTACAGAACAGTCTCGTACCAAGTCATCGGTAACAGTTAAAGACAGTAATAGTGGGGCTAGCTTAACATACCAACAGATTACCGGTCTTGTAATGAAAGATAATGTTACAGGTGAACTTTGGGAGTGGAAGTTGTGACTGTAAGTATTACTCCAAGTACACTTGGACCATTTAGTAAAATAACCGCTATACATTTTCCTAATAACAAGATACCGCCTGGATATCCTCCTATAGTGTATGTTGTGTTGTTAGGTAATGATGCGTTAGGGACTGTACAATTTCAACCTCCCGGGTCCTCTCATACGTTTAATTTTCCGTATGGCTCTCCATGTTTGGATTTCGGTTTAGGAGGTTTGTTACCCCCTCCAGTTCTTACGCCGCTTGTTACGGGACACACCAATAGCCCGCCAGGATACTTTAGTCGAATTGGAACTCCATTCGGAGCGCTTCTACCAATGTCATTAATTATGACTTGGACAGAGACTGACCCTAGTGGCCCGGGACAAATTAAATATGCTGGAGGACTTTATTTAGACAAGCTTACGGCAACCACAGCCGCTGCAAATATAGGTAACACACCTCCTGGTTGTACCGTTCAAGACTATGTTTGGAAATAGAGAAAGTTTACCCTTTCAGTCTATTGATCAATAGGGTTGTACTCTCGGCGCAAAAGGTAAACCAATGGCTTTCAATTTTTCAACGGTATACGATCCAAACGTTGGGCGTGGACCGGGGGTACCTCCTGGTAGCACTACATCCGGATTAACTTCAGTTTCCTTGTATGCTGAGCAGCTTATGCAGCAGCAGTATGCATGGGGGCAGCAGCAATTTGCTCAAAATAGCCAGCTTACCGATCAGGTTGTCGGTAACCTGATGAATTTGTATAGTAACTTGACAGGGGCTGGAAATCAGTTAATGTCTCAGTACCAGACGCTTTTTGCGCCTGAATATCAGCAACTGGTGACCGATGCGAACAATTACTCCTCTCAAGCGCGTATTCAGCAAGCTATGGGCGCCGCTGAAAGCGGGGTTGCCCAACAGTTCAATGGTGCGCGCAACGCCGCTCTTGCAGATTTACAGTCGTTTGGCATTGATCCATCGTCAGGCCGTTACGCGGCATTGGACGCTGCTGAACGAACCCAAGCCGCTGCGGCGCAAGCCGGTGCAGGTTTTCAGGCGGAACAGGCGACCGAAGCTACGGGTAGGGGCCTTCGGTCCGAGGCTCTACAGTTGGGTTCCGTTATGCCAAGCCAAGCTACTGCGGCCTACAACGCTGCGCAGGGGGCGGCTACCGCTGGTGAGAATGCCAAATTGGCTAACGCCCAAGAAGGCGTAAACATGATGGGGTCACCCACCCAATTGGGTGGTATTGCCCAGCAATTACACCAAGCACAATCGTTTCCACCTATGCCTAATCTTGGAGGTGGCGGCGGAAGTAGTGGTGGCGGTGGGGGCCGAAGCGGGCTGTCTAATGAACCGCCATGGCCTGCTACGTCTCCAAATTCAGGGGGTGGTGGTAGTAGCAGGGGCGGTGGCGGGGGTGGTGGCGGTGGCGGGGGTTATCCCGGTGGTGGAGGTGGCGGTGGTTATCCACCTTCGGCTAATATAGACCCAACTGGATATGATCAAGGGAACCCCGGGGCGGATACGCAGTCTGCTCCATATGATGCAAACCAGTATGGTGGATCGCCAGTTGATCCTAATGCTGGCGATACCTATATGCCGACACCTGGGTTCGATCAAGGTGCGCTTCCAGCCGATCAATCTTACCAAGACCCTGGAAATTTTTCCAACGATAGCAGCGGTAGTTCATCCCCCGATTTCTCACAGCCAGCATATAACGATAGTGGATATGCTGAAGGTGGTGCTATTCCGGTGTCTAAAAGTCCTACCCGTGGACGCAAAGTGGATGATGTGCGGGCTAAAGTACAACAGACAGGCGAACCTGTGCGCCTCAATGCCGGCGAGCATGTAATGACACGTGCTGCCGTTGCAATGAAGGGACGTAAGTTCTTTGACGATATCAATCGGAAAGCCCGTGGGGGCGCCATACCCATGAGTAGGTAAAATGAAACTCAATGAAGACGAACAGCCTGAAAAAGTTCTCCATAGAGAGGATGCAATTTCTGATCCAACGGATTTGACACAGTATGTGGCGCCTTTGTTTCGTCATGAAGGAGCACTTAGTATTGGCGATGCCGTACAGAATATAAGTGACAGGTTCAAAAATGCTATAGGATACAATCCGCAAGTACCAGAGGGTAGTATGGCAGATCAAGCAGGGTATAACGCAATCGGTCGTGGGTTTGAGGATGGTGGCACGGTGGATGATACTACCGGTGCTCTCCCACGTATGTCTGAAAGCGAAAATACTGATGAGACGCCCAATACCATGATGAGTGGTGGTCAAACCGGTGCAAGTGGTGAACAGCAAGGACCGTTTACGCCTAATGAACAAGCTCTAAATACTCGCGAGGAAGCACTTAACAAGTCCGGTCTTGGTGGCGCATTTAAGCAATCCCAAGAAGGAAAGATTGCTGCTGCTCGCCAAGAAAACGCGCAAGAGGATACAAGTGGCCAAGGACCAGTCGATCAAGGTCCAAGCCAGGAAAGTCCATTTTCTCCCGGAAACATGACTAAAGCGGCAGGTAATCTTGTCGGTGGAATTGCAAACGCCCTTCCTGGGGGGTATGGGAACGTAGCAAAAAGGTTATCACAGGAATTAATTGATTATGCTGCGCAAAAATATAACGGCGATCCAGCGGGGCAATATCATGGCCAAGTAATGGATCACCCCACTGCGGAAGCTATTTCTACAAGTGTCAATCAAGATGGATCAGAAGCTAACGAAGCTAAAAAAGGACTAGAATTAGCATTTCAAAGAGGTGGTCCAGAACCAGGACTTAGCTACCTACAAAACCGCATTGCAGCCTGGGATAGTGCAAGATCGTGGGTTACTGCGGCATATGATGGTAACAACCTGCGCGCTGCTGTAGATGGAATGAATAAGGCCGTTCGATATCTCCCCACAGAGGAAAACCTCCAATTTGGGATTGGCCAAGAAGGTGGGGTTACCGCCACGATAACAAATCCCAATGATAAAGATGTTGTGCATTTTAATCTTACAGGACCCCAATTTAGGGAACTAGCACGGGGTGGTTCCGGTTTTGCATATGGACTTATTAATGACCCCGCATCTGTACTAGCTAAGTTGTCTAACGAAAACCACGACCAATGGGCTGATCCTTCTTCGCAAGGTGTGGCACCAGGGCCTAATGGGGTGGTCCCAGACAATCTAAAAGCGCTTGGTATAAACCAAGCTATGTTCAATTTAGCACATCAAATGTTTCCTTGGATTTCTCAAAGTGGACAACGAATGCAATTTCTTGCAGGACAAGTTGCTACAAAGGAAAAGTATGCACAGGAATTGGCAGTTGCTAAGCAACAGGGCATAAATCGTGCCCAATACGCTGGAATTATTGGTGGTTCCCGTCAGAATGTTGCCGAAACAAACGCCGAAAGTCGTAAAGAAGTAGAAGGTATGCGCGGTGAAACTAAACGCTATGAAACCGATGTTCGTGGAAACAATTACAATGAGCGTACTAAAGCTCAAGCTAAAGCGGCTAACGACAAAATACTTTCGTCCAACGCAAATGCAGAGGATTTGAGACAAGCACGTCAAAAAGATATAGTTCTAAGGGGACTGGTAAACGGTACCACGACAGAGGATCAAGCAGATGCCCAACTTAAACGTATGGGATCAAGCCTTAAAGACTTACTCGCCCCCTATCAACCTCAACAGGCACCAACGCAGGGGCCTCAAGTCAAAGGTGGGCAAGGTGCGGCGCAAGTTGCACCTCCTGGTGCAGTCTATCAAAAAGATGGAAAATACTACGATAAAAACCTCAAGCCAATTCAATGAGCGATCAAACAAGATTAGCCGCCCTGAGTGATGGTCCCACGTCGGCACTGCTTAATTCTGCCGGTGCAGTGAGATCGTTCGCAACCGGTGGAGCGGTTGCACCTACAGAAGCCCAAAAAGAAGCAGGGAATTACCGTAAGGGTCACGTGCGAGTGCACGGGATGGACCTTTCTATTGAGACACCGAAGGGGGCGAAGCGTTCAGGCAAGGGTAAAGACGGTAAGCCATGGAGCGTGACAATGCCCGCGCACTATGGTTATATCCGTGGTACCAAAGGCGCAGATGGAGATCATGTTGATACGTACCTTGGACCACACCCAGGAAACCCAAACGTTCACGTGGTTGACCAAGTGGACGCAGATACTGGAAAATTCGACGAGCACAAAGCACTTATCGGGTTCCAGTCCCGTCAACACGCCCTTGACCATTACCACAGAGGATTTAGCGATGGCCGTGGAAAGGACCGCGTGGGGGCGGTTACTACCATGCCTGCACACAAGTTTCGGTCGTGGGTGGAGAAAGGTCGGCGCACCCGGCCTTTGGGTACCTTGCGTGTCAACCGAACCAACGATGATCCTTACCTTGCAGGAGAAAGCGAAAATCACAAGTGCCTCTATATAGATAAGCGCGTTCCCAAGCAGATGATAGTCAAAGGTAAATCCTTTGACCCAGCTAAATATCTTGCGGTTCACGAGAGCGAAGAACGCAAGCATATGGATGCGGGTATGAAATACGAACCCGCGCATCGACTTGCTCTTAAGGCTGAACGTGCTGCGGTTGAAGCTGATGGGATTGATTGGAACGGATATCAAGAACAGATGCATAAACTGGCATCTATCACTCAAAAAGAGAAAAATCCGCACCCACCTCGTAATCTTTATAAAGGTCCGTTCCCTACTAAGGAACAAAATAAACTCACTCGCGAAGGTGACACTGCTCCTGATATAAAGAAATACGCTGAAGGCGGTGAGATTGAGGGGGATGATGAAGGTATTTCCGAAGATGATGCTATTGCGCAAGGGTTTACACCTGTAAACCAAGAAGTTTCTCAAGAAGATGCTATTGCGCAAGGATTTACACCGGTAAATCAAGAAGTTCAACGTCCTGAATATAGCGTAGCCGGCGAAGCCCTAAAACGAGGCGCACAAGCAGTGTTGCCAGGGTTAGGGTCTATTCCAGGTATGATTGGCGGTGCTGAACTTGGTACTATGGTTGGTGGTCCTATTGGTACTCTTGCAGGTGCAGCCGTAGGTGGCATCGCATCCAACGTAAGTCTACGTAAAATCCAAGACTGGTTCATGGATAAACTCGGGATCACCCCTGATCCTGAACAAGCTGCGGCGTTCCAAGCTGAACATCCTAACCTCGCCACTGCGGCGGATATCGCTGGTAGCCTTGTGGGTATGAGCCCAGGCGGTGCCGCGATTACTGGTGTTCAGCGTGCTGCCATGGCTGGCGGTCAAGCGGCTATCGAAGCAGGTAGCGAGTACCTTCATACTGGTGAACTCGATCCAGCCGATATCGCTATGGCTGCGGCAGCAGGTGCAGCCTTCCCAAGTCTCAACCGTGTGGGTGAACCACTGGGACAACTGGGCTCGCGTCTTGCTGCGAAAGTAGGTATTCGGGCTGGCCGCCCGGACATGGCAAAAGGTGGTGAGCCTATGAAGGCTCTCCCAGCCCCACCAGATTACACTGTGTCGCCAGAAGGTGAAGCAACTCCTGGCGGAACTGATCAAGTGGTCGCACAAGCTGCTGCACCACGTCCTGGAACGCCTCAGGAAAATATTCGACCAATCTATGAGATGCCTAGGGAAGACTGGGAAGTCACACGCCCTGGAACTCGGCCACCAGATAATACTGCCCCCAGTGCCGAAAATGATATTCCCACGAAGACTGATGAAGGTATTACGGCGGATAAGAGCGCTGCTACTCCTGGACATGCTGGGTATGACCCTATGTCAACGCTTAGCACTTCTCATGAGATGGCGCCTCCGCGTAAAGACACGAATATCGGTAACCCGCAAAGCTATCCGGCAGGGAGTGAGCGCGACTACCGCACCACGACCGATAGCAACGTGCATCCTACGTCGAGTGGAGCGGGTGACCATCCAACTGCGGAAACCCTGGACCCGACTACTGGAAACATAAGTCAAGAGTTACAGCAAGCCTTAACTGGTGAAAAAGTTCTTTATAAGGGAAATATCAATCCAACTGATAAAGGTGGCTTCGGAACATCAGCAGGACGTAATATTACTGCTGATGAAGCGTTACGTCTTAGGGCGCAAGAAAAGCCTGTGCAGGATAACGGTCCTGGGCGGAATACACCTCCACGTGGATTAAAGGCTGCTGATAAGCGCATGCAGAAGAGTATGCGCGTTCCGTTTGAAGGGGAAGCAGCTAACGATAATGGAGAAACTGTTCCACCGCCAGAGCCAGGAGGTGAACGTATTAATTTCTCATCTGCGGGTGCAACAAGGAAACCATTGCCGGAACTTGAGGCCCGTCGTGGTGGTGAGCCTACTGAAGAAGAACTTAATGGGGTTCCACCTACCCCTGAAAATGTGCGAAGTTTTCCGGAAACTAACAGGGATACCCAAGCTGCTTATCAGGTAGGTGTTGCTGATAAAGAAGCAGGTAGAGAATATCGCCAATTCACCAATCCGGATATGGTGGCCGCATATGAGCGGGGATTTGGTTCTAAACCAGAAACTACCGGGACGGTAACAAAGCAACCCATTGGTACCGAAATCCCTACCCACCCTGAAACGGGGATCGTGGAAGGTGCAGTCGCTGATACCGCGGCAAAGTTGCGCGCACGCGATCTTGGCGATGTTGCCGATGCAGTGGAGAAGAACCCTGCTATTGAACCGCAGGCACGTAAAATCCTTCAAGATTTGAGTGCCAAGATTGAGGAACATGGTGCGGTATCCCCAGAAGAGATGAAACGTGTAACTCGCATAATGGATAAAATAGAAAAGAAGGAAAATCCGGAGGAAGGTGCCGCACAAACTAGACGTGAAAGCCTGCAACAGCAGGCTAATCTAGGCGAAGTGACCGTTGCTGCTGAAAGCACTAAAGTTGCACGACAGAAGCAATTCGCTGCTCAGGCTGCACAAGCGGCGTTTGATAAATTCAAACCAACTAGTAACAAAGTCCCGACTACCCAGGTAGACCAAGATTTGTTCAAGCGCCGTCTATCTGATGCGCTGGAATTCGCCAAGCAAGAAAATCTTGGTAAAGACCCACTTTCACCCCTTCCCGTTAAACGAACCGCCGCACAAGAATGGTTGCGCACGGCGCAAAGATTTGTTAATGCCAAACATATTACACCGAAAATGATTTCTGAGTTCATGAGTATGGAAACAGATGCTCGCCTGGGAGCTAAAGGCGCGGAACTTCGTGGTGCGAACGAAAATCAAAATCTCAACCAGCGTATAGGTGAAGAGGCAATTACTGCTGGTGAAAATGAAACAGCATCTCGTGGTGGGGTGGCTAATACTGTTGAAGACGAAATGGTTGATCGGCTGGACGAACATGCGCGTCTAGCCGATAACATGAAAGACCTGGATCACGAACATTGGCTGGATGAAAATACCGCCACGGTAAAACCTCCTGACAGTGAAACCTCTGCTGCGCCAACTAAAAACGCAGCCAATGCACATGACGAAGTTGGATATCATAACGTATGGGAACAAGAGGCAGCCGATAAAGCATATAAAGCTGCATGGCAACGATTTGGTCGTGAGACACTTAAGAATGCCGATCCGGCTAAAATCGCTACACCAGAAATGATCAAGAATTTTTTCAATGACGAAAAAGCTTCGCTTGATTATGAGAAGATCAAAGGTGCTCTCTTGGCAAGAGCTAAGCCGATCAACGATTGGGTTGTGCGAAACATCATGCCAGAGATGTTCTCCCAACGTGCTCAATATGCTGAACCTTTTTTTGCAAAACGACAAGTACAAAATGCACGTCTAAACGAGCAATTCCGTGATGCCCTTGATGGTGAGTGGTATGCATTTAACAATATGTCACCATATGATCAAATAAGCTTCATGACCCGATACGAACAGGGTAAACCACAAGATGCTCCATGGAAAGATGCAGTGGCATCCCGGTTTAAGGGTATGCTTGATAACGCATATAATTCCGAACAGATATGGGGTTCTCAAGCTGAATATGTAGAGAATTACATGTCTCATATTTTTGAGAATGAAGCAGACTACAACGCCTATAAAGAGAATATGTTCAAAAGATACGGACCAACGTGGTTCCAGAAACAGCGTGATTTTCAAACTATTAATGACGCCCTTACTGCTGGGTATAAACTCAAATTTACAAACCCGGCAGAAGTAGTAACTCGTCGCCTTATGGCTAGTGCGGATATGCAATTAAAAATGCAACTTCTGCATGAATTGAATTCTATGGGACTGGCCTATCCTATTGGGGATAAATCTCCAAATGTTACTGGTACGTGGCAACAAATTGGTGCACCGAATAGAGAGAACTGGACCCTTGCTCCCGATGTGCAAGCGTTATGGAAAAACGGTGTAGACGCTAAGGGGCTTTGGGCTGATGAAAGGGCAGTGGGTTCTATCTTCCGTGGGTGGATGAACCTCAAAAATATCTGGACCCCAATCAAAATGTCTTTGAGCGCATTCCATCCGCTTCACATCGCGGCTGGTGTGCTACAAGCAGATAACTTTGCACGTGGATGGACTGAAGGTGGATTTGCTGGTGGCCTAAGAGAAATGGGCAAAAATATTGGTGATCCTCTATTTGCTTTCGGTAAAGTCGGTGGTACGTTCCACCCCGAATTCATAGGCAAACAAGTCAGAGAAGCACTTAATACTCCATGGGAAGCCAAAACTCCGTGGCAGGAAGAAACTACACGATGGGCCGATGAAGGCGGCTTCAAAGGTACTATGTCTCATGAAGAGGTGATTAGTGCCCAACGAGATTTTGCTAAGGCGTGGAACGAAAATGATTGGACAAAATGGATACCCGCGGCTGGCCGTGTTGCTGTAGAAAAGGCTATGGGGCCAATCTTTTCCGATTGGATACCTAATCTGAAGATGGCTTCATACTACCGTAGTGCTGCTGCATATATGCAAGCACACCCAGAAGCAATTAATGATCCAGATATGCGTAGACTAGCTCTCCGTACTATCGCCAAACAGGTGGATAACCGATATGGTGAAATGTTCTATGGTGGTCTTTTCTGGAACCGCTACGCCAAAGATGCCAGTATTGGTAGTTTTCTATCTTTAGGGTGGAACCTTGGTTTTGCGAGAGAGTTTGGTGGAGCAGGTATTAGCGCTGTACGAGGCGCGGCAGCGCCATATGTCGGCCCACGGAATATGGCAGGGCGTGTGGTCGCTGATGCTTCAAGTAAGGCTGCATACGTTTCATCTTACGCCGCGATCACTATGGGTATGGCAGGTATAATGTCTTATGCCCTTAGCGGGCAATTACCTACAACCCCTATGGATTATGTGTTCCCTCGGGCTGGCGGTCAAAACCCTGATGGATCACCACGCCGTCTTTCAACTATGTTCTATACCAGAGAGCCAATTCAAGCCCTGGCACATATGCAAGAACGGGGGTCAGTTGCAGGTGGCCTAGGCCAAATGTTGTGGAACAAGATGGTATTTGAGCCAGTGGTTGAAGCCTATAACAACAGAGACTTCTTCGGATACCAGCTTTATGACCCTCAAGCGAATTGGTTTAAGCAATGGGGGCAATTGGCTGGGCGTGTGTTAGGCGATGCATTTAACCCAATTTCTATGTCTAGTATGGAACGGGCTCAACAGACCGGTGGAGGCGCTAGGGACAAGGTTCTTGCTGCCTCGGGGTTTGGACCTGCTCCTGGGTATGTGTCCAAGGATGCGCTACAGAACCGCATTTCCCATCTCTATTATCAGGGTCCTGGGGCTGGCGAAAAGCCATATGAGAACCGTGCGCGTGACCAAGAACGCCGCAGCGCCCTTGCAGACTTAACCACTGCAAGGAAGCAAGGTGATACTGAAACAGAGAAAAATGCCCAGCAGCGACTTATAAAAGCCGGCGTTAATCCAGTGACGATTGCCCGTGAAACACGTGGAAGCTTAGATACTTATCAATTCAGCCGGCTCGATCCCACAGTTCAAAGAGAACTTGTGGGGCAAATGAGCGATAGTCAATTTTTTAAGTATGCAATGGGAAATTCACCTGTTCGTGGTAAATCACGGCTTGCGTTAACTCAAGAATGGCAACGGTTGCATCCTGGCAAACCGTTACCGGGACGGTAAAAATGCCTAGCGTAAGTGGACCACAGCACCGAGCCATGGAGGCCGCCGCTCATGGCCACTCGACTTTGGGTATCCCGAAGTCGGTAGGGCAGGACTTTGTTAACGCGGATAAAGGTAAGAAATTTGCCAAAGGTGGCACGGTAAAACCAGATTTTAGCGATATGGATGCAGCCTTGCAAGAACTAGGGAAGACTAGACAAGGACCGCCTCCACCTAAACCACCGCCAAAACCCCCAATTAAAACAAGTGAAAACGAAGATAGCCATGGACAAGGTTATAATATGGGCGGTGAAATAGGTAGCATCCCTACCACAGGCACTTCGTCTTCTTACCCGCCGCCGCCAGATGGTCGAAAACAAGGTCCACGCAACTACGCCAAGAAAGGTTAATATCATGGCACACGATGATGCAGCACAAGACAAGGCCCTCTTTGAAGGTCTAATGGCGAAACACCAGAACCCTGGCAAAAAGTACGCCAAGGGTGGCGCGGTCGAAGAGACTTGCTATGCCAAGGGTGGCGAGGTACTAGGGCGTCGGCGTGAGTTCATGAAAGAGCCTGACCCATTTTCGGCGGATAACCCTCATGGAGGTGATAGTAAATTCCGCAAAATGGATGCTGCTCCAGGTTCGCCTCAGGAGTACGCCAAGGGGAGCAAAAAGCACCCTGGCAAGGACAAGTCTCTTAAGACCGTCATGCCGAGACAGTAATTATGAAGCATTCTCCTGGCTGCAAGTGTAGCGTATGTAGGGAGAAATATTCTCACGAGGAAGTCGGATATGAACATCCGGCTAAAGGACCCCACCATTGTTCAGAATGTAAACATTATGAAACCGGTGGTGGGTGGCACTGTGAAATCGTGAAAGACCCTATTCATCCAGAAGATTGGTGCAAGAAATTTCTTCAACGTCGGTGACTGCCCGAGTAACTTGCTAAGCAAGTTACTCGGTAAATGGTGGGTTGTCAAGATGCGAAACAGTCTAAACCAGTCCATAGCGGCAAAGATTGAGCGTATTGCCACTACTGCTATTCGTGCTATTGGTGAATGCAGCAAGGGTGACGACTATAAGACTGATGCCAAAGGTTTCGAGGAAACTTTGCAACCACAAGAGGGTGTACTTCCGCGGCGTGCTACGTTGCTAGGACCTGAAAGTGAAAATCGTTACCGTAAAGGTAAGCCGGTTCACGATGCCAGCGGGAAATTCCGGCGCAGTGATGCCAAGGGGTAGCTTATGAGCGTACTACCCCCTAAAAGTCGATTGGATCAATATTATAGCCCGGTTGAAAGTAACTCTGTGGGGGGACCTGTCCAACAGTGTTATGACCTTATATACCAACTCGATGCCGCACAAAACTATTTAACTAACACACTTGCCCAGCAGCTTGGTATCCCTTCCGCAGGGCAACCTACATATCCTTCGTCTGTTTTTTGGGCCGATGTTGACAATGGCACGCCAGTAATTTGGCGTATCGGAGAGCGAGTATTTATCGGTGCTGCTGATAACTATAGCGCAAACCGTGTAGGAGCAACAGGGGGCTGGATTGTTTCACCTTCCTACGGAGCAAACTGGATACCACGGGACAGCAACCTTACCTCTATGGCTACTAGAGGCGATATTGCAATATCTGGGCTTTCACAAGCTAAAGATGGAGATAGTGTTTCACCATCTGTCACTGCTGCTGGTATCGCTGGGTATACCATAGCTAACAGCGCTATAGGACGTTCTGGATGGGGGGCATACATAGAATGCCAGTATGAAAAAGGGGCCTATGGGTATGGAGTAGAGCTTGTTGTAAAAAACAAAACGTCTGTAAGTGGAACTCCAAGTGCTAGCGGTAGCGCAGCATTTGAAAGCACACCTGATTTTGCTACTACGGGATCAATAGGCATACAGTTCGATACGGGCGACGATAGTTATGGTGGCGCTCATACCAACCCCAACAACACAGCAATAACAATAGGACAAGGTGTAAACGGTAACACCTGGAACCGAGGGATTATTATATTCGGGAACGCTCTTACCCCTGGAGCGTTAGGTCGTTCCCGTGCTATTTCGCTGGGTTTACTACACCATATATCCTGGTACGACGGTAATAATAACGAAGCGTTCTATATAACTTCCGGGGTAACCGGCGCAGGGCAGGGGGCTTCTCTATATCTGCAAAACAATACTATGAATTACCAAAATTCAAATGGTAACAAAATAGTACAGATGGTGAATACAGGTTTCTCCACACAGAACTATATTACTTTGAATAACGGTGTAACTGGTTCCGCTCCTGTTATAGGCGCAAATGGCACCGACACGAATATATCCCTTATTGTGGCCCCTACAGGTCCTACTGGAACATTTGCAGTGCAAACTCTACCCACCGGTCCAACCGGTCTACCGACTGGAGGGTTTTGGAATAATGGTGGATACGTTTGTGTCGGTACAGGGCAATCAGGTGTAACAGGGCCAACAGGGTCTCCAGGTTCTTCAACTAACACAGGAGCTACCGGTAATACAGGATCGACAGGACCTACCGGTGCCACAGGTCCAACAAGCACATCTGGAGTATTTATTGCTATTCCATCTACTACGCAAAGTCTTAATGGCGCAGCGGGTTTTCATACTATAAATTTCGGTACTTCGAACGTTGACAGTGAAGGGTCTTATAACACTAGTACAAGTACATGGACCCCCATAACTGGTCACGTAACTATTACAGCAATGATTGAAATATCGTGGAGTACAGGTTCTAATTTTATAGACCTTGTACTTTTAGTAAACGGCAATACTGTTATTGCCAGAACAACTGCATCCGGTACATCAGTTATTAATTATTGGACTATTGCAGGTATTGCCAATACTGCTGGAACGGGTAACTATACTGTTGCTATGACACCAAATCCTGCTGGATTGTCCGGTGGTGGTAGTATTCAAACTGGTTCACGATTTGACGGCATCAGGGTTAGCTAGCATCACAGACATATCCACTGGTTTATCAGGCATCATCTCTCCAATACCATCTCCATTTGGAACTGGCATAAATACAAGCGGTTCTGCGCCATGTGCGAGATTGGTACCGGCCGCCAACGTGCCACGCTTTACAATCGCGCCATAGTGCTTCTTTAAACCTTCCATAATTGCGCGAGTGTCACCTTTTACGTCGGGTTGTCCCAGCCACCGGTAAAACTCTTTCTTAGAGAAACGTAGCTCGGGATTAGGACCGTTTATCCATTGAACTTGCACAGCTACGCCATTCTGTGGGGCGTGGTCGATATTTATAATCCCGGGAGTACCGGGTTTCAGTGGCGGTGCCCCTTTCGTAGCACAAGTGGCACGTTCCTCATATTTCAGAAAATTAGTGAGCATATCTTCAGTATGTTCGGCACTGCCCCCTTGCACATTTTCTTCTCGGCTACGAGCGCGCATGGCAAGGATTTTCTGAACAAGGAATATTCGCATTTCGTCTAGGTCAAAGTCGGTTCCGATATACTGGTTCGCAAATTCCGCACCGCTTTGTATCGCGGATGCAAATGCAATCCAAAAACGCTCAGCATTAGTATTCCTCTTGGGGTCTTCAACGGCTTTTTCGAACCAACGGCCTTCCTGTGATACATGTTGATACACAAGATCGTGATTAGCTCCCAGGAAAGCTGAATACTCTTTTCCAATTTGACCAAAATTTCGATCCAGCTTGTCGAAGATGCGGTCAGCGTCACTTACGCTAATCTGGCCAGGGCCACCTTTAGGAGGTTCTTTTTCCTCCCACTCGAATACACGCATAAGACCAGCAGTAGTATTGGGATTTTCCTTCAAGATGTAATTCCCAAAACAAGGATTGGAGAAAATACCCACAATCGTTTGCCAATCTCCCTTATCTCGCTGGGTTACATCCGCATTAAGACGGCTACCTTCTGCACCACCTGTCCCCATATACAGGACATTATATGCTTTCTTTTGGGCTTGATCATTTTTGATTTCATCCCAGAAATAGGGAAGATGCTTGATCTGCCCAAGGGTTTGAAGTACAGACTTCTCCGTGGCGTTCTCGTTTTCCTTGGTCAGCTTAGGGCTACCCCACACCGCGGCGGCTACCCGCGCTGCGGAGGACTTATTCGCGCCACTATCTCCGAACACAGACATAAGCACACAATATTGCCCAGAACCAAACATCAGTGGGGCAGCGAATGCGGAAGCCATGACAACCTGTAGACCGATGCGTTCTTGATTACGAATGGTTCTGTATGCTTCCCACCAACAATCAACGTCACCAGTAGGACCATATTTCGCGCGCAATTTGGGATCGATTAGACCAACTGGTCCACGTGACCCATCGGGTTTGTATAAGATACTCCCGTAGGAGAACCCCTTGCAAGTGTTACCATCCATATGCCATCCGAATGGCACGTTGGTATGAGCGGCGGCTGCGTTCTGTAATTTTCCAAGCCACGACATGATAAAACTCCTCACATATTTCATGTTCTCAGGAACATGTAGTACCCGTGCATCTAAAAGAACACGTTCGAGTTCCATTGCGGTCATCTTTTTCTTTTCCAAACATACCTCAGCATAGGAACCCTTGTCAGCCGAGGTAATAAAATTCAACGCATCAGGCCATGCCTGTACCCACGGATCGTATAGTTTGCAGTGGAAAAGTGGCAAGTGCTTGATATCAGGAGCTTCACCACGTGAGCTATGTTCGATTATTTTGTGGATTATGTCGTTGATTACAGTGTACGAAGGATCAGGCATATCCGCGTCTGTTAAGGGTACCAAAACCCTTGACGTTCCAACTTGGCTAGGTGCCACATATGTCGCCACGGGCGTGGATAAAATATTAACCCGTCCACTGGCGGATTGCCGTACTGGAATTCTCGCCAGATTGAGGGGTGACTTGTTTCTAGCCAAGATCGGACAGGTTGCACAATGTTTGCAACCTTCGCCCTGAATAGAGGAACACGAGGGCCAACCCAAACCGATAGATTGGCGTTCAGCAAGCTTCCGTTCCCAAAGCGCTTCAGTCTCGTCATACGTATATCCGCTGTGACCCCTAGCCATCCTATGTGCAAGTGCATGGCCATCCTCCAAAAACGTAGACGCAAGAGTGGTTAGGTTCCAAAGACCTTGCGAGAAGTCTTTGCCACCGGTTGTTAGTGCTTCTCGGAAGTGTCCGCACTGTCGGACCATTTCGGTTGGATCGAGCGGAGGTAACGGTTCCAACGCTCTAAGTCCTTCTCCGCAACTTTCGACAGATAGTGAAACAAAGGCAGCGTCAGGCTTACCGGTAAGTATGTGATTATTGGGTATAGTATGTCTAAAACTATTTGGCGTAACCAATAACGGCAAAGTAGATAAAGCTTGAGAAAAGTCATAGTCGCCTCCTATGCCAAGTAGTTTCACATCTTTCGGTGGGTCGTACTTATAGTTGCGTGTACCGGGTACGCGCAATACTCGTGCGCTATCCGCAATTACACCAGCATCGATTTTGCCACCAAAGAACTCTATCGCTAGAGCCTTAAGCCCTTCCGCATATGGTTGCCACTCTTGCGGAGCTAGTGCGCGATCAGATATCCAATAAACATGAAGACCGCCGCCAGAGGCCACGTAAGCAGAAGGCTTAGGCAAAGAATTTTTAGTATAGAACTCTTTGACGGCATCTAGTGCCTCCGCTATGGTTTGGAACGCCTTAGGTTTCACGTCAACGTCTAACCATATGGCTTTTAGGGCTAATGCATTCTGTTGGGATTTGGCAGCCTTCTGTCTGTCTCCGATAGTTTTCACATGAGACTGGCGGGACAAACAGAAATAAATGTCCGGTGGCGTAGGCCAACTACGATATGTGTAAACCGCTTGCAGAAATTGGTCTACGTTTCGTGTTGGCGCACCAGACCAAAACGATTTGCCATCTATTTTACCTTGAACATGCACATTTAAGAACCCGGGGAGATCGTCCCCGGGCCAAGGTAATACGCGAAGCAGGAAGTCGCGAATGTTTGTACTCAAACCACATACCCTTACTGGGTCGCAAGCATAGCCGCAATTTTCCTATCAAGGTCTGGATCATCTACTGCATCTACGCCAACATCCGCGGCAGTCTGTCCAACCATTGCCCCTGGTTGCGGATTTAGGTTAGGCTCAACAGGAACCTCAATGGAGAATGCCCCCTGTTCGTTAGGCTGAAGGTCCACCACCGTGTTAGCCGGGACCGTTACCTTCGCGGTAACGGGAGCGCCCGCCGTGAACGCATCGAGCCCAGGATTTGGCTCAGGCGTCGCCACCGCCTGAGGGAGTGCAACGGTAGGCGGCGTTATACGCGCTTGACTGCCTACTGCTGTAACCCCTCCAGCACTACCCTGCTGGACGGGGGCTGGAGACTGTGCCGGCAGTGCCGGGGCAGTTCCTTGACCGGCGCCACCCGTTCCTGGACCCGCGAGAGCAACGCGCTCACGTCGGGCAATCTCGTCTTCCCCAGTGATACGTTTAGAGGCCATATCCTCTCGCATCTGGATGATCACCGGGGCTTCCTTCGGGGTCAACGCCTGAAGGGCCTTAAAATCGAACTCGGGATGGGATTTCTGTGGATCGAACGAAATTCTCGTGATGAACGACGAGTAAGGCCACCCCTGCTTCGCCATGTTGTCGCCAAACGTGAGAAGCTTTTGCAAAGACGCAGGAGGCACCCGCAAGAATGCCGGCTCCATAAGCGGCGTACCGAACAGGCGCACCGTTTGGTTGGGCATGACTAGCACAGCTAGTCGCTTGTAGTCGGAGCAGTCCCGGGTCTTGCGACCGTTATTGTCAGTGTAGAATTCGTTGTGCTTGCAAGTTGCACAAAGTTCAGACTGCTTTTGGATCACGTCCGGATCAGGGCGAACACCATCCATAGAGGCACAGGTAGGACGCTTGCCAGCGGAGGAATTTTCTTCGAACCCATCCGGATAATACGACTTGGCCTTCACCTTAGGTGACCTAAGGATCACCACGTCGATATAGCTCATAGGCGAGCCATCATCAGGCCGCACAAGGATGTGGTTGTTACCTTGGTGTCTAATTGACCAAATTTTACCCTTGTACCCGATAATTGGGTAGCTAGAACCAATGCCTTCGCCCAGGCTTTCCTCAGGTGAAAGGCTCTCAAAGCCTGCGGGCGGTCGCGTCTTTGCCCAATCGGGCACTCCACCAGTGTTTGCAAGTTCTTGTGTCATTGGTTTTTCTCCTCATTTTCAAGTACAGCTTTAATCATAGCTAGAATTGCTCCTGCGCCATAAAATTTAACTTCTGTTGGGAGTTCATTATCTCCCAATACATTGTCTAGCTTTTCCAAAAGAGGCATAAGCTGTTTAACATTTACGGTCATTCGTCTTCTCCTGCTTTGGCTTTTGCACCCGGTACCCGCGCCCCGATAGTACGTATGGTCTTAGGATCAGCGCCGGGCGGGATGACGCCATGTTCTTTGCAATATTCTCTAACGGCTGTAGGATTGGCACGCCGATCGAGCAAGTCGAACTGGTTGTACTTGATCACAAAATCCATGAACTCCTGTGGGTCTTCAAGAGGGCATGAATGTCGTGTATTCCAGTGAATAGTCCCAGTTTTTGACACAAGTGTCTTAACACCTGTTTGCGTAAGCACCTCTTCAAAGTACCCTTCCAAAAGTTGCTTAATTTCCTGTAGGGGCTTTTTCTTCTTCTCGTTTTCGTCATCCATCTCTTTCAGCTTGGCTTTGATCGCGAGGTACTGTGCTGTACGCTTAGCGACTATTCCTTCTTCTGTTGGTTCTGCCATTCGTCTTGCTCCCTCTTCCATATCCGGAAACATACAATTTCCGGTATAGCATCATCTGGCACGGTTTTCAAAGCTTCTTTCAAGTCACCACAATTAGTAATTCTCTCTTTTACCGTGATCCACATGTCACGCTCCCTGTACTCCACTTTGGGCAGTTGCAGTTGCCTCTGCAAAAAGAGAAAGAAACTCCGCTTGTATTTTTGCTTTACGTCGAAGCAAGGCATATAATTTACGTTCAACTGGCGTCGCTTGCAAATGAATTATTTGATGCCGGTGCTTTTGTCCAACTCTATGAATTCTTGCGCACGCTTGCTCATAAATTTCTAGTGATGGCATAGGGCAATACCATATGATCGTGTCCGCTGCGGTCAATGTCAACCCATGAGCCATTGTACCAGGGTGTGCTAGAATTGCCTTATACCGTGGAGTATCCTGAAAATCTCGAAATATCTGATTACGTTCTTTCTCAGGTACATCTCCATGCACGATAGCATGTTCTATAGGGTCCTCACCACCAAACAGTTCAGACAGCCCTTCGACCATATGCCTGAATGGGCAGAAAACCAAAACCTTGTGACTGGCAGACGTAACAAGATCACGTAGGACCTGTTTGCGTCCGTCACACTCAAGCTTCACTACGTTCTTTTGGTCATCGTACACATAACCACCTGATACTTGAAGCAACTTGATCATAGCGGCGGCTGCATTCACAGCATTGATCTTCTGTCCATTGTCCATGGTGGCTAAAAAATCATTTTTGATTTTTGTGTACGTGTCGCTCTGCTCTTGGCTAAGTGGCACATCGATATATCGCTCCACACGCTCGGGTAACTCCTGCACATCATCCATGGTGAACCTAACTGCTGGAACCATCCAAGAATATGCTTTCTCTATTGCGCCTTCTTTGGGAACCCATAGATACTCACCCCTCTTGGTCATAAGCATGTCACGGGCGTGAGAGCGCCAACGCGGTACAGTGTGCGGGGTTATAATCTTACACTGCATCCACACGTCCACAGGATCATTAGGCATGGGGCTTCCAGTCATGCCCCATACAAATTTCATCGGTTGCGCAAGACTAACCATCAATTTAGAACGCGGGTTAGGATTACGGAACGTGGCAAGTTCGTCAATACATAGAACATCGATATCTTTGCGCTGTTTAAGGTCCTCATATAGAACTTTTACACCGTCATGGTTGACGATGAAAATCTCAGCCTCAGGATCATTAAGACGTTCTAGGCGCTTTTTCTTAGAGCCTGTAAGTATTACGGCTTTGCGATGCGGGATCGCGCCAAAAGCTTCCTTGCCCCACACCAGATCAGTATTCGACAGTTTGCAAACAACCAAAAGTTTCCCGCAGTACCTGTTACCGCGAAGGTAATCCCAGGACCACAGCGCGCCCCGGGTCTTGCCGGTACCCATATCGTTCAGGACATAGGCTCTTGGGTTAGCCGTAAGAAGCGACCCTGTTACCTTTTGGGTCAGAAATGGTGTACCACCCGCCCAATCATAATAACAAATAATGGGGTTAGGGAGATCAAAACCAAGACGCCGAAGAAGAGTATATTCCGCCAGTCCATGCTTGATCACCCATAGGTTTTCTAGCGGCTTCCCGTCAGGGAATAAGCCCATCATACCCTTGGTACGCGGGACCGCGAGCGATTGATTGGGCTTGGAGACGATTACTGAACTCATGCTATCTCATTTTCAATGACTGATAGTACCGCTTCAATCGATTCATCATCATACACTGTAAAAACTATACCCCCTGCATCGATACACTCCAATCGAGTGATTTTTTGTTGTGTTGTAAGTCCGTGATCAGCATCTCGCTTGGCCTCCACTAAGACAAACTTACCTTTGACACAAAGTAGATAATCCAGAAGCGGCTTACCCATACCTCGTGATACAGGCATACGGATCATTAGCTTGCCATAGCGCTCTTGTAGCTCTTTCAGTCCGGCACTGAATTTCTTTTTGATCTTACCTTCGGGGGTCATGATTTCACCTTATATTGTCGGTCTTGGCCATATCGCTTATCAAGCTTATATATGTTAGCTTCCATAGCTTGTTCAAGCGTGAAGTCGAAATACTGCATGATGCGTACCATATAATGGAGTGCATCACCAAACTCGTATAAAACTTCCTGACGCTTCATCGGAGAACTATTAAGATAAGCTCGGAAATCCCCATTGTAGTCCCGGATCACTTTCTTGAAATGCTCCATATACTCACCAGTTTCACCACAGGCTCCGCATGCCATGATTGCCATACCCCGCCAGTCAGGTGCAGGGTTATTTTTCCAATTCTGATGCACATATTGCTCGAATACCTGTGCTTTACTTTGAGGGCTCATATCTTAGTTCCTTTCCCGTGATATGGGCAACTTACTACCTTACAGTATCTAACGCAAAGACCGCCAGGAGTAGGCGGGAACGTACTCGTCTCATGTGCCCATTGTAGTTTTTGTACCCTAGGAAGTAGCTTTGCCACGAATTCAGGCATCTCAGTACGACGAAATACCTTGGTAGTGGTCGCTTCTGGACTATTAGGGTCTTCGTTCAACCACACATATTCAGTTCTTATGACCGAGAGCCGCGGATAATGTTGAAATAGGCACAATGCCATAAGGCCAAGCTGTACTGATCCTTCTTTAGGCTTACCTGTTTTCCAGTCTATTGCCAAACCCACAGGGCCATCGATACGCACCACGTCAGCGATGCCACGGTACCAGAAATTAGGAGCGAAATAAGGACAAGGCGAGAGATCGTTAGTAAGACCATATTTCTGCTCCACAAATAGCTCGCCAGGACCGGCAAGAACTCTATCTACCCAAGGCTGGTATGGCGCCATGTACTCGGGCAATGGTTTACCGCCTTTTATGGCGTCCCGCATGGCATCGTGAACTTCATTTCCCCATTTTATGTTATCTGTGTCGGTATCTTTTACCCGCTGCTCGTATGGCGCAGCAGAGTAGTTGTAATACCGTTTGGCGCAAGTCTCAAAACCGTCAAGTTTGCTATATGACCAGTTGAATTTACTCACACTATTGTACTCCAATTTATTATGTGGTGACCTATTTGTGGGCAACGTTCTCCATATGCGTGCTCTTGACCGCAACATCCACAGTTATATCTTCCTTTCTCAGGAAGGACACCTGATGCTCGGGCAACCTCTACATGGAATGCTAGCAATTCAGGTGTATCAGGCTCTATGTTCAAACCTGCTTCACGTAACCGGGTAATTTCCTGGGAGTACGTGTGGCGAAACACCATTTTCTTGCCCTGTTCCACTTCGGCTAGTGTCCGCTCGCTCAGGGGTTTGGTTGGCATTGACGTATGGCCTTATTGGATTAGGATATTTCTCGATAAGATTTTGTACACGCTCGTTGCATTGTTCTACCCACCCATTAGGTGAAGCCGGTGGCCGATCATCAACCCAATTTCCTCGCTGCATAGCATCGCGTAGAACCACTAAAGATGCAATGGCTTTAACTATGTGATTAACCCCGCTATCCGGGTCCACATTTTCACCTTCCCACCATGACAGCATATGCCGCATAACGGCATCGTAATACACACTGCCACGTACACCAATGACACGATAATTATGGCGTCCATATTTCATTGCCCCTTCAAGCATAGCAACGCCTAGCTCTGCCATCACAGGCGCCGGAATAGTGCTCATAGGCACCTTTTTGATACCTAGAGCGTCCTTGGGATTGGTTGGTTTACCAGGATGATGTTTTCCGGAATTATCCCAATACCCATCAGTCATTGTCCCACTCCTACCCAATTGCCATCGATATCCTGGAAAATACGCTTAAGTCCAATGGCGACCGCAGTAGCATTCTCGGCATTGGCACCTTTAGACCGTTCCCAACCAAGCATCAGTGCGATGCCATCAGCTTCCAGGCAGATGAATTCTAAATCTTGTGCAAGGGCTCCGCGAAGGTTGAATTTCCCTTCGATAGCCTTTTGACTACCTTCACCTTTGAATAAGTCTACTCCATATGATTCGATGTCCTTCTCAGCGGGAGAAAAAACCACATGCCCAGCGGCACGTAGTTCAGCAGCAGCCTTGTGGAAGGCTGGAAAATTGAAATCTTTGTAACCAGTCATAGGACCTGCAAGATAGAGTTTCATGAGCATTCTCCTACCCATTGCTTCCCAGGATTTTTCAGTTCCTCGATAAGCTTGTCCTTATCGGTGAAAATCCCGGTAGCAAACTGATACATAACATCCCATCTTTCAGGCTCTTTGTCAAACAGAACATATCCACGCTTCCCCCTGCCAAGCATGAAGCCCAGTTCAAGGTGCGCAGATTTACCGGCAGGTAACATCAACACCCCAAGGCCGGCCCGTGAAAGATGTGTGTAGTCAAAATGGAACACATGCTTAGCATGCCAGTTTTGAAGCGCTTCCAGATATGTGTGACCGCGTTCCTGTTCGTATGCCTGCCAGATATCATCTGCACGTTCGCCAGCAGCATGCCAGTCATCGAACACTTCGAAATTGTGCTCACGTAGCTCAGCGGCAAACTCACGCACAGCAGGAAGCCTAAGACTACCAATCAGATAGATGATTTCTTTCATATTGTCACCATGTCACTACGATAGAGATAACAGTTGCAGCAGCCCAATAGATAGCTCGTCTCCAATCCCCATCCCATGCGTACCACATAGTGGCACCTGCTTCAAGTACACAAAGCATAATAACAAACGCCTGTCCAGGATTATTCACTTACAATCTCCGTAGGTAGGTCCAGATTTTACCTCAGCTTCCAATGGGATATCTTTGCCCCAAGACGGGCGCCTTGTCAACTCCCTATATATGATAGCCTTCGCATTGGCTTCATCATCTATCGGAGCAATGAACACTAGTTCGTCGTGCGCTTGAAGCACGAAACGGTATCCAAGATCGTTAAGTCTCAACGCAGCATTCATAATGATGATATATGCAAGGAATTGGATAATATTCTCCAACATCTTACCACCGTACATCTTATATGTGCCCCATCCATAATTGTAAATATACTCCCCATTATCAAGGCGAGGATTTTTATATTTCATAGAAAGACCATTCGGCCCCTCTATCTCGGCATAGGTAATCGTAACAGGTCCTATGTTGATCCTGATATTAGACGCCGCAGGATTTGACCATACTGAACGCGTGGCGGATTGTAACCGGTTCCACAAATTTGGAATTTGCCAATAACGATCACGATAGGTACGTACTGTACGATGTGCTAATTTTGGCGTCCACGCCACTACGGTTGAAAGGTCAATACCCAAAATGCGAGCTAGCATCAACACCATGTTATAGAATTTTTCATCTCCACATTGATAACCTAGACCAAGTACACCAGTCTTACCTATGAACCTGTGAATAGGGTGCAATTTTTTATCGACCAGTATACCAAAAATCATGGATGCGAATGCGCTATATGGGTCACCTCCAACCTTGGCGAACTCAGCAATCAAATCTATGGCACCGGCCAACCATGCCACCAACCTAGCTTCAATTTGTGCAAGGTCACCTGCGATTACCACGTGCCCAGGTGGCGCGATAAGAGACTTACGCAACATAGGAGGCTTGCCGGGCATACCGCGCGGCATGTTCTGCATATTTAGCTTCCAGTCGCCACTTAGCCTGTGCGTGTGGGCACCCGAATAGCGTAACGGCACAGGCATTTCGCCGCCCGAATATAATCGCGGATTACCGTCGCGGTAACGGTCCCACGAAAGAGAAGCGATTTTTATCAATCGCTCCGTGCGGGTTTCTTCGAGTGTGCTTTTTATCCCCAAGCGCGCACATGCGAGCGCTTGTACCCTAGGGTCCCAATGTTCCTGAAGGTCTTTCATGAACTGGTCAGTTTTAGCAAAAGCAGGTATTAGCCCGTTGGCACCGGGCTTCATTGCCACCTCTACACCAAAATTCTCCAATGCGGTTTTGAAACCAACATTGGACATGAGACCTATGCGCTTCACCTCATGTCTTATTTCTTCTGATGTAGGTTCTCTAAATATAAACTTGGCACCACATGCTTCGAGCAATTTCACTTTCTGCGCGCGCACTGCGCAAAGATGGTTCCATAATAACGTCTTATCTAGCATAAATTTTGGTTGAACCGCCGCGCGGATTACAAGGTCCATAAGCTTGCGTTCGGAGTGGGGAAGCTCCGGAAGCAGCTTCTTGAATATATCCCTAGAACGCTCGTTGTCAGCATTGGCATAGTCGCAGTAATCTTTCCACAAATAGGTTTTAAGGATATCTGCCCGGCGCATATTTATAACTTTGGAAATTACGCTCTTATCGTGTACTACGCCGAGTACACCAGAGCACACGCTGGCTAGATCAAGTCTGGGGAGAATATGCCCGCGCAATGCCCGCGCCATATTCATGCTATCGAGCATGAGCGCAGGCACCCATCCGTACTGCCAAGCTAAAATGCTATTATCGAAAAGCGCGTTGAATGTTACCGTCGCGGTAGTTTGGGGGTCAAACTGAGATATCCATGTACCAAAGTCAGGTCCGTCTATGATTACAGACGGAGCGCTATTCACTGCGCTCGCGCATATATTCACTTCGAACTGAGGGTCCAAAATATATTCAGGTATAGTCATTTTACGCAAAGAAAATGTCTGCGAGTAATAGGTCTCGAAATCAAGAAATAAGAAATCTTTTATATCTAGCACCAAACAATCCTTCTATCGTCACGCATCCAAACTAACCATGGCCACATGTGTTCTTTAAGATATTCCGTTCCATAATCAGAATGCGCCCAGCTTTGTGTTGCATATAGCGTTCGAACAACAAGAAGGTAACTACGGCATTGGTACCATCTCATTCTAACACTCCATTACATAACTAGGAACATGTATCGTGTTTATTGTTGTGGGGTTGAAATATAAAGTTAATTCTTGCTTGTTTTTGTTAGGAATATCATTCTGTATTAGGTTTGCTCTCCCCATGATGCCTGATACCTCTTTTATTAGGTTAAGCATAGAAGCAAGCCCCCCAGGCTCACGGAACTTCGTGCCCTCCATACAATGGTGATACTCACTAGGGAGAACAGTTTGTATCCACGGGCAATAACTGCGCATAGCAACAGCACTCGAACCACAATTATTAAACCACTCAAATACATGAGAAACTTTTGCGTAATTAAAAAGTATTTCGCGAACACTCATGCAATATGCTACAAGTTCGGGCACAGCTATCTTAGGATCAGATTTATATTCCTCCCTAGGAGGGAGCATTTTTTGTTTATGCCAAAAGTCAGCTTTTACTTGCAAGGTAACATCAGATAAAATATTCCATGAACAAAAGTTATGCGATCTAGCGTAGTCGCTCGTATGTTCATACCCAATTCTTAGATATTCTAGTATATGCCCAGGAAATAATCTACGTAATATCCAATCCATATTCTTATCCCACGGGTCAATCATACTATGCATGTATTTGCTACGTGCTAGCAAAATATTGTGCTCCACCATTGTCGTGGCCGTGCGCGTAAATGCAGTCTTTTCTTTAATGGGATGCTTTTTTCGCATTAGTTGCTCCTAGTTTCCCAGAAAACATGTCCAGGATTGAACTTTTCAAACGCAATGAACCATCGTTCTTTCCCATCTATTAGCTTTTTTCCTTCTTCCGTAGGAGTAAAAGTGTTCTCGTCTTCATCATAAAGTATCAGTCCCATTTCTTCAAGGGACAGAAGCGCACCTGTTACATCCATCTGTTACCTCCACGGTAAACACACTAAGCATTACCATCATGTGTTTACCACCGCTACCTCCCCATAGGGAAAATCTTCAGGATTACTGTTGACAGCACCCCACACGATAGGAAATGCAGGTTGTTCAGGCCATGTGAAGCACCCGTCAGTGAGACCTATGAACATATCCGGGTGTTGCCGTTGTTCTGCAATCCAATCAAATACTGGCGTAATATCAGTTCCTCCACGGCCACCGACGCCAGTTGCTTTAATTGTATCCAGATCAGCCACATCAGTAATGTCATCGATCCGGTGAATAGCAGCATCACACCAGACAACACTAAGACGGCTAGGTTTACACTCATCGATCATACCTTTCAGTTCGCCCAGGTATTGGTTTAGCTCTCTGTCACCTATAGAGCCAGACGTGTCTCCCCATATTACAAGCCATCCCGCGCCTTCCCCACTCCTGGATGGTACCCATAGGTCGCGACCAATAAACCGCCTATCCGGCTTTTTCCAGTTGAGCGAACCGCTTCCCAAAATACGTTTGGCCATCGTTGTGATGTGGTCATGCCAAGGTACCTTCGGGTCAAGTATTTCATCGAACATATGACCCAACGCACCCGGTATTTTCCCTTGCGTCCGTTTGCTCTCAATTGCTTTAGCGATAGATAACTCTACCGCCCACTGCTGCGGGTTTCTTTGATTGGCCGCTTGGGAAGGCTGTTGACCAGTAGATGTGCCAGGAGGCTGTACTCCACCGGGATCAAACCCATTCTGCCCTTGCGAATTGCCATGTCCAGGCTGACTACCAGGGTTTTTCGGGCCACCATTCTGGTCTTGTTTATAGACCTTGCCATAGATATCAAAGACACCATCTTTCCCTTTGGCGATTTCAGGATCATATAACGCATCTTTCGGCATATGCCCAATGCGACTTTCCACGAGCATGGCATTGATCCGGTAGTCCATCGCTTTCTGCATGGTCCCTTCATCATAGGGGAATATCGTGCCATCCGTGCATTTGAGATTGGTTTCATTTTTCATCCTATGGATAAGCCCCACGTCGTCATAGACGTTGTGCGCTACCTCATGTGCCATGATAAACACGCGCTCTTTGAGCGAATATCCGCCTTTGCCACTCTGAGGAAAGAACGTTTCAGGGTTGACGATAATATTCTGCCCATCTGTACAGGCGATACCTTTATCGCCAGTGTAGGGGTTACCGAATTCCGCCATCAAGGCGGTATAATCCCCATCATTGTTATTCAGAAGCTTGTAGAACAAATGCCTAAAGCCTGGAGCGGTCCAGGCCATAAGCGACATGGTATCTGTCCACATCTGCTTTTGTTCAGGCGTGAGTTTGACCTTTTTCAAGTTGTTCATGTGATTTTATACTCCCTTCTCCAACCTTGCGGAACTGCTTCTTCCAAAGATAAAGCAACAAGATTGCGCCTTGGATAGTTAGGCGGATGTGGATCACGTAACACAATAACCCTTGTACCGCCCTCACCTTCTGTATATCCTGTAACAGTGCCCCTATGAAACCAATCCTTACCTGTCCATTGCCAAGCCACACGAAGCATCATTTATTTCTCCATTGCTGCCGCAAGCAGTTCAGAGCTAATCCCTGCGCTCTCTTGTAACTCTTGGTCGCCTTTGCCGATCAGGTCCTGATAAATATTGATCTTTTCAGGGGGCGACATGAAGTTATCCGTATACACCACGCATTCGGGTTTGCACACAGGGTCCAACAGTTGAATGTTCGCAGCAAGTGTCCTTGCCATGGAACATGCCAGCTTGATGACCTCAGGGATTTTGTCCTTGTCCTTGAAATCCATTCTGCATTCGATTGTGATCTGGTCTTGCATTTCCGTTCCTTCCTTTGCCTTATCGCGGTGTTCTGCCCAGCGATATATTTTCCACTCTATCAAGTTGTTAAGGCCGGCAATATCTAACGATGTAGCTTTGCCGGCCATGATTGCCTTATCCCTGGCAGCTATACACTGCCTCTTAAGTATATAGCGTCTTCTACGTAGACCGCTTCCTAGTTCTGGCTTAAAGAGGCCACAAGTGCCACCGTTGCACCGTTCTTGTTTATCCATGCCTGCATCGCCGGTTGATTGATCATAGACTTGTAGTCACGTCGAAGCAATGCCGATATGAACGTGAGGCTCATATCAGTCGGCATTTCCTTACGCTGCATATAAGTGAGCACAGGCGCTAAATGATCAGCCCTAGTCTGGTTGGCAAGTTCATATGCCATAAGCATTTGAAGGTCGCCTTTGGCAGGGATAGGCGTCTTAGTCGGTTCCGTCACCACGTCGTCATAAGACGGTAGCTGTGACCTAAATGTCAGGTGCTGGATGCATGATTGTGTAGCGGGCATACCGATTGTACCACTAAACAGTTCAAGCAATAGCGGGTCAGCCGGGTCTACATCTTTCCCGTCATTGTCCTCGATCAGGCATTGGTATACCCGATCAGCAGCGCTCATAGTGCGCGGATTACACCATGGACCATCTTCTTTTGGTTCTGCTTCGAAGATGACACTCGACCCTGCGGTTTTCGCCCAGGCTTTCCAGACTGCCGACATTTGCCAGTTGCGCCCTTGGAACGTATATGGTTTGTCCCAGTGATCAACGAGGACATCAATATCTTGTGCAATATCGATGATTGTTCGTCTGGCGATAGCGAATAGAAAGTCTTTAGTAACTCCATAGCGGGCACCTGTATTTGTGCTCGCCCATCTTGCACTCCCTTTAGGTAGATAGAACGGAGGAGTGCCTCCGTTGAGAAAAATTTCTGCAGCGGCTCTTTTTGTGTCTGGTTCACCTTGGCCATACTCCTCTATGATTAGCACAAACTGGTCGAACAACGTAGCAGGCTTACCTGTGAATACGTCAAGCATCCACATCGGATATGACGGGTCCGTTACCGTGATGGTAACTTCACTTTGCCCAGTCGATGGATCAATAGCCGGCAAATGGAATTTCTTTTCTCCCTTCCACGGTAATCCAATCAAATCGCTGGGTGTCTGTGTAGCAAGAAACAAGACGCCTAAGCCTGTAGTTCTGCCGTTCTTGGCGTTCTTGGAGCGCAGTTCCGAGAAAGCTTGCATTTGCATAGTGCTTTTGCCAAAGCCCGAAGGGCTGCGCAGAAGCGTAGCGTTCCCAGCTTGAGTGTTGAGAAGCATTGCGCGTTTTGCCTGTACCAGATTTAGTGCCATATATCACCTCATTTATAAGCCCATCCCGTTCAATATTGCTCCAAATGTATGGGCTTACATTTAGAGCCTTTTGAATCATGTGCTTCCAGGTTTTCTGAAAATTTGGCTTTCCACCATTTCGACCATGAACCGTTCTCTCAAACCTAAAAGCCAAATGTCTACTGCTTCGGCGTGTTCAGCAGCCTTCTTATCGGTAGCAATACTCTTCAATTCCGGAACATATAGCGGCCCAAACTTGAGACCCATTATATGCTCCAGAAATGACCACCCTCGTGATTACCTTATTAATAACCTCTTTAGTTCGGTCACCAATAACCCAACTAGTTAGCTCCTGTTCACGGCGTCTAAATGCAGCCTCAGCAGTAGTTACCTCAAAAGGTATATCTTCCCGTTTACGAGTGCGAGGGATTATTTGCACATCATGCCATACCATAGTATCCCTAGGAATACCACCATATCGTACTTGATAAATAGTAGCCTTCGCTTTTATCTGTACCCTATATGACCGTGAACGCGCAATAAGGCGTAGCTCTTTCGATAGCCCCATCAAAATCACTTGTGTCTTACGCGATTGAGCCATTGTTACCTCTACGGTAAGAACCGGGGACAGGGTGAACGGGAGGTAAGCCCCTGCCCCCGGCGAGCGCTTAACCCATACGGTTATGCATTGTCTGCGCCGGATGGAACGCTCACTGGCGCGGCATCGCCAGCCTTAGCATTTTCAAATATGTCACGTATTTCCTCCAAAAAATCCTTTATTTCATACTCGTTAGGGTCTTCGAAAATTACTAGGTTCGCGTGTGCAATAACATATTTTCCGCGAACTATGCTTACATATCGTGTGTAACTCATGCTACTACCTCCACTTTATCGGCCGCTGTACCTACGGTTTCCGCAGCAAGTGCTACCGCTTCGGCGTGTTCAGCAGCCTTCTTATCGGTAGCAATACTCTTCAATTCTTCGGTTATCGCCTTTATGGCTTTCTCCACATGCACCGTGCTACATACCCCAGCAGGGTGCTTGCCGTCGTGTAGCTTCTTAAGAGTGGCTCTGGTTTTGTCGAGCACGTCTGATACTGTGGCGATATCAGGGTCTTTCTTGAACGCCATGTCGTTCATGGTGGAGTCATCCAATACATAGTCGCTTCGCTTAAGCTTGCGAGCAAGCGAAATGACGTAATTAGCGGGATCGATCATACGCTTGGTATTTCCTGGCACCTTGCGTAAGTTTTTGTACATCGTCATGGCGCGGTTGAGCATGCCCATTGGTTCGCTAGGGCCACCTTTAGACCATCCGCCCATTGTGATGCACTGGCGCAAGCAAGAAATTGTCTTACGTTGGTTGCCAGCCTTAGGATTGAAGATCACATTTTGGTGACGAGCATGCCAGTATTTTTCAGCGATAATAGTGGCATCGTCACGGTCGGCGCCATGCTTGTTCTTTGTGTTATCGATCACACACTCAAAGGCTGCTTGTGTAACCAGCAGAAGATGCTTCACTTGTACATCTTCACCTTGCCCAGCAAGTGTGCCAAGCTTTTCACTTTCAACAAGCAAATCATCGAAGCGAGTGTCGTTCTTGGTATCGTGTACCAATGTAGTGGGGCTTGTCATTTCCATTCTCCCTTTCTAAGCTTGTTAGCTACATCATTTGTAGCGTTGTTTCCACCGCTTCAGTGTTAATCTGTTTCATTTGAAGGTCCTTTCTTGTTCTACTGGTAGTCCGGCCGCGTGCATAAACTTTGTTTCAGCCTCGCCCGATAATGCAAAGGCATAAATGAATTCCAAGGCAATCCTACGCCTCATCCATTCCATACTCGGATATTCCGGAATAGGCGTATCTTTGTCCGTAGTGATCTTACACGCTTTCAGTATGCGCTCAATCCTTTCCCAATCTTTACGTGTCATCTCGTTTCTCCGGTGCCCCGGTTGCAATATCATCGAACATGAATGCAAGAGCACGTGTTATAGCTAAAAGCCGGACATTATCATTCCTAGATATTGAAGCTTCTCGCAAGAAATTAGCTTGCCGTTTCCATTCGTCTTTTGTTGCTCTCATGTTTATCACCACATTTTCGAAACGAAATGCCATGCCACATAAAGCACTGTACCCCAGAAGCTAAGGACTAGAAAGAAAAATAAATAGGCTACCAGGGTTATTTGTGTGTCGTCTTTCATTTGAATAGATCCATTAGGTTGGGCACCGGGATATTAGTCTGCCCCCGCGGAGTTTTCCTGTCGTTTTGATGCCGGTCAGGCTTGACAGGTTGTCTCACTACAGGGGCAGGCGCCAGTGGTACTCCATCCTGGGATCGATCGCTACCGGGTTTTTCCCTAGGGACCGCAGAAGGTATTTGTACCACTGGCGTATGCCTCTTAGCTTGATTAGGAGCGTCCTCTACGGCAGTCAAGATTGCTTCGATTATATCAGTGCTGTCGTGATGCCCTTGACCATGGATTGTTATGACGCTGGCGCGGAACACAGTGGGGGATTTGTGTGCCCCCCACTGCGCATATACCGACAAATGCGAGAGTAATCCCGCATCTGACATGTCGCGTAATTTGGTTTCCAGATCAGTCATCGAGCGCATCCGCAGAAAGCGCGTTAGCTTCAATTTGTGCACGAAGCGCATTCTTTAGGTGTGCCACCTTGCGACCAGCCTTGGCAAGGCGTGCATTCTGCTTCTCAATGTGCGGCACGGTACGCTGTAGCGAATATAGCTGGCCTAGTCGCTTGCCGTACCAAAGGCCAAGCTTATATGCCTTTAATTCTTTATCATCTACCGTTCGTGGTTCCTCATTCAGGGTGCCAGCCCCTGCCTCATCTTTAAGCTTTTCTACCTCATCTTGTGCTGCTTGTTCCGGATCGGGCTTTGTCCATCCACTGGATTTCTTGTTGTCGTTTGCTGGCTTTGTCATGCTTCATTCCTCCAAGTGTGACCACTATCACTATAATAGTGGCTAGAACCAACCAAAGATTACTCAATTCATAAGCTTTCGTCCGATTAGGCCGCTGGAACCAAAAGCAACCAATCCCCAACCAAACCCTAATTCTACCCATACTCCTACAGTAATTGCTACCACCAAAACAAGAAACCCAATCGTTTGCACATCTTCTTGATCTAGTTTCATCATGCCTCTCCTAACCACGATAGCGCCTTGCTTTCATTATGGTCGAACAGATATGCGTCAAGTTGAGGTAGCAACCGTTCGAGCGGGCCATAGGTGCCATCATAAGCCCGCTTCAGTCTGTTACTACAGGACCAGCAAACAAGCAAGCCCTGATTTTTTGCGCTCTTGCATTTCGGGCACCAATGAAGCGCCCGCACCCTGTCAAATTGTGGCGTTGTTACCGACGCGGTAAGCGGTACCATGTCGGGGCAATCACACTCCTCACCCGGCGCTACTGAGCAATCACAGATCATGCTAGTTCTCCATACATGCATCGTGAAACCTTTGAACATCAAACCTAGGACTATCCGCATGGAACATGCTTATAAAATGCCCTACAGTTTGGTTCCACACTGTAGTCGTGTCTGGGGTTACGGTGACAAGTAGTGATTGTCGTACATTCTTAAGCACCTTGGCGACCTCTACATAGTGCCGCTTTTGGAACATACTCATTTGTCACCTCTAAACCAGCGACGCATAGCGCGCCGATCATTATCACTGATACCTTCATTCCGTCCATCCGTGCGCTCGTCATAGAAATCAAAGAGCATGTCTTCAAGTTCCTCGTCTGTTAGTTTTGGCGCGGTGTTATCCACTACAAGTCGAATGGTCATGACAGGCATACCTTTTCAGTTTCGTTGCGAATATTCATCTCAGACGATACCCACGCCAAGGTCATGGCCTTGTCATATTCCGATAAACTGTTACCGGGAAGGTAAGTTTGATATCACCCTGCTCGACCGTGCGCATTTCAGTATGCGCCGTTGCACCATAGAATGCATCTTCGCTCTGGCGAAGCGTGCTCATTCGCCTGGGGTCGCTATCGCTTATCCATGGCATATGTTGGTCCTTAGGCATTACAGGGCGCATGCCGACAATCTTGTTGCGCATGTGCAGCTTGCACCGTGCCAAGGTGAAGGGATCAGAGCGATCGTTTGCCGCATATCGCTCCATTGCCTCGATCCGTTCGCGTGACCAGTTCATTACTGCGCTCCTAGAAGTTCCAGTACGCTAGTCCAGAACACCTTGTTGCTGGATGGCCTGCTAAGCTGGAATTTGGCATGGTCGATATTGTCAATCCGCTTCCATTGGCGGTTCGCTTGGCACCACTCACGTGGTGTTATCGAGGTATTCATGTCAGTCTCCCTAGTTCAATGTGTATAGAGGCGACGAGTGCACGGTACCACCATTTCCACCGTGATACCGTGCATATACGCATACCGTTGACAGTCATAACGTTGGTCTTAAAATTGCGATCAGTGTACATGGTGATCTCCCGTTGAATTGGTGGAAGCAGGGGAGGCTTAGGTGGGCTACACCCTCAGCTTCACTCCCCTGCCCTGGCGTTTTTTACGCCAGCACCGCGTCAATCAATTCAGCGGCACGAAACTCTATATGCGCCAACAGGCGCGCGTCAAGTCGCTCACGGATAGCCTCAGCTTCACCAGTAGGCCCGTGTCCAATGCGCGTCCTAAGAGCGTCAAACCGTGCCACCATTTCATTCTGCTCGACCAACGCGATTTCCTTTGCCATGTCTTCCTCCATTGCACAAGGTAAAATTCGGGGCCGCGGCGCGGCGCCCGTATCACTGGCCGGTTGGCGTTTGGTTAACGCCCCGTACCTAAAAACCCCGTAACGCGCGTTGTTGCTCTGGAGTTAGATCATCGAAATCTATTAGTTCTTCCTGTGTTACCGCATCGGTAACAGGTGTCACCGTGTACAAGCCACTCGCCTGCAATTGCCTTGCCATATCCGCATATGCTTGCGTTACAACGTTGAATTGTAGCAGGGCTGGCAGCGGCTTCTCCGGATACTCTTTGCCTTGGCGACTTATAACCGTCACAGGTGGCAAGTCAACACCATTACTCAAATGGAACAAGCCAAGCATACGCGCGAGCCCAGCGAAGTGTTCAAATAAGTATGGTCCTTGTCTTGTCATATGTTGTGCATCTTTACTTATGATACGTACAAAAAAGCCGCACGTGGAATGATCATAAACTAACTCTCTATATGGTACAAGTTTACGCAAACATCTATCAATACGATTGCGCAAAGCTTCTGCTGGTATAGTCCATTCATCGGTTAAACGTGGTCTAAGAGCACTTGCAGGCATTTTAATCTCCATAAGTTAACCATCAGGATTTAGGTGATGGAGACCGCTATATATCAGAGCCATATCGCGTTGTCAACCTAATTGTATCGTTGGCTGTTCAATTAGCGTGTGAGAACAAAAGAGGTGCGTAATTATTCGGACCGTTGAACCGTTTCACCTTTTTGGCCAATTGTATAATTTGCTAGTGTTTTTCATTTTAAACACCTATACACTGTTGTTCGTACCACTTGGTGATGACGTTGGTTAGGGATTTATTAATTTCTATATATTTGGATTTTTCGTCCCATAGTCTTTAGACTTGCAGTAATAAAACCTTACCCAACGCCATCACCAAGTGGTACGAACACATGCACTAAGGGTGTAATTTCAAAAACACTAGCAAATTATACAATTAAGGTGAAACGGTAGCAAAATCAACGGTCGGAATAATTATCCATCGCGTTTTTACAACCGGTCAATTATGTCTAATTGAGACCACAACCTTTTGCCTACCGCAATAATCATGATATGTTCTATATTGCCACCGTTCGACCGCAACCGTTAATGGCCATTAACCAAACGCCAACTCGCCAGTGGTGTCGGGCCGGCAGCCCGCCGCCCACAACACAACGGGAGTCCACAATGTCCTACAAGGCCGAAATCGTTGACGGGAACAAGCTGTGCATCGTTATCGATGTTAGTGAGAAGGCGCTTAAGGGTGCCACGCAGAGCAAGTCTGCCCTTGCCAAGGCGGCCGCCAAGGGCTTGGCTGCGGACACGGTGCCACCGTCTCTCGTGGCCACAACCGGAGGCTTCATCGTCCAAGGCCCGGTCAAGTTCAGCCTCAACGTGGTCAAGGCGTGAGCCGCACTAGACGCCTGAGACGGTGGAGACGCCTCAGGCTTTGGAGATGGGAATATCTGCGATATAGGTACGGGTGACACCGTCCGACCCGCCCGGCTCCGGCCGCGGCGGGTTTTCTTTTGCCCCCCGCTACCCTGTCCGAGGGTGGCACCGTCTACGCGCGAAGACCCCTTTCGGAAATATATTTGGTAAAAAATCGAAGCCTTAAGGTTATTTTAACCTGTAAACGGTATCACGGTCTAAGTGCGGAGTAGAGCAGTGGTAGCTCGTGTGCCTCATAAGCACAAGGCCGCGGGTTCAAATCCCGCCTCCGCTTCCAGCTTGACGCCTTATCCATTTCATGCTAGACACATCCTATGCCCGCGAGAGCTTCAGCAAAAATCTCGCAAACCGTGTCACCCCCTGTTAAGGCAGTAGGGCACGGTCAGGGGGCACTGGTTCGGGTATGATCCGATCAAAGGTAACAACATCACCAGTGCCCCCAATACCGATAGTCAACGCCCAGACCGGGAGACCCCCATGCGAGTTTGTGTTGAATATTATCACCACTCCGACAAACAGGTTGACAAAACTGACAAGGTAATAGATGCTGTTGCTTATCAGCATTATGGAAAGTTTACAGGGTCTGGATATGGTTTCCCTGATGGTATCAGGGATAGAGAGTACAAGGTCCCCCATAAATACCTTGCCGGGTTCCTCACTGAGGTGACAGACTACTGGAAGAAATTCAAGTTGCACCGTGTCGTCGTTCATGCTAAGTAACTAAAACAGGGTGTAACTCAGCCCGGTAGAGAGCATGGCCTGGAACCATGCAGTCGTAGGTTCAAATCCTGCCACCCTGATCACAGGAGAAGGTTATGTTTGAGAAATTGAAACAAATATGGTTTAGCTTCTGGCTAAGAGTGGACAAGTTTCTCTCGAAACATCTTTATTAAGGTGAACCACGACCATAGGTGACCTAATGCGTAGCGTCATATTGACAACCTGCCTGCTTCTGTCTACTTTTGCGTATGCAGGTAACCCCAGCAAGTGGGCGCAGTCTTCGCCTGAACGTCAGAAGTGGTTCGAGGATGCACGTAGGCCAGGGAGCGATCCGACAGGTGATTGGCACTCGATCCAAAGTTGTTGTGCAGAAGACACGGATGCATATGAAGCTGATGACTTTGAGACTGAGAATGGGGAACTCTATGCCACCATTACCGAAGGCGGCATTGGAGTTCCTACTGGTTCCCGTGTACACATTCCAAAAGACAGGATCATTACCGATTTGAACTTCTTGCGGCGAAACCCGACAGGTCATGGATGGGTCTGGATGATAGGTCACACGGTCTTCTGCTACGTACTTCCATCGGGAGGATGATATGTCACCCTACGAGGAATACCTTGAAGACTTGTTCAGAGACGGAAAGTATATCCGGTACCTATTGAGAAAGTTTGGAGAGAACGATGACCGATATCCCTGCATTGATCAAAAAGAACCAGGAACGGTGGGACCGGATGGTGCTGGACGCGAAGCGCACTCTATCATTTGATAGTGCAGCCAAACGTCTTACAGCACTTGAGAATAAACCACGCTTCCAAGCGGTTACTACTCGCTTGCAGACTGCTGGATATCAACCTGTGCCGTGGTTCGTGATTGCGGTAATTGCGGAGAGAGAATATGGCGGACCGCCACGATGGGATAAGCAGCTTGGTCAGGGGGACCCACTCAATCAAGTCTCCCGTCACGATCCTGCCGGCCGTGGGCCTTTTCTTGATCATCCTGGCGATAACAATCTCAATAATGCGTGGCTTCGGTGTGCTCTAGATGCGCTTATCGACTGCGCACCGCATGCTGCGTTGTGGCATGACTGGACGCCGGGTGGCGCGCTCACGCTATTGGAGGAGTACAATGGACTGGGTTATGCTATGCGTGGTGTTCCCAGTGCTTATGTTTGGAGTGGTAGTGATCAGTATGTTTCTGGCAAGTATGTGGCTGATCATGTTTACCGCGCTAGCGCAGTGGATGTGCAGGAAGGATGTGCCCCCATCCTAAAGCGAATGCAATTGCTCGACAAGAGTATTCAGTTCGCGGGAACGCCAGGACAGGTAGTAGTGCCACCGTCACACCCTGTCACCACGCAACCGTTGGGATCAGATCATCCTGTTGCGACCACGGCAGTGGCGCACGGTGGGCTGATATCAGAACTTCTTGCAGCATTCTGGAGACTGTGACAGGATAGCTCAGTGGTAGAGCGGCGGTCTGTTAAGCCGCTGGTTGTTGGTTCAATCCCAACTCCTGTCTCCACTACCGTGACGGTAACATAGGAGAACGTAATGTCGGATGATAAGCTTCCTCTTGGACCCGAAGTTTTTAAGGGTGGGAAGATTTTGAATTTTCCTAAGAAGGCGGTCCCAGCAATTGGGCCGCCTCCGGAGGCACCATGGCAGAGTGCAGTAGATGTGCTCAGGGAACTTATCAACGATATCGAGCATGACCGTATTCCTAAGCCGGATATGATCTATGTCGCCATGCGTTCGCCACACCCTGAGCAGAAGGATGTGTATCAATACCCAAGGTATGTTTGGGCGCCACCGTCTCCCGGAGCATCGTTGCTATTGAGTGGACTATTGAATAAGCACCTTCAGAGGTTATGATGCAGCTTACTCCCGAGATAATCCGTGCAGCGTATGATTATTTATCAGAAACAGAACCATTTAATAAATGGAATTTGCCTAACGGAGAGGATATAGTTTTTAGAGTTACAAAACCGGCAAAGTGGACTGGGAAGACAATGGGGTGTACCCATTGCACAATACACGAAGGGGATAGGTGTTCATTTATACTTGATATTTCGGGTACCCACCATCACCATACGGCAAGTTTAATGTTGACAATGGCGCATGAGATGATACATGTACACCAACGTCACAACTGTATAAATCGAGGCAAGAAGTCACATGATGCCACATTCAAGAAATACGCATTAGAGGTTTGTGAAATCCATGGCTTCGATCCAGGTCAGTTTTGAAACAGTACGGGAAATATGGAATTGTATTATATATGCACGAGAAATTGTTTGGACTAAAAACCCTGAATATAAAATCACTTGGAAAGGTAAACTTATGATCACATTCGAACAGGTAACCAAGATTGAAGTGCTGCGCCGGCAGATTGAACAGTTGCAATCGTATCTGTCTGATCGTGCAAGGATAGCTAGTTTTGGGTGGCGAATGTCAGGCGAGAAATTTTTCCCTTTGGATCAAGAAGCACTACCAGTTATTCGAGAAGCCTATTGCAAATTCACCGTTGCCAAGATCATCAAGCTACTTGACGATAGCGAGCGTTTGGGTGTAGACGTATCTGCATCGAAACAGACATTGCTTGAATTCTTGGAAGAGATCAAGCCAAAGGAAGAGGTAACACCATGAATTGGGCTGATTGGGCTCTGCGTGCATTTGCATTGCTTGGCGTGGCTACCTTCTCCTGGCAGGTAGGTAAGCATGGCATCCGGTATGTCATGACTGAGGTTGCTGGGTGGTTCTCAGTAGCTAAGAATGACTTTCTCGATCTTAAGGGGTATGTCTTGGTTCTGGAGAACCGGATTATAGCTCTTGAAGAGGCTAATAAGACCTCTATTTCACCAGTTAAACAGTCGCCTCCGACCGCATAGCGGTCTGCCTTGCCCCTCCCTATTGCTCCCCGCGGGGAGGGGATTTTTAACTTATTCGTACTAGTCTAGCGAGTTGGGTTCGTCGCTAGCGCTGGCATCGAGTAGTCTCTGCCTAGTGGGGGCGTTGGTGGCGGACCCACCCGAGTTTATTATGTTGGACCTTAGCGAGTATATTGTGCGAGCCGCTGACGAAGGTGTTCCTATAGGAGCCCTCAAGCGTATTTTTCGTTCTGATCCTGTTGATTTGAGATTGGCAGTGAATAACGCTCTAAATGCCGGGCGTCTTATTGAAATGCCCCGTGAAGACTGGCCACCGCTTACTCCCCGAGATCAGCGTACTCCTACTGTGGCCCCTCATAAAATCCAGGAGGATGATCGTGAGACTATTTTGCGTATGGCGCGTAAACTGAAGACCACGAAATTGGAGAGCAGTATTTTGCTTGTGCTTCTGCGGCGGGGTCATGCATCGCGAGAGCAGCTTCATATGGCTGTTGAAGATAATCGGGGAAATCCGGACGACGAGACAGATATTAAAATTGTCGATGTTGTGGTTTGTAAACTCAGAAAAAAGCTTGTCCCTTTGGGGTTGAAAATGAATACAATTCACTCTATTGGGTATGATATGAGCGAAGAGCACAGAAGTAAACTTTGGGAATTGATCAATGCGTAAGAATGCAATTCTTTATCATGTTGGATTTCTGATGTACGATAGATTGCTTGATTGGAATAAACACCTGGACATGACTGCTACCAGATTATGGAAACGATATGAAAAAGGTGAGGTTCATCTAGTACAACGCCGTAGGGAACTAGGGGTCTGGGAATACTGGGCAGTGCCCAACACAGGAGGACGCCATGTGGAAAGTAATTCTCGTACTCTTACAACTGTCGTCCGAAAACGCCATCATGCATAACGATCAAATAGAGATGCCCTCAATTGAAGCGTGTCTTGAGGCCGCTGGTAATATGTTAAATACAATAGATAATGATAGGTCTAGTTATTACGTTGGTTGCCGTATAGAACCAGTGACGCCTGCTTAACCTTCCTATGTTACCGTCTAGGTAACAGGTAGGGTTCCATGGTCGAGCGCAATGACCGCGAGAATACCAGATTTCAACTTGGCGAGATCGCGGGTGTCGTATCCACGCTGCCCGACCGCATGGACCGGTTTGAGAAATCGGTTAAAGAAGACTTAGCTGAAATTAAGAGATCAGTTTTAGGTCAGGAAAAGCGCATTACTACAGTTGAGCGCGCCCAATGGCGAATTTCAGGGGTTTATGGCACGATTGGGGCGATTATTGGGGCAGGATTGTCAGGTTTTTTGGTGAAATTCTGGCCACCGCATTAAGTCCATGCACCTGACGGCATAGTTAATTGTTTCTGCCTACGCCCGGACCCCTGTAATTCTCGTGCAATTCCGTAGAGCATGCCGCCGTGGCATGCCAGACACACATACTGTAGCGTGTCGGCTACGTGGGAATATTCATCTTTGCGCGGGGTGGGCTTTCTCAACCCTGTTTGGGTGGCGAATTCGAAACGGTAACCGCCCGCCAGTGCTCGGATAAGATGGGGGCATCCCTCACGATTGATAAGCATTGACGGGCCGCCATTCGTGTGGCGACCAAGGAAGCTTTCAACTGCTCGTAAACGGGGGTCGAGATCATTTGTGGGAGCAGCGAAACAGGGAAATCCAAGTCTTCCCAGGAGATCGAAGGAAGTTTCTTCTGAGTGGGTTGATTTTGCGACACCGGCAGGGTCTCCTACTAGGGCAATTTTACAACCAAGGTATTTAGTTTGGAGAAGTCTCCCTCTAAGACTTTGTTGACAGTGCTTTTCCAATCCGATGTTTTCAGCCGGTACTTCTTCATGGACGATAAGTCTTCCCATATGGTCAGGTTGACATATGAGCGACCATGGGTCTCGACCAAAATCTTGACCGACGATAAGAGGGTATCCTGGTATAACGTTTGTATCGTCAACAACGTGCCAGTTTGAACGGAATGTCTCACGGAATACTGCTCGTCCTGTTGGGTCATCACCGTACTCTGCCTTCACATATCGCTTAACATAATCACTATCAATCCCGTGATCCCTAACCATCCTATTATAATACTCTCTACCCCTAGCAATCCGATCAGGATGGCCAATAGGCAGTTTGCGAGTTTCTTCTGTTTGAAGAAGATGGTCAAGGTTTTCGGCATTCCAGGCTAGCCCCGATGGTTGTTTGAAGATCGCCCAATCAGGTCTTGGTTCCTCCATGAACTTGTGCCACGGTGTCAGTTCCGGAGGCATGTTCGTATCCGCAACAATTCCATTCCACGTCGGGGCGCCCTTCGTACCACTTGGATAACGCCCGATACGACCACTCAGCGGTCCTAAGATCGATATGTCCATCTCTATACATTCGCTCAACCATGCGCCGGTAAGCTGCATAGAGAGTAATCTGCCCTGATCGGCCGCATCTTCTAACGGCAGAAATATCCATTCTGAGCGCACTCTGTCGAAATTTATGTGATAACAGCTTTCGGAAACTTTCCATTCCCCGATACCATTCGCATTCAGCCATGTGTCGCAGTCCTTTAGAACAGTATCTTTCAACTGTTTGAGGGTTTGACGGGTGACGGCGAAGCGGGTGTATTTGAGCCCGTCGTCTCCCGGCTTTTGCTGCCATGCGCGCCTGAGGAGTTCAACAATAACACCCGTAGTTTTTCCAGAACCAACAGGTCCTGCAATAAGTCTTCCGTATTTTTCACACTTACAGAAGCGGGCGATGGTCGGGGGTGCGTCATAATCAAACATTATGCTTTCCAGGACACCCAGGATTTGGATGCCTCTTCCTTTTTGAATTTAGGTTCAAGGTATACTTGCCAGTGGGCAGTAATACCGTGTTCCGGGTGGGTAAACCACAGTGCCTGAGAGGGGCGGCTATATTTGGCTCGTAGCCTAAGTCGGGCGTACTCGTCATAGCCTTTGAGAGCATTGTTGACGATTAAGCCCGGTAAGGTGATGTACTGATGCCAGTGACAAATAAGGGCGGTGTCAAAATCGCGACCGATTTCGGCTTCTGAGGCATGGACCTTAAGGCTACCGCGCATGATTGGCCCGATAGCGCCAATGATCCCATCGCCGCCTTTGACACCTAAGTTGTCCCCATGAGTGAGAAGATATCTATGTCCGTACACGTTGAAGCGTGCATCGATCTCATTGGGGATCATGAACTGGACGTGTTTATTTCCCTTAAAACATCTTGTAAGGTTGCAATAGATACCCCAATCATATGAGTGGAAGACGGCGCTCTTGAGACGGGGTTTCGGCGTAGTACGTCCATGATTGCCGACAACTGAGGGGAGGAAAACATTTCCGAATTTGGAGGCCATAGTGTCGATACATCCGGCGAGCAAGTCAGTGAGATCGTTAACTGCTTGCATCGGCGTGCGGTCATTCGTTTCCGCAAGTTCTTCATGAATGTTGCCTCCGATCATATCACCGCCGAGACACACTACAATACCAGGATACACAGCTTTAGCACGTCCCATGTGGTTGTAACAAAGATCGATAGTAGTGTTGACTAACTTCTCCGCGCGCTTTTTGGCTATATCAGCATTGAATTTGTTGGCGCCGCCTACTTGAGATGGATCAATGACTTCCCCATAATGCCAATCTGACCAAATTGTACATGGAGAACCACGTTGCCCACTATGTCCTCCTGATCCGGTTACCCACGCTGGCGGTTTGGGGTCATGTTCAGTGATTTGGAAGATTACCTTACGGATTTCTTCCGCAGTATCAGCATCGCGTTGAACATTTCGTAATGTTGATTTAAGCCCAGTGATTTCATTTCCTTGACGACGAATAACTTCATTAGCATCGTTTAGCAAGTCGGTTGTGGATTTTGGCGACATATCCAGTACCTTTCTCTTTCTTTGGCGCGTCGTTCTTCCATATGTAACAAGTTATATTCTCTTTTTTGGGCAAGTATACGTTCTCGATTTGTTATATAATATTCACGATTTCTAATTTTATGTTCTTTTGGGTGTCGTTGTTTCCATAGCGCTGAACTTCGTCTTGATTTTTCTCTTCCAGCTTCGGATTGATACGCTCTTTGTCGTTTTGCTATTCCGTTTGGATATGTAGCCCGTCTTCGTACTTGTTCTTTATACAAAGGACTTGTTTGACGATATTTATGTATCGTGGCTTTCCCCTTTAGTGTATGCCTATATTTTCTTACATATGCCGCGTATCTAGCTCGTAATTCAGGATCATTACGTATTTGTTCTCTTCGTTTGCGACGATATTCTAGCTCTTTTTCTTTTGTATTATAAGCCACTACACGCGTTCCTCTTTATCAACCTCAGGCACCGGAAGGGCCTGGAGGACTGGATCACCGGAGATGGGCATCTTAGACCCATCGAGTGAGATTGTCGTATCGGCCCCAAGATTGATGTTGATTTGGAACCGTTCGCCTGGGGAAGCTTTGCTTGGGTCCTTTCTGACGCCTCCGATATCTGCGAGAAGTTTGAGGAAATCGGTGACATGGTTCATCGCCTCATTGCCGCTTATAGCTCTTGCGTAGGCCACCGGGATAGCCTGTTCGAGGGCGGCCGCTGCTTCTATCTGGGTTCTCCCTGGGGTATTGGTCGCAGCATGCCATTCAATCCGGGCGCTGTCAACCAGCTTTATGAAGACCTCGTGATCCTTAAGTTTTTCGTAAGCTGCTGGCGATAGCTTGTAGGTCTCAAGGATATCGGGTAGCTCCCGAATACCCATTGCAATTTCTCTAGCTAGACCAGCGACTAGAACAATGGTAAGTTGTGGTGCGCCTTCAATTACCGGGACGGTAATAGGTACTGTGGGTACGATCTGGGTCATGACGAGTTCTTAACCTATTTCCCCTAAGGATTTCTTCATGGCTGCTCTCGGGCAAAACGGTGTAATTCAAGTCGTCCCCCCTGCTATTTTAGATGCCCAGCAACAGAAGCAGGCGTCTATGCAGGCGCAGGCCAATTCCAATGCACAATCGCAGATGCAACCGGATGTGTCAACCTTGGTGTCTTATATCAAGGGGCAATACGAGATATTCCGGAACCATCGTAACACACAAAGTGGTTGGTCTGAACGTCTTTTGATAGCTTTACGCGCCTTTAACGGACAATATGACGCGACAAAGCTACAACAGATACGCCGTTGGGGTGGGTCTGAAGTCTATATGCGTATGATTGCGCAAAAATGTAGAGCAGCTAGTTCTCTTTTGCGGGATATTTATCTGGGTCCGGATCGGCCATGGGGATTGAAACCGACTAGTGACCCGCAAATTCCTGATGAAATTAAACAAAAAATTGACCAATTGGTCCAGCAAGAAGCGGGAATGATCCAACAGACTATGGGTCAACCACCATCACCTGTTGACGTGCAGAAGCGTAAGATGGCACTTCTTGAAAGTGCTACGGATGCGGCCAAAAAGAAAGCAAGCGATCAAGCACGGGATAGTGAGGATAAGATTGATGAAATTCTTAGGGAAGGCGGTTTTTATCATGCTCTTGCTGAATTCCTTGTTGATCTTCCAATTTTCCCGTTTGCTTGTATCAAAGGCCCAATCGTCAGGATGGTGCCAACGGTAACATGGCCCCAAAATGGTCAAGGCCAGCCTACCGTTCAGATGAAGCCTACGTTGACGTGGGAGCGCGTGTCGCCTTTTGATTTGTGGTGGACCCCAGGCGTTGCTTCGATTGAGAACGCGAACATCATCGAGAAGAAGCAAGTTACCCGTGCTGAATTGAATGAACTTCTTGGTTTGCCTGGATATAACACTGCTGAAATTCAGGCAGTTCTTGATGAATATGGACGCGGTGGTCTATATGACAATTGGGACCTGACGGATGCTGAACGGGCTGTTCTTGAGAGCAGAGAAAATCCTGCTTGGAACCGGTCTGGCATGCTGTCGATGATGGAGTTTAATGGTAATGTCCAAGGTCGAGTTCTTCAAGACTATGGGCTGGCAGTGCAAGATGAACTCCGAGACTATCACGTTCAGGTCTGGTGTATTGGTTCTCACGTTATCAAGGCGCAGCTTTCGCCGTCTCCCCGTATGCGACATCCTTATTTCATTACGTCGTTTGAAAAGGTGCCTGGAACGCCATTGGGGAATGGACTTACCGACCTCCTTTCCGATATCCAAGAAGCATCCAACGCGACGATGCGCTCGCTGATCAATAATCTTTCGATTGCGTCTGGTCCTCAGGTGTGGATCGATGATGATCAGATGGACCCTAACGAGAACACAGAGGATATGTTCCCATGGAAACGGTGGCACATCCGCAAGAATTACCTGACTGGAACAACCGCGACCCGGGAGCCTATGGGGTTCTTCCAACCTATGGACAATTCGGACAAGCTGGTCAAGGTGCTCCAGTATTTGACCGAAGTGGCGGACGATGTATCCGCGATACCAAAATACATAGGTGGACAAGCTGGTGGAAACGCGGGCCGGACGGCGAGTGGGCTCGCGATGCTCATGGGCAACGCATCAAAAATCCTTCAAACTGTATCCGCCAATGTAGACCGAGAAGTGATGGAGCTAGCACTGCTTCAGCTTTTCGATCTTATTTTGCTAACCGACACGAGTGGCTTGCTTACTGGCGAGGAGAGGGTGAGCGTCCAAGGTGTGAACGTCGCAATCCAGCGTGAGACGCAGCGTCAACGCCAGATCGAGTTCCTTCAGGCGACTGCTAACCCGGTTGATCAGAAGATTGTTGGGCTTAAGGGTCGCGGCCAAGTTCTGCGGGCAGTGTCGAGCACGATTGGCCTCTGCGGCGAAGATATCGTTCCGGATGATGACAAACTCGACCAAATGCAGAAAGCAGAGCAAGACAATGCACAATCGGCCGCCGCAGCCCAGGCTGTTTCCAAGGGTGTTCAGGCGGGTGTCCAGGCCGGTGTGCAGCAGATTACTAAAGAGCTTACTGCCGGTCAGTTGGCGCAGGATGAGCGTTTGCCGTTAGGTCCGCCAGTCCACTTGGGGACCGCTCCAGGAGGGGACGGCCAAAGTGGGGGGCCGGGCCAACCGGCACCAGGAGGTTCTCAGGGCCAATCTGGTGGGCCAGGAAAGCCCTCTGCGCCCCAAGGACCGCCTTCAAGCCCGGCGCATGCCGCTGCCCGCGCCCAAGGTTCACGCCCAAGCCAGTTGAGTACGAACCATATGGGACCACAAACTGCGACAGTAGGGAATTCTAAAGGTCCTGGAGCTATACCTATTCAAGGTGGCGCCGGTTAAGGGAGATAGCTATGTCTAACGTTTTTGGTTTTGCTCCGATTGATCTTTCTGGATCGTCTGGTCCTAATTTGGTCCATATTGGTTTTGGCAAGGTTAATGCGGTTTCTATGTATAACCACGGCACTATTCTTGCCGTTCTTGCGCTTTATGATCTTGGGCGTCTTCCTATTATTGGTACTGATAAACCAAATTGGAAATTTGGTTGCCCATTTGCTGCGACGGCTGGGCAAGGAACTTGCCAATTTGATGCTACTTTTGTGGCTGGTCTGAAGTTTGTTAACGGTTTGGCTTATGCACTAACTACGGATTTGAATTGTGGTACTCTGTTTACTCAGGGAAGTCCACCAACTTTGGTCGGTGCAGTAGATTGGGAAATTCGTCCCTAACGGTATGTTTACCTGGACCAAGTAAGACCAAGGTGAAGAATTCTTCGGAGACAGGATCATGACCTACAACATTCGCAGTTCGCGTTTCTACGATTTGCAGACGATCGGCCCTGTTCTTAAGCAGGTTGTGGACGCGATCAATGCGGGTAACATTGGCGGTCCAACTGGCCCGCAGGCGAATACTGGTCCTACTGGCCCAACCGGTGGTGCTACTGGTACGACCGGACCTACTGGTCCGACTGGACCAACTGGTAATACTGGACCGACTGGTCCATCTCCTGCAACTGGTTACACTGGCGTTACTGGTCCCACGGGACCGGCGGGTGGACCAACTGGTCCAACTGGACCTACTGGCGTCACCGGTCTTTCTGCTACTGGTATGACTGGTCCTACGGGACAGGCTGGTCCCGCTGCGACTAATGGGCCAACCGGCCCGACTGGTCAGACCGGCCCGACTGGCGTAACTGGTCCTTCGACCGGTCCTACTGGTCCTACTGGCCCAACCGGTCCTAGCCCGGCGACTGGCCCGACTGGTGCGAATACTGGGGCGACCGGACCGACTGGTGCTACCGGTGCTGCGGGCGGTAATTGGCTCTTTGTAGCGCCAACCAGCGATCCACATATCAAGGGCGCGGTTTGGAGCAACGCAGGTGTGCTGACCGTCTCGGCTGGTTAATAGGAGATTGGAATGGCAACCGGTGCTACTGGCGCATTTAACGGTCCTGGCATTCGTTCCGCGCGAAATTACGATAAGGCGTGGGGTGGGTACATCCGCGACATTATGAAGCAGGTTGTGGATATCGTCAATCTTGGCGGTTGCACGGCTGGCTTTACTAATGTTGGTGGCCCGACTGGCCCTACTGGTAAGACAGGTTCAACTGGTCCTACCGGCGCGGCCCCTGCTGGTCCTACTGGGAAAACTGGTTTCACGGGGAATACAGGAAATACTGGTCCGTCTACTGGTCCTACTGGGCCTACTGGCGTTGCAGGTCCGACAGGGTTTTTCCTTACTACGCCTACCGGTGCACAAGGTATTTCTGGCCCAACCGGTCCTTCTGGTACCAATTCTACTGGTCCAACTGGGCCAACTGGACCTACTGCTCGTGCAGGGTGGACTGGTCCTACTGGTCTTTATGGTAACTCTGGACCTACTGGACCTACTGCTTCCGGTGCTACTCTGCCGACTGGGTTTACTGGACCTACTGGGCCGGGAACTGGTCCAACTGGGCCTGGAGTTACCGGTGCGACTGGATTTACCGGTCCTACTGGACCTACTGGCCCAGGTGTGTTTGGCGCATTTCTAACGGTGCGCCGGATTACTGCTAGTGGTGGCAGTGGCGCTTGGGATGGTGCTAATGGGGCGGATACGCTTCAAGGTGTCACCGGTCCCACGGGAGGGCTGTTCATCCCGCCGACTTGGGACCCACATATCAACGGTGCAGTATGGTTTAAATTGGTCTCGAACCTTGATTATACTGACACGTTCTATGATGGTGCTGCGCCCGGTGCGACTGGTGTGAATGCCTTGCAAGGGACCTTGACAATCTCTTCTGGATAAGGCATTACATAGCGAAACAGGAGCCCCACTCCATGCCGCAGCCACGCATTTGTCTTAATGCCATAATCAAGAATGAAATCTCGAACCTACCTCGCATGCTTGCGAGTGTGTGCCCACATATTACCGCCGCGGTAATTTTTGACACTGGGTCCACAGATGGATCGCAAGCGTTCATGCGGGAGATGTTTAACAAGTATAGTATCCCCCATCAAATTGTAGGTGGTGAGTTCAAGAATTTTGAGCAAGCCCGCAATAAGGCGTTGTTTTATGCGCAACGTTTTCACGCAGGGTTTGACTACATAATGTTCTGCGATGCAGACATGGAACTGGTAGTCGATGGACCGCTACCAAAACTTACCGAAGAGTGTTATAGCCTTTTGCAGCGTCAAGGATCGCTTGCGTATTACAATGCAAGACTTTTGCGAAAGGGCTCGGATCGTAAGTATCATGGTGTAACGCACGAATATCTTGACGCACCACCGGCTAAGTTACCGACTGACTGTTGGTGGTTCCGAGATCATGCTACGGGTTCTAACAGGAGTGACAAATATGAGCGTGATACACGACTTCTTACTGAGTATCTTGGTATCCACCCTAACGACGGGCGCACTCTATTTTATCTTGCCCAGACTTATCGTGACAGTGGTGACCATACCCGGGCGATCGAATTCTACCGACGCCGAGTTGACGTTGGAGGGTGGGACGAAGAAGTCTGGTACGCCCGACTAGCTATTGCACGATGTTATCGTGCTTTGGGTGAAGAAGGGGAATTTATACGTTGGGCGTTGAATGCATATAACGACCGCCCTTCTCGTGCGGAACCGCTTTATGATCTTGCTAGGCACTATCGAGAACAAAAGGACGCACAACAAACCGGCTGGCTTTTTGCCCAAGCTGGGTCAAAGATAAAGAAGCCTGGAGATTTGTTATTTGTCGAGGAACATGTGTATGATTATGGGTTCATGGAAGAACTGTCTATACTGGGGGCATATAATGATAAGACACGTGATATTGGCTTTTCTGCTGCTGATAATCTTTCCCTTATGCGCAAGGTGCCCGATGTTGTCCGTGAGACTGCTAGGCGGAACGTGTTCTGGTATTTGCAACCGCTTAAGAATTACACGCCGTCTTTCAAGGCTTATAGAATTCCGGAGGTAAATCCGGATAGCAAGTTCGTGAATTCAAATCCGTCTGTGGCGATTGTGGATGATAAGATCAAGGCAATCGTGCGTACAGTAAGCTATAGGATTAGACCCGATGGTAGCTACGATTATAATGGCAATCATGCTATTCGCACCACTAACTATTTGGCTGATTTTAGCCTGGATTTTGTGGTCGGAAAAGTAGTAGAACTACAACGTCCAACCGGTTTCCCTGCACCGGTATTCAAGGATATTCTCGATGTTGAGGATATGAGACTTATCCCTTGGCATGGAGAACTTTGGACTAATGGATGCGTTCTTGAACAGAATTCCAATGCATGGCGCGAACAATTTTGTATGCAGATTAATCCAGAAACTGGAGAGGTATTTAATTGGCGCCGGATGGATGTTGAACCCAAACAGAATGAAAAGAATTGGATGCCGATATTAGATGATAGAAGATTTAAGTTCATGTATCGTCCTGGGTGGGTAGTTAGAAGTGACGGAGAATTCGTTGTAAAACACGAACCTATTCTTGCAGTAGATCAGTTTTCAGGTGGTGGCCAATGTGTCCCGTTTGACGGTGGGTATATTGCAATCGTTCATGAGGCACGTCCGGACCCGACAAATGGGAAGAGGTACTATCAACACCGGTTTGTATGGTTTGATAAAGAATACGTGTTGCGTAAGGTGTCGAAGCCGTTTGTGTTCTTCGGAAAGCAAATTGAGTTTGCTGCTGGTCTTGCTCACCACAATGATAAGTTCATAGTCTCGTTTGGTGTGCTTGACCGAGAAGCTTGGCTTGCAACTATAGACGAGCACGAGGTAAGGGATTTGCTATGGCAGTAAAGGTTGTCACGGGTTATATCGATATCCCTAATCATCCTCGGGGAACCACCGATTACAAGGCGCTCGGTGAGCAATTACTTGGGTCCTTGGGCGACGTAGAAGCACTTGTGTTCGATAGTGACCAGCAGAAAGTTCAAGATACGTGGCTTGCTAACTTTCTACGGGGTGTGCCAAATGTATCCCATTCTGTTTCAGATAACCCGGACAAGAACACACTCGCTTATCATGCCGTACAGCACCAGAAATTTGAGTGGTTGCGTGTTGCGCATTCTATGGACACTGCGGATACGTTTGTTTGGATCGATTACGGAATTATGCATATTCCGAGTATTACCGCCCCGGTAATTCAGAAATTCCTTAGCCGGGTGGATAGTTATGGCAAGGTGACACTCCCCGGCTGTTGGCCCAAGAAACGAGATATCGATCCAGCACACCCCTGCTGGCGATTTTGTGGTGGTGTAATGGTCGTGCCTCGTGCACTGATAAAGCCGTTTACGGCGTATGCCATGGGTACCGCGGCACGACGAATAAGCGAGACCCGTAATGTTGAATGGGAAGTGAATACTCTTGCACGGTTAGAACTTCTTGACCAAGTGCCCATGGCGTGGTATCAAGCAGACCACAACGAAACAATGTTCACAGGTGCCCCATGAAGGTCGGTGTAGTTACTGGATTTATCCCTCTTCCTGTTAAGCATCTGTCGGAGGATCAATACCATGAACTCGGGCAACGGCTATCAAAGGCGTGCGAGGGTCACACGTTTTTTGTCGGAGGTGGAAAGCTGGAGGATTGTTGGGCTTTTCCTCATTGTGTGGGTCTCCCACCTGATATGCCAGTGCCTGCGGATCGGTATCCATCGCCTGAAGTCAATGTTATGTCGCACATTGTGCAACATCAGCGCACGACTTGGGCGGAACAAGCATCAAAAGCCCACCCATATGTAGAGGTATGGTGCTGGTTGGATTACGGTATTTTGAAGCAGGGAGCGTGGCGTAATAATACAGTCACTGAAAATAGCGTGAAAACTTTTCTCGCTCGTGTTTCTCTATCGCAAAAATCAATGAACTATATTCCATTCCCTGGAATTGCTGAAAGAGGAACAGTATATCCCCACTGCAACAACTGGCGCTTTTGTGGTTCTACGCATATTTGGCCGGACCCTTATATTCCGGCGATTGATCTTGTGTACAAAAATACCCTTAAAGAGTGGATTTCTCGACATAAGACTGTGCCACTTGATTTGCCGATTTGGGCTTTGGTCGAACAAAATTCTAAGCTTCCTTTCCAATGGTACCCCGCCGAGTACGATGCTTCTCAACTAGACAATTATCCAGGAGTGAGACATGACCCCGCTTTGTGAACTTGCACGAAAGTACGAAACCGATAAAGGCGGCCAACATTACCGGTACGGCGGTGGCGATAGCGATACCAATCATAATTACACCCCGGTATATCACAGCTTGTTTGCGGAAGACCGTGATGAAGTCAAACACGTATTGGAGATTGGTGTTCATGCCGGATCAAGCCTCCGGATGTGGAAGGAATATTTCCCTAATGCCCATGTCGTAGGGATCGATAGCAACGCCGATTGTCTTAAGCATGCTGAGGAACGTATCAGCGTATTTATTGCTGACCAGAATAACCCGCGCCAGCTTGTCGAAGTATTGTCGAAATTTGACCAAGACGCGCCTTTGTTCGACTTGATCGTGGATGACGGTTCACATGTACGTGAGCACCAGATTACGTCACTAAAGACACTTTTGCCATTCTTAGCACCTTGGGGGTCCTACGTGATCGAGGACCTAGGAACCGGCCCGGAAGAAAGCCTCCAGTCCCTCAAGGATGCTGTTCCGCCGGGATACGAGTATGAGGCTATCAAGATCGTTGGTGGCCTTGGGCCGAAAGTGCAGCCGCACGAGTGGTTGTTTGTGGTTCGGCATAACCAGGGATTTGTCGGATGAAGGTCCTAATCACTGGCGTTGCCGGATTTCTTGGTAGTCACCTTGCAGATGCGATGTTGAAGGATGGTCACACGGTTGTTGGTATCGACAACATGATTGGTGGTGAAGAAGATAATATTCCGACTGGTGTTGATTGTCGAGTAATGGATTGCCAATGGTTAGTTGAGCGGCCATCTATTATGAAAGATGTAGACCTTGTATACCATTGTGCCGCTCTTGCGTATGAAGGTCTTAGCGTCTTTTCGCCGTACACCGTAGTCGAGAGCATTGTAGGTGCATCCGCGGCTGTTTTCTCTGCCGCTATTCAGGCTAATGTAAAGCGGATTGTACATTGTTCGTCGATGGCACGGTATGGCGCCGGACAACCGCCATTTGAAGAGTGGCATCTGACTTATCCGCAGGACCCGTATGGGATCGCCAAGGTAGCAGCGGAAAAAATCCTGGTTAATCTATGTGAGACACATAAGACTGAGTATGTTATTGCTGTGCCCCATAACATCATCGGTCCGCGTCAGAAATATGATGATCCGTTCCGTAATGTGGCTTCGATCATGATGAACCGAATGCTTCAGGGAAAGCAGCCAATCATTTATGGAGATGGTCGCCAACAGCGGTGTTTTTCGTTTATTGATGATTGTCTGTCTTGTTTGGTGAAGATGGGTTTTCAAAAAGATGTTACCGGCGAGGTAATAAATATTGGTCCGGATGAACAACCAGTCACGATTAATGAATTGGCGACAGCTATTGCTGATGTAATTGATTTTCGCAGGCTAGAACCGGTTTACATGCCGGGGCGACCTCAGGAAGTAAAAATCGCGCTTTGTTCATCTAAGAAGGCGCGCAAGTTGCTAGGTTATCAGACGAAAACGACACTTATTAAGGGTCTTGAGAGAATGGCCAAAGCTATGGTTGACCGCGGCCCGAGGCCGTTTAAGTACCATCTTCCTATTGAAATCCAGCGGCCATACTGCCCTAAGACCTGGACCGACAGGATATTTTAACCTGCCAGTGCTACCTATGATCTTGATCATGATCATAGGAGATTTCCATGGCTAAAGGCGGTGAAGGCGGTTACGGCGAGGGCGATAACGTCCATAAGGGTTCCGGTTCCAAGGGTTCCAGCGAAGCCGGTTACAAGTTGCCTAAGGGCAAGGCTGAGGGTAACGCGGTTGGCGGGAAGGATGCTACGTTCGCTGTTGGTGGCAAGAACAAGATGTTTGGTCACCAGAATGCGGATGAGCAGAAACCCGGCGTGACTGAGCACGATAACGGTCCGGAACAGTCTCAGGGTACCGGTGACAAGTTCGCCATGGGCGGCTCAACCAAGATGTTCGGGTACCAGGGTTCGGTTCCCGCGCGTGACGGTATTACGAGCGCCCGTTAATGGCCGGCTTTTCTTCGAAAGTCTCCATGTCAGGTACGCCACGGGTTCCCAAGAGTGGGTCTACCCGTGGTGGTCCTAAATTTCAAGAAACTGTTCGAGCACCTACTAATTTCCCCCGGGTGAAGGTTTCTCGTAGGGACTATTCCAAACCTGAGATGGGCGCAGAACAACCTCTTGGCGCTGCTGAAGGGTCCAAGAGTTCGTTTGGGAGTACAGGGCTTAGTGGCGAGACGTAATGCCGTATAAAGACCTAGAAAAACGTCGCAATGGCTGAATATCTCAGGAGAGTTCCATGATGATCAAACATATGACACCTCTTTCAAAAGGCGGTCAGAGGATCAAGCATGCTGGCAAAGGCGCAAAACCTTTTCCTTCGCAACCGAAGCCCGGTGCGCTAACTCAGGGTGCCCCGAGCATGAACAATTACGCTAAGGCAACCCCATTGCCTACGCCTCCCCCGCCGCCCATTGGTGGTGGTATGGGTGCCCCGCCCATGGGTGCACCCCCAATGGGAACGGGCGCTGGTGGTGCTCCTGGCCAAGACTAGGGCATGGTGTAATGAAA